>Ga0099364_10004125_pt1 | contig 22085 bp, 16 predicted proteins | sample TergutTh196P3_FD_73070 | JGI IMG/M metagenome (GOLD analysis project Ga0099364, IMG submission 73070) | Microcerotermes parvus P3 segment gut microbial communities from Pointe-Noire, Republic of the Congo - Th196 P3 | ecosystem: Host-associated > Arthropoda: Insects > Digestive system > Gut ...
CCCCTTTCGCCCGTTCGCCCCTTCGCCCGTTCGCCCCTTCGCCCGTTCGCCCCTTTCGTCCGTTCGCCCCTTCGCCCCTTTCGCCCGTTCACCCTTCTACAGCAACCCTCCTACATTCGTAGACGATGCGGCTGGCAGCAACTTCACTTTTTCGCCTTGACGTAGCGCATGAACTCCGGCGGTAATCACTAATTCTCCTACATTAAGTCCATCGGAAACGACCGCTTTCCCGTCGGAAAGAATTTTTGACAGGTTAATAATACGGGTTTCGACAATTTGTGTAATTGGGTTGTACATCCATACGGCTGATAAACCTCCTACTTCAAAAACGGCTGATAAAGGTATTTGTACGAGTGTCGCTTCCTCCGTTTTATACTGCACCTTCACCATTGCAGTCATACCGGGTGCAGGCAACAGTTTCGCACGGTCTTTTATTTTCAGTCTTACGGTATAAAGTTGGTTGAGGTTTGCTTTTTGCGTTATACCTATCAATTCTAAGGGGAAGGACATGTCGGGATAATTATCCAAGCTGCACGAAAACGATTCAAACCGGTCGCGTCGGATGAAGTCGGACGACGGGATATTTATTTCTACTTCGGGCAATTCGGCGCTTATCATTGAGATGACAGGCATTCCTGCGCCAACAGTTTCGCCCACATCAAAAAAACGTTTCTGCACATAGCCGTCGAAAGGAGCGTATAGTTCGGTATCGGCCAACGCATTTTTGTGCGCATTTAATTTGGCCGCTATTTGTTGAAGCCCAAACACCGCCTTATCATAGTCGTTAGGCGTCACACTGCCTTTTTCGTAAAGTGCTATTACCCTTTCGGCCTCAGCCTTGATACGGTTATATTCGGCTTCGGTCGCCGACAGTTGAATCGTATAATCGCGTGCATCCATCTCGGCCAACACCTGACCTTTCTTTACGAAACTGCCTGCTTCAGCAACTATTTTTACAATCGGCCCGCTAATTCGAAAAGCCAGGTTGATATCAGAGGCCGCTTTCACTTTTCCGGGAAAAGTAGAACTGCTTTTTTCCCCATAAGCCCGCACCATTTCCGTTTTGACTGTTTGGACGGATTTCTCTTCTGTTTTTTTGTGCGAACAAGCTGATGTAAAAATAATGAACAATGAACAATGAACAATGAACAATGATTTTTTTTTCATAAACGTTTGGGTGTAATTTTCAATTTATAAACGGATTGCGGGTTTTTTCGATTCCAATGGTTGTAGAGGGGCCGTGGCCTGGATAGACGATAGTGTTGTCCGGCAATGGTAAAAGTCGGGCATTGATGCTGGTAATCAGTTGGTTGTAATTACCTCCAAAGAGGTCGGTACGACCGATGCTGCCGGGAAACAGGACGTCTCCGGAAATAATAAACCGTTCGGCTTCGCTATAAAATGCAAGGCTTCCGGGCGAGTGTCCCGGTATGAGCATCGCCTTTAAAATGGAGGCGCCAAAATAGAGTTCGTCGTTGTCGTTAATAAAATCCACCGGTTCGATTTCATCAAAAAGCATGTTTCTGCCGTATCGTAACGCCTGCATTTGGAGGGTAGGGGCATTTGCGCTTAGTTCCTCCGTGTGAATTTCCGGTAGGATGCCGTATTTGCGGAAAATGAATGTGTTACCAATCACATGGTCGAAATGGTAATGTGTGCATAACAGCCTTTTCAGTTGCAGGTTATTAGTTTCAATAAAACCGGACAGGGCATCTTCTTCATGCCTCGTGATACATCCGCAGTCGATTAATACCGCTTCTTTTGTTTGGTCATAAAGCAGGTAGGTGTTTTCCCTGAAAAAATTGAATACAAATGGTTTGACGTTTATCATAAAGGTATATATATTATTTTTTTTGATTCGAAATATTCTTCATTGAAATACTCGTTTAGTTCGGAGACAATCACATTTTTCCCAAACCGGGCTGTTTCTTTTTTTACATCGCCCCCTTTCAGGCAGATTAGCCCGTTCGGGAGCGCGTTACGATGTATTTTGGCAATGTTTTTCCTGACAAGACCGGTCATTTCGGGCAGGCTCATTACTGCACGGCTGACAACGAAGTCGAATGTCCTTTTTTCCTCTTCGATGCGGCAGTGACGCGTAGTTATGTTTTTTAAACCTGTCTCGTCGGCGATTGCCTGTGCTACTTTTATCTTTTTACCGGTGCTGTCGATTAGATGAAATTGCACTTCGGGAAACAGGATAGCCAGCGGTATTCCAGGGAAACCGCCACCGGTACCGGCATCCATAACAAACGTTTCGGGTGTAAAACGAATGAAACAGGCTATCCCTAACGAGTGCAAGATATGGTGTTCGTAAAGGTGGTTTATATCTTTACGGGATATGACATTGATCTTAGCGTTCCACTCGACATATAAATCACCCAGCGCATCAAACTGTTTCGTTTGCTCGCCGGTCATTCGGGGGAAGTATTTCAGAAGAATCTGACGGTTCATTTTTCTACTATACTAAAATAAAACGAGACAAAAATAATAAAAAAAACCGTGCCCGCAAAAAAATAATAAAAAAAATATTGCCAATTATATGCATTAGTAAAAAAAATTGTATCTTTGTCCAAATTATTTAAAATAGTATGAAACCAACATGTAATCCCTCACACCCAAGCAATAATGAAAATTTACCCATTAATCATTAATCATTAATCATTAATCATTTTTTTCGTATGAAACCCTTATTATACATTGTCCTGCCCACATGTTTAAGCATCATCTTGCTCTTTTCCTGTCAAAGCAAAAGAGAAAATAGTCTGTTGTTGCAAAATCAAGGTTTCAAGATATGGCTTATAGTGAACGATAAACAAAACAACGATTCGATTGAATGGATTCAATTGGGAGATTTTAAAATTGAATCATTTTGGAAAGAATATGAAAGGGGAAAAGGCTATTCTTCTGATTATAGCTTTGACCAATTGTGGTTTCGTAATTATATCAGCCAAACGGATGGCCCCAGACTTTTTATGAAAAAAGGCGATGTTCCCGAATATTTATATTTTGACAGCGATGGATATGCCTGTAAATTATTTTTTGACAGGAAAGCGGGGAACTTTTTTGAAAGAAAAAACCCGGTTATGACCGGTCTTTGGAAGTTGAAAAATGATTCCATCCTTATCATCAACAATAACCGATTCTCGTTTAAACAAATAGATGCCAACCCAATTACCCTTTTAGTAAGAGATTTTAAAACAGGAAACACTATAACGATTAAAGATGCTTTTCCTGATGTTAGCTGGCATTACGCGCCATGGAAGGATGAATATGATAAGTCTCATCTCGAAAAATGGGGTTTCGGTATCAAGGATAGTCCATTATTACAAGGAAATGACTACAAGCTATGGCGAGAGGAAAAAAATTATGGATTTGAAGAGCTTATTAATCCCTCTTATGAAACAAGCGATTATTGTATTACTAAGTACTATTATTATTGTATGTTTATGTATTTTGACAAATACGGAAGGTATGCCGATCTTGCAATAGCCGCAGATGAATGGCGTATATGGGATCATGGCTATTTTAGAATAAATAACGATGATTTGGAGTACCAAACATCTTGGTACCCTAACGGTAATGATTCAACATTCTGTTCTTATGGTACAGTCAGCATTTCCTATACCCATCCGGATACGCTGAATATTCGTGAAGTGGTAAAAGGCCGAAAAGAACGTTTTATCGCTATCAATCTGCCGCCCAAAAGCAAATTGAATTGGGAGAAATCAAAGAAACGATGAAGGAGAATAAAAAATCTTTTTTCTAAAATTTCTTTTTTCTACAAAAAATAGCTACTTTTGCCCGAAATTATTATAAAATCAGGAATACTATGGAGAAGAATTATTATTTAGCTTTTGATTTAGGCGCTACCAGCGGACGTTCCATCTTGGGCATCTTTGATGGCAACCATTTTGAAATGAGAGAATTAACGCGATTTCCGAATGCGATGATTGAGCTTCACGGAAAATATTTCTGGGATATTTTCGGGCTATACAAATCGTTGATTGAAGGATTAAAAGAGTGTACAAAGCAAGGTATCAAACTAACATCTATCGGTATTGATACCTGGGGGGTCGATTTCGGTTATATCGGCAAAGACGGAACGATTCTCGGTTTGCCGCGCGCTTATCGCGATCCTTATGTGAATGGCGCGCCGGAAGATTATTTCAGATTGGTATCTAAAGAACGGGTCTACCGGATGACCGGTATTCAGATCATGAACTTTAACAGCCTGTATCAGCTGTTTCGTGCCAAACAGGAGGAATTTTCGCCGTTGCTGCAGGCCGACAAGATTTTGTTTATGCCTGACCTGCTGTCCTATATGCTTACAGGAAAGCAGATTTGCGAATATACGGATGCTTCTACCTCACAGATATTAAATCCGGTAACCCGTCAGTTTGAACCTTCCTTATTAGAAGCCATTAGTATATCTCCTACACTTCTTCATCCATTGACCGATCCTGGTACAGTTATCGGGATGCTTACGGATGAAATAGTAGCCGAAACTGGGATGAATAAGACGCCGGTAGTAGCGGTTGCCGGACACGACACCGCTTCGGCGATATTGGCCGTCCCGGCTGAGAATCCTAACTTTGCCTATTTAAGTAGCGGGACATGGAGCCTGATGGGTGTTGAAACGGAAACGCCTGTCATGACAAAAGAGTCGTATGAAAAGAATTTCACCAATGAAGGCGGGGTGGAAGGCACCACCCGTTTTCTCAAAAATATAACCGGTATGTGGCTACTTGAACAATGCCGCAAAGAATGGGAACGTGAGGGTCGTACCTATAACTATCCTACAATCATAGAGATGGGTAGACAGACAGATTACCTGAAATCGTATGTCAACCCCGACGATCCCCGTTTAGCAAATCCTGCAAGTATGACGGATATGATTGCCCGCATTTGCGAAGAAAACGGAATGAAGCCGCCTGCGTCGGATGCCGAATTCATTCGCTGCATTTTTGACAGTCTTGTCCATCGATATGTGGATGTTCTCGGCATGTTGTCCGAAATGATTTCATTTCCGATAGAGAAACTTCACATCATTGGCGGCGGCTCACAAAATGACCTTATCAACAGGATGACAGCCAATGCCCTTGGCATTCCGGTTATTGCAGGCCCTTCCGAAGCGACGGCTATCGGTAACTGCATGATGCAAGCCAAAGCCGCCGGTTTGGTAAAAGACCGCTGGGAGATACGGCGTATCATAGCGAAAGCGTTTGGGGTGAAGACATTTCTGCCAGAGTGAATGGCTTCGCCGGGTTTGAAATAAATATTTTTAACAAATTGAAATAGTAAACATTATGAAAGAAAGAGCAATTATCAATGCTTATGAAGCAGCAAAAGAACGTTATGTAGTACATGGAGTAGATACCGAAGAAGCATTAGAAACGTTGAAGAACATCTCATTTTCACTACATTGCTGGCAGACAGACGATGTCTCCGGTTTTGAAAATCAGGGTGGCGACTTAACAGGTGGGATTCAAGTCACCGGTAATTATCCGGGACGTGCGCGTACTATCGAAGAAGTGCGCGCTGATATTGTGAAGGCAAAATCAATGATGGCAGGAACGCATCGTTTGGCTTTGCATGAGATTTACGGCGATTTCAAGGGTCAGATCGTCGACCGTGACGAGGTTGAACCCGAGCATTTCCAGAGCTGGATGGAGTGGGGGAAAGAAAACAACATGAAACTTGATTTCAACTCCACCTCTTTCTCGCATCCTAAAAGCGGCAATCTGACACTCGCTAATCCTGACAAGGGGATACGCGATTTTTGGATTGAGCATACCAAACGTTGTCGTAAGGTCAGCGAAGCGATGGGTGAATTTCAAGGCGATCCATGTATCATGAACCTGTGGGTTCACGACGGCAGTAAAGAGGTGCCGGCCAATCGCCTGAAATATCGTCAGATTCTGGAGCAGTCGTTGGATGATATTTTCACGACTAAATACCTGAATATGAAAGACTGTATTGAAGCCAAATTGTTTGGTATCGGACTCGAAAGTTATACGGTCGGCTCGTACGATTTCTATTTAGGATACGGAGCGAAAAAAGGTAAGATCGTGACGCTGGATACCGGTCATTTCCATCTGACGGAAAGCGTGGCTGACAAGATTTCCTCCTTATTGCTATTCACACCGGAGATCATGCTTCATGTAAGCCGTCCGATTCGCTGGGATAGCGACCATGTTGTCATCCTGAATGACGACCTGCAGGATTTGGCGCGTGAAATAATCCGCTGTAACGCATTGAACCGCGTGCATATCGGACTTGACTATTTTGACGCGACAATCAACCGCATAGGCGCTTATGTGATAGGGGTTCGTGCAGCGCAGAAGGCGTTTATGATGGCGCTCCTTGAGCCGCAACAAAAACTGCAGCAATACGAGGAGGAGGATAAATTGTTCCAGCGCCTTGCCTTATTGGAAGAGCTGAAAAGCATGCCCTGGAACGCTGTATGGGATATGTTCTGCCTTGAGAATGGGGTGCTTGCTGGCGATGATTACATAGCAGAGATTGAAGAGTACGAGAAAACAGTCACCTCAAAACGTATCTGAGACGTAGCATGGCTACGTCTCTACTGTCAAATCTGAAATCGTAAAAAAATGAATACACTTATAGGATTAGTAATCATAGCAATCGGCAGTTTCGGACAGTCGAGTTCATACGTACCTATCAAAAAGGTAAAAGACTGGTCATGGGAAAGTTTCTGGCTCACGCAGGGGATTTTTGCATGGCTTATCTTCCCGTTGATTGGGGCGCTGCTGGCAGTTCCTTCAGGCGGCAGTCTCTTACAAATACTATCTGTCGATACGTCTGCCGTACTTAAAGCGATGTTTTTTGGCTTTTTGTGGGGAGTGGGCGGGTTGACTTTCGGGTTGAGTATGCGTTATCTGGGCGTGGCGCTTGGGCAGTCGATAGCGCTTGGAACGTGTTCGGCCTTCGGAACCTTGATACCGGCGCTTATGATCGGGACAAACCTTTTGCGGGGTGAAGGACTGATATTGTTGATTGGGGTTTGTATTATGATAGCCGGTATCTCCGTTATCGGTTATGCAGGAAGCCTGCGCGCTAAGAACATGTCGGAAGAAGACAAGAAAAAAGCGATTAAGGATTTTGCTTTGACAAAAGGACTTTTAGTCGCTTTATTAGCCGGTGTGATGAGCGCCTGTTTCGCCTTAGGGCTTGAGTACGGCAAACCGTTGGTTGTAGAAGGTGTTAACGAACTATTTAAAACATTGCCTGCTACACTGATGATAACCTGTGGCGGATTTATTACGAATGCCGTATATTGTCTGTATCAAAATGCAAAAAACAAGTCATTCAAAGACTACGGAAAAAAATCACTTCTCACGAATAACCTGTTGTTTTGCGCATTAGCGGGCTTGTTGTGGTACTCGCAGTTCTTCGGATTCAGTATGGGGAAAAGTTTCTTAGCGCCGGGAAGCGTGATGATGGCTTTTTCATGGTGTATTCTGATGACACTGAATATTACGTTCAGTAATGTCTGGGGAATCATTCTGAAAGAATGGAAGGGCGTGCCGAAATCTACGTTAGTCGTATTAGTATCAGGACTTGCTGTCCTGATTTTCTCATTGATATTCCCGAATATTTTTCAATGATCAAACATTACATAAGGGTTGCGATGCGCAACTTCGTTAAGGACAAGGGTTATTCGTTGATTAACCTGACCGGGCTGGCGTTGGCGGTGGCTTGCAGTTTTCTATTTGTCCTCTGGGTACAGTACGAAAATAATTATGAGAGTACGCACATGCACCGCAAGGACATCTATCGTGTACTGACAACCGAAAACAACGGCGGCGAATGGGTGAAAAACGCCACAGCGCCTGCGCCGTTAGGACAGGAATTAGTAAAGGATTTCCCAACGGTTGTGAATGCAACGTATCTGAATGTGCAGCGTTTCCCCGATGTAATGGTATACAACGAACAGCCGTTTTCGACTGTCAGGGGCGAAGCCGACCGTCATTTTTTTGAGGTTTTTACTTTTGAGTTTCTACAAGGGACGCCCGCAACGGCTTTTGAAGGCGAACGTCCCATTGTCATCTCCGAAGAGTATGCGAAAAGACTTTTCGGGAAAAACACTACTATCGTAGGGCAACCGATCTATAACCGGTACAAGCTCTGGGAAAATTTTCGGGGTGAACCGGCTTACATCATTACTGCTGTGGTTCGTATCCCTAAAAATTCGCATATCCAATTCGATGTATTGACGGACGCCGAAAAGACTTCCCAGCATGGCGCCGCCAGCCGCTCATGGAAAGGAAGAGATTATTACACCACTTTCGTACAAATGGCGTCCAACGCCAAATTCACCGACGACGCCCGCATCCTGATGGCAAACTACCTCACGAAACATCTGCCCGACGACAAACGCAAATTGCTCTTCCAGCCGTTGACCGATATTCACCTGCATCCCGACGTGATAGATACCAACCTTTCGGGGGAGTTCGGCGAGCCGCGTTACATTTTTATCTTCCTCACGATGGCATTGTTCGTGTTAGTCATTGCCGTTATCAACTACCTGAACCTATCTATCGCCCGTAGCGCCAACCGATCGCGAGAAGTTGGCATACGCAAGGTCGGCGGGGCGCATAGACGCGAGTTGGTGTGGCAGTTCCTCACCGAATCGATGATATGGTCGCTGGCCGCCATGTTACTTGCCCTTTTGATAGCCAGGCTGATTATCCCGTGGTTTTCGAGCGTAGTGGGCGCGTCTTTGACTATCGAATACTCGTTGCGTACCGTATTAACGGCGTTTGGGTTATGCCTTCTCGTAGGATTGCTCACCGGCAGTTACTCGGCTTTCTTCCTGACTTCGTTCCGACCGGCCTTGATTCTCAAAGGCGGCACATCAACCGGTTCAAAATCGAATTTACGTAAAATATTGTTGACAGTGCAGTTGACCATATCTATTTTCATCATGTTATGCACCGGTATTGTGTACCGGCACCTGCACTATATCCAAACAAAGGATATCGGTTTCGACCGTTTTAATGTCATTGGTGTCAACACAGGTTTGTGGTATGGTATCGGTGAGTTTCGAAAAGAAGTGTTGAAAAGCGCCAATGTGGAAGCGGTAAGTATTGCCTGCTATTCGCCTATCGATATGAATTGGGGAACAACGTTAACCTGGGAGAATAAAACCACTGACACCGAATATGGGTGCAACGTTATTTTTGCCGATTGGGATTATGCCAAAGTGTTTAGGTTGAAAATGATGCAAGGTGGTTTCCTTCCCGAAAATATGACTTGGTGGCAGGATGCAACAGAAGAATCCCATTCAAAAGTACTCAACGAAGCGGCCGCCAAAATTGTGGGGATTCACGACATTGTAGGGACAAAAGTGAACGGCGGCAAGGTCGTAGGTGTCATGAAAGATTTTAACTTCCGGTCGTTTCACGAGAAGATTACGCCCCTTATCATCATGTATGACCCTGAAAATTCCGGCAAGGTATTTATCCGCATCAACCCGAACAACCAAAAGGAGACATTAGACTACATCAAGGGAGTATTTCAAAAATTCAAGAAAGACAACCCTTTTGAGTATTTTTTTATGGAAGACGAATATATGAACATGTACCAAAAAGAATTCCGGTTAGGACATATCTTTTTATATTTTTCGCTCATCAGCATCTTTATATCCTGTATGGGCGTGTTCAGTTTAGTCGCTTTCATGATCGAACAACGCTCGAAGGAGATCGCTGTCCGCAAAATCAACGGCGCCATGGTGACAGACATCCTGTTGCTGTTCGTACGCGAATTTACAGCGCTTACCGTCATTGCGTTTGTCGTTGCAACACCGGTTGCATGGTTTGCTATGAACCGCTGGTTGCAAAGCTATCAGTACCGCCTCGGCATCGAAATATGGATATTTGTTGGCGTGTTGGCGTTGATATGGCTACTTTCCATGGTCACCCTCTTTGTGCAGGTGTACAAAGCAGCCGGACGAAACCCTGTTGAATCACTGAAATTTGAATAAAAAAATTGTATGAAACTGTTAGACACTGAATTAATGCATCCGGCTGACCAGCTTATCGTGGTTATCAGCCGTATTTACCGGAGTGGTTTGACCACTACATCAGGAGGTAATATCTCTATTAAAGACGACAATGGGGATATATGGATCACCCCTGCAAGTATTGACAAGGGGTCGCTTACTAAAAAAGACATTGTTTGCGTGAAATCCGATGGTACGATTGTAGGAAATCATCGTCCGTCGTCGGAATACCCCTTTCACAAGGCGATTTATGATGTCCGTCCGAATATGTCGGCTATTGTCCACGCGCATCCGCCTGCATTGGTGGCATTTAGTATCACACATCAGATACCGGACACCAATATTATCCCCCAAGCTAAAAGCATCTGCGGGACGATTGGTTTTGCGCCGTATGATGTGCCCGGCAGCGAAAATTTAGGAAGAAAAATCGCCGACGAGTTCAGGAAAAATCCTGAATACAAAGCTGTTATCATGGAGAATCATGGCATCGTCCTTTGCGGAAAAGATGTGAAAGACGCTTATCAACGTTTCGAGACATTGGAGTTTTGCGCACGAACGGTTATCAACGCCCGGATATTGGGAGCGCCCAACTATCTGACGGAGGCCCAGATTGAAATGCATGAGAGAGCGATGCCGACGAGATTTCCTTATTTTATGAATGTAACCCACCCTTCGGATGAGCGCGACATTCGCGACCAGATCATCAAAATCGTGCATCGCGCCTGTAATCAGGGATTAATGATAAGTTCGTATGGAACCGTTTCCGTGCGGTGGCGCGACAATGACTTTTTGATAACGCCGCCGGGAATACCCCGCTGGGATATGGAGCAGGAGAATATTGTACAGGTGAAGGATGGCAAAATAGAAGCCGGAAAGAATCCAAGTCGCTCGGTTGCCTTGCATCAGGAAATCTACCAGAGCAACCCAAAGATCAATTCCATTATCCTTACACAACCGCCAAACATCATGGGTTTCTGTACTTCAGGCGTCAAATTTAATGTACGTACCATACCCGAAAGCTGGATATTCCTGAGAGACGTGCCGACTGTGCCATTCGGAACGCAATATGAAATAACGCGGATAGCAGAAATGTTGAAAACAAATCCGGCCATTCTATTATCAAATGATTCGATTATAGTTACCGGCGATGCGTTGTTAAATACCTTCGACCGTTTGGAAGTAGCGGAACTAAGCGCCAAATCCCTGATTATGGGTATGAGTATCGGATCGCTACAACCTATAACAGACGAAGAAGTAGAAGCGCTTCGAGAAGCATTTCACGTCGAATAACCCGCCCTCTATTCAAAAAACGAATAGACTGCTGTGATGTTTTTAATCTCCTTATTGTAAGGAAGGCTCCATACCACAGTATTTTCGGTGTTAATTTCAATCAGTAACGGTTGGGATTTGTCGGAGCTATACAGATTTGAGTTGGCTATCAACATGTTGCCGTTTTTGTAAAATAATATTTCGGCGACATAACGAAGCACACCGCCATAAATCTCGCTTATGAAATTTATATTTTCACGTTGTGGCTGTTCGGGGTCTATTACAATAATCCGGCCGCTTCTGCCGCCTGATATAAGTAGCTCGTTGTTTTCAAGTGGTTTAACGGAGAAAACATCGTACCCTACATTGATAAGTCCCTTACTTTGTCCTTCTGTATTATACCGTAAAATGGATTGTTTTCCGATAAGCGGCACGAGATAAATACCGTCTTTTGTTTTAGTTACCTGCCTGAATTGATAACTAACATCAAAAATGAACGTACGAAAAGTTATTTCATTTGTTTGATTTCCGGTCTTATCAAACTCAACAATCCGCGCTGGTTCGCCGCAGACGGCGACCATAATTCCTCCATCCGGCAGACGGGTAGCCGTATGTATTTCTTCATTTTCACCGGCTTTATAATCCCAGATTGTTTCATGATTTCTGTTAATCAGCTTAGCACCTTTGGAATAAGCAAACAAGATATTACCTTCCGGCGTAACTTCTATGTCATTACATTCGTCGCCCGGTTCAAGCGTATGTTTCCATTCGATGATTCCGGTTTTCTTATTGATAATAGCAATATCGTTCCACCCGCTGCCGGCTATGGCCAATTTTTCATTTTTGCATTCGCAAAAACAAAAGCAAACGGTTACTGTAATAATAAATAATAGCTTCTTCATCCTTTTAATATTTTAAAATTCCGGTGCAAAAATACAATAATCTTTTGAATTACTCTCAACTTGCACTATCTTTGTCAGGCAATTAAAGCGACTAATATGCTAAAAGATTTATTTAATACGGCTATATCGTTAATATTCAGACCTTCGGAGGCGTGGAAAGATTTGAGTAAGAAACAAAGCGAATCGCAAGATTCGTTTTTATCGGGGTATGTATATCCCTTTATGGGATTGATTATTGTGGCCGCATTTTTAGGTGTTTTGTTTACCGGCAATGCAAAAGATTTGCAAATAGCGCTCAAAGAATCTATTGTTACCATGCTATCGGTGTTCGGAGGTTTTTTTCTGGCATCTTATTTAGTCAATGAAGTGTGGCACACTATTATGCATCGTGAACCTGACATGCAATTGTGTCAGCGTTTTGTCGGCTATTCGTCGTCGTTATTGTACTGTTTGAATATCATATTGAGCTTGTTTCCGGATTTTTTCTTCCTTCGGTTTTTACTAATATATACAATCTATATTGTGTGGGAGGGTGTTGTTCCCTATTTGGGTGTGAAAGAACCTGAACAACTTAAATTCGCCGGCTTATCAACTGCGATTATCATTTTAACGCCATTTGCGATAACGTTTATTTTGAGATTGCTGATGCCGGGGTTGAATAATTAATTAGGAATTATTTGTTTGATATGTCGGGTGTTTTTTTCTTTCTTCTAATGAGGTCGGAAAACAGGGTGAAATCTTTACGGAACATCACACCAACCCCTTGACGGGTTAGTGATTTCGTATAACGGTACAAATCGTTGGCATGGTTATAGGCTTTCAGGCTTATTTCGCCGCTTCGCGAGAGTTTGTATTCAAGGTCAAATTCGCCTACAAACGCATTGGATTGGATATAATTATCTTTGTAGCCGAAATTGCCGTTGAACAAAAGCCGGTTGTTGAGTAACTGGCTCGACAGCAGCATATCTATTTCGGTATCCTTGATACCATCCTGACGGGAGCGGATAAGGGTGCCGATCTGCACTTTGTCTGTAAAACTATTCAGGATATTAGATAGCTGGGCAGATAGCGCCTGCGAAGCCACAGCGCTGAACTCGCTGCCTCTGAAGTTGTTACGTGAGTAATCAGGCGTATAAAATTTCTGAAGCAGCAGCAGGTAAATGATTTGTCGCGTCATCATATCTTCGGTATCGATGAATGATTTCACCTGTCTTTCGAGTTCGGGGTTAGAGTTTGGCAGTTCGAGGTCGAAGGTAATAGCCGGATTTTGAAGATGTCCTTCCAAGGATAACACACAATTCACTGAAACGGTCGGGCTGGCGGTATTTTTGATTAGCATTTCGTCCAAATCCTGAATGTTAGCGGCCAAATTATAGATAGCGTTAATATTCAGGTCGGCGGTCATCGGGTCGCCACGGAAAGTGACGATGCTGCCGTCGCGGATATTAAAGCGTTTACGTATCACCTGTTCGAGGTTGAAATTATAAAGACCGTTTGAAATGAAGTAGTTGCCGAATATTTGCATATCGTTCTGACTGCCATATTGCACCTGAAAATTACCGCTTCCGGAGCCTGTTATTTTATCTCCGGTAGCAGGATTCATAATCAGTTCAAAATTGGCGTCAGGGGTGACATTTACAACGAAATTGAGCATGTACTCCATACTTGATGGTTCGTTATCCTGTTTTTCATTCCCGTTAGTGTCATTCGCTACCGTTATTTCCGCCGGTTCTTTGAAAGTAATAAAATCAAGATTATCGACGGTCGAACTGTTAGCGAAATTAAAACCGACAGCCGTTCCAGGGTCGCTTCGCACGTTTCCTTCTACCAGAATCGATTCCTCCGTCCCTGTAATGGTAGCCGTTCCGCTGGCGTACACTTTCCCGTATATCTCAGGATTCATACGTTCGGTGAAATCATATACCAACACATTGTCCGTTCTAATATCCAAATGATAAGCCATGTCTCTGAAACAGTCGTGCCGGAGGGTGAAATCCAAATAACCTGTATGGCCTTCCCGATCATAAACGGTCGTATTCCGGCTACGGATTTGGTTTTTTTCAAGATAAATAGTGTCGGAAAAAGTGTAGGAGACGTTCAAAACATTCAATTTCATTGTTGCATCTTTCACATAGGGCGTTCCTTCCACATAGATATCTGAAAAAGAGCCGTACAGTCGTACCGCTCCAAAACCTAATCCGCTGATACTGTCGGCAATAGCATTCATATACTTTTGGATAAAAGCTACATTTAATTCATTGGCGTTAAAAGTCAGCGAAAGTCCCTGTTCCGGGCCTATGGGGAAGATATGTCCTTCCACATCCGTATAAATACTATCCGTCTTATAAATAGAGCCTACTAATAAAATTCCTTGCCGTTCGTTGTCCCACTCGCTTTGAATATTCAGTTTACCCTGTACGGCGTTGTGGAAAGAGAAGTCCTCGACCTCAAGACGTCCGTCAATCATCATACTGCCAAACAGGTCGCGCGCCTGAATTTTACCGGTAGCCTGACCGCCGAATTGAATTTGCGGCTTGTTCAAAACATCGAAAATATAGCTTATTTCAAGGTCTTTCAAATCTATGAATAAGATATCAGTCGGATAATCCGAAAGCGTTCCGTTAAGCATAAGATGCTGATCATCTTTTGTAATATAAAAATTATCAACCATAACCTTGCCCTCTGAAATGGTAACCGATGCCGGTTCGATGTTCCAAATGGAATCTTTCAATATGATTTGCGCAGGAGGTATCGTTATTTCGGTACGAAGATTCTTTACGCCGTTTTTATCAGGTTCTTCTATGAATAAAGTAGAAGTCGTCAGCTCCGTTTCAAATTTTTCATCCGAATCGTTTGTCCATTTCAAGAATGAAAAAACGCGGTCGTCATCAACAGTTGATGTAAAATGAAGATAATTCTGTGATTCGTTTTTCCCTTTTCGGACGGCATTTATATTCAGGTTTATTTTTTCGTCCGTATTATCAAGGTGCAGATTCACATTTTGTAACTGGATATTCCCTGTCTTGATAGAAGGAGCATCGATAACAGTTGATAATGAATGGGTAACACTGTTGTAATGTCCGTAGACGTCGGCTTTTTGAAGGTTCACAATCGGTAATTTTAACGTTTTCGACAGGTATTCCGTATTTTCGACGGTGAAGTTAAACTCAAAAATATTAATAGGAATCCTCCCTTTAACCCCCTCCGATCGGGGGGGGGCCGTATGAACAAGCGATGGGAGATAGATTTCGATTGTTGACAAAAAATCAGGGATAAGGTCTGAAAATGAGTAGTTACCGGTTATACCTCCGTTCAGGATAGAAGAAGAAACGTTTATTTGTTTTGGCATCTGTTCGTCCGTGATTGTTTCGATACGCAAATTATTGATTGAAAAACTATCTTTTTCGGTCAGGAACGCAAAATCCTTCAATTCAATGTATCCGTTAAAATTGTCGGGGCTATTACCTGTAAAATTTGCGTTTAGGCTGAGCGAAATATCTGGGTTATCAAACCTGTCGGTCAGTTGAAGTTTTCCCGGATGAAAATGTTTCAGGCGGGCCATGAAGTCAAAGACGGATTTTTCATCTTTGTTTCGGAAAAAACCTTGCATTTCAAGCTGAACATTGGGATCGTTCACCTGCACGATTCCTTCGTATTCATTTTCATTAAATTTTCCTGCTATATGAATGTTTTCATAACTGTGGGCGAGATATTCGACTTCATTTATTTCGGCGTTTACCGTTCCTGAAAACGTCTTACTGCGTAGCTGTAACAAATCAAGGTCTACATTGAAACGAGCTTTACCATACGGGCTCCCTTCTTCAAAAAGAGAACTGATTTGCAAATCCGACGAAGCAATAAACCCTTTGAGATACAAGGATGTATCTTTATTTCGTTGCTGACTGATCAACATATCCATTTGAACCGAGCCGACAGGCGACGACAGATTGCCGAAAGCGACTAAATGGTCTGTAAATCCCGATATTTCGCCGGTAAAATTCAGCTCACCCAGATTCATCACAGGCTCCGGTAACAGTGTGTTTTGCGGGTTGAAATTTGTTATTATTCTTTGTAATCCTTTGGTAGTAACATGAAAACTTGTTACCTGCCCGAACAAATAGAGTTCTTCCGCTTTGTTTACTGCATTTTTCAAATCCATGTTGCCTGAAAAATACAAGTCATTGCCATACGTTAAAGTCAGTTCTTCGAGCGACAGAGAGTTGGTATAACCGGAAACATCAGCAGTAACATTGACAACATCCGTAAAATCTTTCAATACAGGCGTTAAAAATGCAAAATCTTTTGGGGCTATCGTTGAAGGGGCAAGCCGGATTGTCAGCGATGACTGACCTTCCAATTGTTGTAACGAATCATCCGGTGCGAACCATATAGCAGCCGAAGGTATCAAAAAAGAAGAGTAGGGTAGGGTAAGCGACAGATTTTCAATAGATAACGAATCCTTATTGCCGATAATCCGGGCAGATAGCCGGTTCACGCTCAATCCGGATATTTCATTAAAACTCAACCTGTTAATCTGAGCCAGAAGACTGTCTTTGCTGTAATGCCTGATGGAAAGTTTGCCGCTTAGATTGTCTATACTAATATGGTTAGGATTAAACGATTGATTGGTATTCTCCTTATCAAGGACGTCATACGTTATTTTCCCCCGCCGGATAAGAATTGATTCGATTCGCATTTCTAAATTGCTATCTCCTTGCGAATCGCCGGAAAAGGCGTCCAATATAAACTGCATATTCATCTCACTTTGAGATGATTCCTTATTAATCCGGCATGTAACTCCAAACAAGCGCACCGTCGTTAGAATCCATTTATTTTTAAGCGTCGGCAACAGTTTGAATCCTGCCGTAATATTATCGGCTCTGAGTAGTGAGTCTCCTTTCTGGTCTTCAATAACTACATCCCTGAATGTCAGGCGATTCAACCAGTTAATATTAATTTCCCCGATTTTCACGTTTGTATGGAGTAGTTTAGAAAATTCCGTTTCGGAAAATAGCATCATTTTGCGTTGAACAAAAGGGATGTTCAGCGTTATGACCGGCGTCAGATACCCTGCACAAAAAAGGATAATCGCCGTTACTACTATGATTTTTAATCCTTTGATAGCGTATACAATGATTTATAAAATGACTGCAAAAATACGATTTTTTTATTATATATCAAATAAAAAAAAATTCGAATAAACGCGCTATCGGTTATTGAGAAAAAGTGTTACCTTTGTGGCCGGCATGGTATATATTCATTCAATTGAAAATTGGGAAGCAATGGAAGCAAAACGTATCAAAGCCTTCACCAAACTGTCGAAACACGAATTTATCGGAAATTTTTGACGGGGTTTGATGGCGGATTTAGTATTCCATAAGGTTGAGGATAGCACCCGAAAGATTAGTTTTGAGAGTGTTACAGGTCGTGAAGTAGTCTTCGATTTTCCGTTACATATCCATCACTCTTTATGTATCGGATTGATAACGCGAGGAATGCGATGGGTCGCTTTTCCTGAATATGAAATCTGCATACAGGAAAACGAGTTGTTCGTCATCAACCCGCTACAGCCCCATGCCATACGGCGACAATACACCCCGGACCGAAGATGTATTTCTTTCCAAGGTCTTAACGGGAACCATTTTTTCAATCAATCAAGAAAAAGCAGTTGACGATTTGCCATGGAATCCTCATGCGAGTTTTAAAGGCGTCTCTTTAAAACACTTGATAACCGGTAAGGATACTGATGATAAGTTGAGCTACCACATTGTAAAAATTGAGCCGGAAGCCGTATTGGACACCCATTTGCACGACGGCAAAATGGAAATCCATCAAGTACTCTCCGGAAACGGCCAAATGTATATGGACGGCAAAACAATCGCCTATTCGGAGGGGATTATGTGCATCATTCCTGCAAACACCCCCCATAAAGTAGTCGCTGGCAAAGATGGCATGTATATCTTGGCGATATTTACGCCATCCTTGCTTTAGGCTTTAGGCTTTAGGCTTTTATTTTGTATTTCTCTCGGTTTGCATTATATTTGTAGCGAATTTTGTAAAAAAATGAATCATAAACTTTTTATACTGATATACTTACTTACTATGAAACTTTTTACTTTTTCGCGCCCTACGCTTTTACTTGCCTTCGTATTGACAAGCGGATTTGCCGCAGCAGACACCCCAAAAGATGTTCCTGATCGAATATATATACGCAGGATTGATTCTTTAAAACAATTGCTTGCAGTCCGACCGCTTCCCGAAATACGGGAAATGGAACACTATCATGAAATTGCAAGCATTTTTCACACTTTTAATCATGATAGTTCTGCCTTCTATGGGCACAAGGCTATGGCGCTTGCCCAAAAATTGAAAGCGGATGAAATGTTGATTGATATTTACTGTAATCTGGGTGTGACGCATTGTTTTGCAAGCCATTACGATTCGGCATACATCTATTTCGACCGGATGCAAGCGTTAGCTGCAGCAAGAAAAGACAAATGGAACGAAATAAAAGCGATTACGATGTTCGGTTTTACTTATGCCAAGCAAGGGAAATACCATACATCGTTGGAATATTACATGAAAGTGTTGCCAATTGTCGAAAGAGAAGGATGGACTGACCGGAATGTGGGAGCGCTTGCCAATTTAAGCGAAATCAACCGACGCATAGGTAATACGGAAATGGCCATTAATTATCTGCAACAGGCAGAGGAAAAATGCAATACTTTACACGAAATTCGTTGGCATATGCCGCATATATACAATGAATATGCTTTCAACTATCTGAAATTGAGAGACCTTGACATGGCGCTCTATTATGCATTAAAAGCGGATAGCATCAATCCGGGAACTGCCGTCAACGCATGTTATACGAACGGCTTGCTGGCTACCGTTTATCTGCAACACGAGGATTACGACCGGGCTTTGCAATATGCCCGGAAATCGTTTGCGTATGCAGACGAACTGAAAGACAAAAACCTCTATGCTTACGCTGGGAAGATTTTGTCGGACATATACATGGCGCAAGAATATTATCCAGAAGCGGAGGCGGAGGCGCTCAAAGTTTGGGAGACCGATTCGACTTTTATTGACGAATCACGCGATATCGCCAAAAACATTGCTATGGCGAATATCTGTATGAACCGGATGGAGCGAGCCGCTATTTTTCTGACGAAGTATGCCGAACTGAATGAGCAATATGCCGAAAGGAATTTCCAGACGACTGTTTCCGATTTGGGCGTTAAATACGAAATCGATAAAAAGGAAACACGGATTGCTACGCTTGAAAACGAGCGGAGAATGTATTTCTGGCTTAGTCTTACCGGTATTTTGTTGGCTGTTTTTTTAGGAATCGCCCTGTTCCAAGCTATAAGAAATGCCCGGAAAGAACGACAGCTTATAGCAACAGAGGCAATTCAAAAAGGCGAAATAGGAGAACGGACGCGCATTTCCAAAGATTTGCACGACCGTCTCGGCGGAAGCCTCTCGGCAGTAAAAATAGGTCTTAAAAACGCAGAAAGCCTGCAGGTCATCCACGAAAAGATAGACATTTGTATGAAAGAACTCCGTGAGATAATGAATAACATCATGCCGATTTCCCTCCAGAAACATGGATTGAAAGGAGCATTGGAAGATTTCTGTATGGATTTTTCCAACCTGTATTTCCACTTCTTCGGCGAAGCCATGCGTATCGATCCAAATAAGGAGTATAATTTGTACTGTAGCGTCAGAGAGTTAGTGAACAATGCGTTGAAACATTCGGACGCTACGAAAATCAACCTTCAATTAATTCAAAGCAATAAACATGTGTCTCTCACCATTCAGGATGACGGATGCGGTTTCGACGAGAAAACAGTCGAACAAGGGTATGGATTGGAAAACATCCGTAACCGCGTTTCTTCCTGTCGGGGTAAGTTGGATATGACTTCCGCTCCGGGCAAAGGAACCGAAACGGTGATAGAATTGAAAGTTGATAGTTAAGAAACGACGAACAAAGAGAGAGCGGAAGGTAGATCAGGGCGGCGGTGATAACTGAACAGTTTCTTTTGGGAGCAGATTATATTTTCCCGTTTTGCTTTTCTGCACCACTAATTTGCTACCAGGTCCAAAGCCAATTGAAAACTCTTCACCGTCCACATTAAACACAAAACGAGCTTTTGTAACAAGCGTTAAATCGGGGAAATTTACAATTGTACCTTGTGGAATTGTGATAGTTTGCAAGGTGGCGTTTTCAAACCAATTGTTCGCATTATCAGAAAAAGGGATTTCGCTTCCTTTTTCATCTTTTACCTTTACTGATTTGAAACTTAACCCTGCTGAACCACTACTCAATGTGACTTCTTCTACCGTGAGTGTCTCCGACTTAATTTCATTTTCTTTATCTTTATCACAAGTAGTAAAGAATAATGCGCTAATTATTATAGCGCTAATTTTTAATAAATTAAATAAATAATTTTTCATCTTATAAAAATTTTGATGCCCCTTCGGAGCGGTTAATATTTTCTTTTTTTATTCCCATAAGGGAGAATTTCGGTACAAAGGTAAAACGAAATAAAAGACCTGTCAATCCCCCAAAAGGGGGATAATGCAAAATCAGATTCATTTTCCCCCTTTTGGGGGAGTAATAATCCGTACTATACCATTTTTATTTTTCGCAGCGGTGACGTCTCTGGCGGAACACCTGTAATAAACGTGTATTATTTTACAATCTTATTCAATTTTTTTCAATACTCTATCAATCATCAGGTGGCAAATGTAGCGGGGGAATCATTATGATTTCAGATTTGTCTACGGTAAAATGGCCTGTATGGGCATTAATGTTAAAAACACTCAGGTAGTTTATTCTTTGATCAAAGGATTTAACACGAACATACCACATGGGTGGGGTTATTTCTTTTCCGTCTTCAATTACTGCAGGGGCAAAACTGAACGTAATATAATCTTCTAATAGCCTGTAGAATGTTCCGTCAGTTTTCAAGGGATTCGTTAATCTCTCCCCTCTAATGGTATGATTATCTATTATTGAATGTTTGCCTGTTTTGAGATTGAAGACTTCGGCCTTTTGAAGAATTTCCAAAACATCTTCCCGCTTTATTCGTACACCTTCAAATTGAGCATCCCTGTCTTCAACATTTATCAAAATCCCCTGCTCGTCAAAAAATTCCTTTTTGCCGAATGTCACCCCCAAAGTATATTTCACCCTGCTTTTCAACATATCATTTGGATGATAATATTTTAAAATTTCATAAAAATCGGAAGCTGGTGCGTATTCTATTGAGTATCCTTCTCCACGAGCATTTTTTTCCCATATCTCAGTTAACCAGTCATTATGTTTATACATTACCCACTTTGTTCCGCCCTCGGTTTTGTTTAAAGGGTCATATTTTTCCGGAACGCCAAACTCATAAGGTTCAATAATCCATCTCATATTTTTTCTCTTTTGAACATAACATGACGTCATGCTGGTTAATAATAAAATTTGAACAATAAAAATTTTTGTTTTCATGTATTTAAAAGAGTATTAATAACATACCATTGCCATTCGAATAAACTGTTTTTTTTATTGGAACCATAATCCATGATGTTGTCAGTTTTGCCGACTTAATTACGCCGCAAAGATTTGCAGATTTTTTCTCTGATACGGCTTTGGTTGACAAAACCGCTAATATTGGCGTAGGTTTGGACATACCGCCAGTTACTACCGGGAATTTGCCAATTCAGGAAAATTTCTTTTTCCTTAATCTTGCCAACGATTTCCGATTCGGAATTTTGTTCCTTCCGAATATTTACAAAACCGTCCGGGTCATTTATGAAACCATGTTTTGGAGCGCCTGAAAGGGTTTTAATTTTTTGAAATTCAATCTCCGCTTCCGAAACCTCTTTCACTT
>Ga0099364_10004126_pt1 | contig 22083 bp, 21 predicted proteins | sample TergutTh196P3_FD_73070 | JGI IMG/M metagenome (GOLD analysis project Ga0099364, IMG submission 73070) | Microcerotermes parvus P3 segment gut microbial communities from Pointe-Noire, Republic of the Congo - Th196 P3 | ecosystem: Host-associated > Arthropoda: Insects > Digestive system > Gut ...
TGCCCTTGTTATGCTTCTTTTTATACTGGAAGAATGATCATCTGAATCATCAATATCCTCATCCCATAGAATAGGACCCCTGTTTTCATCTGTATTATCCCCTATGGAGTAAACCTCACTAATTTCCCACTCTTCCAGAGCCTTTATCATGGCAACGGAAATAGGCATTTCCGGTGCACTTAAGATAAATTGGTCATCTATATAAACCGGTCCTGAAAAGTAGCTAAAAGGGGCAATTTCTTTTGTTTTATACTTTTTCATGGACTCTATCATTTTTGCCTTGTTAAATCCTTATAATTTATTTATCATTAACCTGCTTATTCAAACAGTTTTAGTGATGTATATATATATTATAGGAGATTTTTTATTGAAGTTCAAATCCATATATATATTCTTTAGTGTAACATTATTTTTTCTTCTATCCATCTTGATTTTACTGCCAAGGCTTTTTCCTGTTTCGGGGACGGGAAGCTCCATTGTAGACTTTTGGCACTTTTATTGGCTGCTTATTACCCTATGGTTCATGCTTTTTTCTGTAGTAAATCTCCTATACTTCCTAAACAGGAAACTATTTTCTTTAATAGAGATGGAAAACTGGCCTGCACTTATACGTTACCTGGAAAACCGCATTATTCAGAAGGGCAGGTACTCATCCCGCCTGGTGCGTCTTTTGGCAAATACATATATGGAGCTTTCCGATACTGCAGGAGTTATGAATCTGGAGAATATATGCGGGATAGTTAAGCCCTCTGTTGTGGACGAAAATGTTCTTATTTTTGGCTTGGCGCGTATATTAAGCCGCGATATAAGCGGAGCAGTACGTTTTTATCAGAGCCGCAGAGAACAGGCAAACCCTCAGATCAGGGATTGGGTTTATTGGTACTATGCCTTTTCTCTTGTAATGGCAAAAGAATACATCTTAGCAGGCAATGAATTTAAAATCCTGGCAAGGATGTCAAAAAATGTGTTTATTACAGCACTTTCATCTTATTTTTTGGATGAAGTTCTCTCTCATGTGCTGCCTGATCTATACACGGAGTATAAAGATATTTCCCATACTTCCAGATTAAGGGTTTTAAAGGTTCTGCCAAATATGGAAAGCTGGAAAAAAGAGCTTTTACCTTATTCCGGAGAGGTATATATTTCTGCCATAGAGAAGTACACGGATAAGACAATGAAATGGCTTTATGGATAAAAAAAAGACGATGCGCCTGGACGTTATGGGGAAGTTCCCTATGCGCACCGTCTATATATCATAATGGAGGATTTCCCTCCCACTTTTTTTAGTATCGGTGTTTAGAAAAAGAACTTTAATGAAATTTATTGGTATTTTGCAATTTCCGCTTCAATTGCTGTTTTTATCCCCATATTGCCTATATTTTCCATATTGGTTTTTAAGATATTTGCAGTTTTTTCAAGTTCATCGTTATGAATATCTTCCATGCCTGCTTTTACCAGAAAGTCTTTAGGAGCATTTTTAGCAAGCTGCTTTAACTCAGCTATTAAGGCCATATTGCTGTCATTTATTTTTATGCCGGAATTTAAGTAGTAAGCCCAGGCAGAAACAGCAAAAATCATGGCAGAGCAGGGGGATTTTTGCCTAATAGCCTCACAAAGACTTTTCATCATAAAAACCGGTATTTTGGAGCTGCCTTCTGCTGCCAGGCGGGCTGTTGTGTCGGCTATATTTATGTTGGAAAAACGCTCTATTAATGTATCCATGTATAGATCCAGGTCTATGCCCTCTACGGGAGCCAGGGTTTGCCTGACTTCCTCCATAAAGTAATTACGGATAAATGATTTTATCAGGGGGTTTTTTGCTCCATCATGTACCATCTCTATGCCAAGAAGCTGTGATGGGTATGCCATGGCGGAATGACTGCCATTAAGGAGGCGCATTTTCATTAACTCGTAGGGTTCCACATTCTTTACCAATTGAACACCTGCTTCTGCAAAATTGGGGATTTCCGTCCTGAAGTTATCCTCCAAAACCCACTGGCAGTAATCTTCGCTGCATACCGGCCATTGGTCTTTTATAGAATATTTTTGCTCCAGCTCCTGTATTAATTCCCTTGTGCTTACCGGAGTAATCCTGTCAACCATGGAAGATGGGAAGCTTAACTGTTCTGCCGCCCAGGAGTAAATTTCCGGGTAGAGTTCCTTTATAAAAAACATCACTCCTTTTCTTAATACTTCCCCATTGGAAGGAATATTATCGCAGCTCATAATTGTTAATGGCTGTCTCCCATTTTTATAACGCCTGTTAAGGGCTGCAGCCAGGCAGGCAAGGGCAGTTTTGGGATCTTCCCTATTGTTTAAATCGTCTATGATTGCAGGGTTTTTTACATCAGTTTCCCCGCTTTTTCTTATAAAATAATATGCACCCTCAGTAATTGTAAGGCTTATTAAGGAACGGCTATTGTCTGATAAAATGTCTATAGCTTTTTCCATATTATCGCAGGCATTATGATAGGCAATTATGGAACCGGAAATCCTTAATTTTTCCTCCCCACCTGAGCTTTTTGTTATATGGCTATAAAGGCAGTCCTGCTCTGATAGAATACTTTTAAGAGGAAGCAGATCAGGGATAAGATTTAGTGCATAGATACCGCTTTTAGTTACATTGCTTTCCAAAAGCCTGTCCAGGTATGCAGCCTGATGAGCCCTATGAAAATTACCAAGACCTATATGAACTATTGAAGCCCGGAGCTCTTTTCTGTTATAAGACGGAGCAGAAAGACCGTCTTTTATTTTTAAAAGATTATCCTGCTTTAGTTTTATTATTTCTCTTTTATTTTCCATAAAATGAATTATATCTGTAAAACTGCTTTTTTTCAATTTTACAATTTGACAAATTGTTGATTTTAGTGTTTTATTATTATAGGGGGAGGGGTAATTTGAAAATTGCCGCAGTTGCCTTTGATCTGGATGGAACTCTATATTCAGACATAAGGCTTTTTATCCGCTTGGTTCCTTTTTTTCTTAAGCATCACGGTCTTTTGCTTGCCATGGGTAAGACCAGAAAGCAATTAAGAGATATAAATAGTGATGGGAATCAGCAAAACCATGCTTTTTCCGGTATGGATTTTTATGATGCCCAGGCAGCTTTGATTGCAGAAATTCTGCAAAAAAGCCAGGCAGAAGTTAAAGAAAAAATAGAGAAGCTTATATATAGGGGCTGGGAAAAGCATTTTAAAAAGATCAGGCTATTTCCTTATGTAAAAACATGCCTGGAAGCATTCCGCCAAAGAGGGGTAAAAATAGGCCTCCTTTCAGATTTCCCTCCGGAAAAAAAGCTGGAAAACCTGGGTATAATGGATTATTGGGACAGTATTGCAAGTTCTGAAGAATCAGGAAGGCTAAAACCTGATCCTCTGCCTTTTTTGGCTCTTGCCGGGAAAATGAAACTTCCTCCGGAAGAAATCCTTTATGTGGGGAATAACTATCATTATGATGTCCTGGGGGCAAGAAGTGCTGGAATGAAAACGGCCCTTATCTGTTCACGTTGGACACGTTTTTCCCGGGAACCCATGCCGGATTTTATCTTTCATGACTATCGTCAATTACAAAAATATGTGTTAGGTTGTATTAATGGGACTTTTTGATATAAGTAATTTTATTACTTTAGGTATAGTAATTCTTATACTCATCGTTTACCGGCAGATAGACAGGGGCAGCCGTAACCTAAAACTCTTAAGGGACTATTCTGAAAAACTAAAGAAAGAACTTAACTCTTATGTACAGGAGCAGGAAAAGGCCGTTAAGGATTATGGTGTATCTTTAAATGTGGAAAGGGATTCTGCCAGAGAGTTAATGCGGCAGTTGCAACTAACGGAAGAAGAAATGTCCAGGAAAGCTCAAAGTCTCTCCCGTATAGATACCCAGTTAAAAACATATGAGAGTTCTCTTTCTGATTTGGACAAAATGACGGCTAAAGTACAGGAAAACATGATGAGGATAAGGGATGAATCATCATTTGTAGAGACCGCTTCCAAAAAGATATCCGATGCCAAAAGCCGCATTGATGAACTGGAAAAAGATCTGGATACAATAAGCCAAAGGTTTAACACCGAAAACGAAGAAGCTTTAAACAGAACAGTTTCTGATATTATTGCAGAAGTAAGCACGACTGTATCCGGACTAAGCAGTACAGCAGAAGATATAGAAAGACAGGTAAATAATCACCGTTTGGAAATTAGCAGAATAGAAGAAAGCCGCGCCGAGAACATGAATAGGGACCTTGCGGCGGTAAATAAAATTCTTGCCACCGTAGTGGAAGAAGCCGGCAAAAGAGCAGATGTAATTGAAGAAGCGGCTCTTGCAAGGTTGCGTGAACAGGCGGAAGAAAGGATACAAAAGGTAAAAAGTCTGGAAGAAGAAAGGCTTAGAACATATCATGAGAGTGCTAAAAACAGGGTGCAGGAAGTTCAGGATCTTATAAAGAATTTAAGAGAGGAATGGCGCGCTGAAAGAACTGCCTGGGAAGTAAAAGACAAAACCTGGCAGGAAGAATATAGAATGAGAATTTCTGAACTAAGCACCTTGCTTGTAAATTCAGAAAAAAGAATGGATGATCTAATGCCCAGAGCAGAAAATATTCTATCGTCTCAGGAGAAGGAAATAGAAAGAGCTGTAGAAGACATGAAACAAAAAGCTCTGGAAATTTCCGGAGATAAACTGCAAGAGTACAGGTCTGTTCAGGAACTTGAATTTAAACGTCTTGAGAGTCTTACAGAAGATTCCAGAAATCTGGATTTTGAACTCAGGCAAAACATGAAGGAAATGATGTCTCAAATTCAAGGAGAGTTTTCTCTTTTTAAACAGGAACTTTCAGAAATGCAAAAGACCGAGACAAATAGATTCCGTGTATCCTTTAATTCTCTAAAAGAAGAATTATCCACTCTGGGAAGTGATCTTGAGCAGATTAGGAGCACTGCCAGGGAAAATGTTACAGAGAAGGTAAGCATTTTTGAAGATGAATTTATCTCGGACATGAATAAAAGGACCAGTGAAATAAACAGGCGTTTTATTGAGTGGCAGGAAGATTTGGAATCCAGGCTTACTGCTGTTGGTAAAGAAGCTCAAAGTGCAAGGGCAGAACTGGAACAAAGTATTTACGAAGACATGCAAAAAAATCTTTCTTCCCAGAGTGAGAGAATGACTTCCGATCTTGAACACCTAAAAAAAGGAGTAAGTGATCTTGAAGAGGGTATACGTGAGCAAATGAGCAGCATAGATGAATCTGTAGTCCAATTCAGAGAGCAGTTTAGCCTTGGTATAAGTGAAGCCCGTAAAGAAGCAGAGTTAATTATTAACACCGAATTAAGCCGGCATAGCGTAACAAGTACAGAAAATATCAGGCTTTACCATAAAGATATAGATGAAGAAAAAGAAAAACTTGAGCAAAAAGTTAAGGAACTGGACGATACTGTAGAAAATGTACGCCGCCGTTTTAACGAATTTTACAGTGATACAGATTCCAAAATTACCCTTGTTCGCAGTTCTGTAGACGATTCAGAAAAGCATATTCGCGACCTTATGGGTCAAACAAATAAGGTAGAAGAAATCCGGCGTGATATAGAAAAAAGGATAGAGGATCTCCGGAGCGATATTGATAAACTGGATCAAAGAAGGGCAGAAGCCGCACAGCTAGAAAACGAGTTTCTTAAGATAAGACGCCTTGAAGATGATGTAAATGCAAAAATGACACGTTTCCTTTCCGAAAAACGCAGGATAGAAAGCATGGAAGCGGACTTTAACAGGCTTCTTAATATTTCCCGCGAAGTAGAAGAAAAGTTAAAACATGTTACAGCCTCCGACGATACCCTGCAGGAAATTCAACTTCAGATACGCAAGATGGAAGATGCCCTGGGCAGTGCAGAAGACAAGTACCAAAGAATGGAAAGGAAAAGCCAGATTCTTGAAAATACAAGCGAGGGAATAGACAGGAATTTCAGGGTATTACAGGAATCCGAAAAACTCACTACCCGGATAGGAGACAATATAGAGCGTTATTCGCAAGATATGGATAAAATAAAGAACTCCATAGATACCCTTGCCAGGGAAAGCGAGAAGGCAAATGATGCCGCAGATAAGATTGAAGCACTGGATAAAGCTCTATTAGAAATAGAAGATAGAATTAAGTCCATGCAAAGAGCACGCCAGTGGATAGCTGATGCAGAAAAGCGCCTGGACGATCTAAACAAGGAAACGCAAATACAGGTAAGGGTAATAAACGAAGTCTTAAAGGATAGTTCTCCAAGGGGCAAGGAAAAAGATCAGGGCAGTACTTTAACTTTACAGCAGAAAAAGGAAAATATAGTAACCCTTACCCGTATGGGCTGGTCTAAAGAACAGATTGCCAAAAACTTGAAAATTTCCATAAGCGAAGTAGAACTTACTTTGGAAATGGCAAGCATGGACTAACGGCTTTTTTCCACATTGTTTTTTTTGCAGTGCTCAGTAATAACACATTTTGAACAGTAGGGGCTTAGCGGACGGCAGACATGCTGCCCATATAGCACAAGGTATGCATTAATTTTTTTCCAGTATTTTTTTGGCTGTATCTCTCTTAGTACCATTTCTGTTTTATCCGGGTTTGGAGTATCTACCCAGCCTGCACGGTTAGAAATGCGGTGTACATGTATATCTACACAGATTCCATACATATTAAAAGCCTCTATAAGCACAAGGTTGGCTGTTTTTCTCCCTACTCCGGGAAGTGCAAGAAGCTCATCCATATTATTGGGTACAAGTCCATCGTACTTTTCTAAAAGTATATCAGCAATTTTTTTTAGGCTTTCTGCCTTGTTACGGTAAAAGCCTGCAGGGTAGGCCAAGGCGGCAACTTCTTTCACACTTAGTTTAGCCAAAGTCTCTGGATTTGGAGCGCGGTTTAATAATTTCCTTGATGTTATCCTTGTAACATCATCCTTAGTTCTAAGGCTCAAGATTGTAGAAACCAGTACCGCCCAGGCTTCCTCAGCAGTGCCTGTTCCTTTCCCATATTCTTCTGCTATTGTTGTTACTGCAGGATTTTCCGAGCCGGGAGTGTTTAATACATTTCTACGCCATTTTTCAAGCTTTTTCATTATATCATCCCAGTTAATACTATCCTGTATGGCCATTTTTATTCCTTTTTTTCCAATAAGCATATTGCAATTGCCTCTGCAGCTTCCCCCCTGCCTATAGAACCAAGCCCTTCATTTGTCTTGCCCTTTATGAATATTGATTCTTTTTCTACTCCCAAGGCCTCTGCTAAGGATCGTTTTATTTTTTCCCTGTAAGGCAGTATTTTTGGTTCTTCGCAGATTACTACACAATCCAGGTTTACAATGACCCAGCTTTCCTTTTTTACTTTAGCCCAGCTGTCTTTTAAGAGTAAAATTGAGTCGGCGTCTTTATACTTTTCTTCGTTATCCGGGTATAGTTCCCCTATGTCTCCAAGACCTGCCGCACCCAAAAGAGAGTCAATTATGGCATGACAGAGGAAATCTCCGTCTGAATGTCCCAGAGTTCCCCTGTTACAGGGAAGTTCAAGTCCGCCCAAAATAAACTTTCTTCCTTTTACCAGTCTATGAATATCTCTTCCAAGTCCTACTCTTAGCATACAATGTTCCTTTTTAAATCTTCCGGAAATGTTATTTTTTTATTAAAACTATCTCCGCTTATTACTTTTACTTTCCCTATAAATTCACTCCATATTTCTGCATCGTCGGTGTATTCAATATTTTCTTTTTTTTCTCTTTCCAGTGCTTTTTCATGGGCCCTTAGTATTTCCGGGAAGGCAAAAGCCTGTGGTGTTTGGGCTATAAAAATTTCCCTTCTTTTTAAATGCTTGTTTATGTATTGCTTATCTCCATCAAAAATAATTTCCTTGGGAGTCTCGGTAAGGGGAATACATGGAATTACAGCAGGATATTTTTTTACTTCCAAAATTGTATTTTTTATTAACTCACTGCTTATCCAGGGTCTTGCACCATCATGAATCAATACATGAGTGATACTAAATGATTCCAAAAATTTAAGTGCATTGTAAACTGAGCTGCGTCTATTTTCTCCGCCCTCTATATAGTTGGCTTTTTTTCTAAGCGAAAGCGGAAGGTAGTGATCAGCATTTTCCATTCCGGGCGGCAGTGTTATAACAATAGGAAAAAGTTCCCGGAACTTACAGAAGGATTCCATAACTTTTCCAAGAACAGATAGATTTTCATTTTCGTTTAATGGAAGGAACTCTTTTTTTTCCCCTCCCATCCTGCTGGATGAACCTGCTGCGCAGATTATTACTGCTATGGAAGTATCCATAGAATTTTATTCTGCTTCCAGCCTTGTAAAAATCATGTCTCCGACTTCCTCTTTGGATTTTTTCAAGGAACAGGATATTTCATCTTCAAGCAGTTTAAGGGCTGAATCGTAGAGTTTTCTTTCTAATATGGGCAGTTCTTTTACCTTGCTTCTATGGTATAACGAACGTACTATAGTCGCTATGTCCAATACGCTCCCTTTTTTTAGTAAATCTAAATTTGTTTGGTAACGTAGCTTCCAGTCTGTAGATATAGGTTCATAATCCTGGCCTATTAATTCCAAAGCTTGTAATGCATCGTCCTTTGGGACTATGGGACGTATTCCCAATTCCAGAGCTTTATCTACAGGTACCATTATGGTCATGTCCGAGACTTCTATATATATAACATAATAAGGTATTTTGCTGTCTTTAAATGATTTTTCTTCTATGGATTTTATTAACCCAACTCCCTGGCTGGGATATACTATCCTTTGATCAACTACAAATTTCTTGGGACTTCTGCTCATCCCTATCATTATAGCATAAATCCAAGCCTTTGTGAATAGGTACTTACAAGGAAGTAATATATGTAATTATTTCCGTAGTATAATCCAGGGGGCTAGATGCACCTGCGCATATGCCTACAGTGTTGTATTTTTTTATGTCTTCCGGAATATCTTCAACAGTTTCAACCAAAAACGCATCTTTTCCCTGTTCTTGAGCAATTAAGCATAACTGCCTTGTATTTGAAGATTCCTTTCCCCCTATTACTATTATAGCTTCTGCTTTTTTGCATAACTTTTTAAGTGCTTCCTGACGTTTTTCTGTAGCATCGCAGATAGTGTTTATTATTTTAAGCTGCGGGAAATACAATCTTATTTTTTCACCTATTGCATTGTATAAAGCAGGGTTTATTGTAGTTTGACCAATTAAAACTGTTTTTTCATTTCCAGCCTTTTGCTTTAATTTTTTTGCAGCTTCCTCTGCTTCTGCCGTATTTGAACAAATATTACATCCCTTTTTTGTTATATAGCCGGAAATACCTATAATTTCGCTATGATTTTTCTCTCCTGCAAGAAAAACATAATATCCCTTTTTTGAGTATGATTCTGCTGTTTTTTGATTTGCCTTTACATTTGGGCAGGTAGCATCCAGCAAGACAGCACAATTTTCATTTAACTCTTTTTCGCGTAATGGGGATATGCCATGCGCACTAATTATCACAGCGGAAAGGGGAGGGGGATTTTCTCCCCTTTTAAGAACTTTTAATCCCTTGCTTTCAAGATCCTTAATAACCCTCTGATTGTGTATCAAAGGGCCCAGGGAGAAAATCTCACCGTTCTTGCATGCATCTTCTGCAATTGCTACAGCCAGGTGTACACCCATACAAAAGCCAAGGAGCTCCGAAGGGATTACTTCCATTAAGCGCTAGACTTTTAAAGGGCTTAAACCAAGTTTCTTCTTTGCCAGTTTTTGGTTTCTGTTTTCCCAAAAGTTTACAAAGCCCATGGCTATAAATATTGTTGCATAAACACCCGTTGCCATACCAACAAGCAGAGCCGCGGAAAAATCCCTCATGGAACCTGTAGTAAAGGCAAATAGACTGCCGACTGCGATCATAGTGGTAAGGGTTGTGATTATTGTACGGCTTAAAGTTTCGGTAATTGCCCTGTTTAATGCTTCGGTAAACGCAGCATCAGGGAAAATACGCCTGGTTTCTTTTAAACGATCGTAGACTACTATTATGTCGTTAATGGAATAACCCAGGACTGTAAGTAAGGCAGCAATTGTAATTGTGTTAAACTCCATACCTGACCAAACAATAAATGTAATTGTTATTAAACCGTTATGTATAAGGGCTATGATTGCACCAAGAGCATACTGCAGCTTAAAGCGGAATGTACAGTAAGCCAGGATAAACAGCAGGGTGCCTGCAATGATAAACACTGCCTGTTCACCTAACTGTCTTGCAAAGCGGGCTTCCACAAATGCCGAGTGTGTTACAACGAGCTCACCTGTTCCAAAATCCCTTTCCAGCGTTGCACTCACTTCGTCTCCCCTGCCGCCTGAACCACTGCCGTCATCTTCCATGCGTATCATAAAGTGCCTTTCCAGGGGATTCCCAAGTTCCTGCACGGAAACATTACCCAGGGCCAAGAGGCTGGATCTTACATCAGCTATGTTAATAGGGACTGTATTTACCGGAAGATAGTGTATTAAAAGAGGGTTTTCCGCACTCTGAACAAGGCGTATAAAGGATGTATTTAAGGGAGCTGCATTTGAAACAGTTAAGTTCTCTATTGCCCTTAATTCGGCAATGAGTCCTCCCAGAGTAGGGTAATCAGAAAAGTTAAGCCTAAGACTCTGCTCTCCTGCCATTGTTCCTGTAATAATTACATCCATCTGGCTAAGGCTGACAGAAACACTTAAATTTCCCGGTCCCTGGTATGAGAGCTGAAAGGCGGAGGGAATAAACTGTATTTCCTGCAGCAAGCCGGGCTGAAAATCTATACCCAGGTTAATCCCCTGATCTTCGTGAAAAAGACCTATTATACCTATAACAGCCAGAACGAGAGAAAAAATTGCAGCAGGTAAAAAATACCTGGAAAATGTTATTATTTTTTTCATATTACTAACCCTTTATAAACCAGCTGACCGAAAGTTTTTTGCTTTTTAAAACATCGGTACCGAAATCGAAAATTAATCGTGACACAAAGAGGGAGGTAAACACAGAGGAGAAAACACCTATTGCAAGAGTAACTGCAAAGCCTCTAACAGGTCCTGTTCCAAGCCAGGAAAGGAATATTGCAGCTATAAAGGTTGTAATGTTAGAGTCCATTATCGCCCAAAAGGCTTTCTCAAATCCTGTTTCTATGGCAAGTTTACGGCTCTTTCCAAGGCGCAGTTCTTCCTTCATCCTTTCAAAAATAATTACATTGGCGTCAGTCGCCATTCCTATGGTAAGGATAAAACCTGCAATGCTGGGCAGGGTAAGGGTAAAATTAAATGCAGAGAGAATACTGAACATTATGTAAAAGTTTAAAAGCTGTGCAATAATTGCATTGAAACCCGCTGTTTTATAGTAAAGGAGCATGAATATAAAGACCCCTGCAAGACCATAAATAATGGCGGTAATTCCCCTGTTAATTGTATCAGCACCAAGGGTTGCACCTATTGCCTGCTGGTTTATTACGTTTAACTCAACAGGCAGTGCGGCTGTTCTAAGAAGGTTATAAATTACATTTGCTTCCTCTGTAGAAAAACCTTCAAGAGATACATCAGTTCTGATTGCCGCCCTTATCGTCGCCATAGACCTTACGCGGCCCTCAAGAACTATTGCCATTTGATTTTCAATATTTGCAGATGTAAGCCTGTAAAAAATTTCACCGCCTTCTGAACTTAGCTGGAAATTGATCATGGGTCTGCCGTCTACCTGGCTTCGGTTAACGGCTACATCCCTGATATAGGTACCGTCAAGATACTCATTCCTTCTTAATGCAACATATTCGGGATTTCCCTGGGAGTTGCGTCTTTGCACTTCAAGACCATATTCATCCCTGTCGTACACTCCGCGAATTATCACATTGGGAGAAACTATATAGGGGTTTATAAGTTCCATTTGATCATCAAAGAGGGCTTCCATGGGGTTTGCATTATAGTAGCTGTTAAACGCAATAGTTTCTTCATCGTCTACTATATGGAAAACAAGGCTTCCCATACCCATTATTATATCGTTAATGCGCTCCGGGTCCGCTGTTCCGGGGATCTCTACATAGATCTGGTTTGCACCCTGTCTGCGAATTACCGGTTCCGTTAAACCAAAGCGGTCTATACGTACGTTAAGTGCATCAAGAGCGTTTATTACCGCATTCTCTCTGTCCTGTACCGTCAATGGCCGTTCTGACCTGCTCTGAAGACCTTCAAGGTCAGCTTCCAGTACTATGCTTAAGCCGCCGGACAGGTCCAGCCCCAGCTGTACTGCATTTCTTTGGAGATCTTTTAGGGCGAATATATTATCCCTGTAATGTGTTTCCATAACAAAAAGAGCTTCCTGCTCGGAAGGAAAGGCTCCAAGTACATTTCGTGCATTCCAGGATGCCGGAGCCCTTTGTCCTGTCTCCCTGTAGTAGCTTCTTGCAACCGGAATTAAAAAAGACATATCTTCAGGCAGCTCTTCATTGTTTCTTGCCCTGTCCCAAAGATCGTTTAGCATATAGCGTGCGGTGTCGGATGCAGAATTCCTTATTTCTTCCCTGGTACCAAGAGCCCTGTTTTGATCTTCAGGCGATGTCCAAAAATACCATTGTATGGTTGGAAGCAGGAAAAGAAAACATACTCCCATGATCAAAAGTATAATTACTAAGCGATAACGTTTACTCATTTATATGCTCCAAAAAAAGCTAATCAGCAGAGTCCGAAGTATCATCTTTACTGTCTTCGTTGTCTTCAATGGCTTTTTTATCTTCTTTATCTTCTTTGTCGTCTCTAGCCTGACTTATTACACTGGAAATAGCGCTTCTTGTGAATTCCAGTTTAACATTTTCGTCAACTTTTAATATTAAAGAGTTTTCCTTTACTGTCTGTATTACTCCATGTATTCCGCCTATGGTTACAACCCTGTCGCCCTTCTTTAGTGCCTGTATCATCCTTTGGGTTTCTTTTTGCTTTTTATTTTGCGGCCGGAGTATGAGGAAATAGAAAATACCAATAATAAGCACTATTGGAAGAAAAGCCATAATAGGGTTTTGCTCTCCGCCTTCAGGAGCCGGTCCTGCCAGGAGCAGTGACATAAAAAATGAATTCATTTAAACATCCTTAAAAATAGTAAGATATAATTAGGGATTACGATAGCATAAAGAGAAAGAGTAGTCTATATAATGATACTGCGTTTTACATCAATAAGAGTAAGCCCAAAAAGCCTGTCCATAGCCGCTCTTTCTGAGTCAGATAGCACTATCTCAGCAGATTCCATGGTATCACAGTCGAGCTTTTCCGGGTCCAGAAAAGCTTCCATTACATATTTTTGCTCTCTGTGGTCTTTAGAATAAAGCGCCGAAGCATAGGCAGGGCGAAAAAGTCCCTTTTTTACAAGCTCTTTTGTAGAAAGTTTCCCGTATTTTCTCATAGCCTGCTTGTCTATTACAGCTTGAGGACCGTTGTAACCTATAGTAAAAACAAACTCTTCCCTGCTAAGCAAAATTAACCTTCGGGAACAAATTGGTCTTTTTCAGCTCCGCAGAGTGGGCATACCCAGGTATCAGGCAGATCTTTGAATTCAGTTCCTGCCTTAATTCCGCCGGCAGAATCTCCTTCTGCAGGGTCATATACATATCCGCAAAGTTCACAAATGTATTTTTGCATATCAAACTCCATTTTTTTTATTTTTCTAAGTATATTCCCTAATTAGTTAATAGTGCAAGAGTTTATATAACATAATGATCAAAACGGCGGGAACAGAAATGTAATAGGCTGGGGAAAAAACCCTGAAAATAATGCGACTTCATTATTCATTTAAAACAGCCATCTCTGACCTTGCAAATTATTTTCAGGGTGTTTTCCCCACCTCAGTAGTTCTAAAGAAATGTACATTACTTCAGAATTGCTGAGTTTTATATACTATCATTAGTACAGTGGGAAAAGTGGACATAAAAAATTTGTTGAGCCACAGGTCTGTTCAGCTACCGTAAGGTGCGAAACCTTTTTTATGGCCGCTTTTCCCGCTGGTTTGATTCTTATGCTATTATAGAATTCTTGCTTAACCCCTCATGGCTTTGAGAGGATCTATCCTAAAGCGCAGGAGAAAGTAGAGCCAGCCAAAGGCAAAACCTGCAAGGTGTGTCATGTGGGCAACATTCCCCTCCCTCCCTGTAACAAGGAAAATTACTTCCAGTGCCGCAAAACCCAGCACCAAAATTGGTGCCCTAATGGGGATTATGCCCCAGATATAAATTATGGAACGGGGAAAGTAAGCGGCATATGCGAGCTGAACGGCAAAGACAGCACCGGAAGCTCCCATAAGGCTTACTCCAAGCTCCCCTGTAAAAACATAAATCGCAAATGAAAAAATACCTGCCAGAGTCCCTGTTATAAAATAGTATAAGAGGAATTCCCTGCTGCCCATTTCCCTTTCTACCCTGCTGCCAAAGATAAAAAGTGCAAACATGTTAAAAAGCACATGCCTTATATTATATGGACTGTGAACAAACATATAGGTAAAAAACTGCCAAATCCTTCCCCTGTAAATTATATCAAGAGGACGCATGGGCAGTATGCTGAACAAAAAAAGTGATCTTGTTACCATCATGATAATGTAAACAAGAATATTTATTCCTATTAAAAACAAAACAGCGTTACTGTAGGTATAACGAAAAGGCCGTCTAATTAATTTCATCTGGTGATCTTACTATATTGCTGAAATCAGTTAAAGCTGGCTAATACCGCCCTATAATCCTGTATGCTTTCTGCTTTTACAAGGGCATTCCTAAGGGAAGCGCTTCCCTGCACGCCTTTTGTGTAGGCACTAAAATGTTTGCGCATTTCCTTGCAGGCTTTTTTCTCTCCAAGCTCCAATGAAAGTTTTTCAAGCTGAAAAAAGGCCGTCTCCATTCTTACAGAAAAATCCGGTTCATTATATGTTTCTCCGTTTAAATGTGCTCTTACCTTTTTAAAGATGTAAGGATTGCCGACAGCACCCCTTGCGAACATTAGGGCTGCGCAGCCTGTCTCTCTAAACATTTTTTCCGCATCTTCCTTTGTGTAAAGATCCCCCGATCCTGTGACAGGAATTTTTAGACAGGAGCAGAGCTCCCCTATATGAGACCAGTCGCTTTTTCCCCCATAGCCTTGCCCCCTTGTGCGGGGATGCAGGGTGAGCATGGCCGCTCCGGCCGCTTCCGCAATTAAGGCACATTCCCTGTAGTTAATGGATAAGGAATCCCAGCCTGAGCGTATCTTTACGCTAACGGGAATATTCCCAAGGGCTTCCTTCGATGCTTTTACCAGCTTCTCTATTATTTTACCCAGAAGGGCAGGGTCCTTCATTAGCGCAGAGCCGGCTCCATGCTTTACTACTTTTGGAACAGGGCAGCCTGAGTTAAGATCTATGCCCTCGGGCTTTAGGGGGGCAAGGGAAAGAGCTGCTTTGTAGAGCCTATCAGGGTCATGGCCAAAAAGCTGTATAAAGTAGGGCTTTTCTCCTTCGCCCCTCTGAATAAGTTTTTCTGTGTTTTTGCCGCCCCTAAGCAGGGCTTCTGCAGAGGCGAGTTCTGTAAAGCTTAAATCTGCTCCCATTCCCCTGCATATGGAACGGTATACCCTGTCGGTGAATCCGGCCATAGGTGCAAGAAAGAGATTTCCCTCAAGTTCCAGGCTGCCTATTTTTATGGGATGGTACATTTTTTGGTGTAGGTTTAATTGATCAGTTTTCAAGACCAAAGAAACGGTTGGAATTCTCCCACAGTATGGTTCCAAGTTCATTTTCGTCCATATCTACCATGTCCGCAAGAAAACGGGCAGTGTAGGGCAGGTACTTGGGCATATTCCTCTTTCCCCTGTGATCAGCGGGAACCATAAAGGGACTTTCAGATTCTATTAGAATTCTATCCAAAGGCAGAACCGCTATGGTTTCGTGGAGGTTTTTCGCATTTCTGTAGGTTAAGTTCCCTGCAAAGGAAAAATACAGGTTAAGTTCCAGAGCTTTTTCGGCATACTCTGCATTCTCTGAATAACAATGCAGTACACCGCCTCTTGGAGGCAGTCTGTCTTTTAGTATATCAAGGACATCCCTGCCTGCATCCCTGTTATGTATTATTACCGGCAGATTAAGCTTGCCGGCTAAATCCAGCTGGGTAATAAAAAGTTCTATCTGTGACTTTTTATCTCCGAATTTACGGTAATAATCCAGACCTATCTCCCCTATTGCCACAACGCGGGGTAATTTGGCATTTTGCTCTATATTGATGATCCAGTCTCTGCCGGGGTTTTTTACCTCGGAAGGGGAGACGCCTACCGCATGATAAACATTTGCGGCTGTTTTAAGGTTAGTGTAAACCCGCGTGAAATCAACCAGGCTATTACATATAGAAACAAGCCTTGCAACCGAAGCCTGTCTTGCTTCCTGTATAACCATTAACTGTTCAATAGGGTCCTCACAAACCAGCCCTATATGGGCGTGAGTATCGAAATACTGCATATATTATTCCATTAGGTAAGATATTTACGACATTCCAAACTGGATATGTAAAATGATAGCACAAGAATTCCAATCCGTCAAGAAAAATTAATTAATTAATTTTTTTTAGTTCTTGACAAAAAAGTCGAAATTACTTAAAATCTTAGATTACCACAAAGATCCCAAAAAATCTACATATTTAAAATTTTTACCTAATACATAATGCTGCTGCCTGTGTGAGCACAAAGGGAAAACTGTGATAGACATTGTGATTGTTCATCCAAAGAAGTATGAAAGGGAAAGGCTGATTAGCTTATTAAAAGACCACGGTGATATAAATATTATTGGTCTTGGCGAAGATGCTTACGATGCTTTAAAAATAATAGCGAGTTTAAGGCCGGACATAGCCATAATTGATGAAGCTCTGGGTTTTCTGGATGATATAGGCATTTTCCCCTTAATTAAACTGCGTTCACCCAAGACCTTGGCTGTCCTTTTGGCTGCCGGAATTAATAATAACCGCTTTTTAAAGCTTATTAATGAAAATGTAAAGGGAATTGCCTGTATAAATTCTGATATTTACCTGCTCCCCAACATAATTCAGACTGTTTACAATGGCGGATCCTATATAAACCCGCTTCTGGCATCCCGAATTCTACATTTATTTTCTCAGGTAAACCAAAAATATGCAAAAAAGAACCAGGAAAAAGCTGATATTGGCTATAGTCCTATTGCTTTTTTGGAAACTGCTACAAGATTTACCAAAACTGAATTACAGATACTCTCCTGTTTGGGAAGATCCTACAATAACCAACAGATATCAATGGAGCTTGATCTGGCCTATGGTACAGTCAGGAACTGCATTTCTTCCATAATGCATAAAACCGGTCTTAAAAACCGCCTGCAGCTTGCCCGCTATGCAATAGAGTACGGTCTTGTTCCTGCTTGACCTTTTAGATATTTTTTTGTATTTTTAGGGTAGAAATAATATAAAATAATTTTCATGGGAAGAAATCATGTCAAAAGTAGATAATGAAGATACTAAGGCCGAAGAAATTGATATTCAGAAAGACGATGAAATTCAGGAAGAGGAAGCTAAACCCTTAAGCCCGGAAGAAAAGTATGCGGAACTTGAAGCAAAGTACAATGATTTAAATGATCAATATTTAAGAAAAGCTGCAGATTTTGACAACTATCGCAAGAGGATGGTAAGGGAAAGGCAGGACATTGTCGAATTTGCCAACCAAAGCCTGCTTTTGGATTTACTTCCGGTTATTGACGATTTTGAAAGGGCAATTAAATCTGCAAAAAGCGAAGAGGGCTCGGGCGTTTTTTATGATGGTGTTATAATGATAGAAAAAGCCCTTTCTTCCATGTTGGAAAGTAAATGGAGCCTTAAGCGTTTTGATTCAGACGGAGAGCCCTTCGACCCAAACAGGCACGAAGCCCTGCAAATGGAGAAATCCCCTGATGTTACAGAAGCAAGGGTAAAAGAAGAATTTATTAAAGGTTATTTACTTAAAGATAAAGTTATAAGGTATGCAAAAGTAAATGTTTTAATGCCTTTAGAAACTGAAAACTAGGAGACAAGATATGGCTAAGATAATAGGAATCGATTTAGGAACAACCAATTCATGCGTGGCAGTTCTTGAGGGGGGCGAACCTGTAGTTATTCTAAGTTCAGAGGGAGGCCGCACAACCCCGTCCATAGTCGGTTTTACCCCAAAAGGAGACAGGGTTATAGGTGCACCGGCTAAAAATCAGATGATCACCAATCCCGAAAATACCATATACTCAATTAAAAGATTTATGGGCAGACGTTACTCAGAACTTTCCAACGAGATAAAAAGGGTTCCCTACCATGTAGTTGATCAGGGAGAGGATCTTAGAATAGATATAGCAGGGAAAAAATATTCACCTCAGGAGCTTTCCGCCTTTGTACTTCAAAAGATGAAGCAGACAGCCGAGGACTACCTTGGCGAAACGGTAAGCGAGGCTGTAATTACAGTTCCCGCATATTTTAACGATGCCCAGCGTCAGGCGACCAAGGATGCAGGGAAAATCGCAGGGCTGGAAGTAAAACGCATAATAAACGAGCCTACAGCAGCCTCCCTGGCATTTGGCTTTAATAAAGATCAGAAAAAAGACAAAACCATTGCCGTATATGATCTTGGAGGCGGCACCTTCGATATCTCCATACTGGAACTTGGAGACGGCGTTTTTGAGGTAAAAGCGACTAACGGAGACACACATCTTGGCGGAGATGATTTTGATCTTAAAATACTCGAATGGCTTATAGAAGAGTTTAAGCGGGATACAGGAATAGATCTTGGACTGGACAGAATGGCACTGCAGCGCCTTAGGGAAGCCGCAGAAAAAGCCAAGATAGAGCTGTCTTCTACCCAAAATACAGATATTAACCTTCCCTTTATTACTGCCGATCAAAGCGGCCCCAAGCATCTTCAAAAAAGCCTTTCAAGGGCAAAATTCGAACAGATGGTTTCTGACCTTCTTGAAAGATCAAAAGAGCCCTGCCGCAAGGCCTTAAAAGATGCAGAACTTACTGAAGATCAAATAGACGAAGTAATACTCGTTGGTGGTTCCACAAGAATTCCTGCAGTACAGCAGATTGTTAAAGATATATTCAAGAAAGAACCCAATAAGGGAGTTAACCCCGATGAGGCAGTTGCCGTGGGAGCTGCCATACAGGGCGGCATACTGGGCGGAGACGTAAAAGATGTTCTGCTTTTGGATGTTACACCTCTTTCACTTGGAATAGAAACCCTGGGCGGTGTAATGACAAGGCTTATAAGCCGTAACACCACCATACCCACCAGGAAGAGCCAGATATTCTCTACAGCAGCCGACGGGCAAACAGCAGTGTCCATCAATGTACTTCAGGGAGAGAGGGAAATGTCTGCACAGAACAGGGTGCTTGGCCGTTTCGACCTTGTCGGTATACCTCCTGCTCCCAGGGGAATTCCTCAAATTGAAGTTACCTTCGATATAGATGCCAACGGCATAGTGCACGTATCCGCCAAGGATATGGGAACGGGTAAGGAGCAGAAGATACGCATAGAGAGTTCTTCAGGGCTCTCCGATGCAGATATAGATCGCATGGTAAAAGAAGCGGAACTCCACGCAGAAGAAGACAAAAAGGAAAAGGAAAAAGCCGAAGCCCGTAACGATGCGGACAACATGATCTATGCAACAGAGAAGAACATTAAAGACCTGGGTGATAAGGTAAACCCTGCAGATAAATCTGCTGCAGAGGAAGCTGTTGCCGAACTTAAGCGCGCCCTGGAAGGAAGCAATACAGAAGAAATCAAAGCAAAAACCGAAGCTCTTAAACAGGCTTCATATAAAATTGCAGAAGAGGTTTACAAGCAGAGTGCCGCCGAGCAGGGTGCCGCCGGTGCATCCGGGGGCGAAGACAGCTCAAGCTCTGCAGGCAATACAGCTGACGATAACACCAAGGGTGCCGAAGACGCTGATTACGAAGTAGTTGACGATGATTCCCCCGGAGATAACAATTAGTAATGGCTAAACGGGATTACTACGAAGTACTGGGAGTACAGAAAAATTCCACAAAGGATGATGTAAAAAAAGCTTACCGTAAGCTTGCCATACAGTATCATCCTGATAAAAATCCCGGAGACAAGAGCGCCGAAGAAAAGTTTAAAGAGGCCACAGAAGCTTACGAAGTTCTTGCCGACGACCAAAAAAGACAGGCCTATGATCAGTTTGGCTTTGCAGGGGTAGAAGGCATGGGCGGTGCCCATTCCGGCGACTTCTCCCAGACCTTCCGGGGCTTTGAAGACCTCTTTGGAGACTTCTCCGGCTTTTTCGACAGCCTCTTTGGCGGAACCAGAAACAGAGGCGGCGGCGGACCCAGACAGGGCTCCAATTTACGCTACGATATAGAAATTCCTTTTAAAGATGCAGTTTTTGGCACCAAGGTAGAAATACAGTACAGCAAGAACGACAGCTGCCAGACCTGCCGCGGCACGGGAGCCGCAAGCGGAACAGGGCGCAAGGTATGCACCACCTGTAAGGGTACGGGGCAGATAAGACAGAGCGCCGGCTTTTTCTCCATGTCCACTCCCTGTCCCTCCTGCGGCGGTCAGGGCGAAGTAATAGAAAAACCCTGTCCCGACTGCAGCGGAGCCGGCACCCAGAGAAAGCGACAAAAGATAATGGTAACCATACCCCAGGGTGTGGAAAACGGAAGACGTGTTACCATTCCCCGTCAGGGAGATGCTAGTTCATCGGGAGGACCTCCCGGAGATCTCTTTGTGTTCATAAGGGTAAAGGGACACGAGTTTTTTGAACGCCAGCACGAAGACCTCTACTGCGCCATTCCCATTTCCATAAGCCAGGCAAGCCTGGGAGCCGACATACACATACTCACTTTGGATAACAAAACCATAAAGGTTAAGGTACCCTCCGGAACCCAAAACGGCAAAATGCTCCGCATAAGGGACGAAGGTGTTCCTACAGTGTCAGGCAGAAGGGGTAACCTTTATATAAAAATGATAGTGCAGACACCATCAAAACTTAGCAAGAGAGGCAAAGAGTTAATGGAAGAATTTGCCAGGGTAGAAGGAGAAAACCAGAACCCGCGCCCCATTCCCTTATCCGAACTTGCCAATTAGATTCAATTAAATTTACGGAGGAAACATGATTAAGACCATACTTGGAAGAACCAATCTTGAAATTTGCAAGGACGCTTTTGGAGCCTTACCCATACAAAGGGCCAGCATGGAAGACGCTGTTAAAATTTTGCAAAAAGCGCTAGACGGCGGTATAAACTTTTTTGACACAGCCCGCGGCTACACAGACAGCGAAGAGAAAATAGGCAAAGCTCTTTCTTCACGCAGAAAAGAGTTTTACATTGCAACAAAATCCAACCCTGGGAGCGTAAAAGAATTTGAAGATAATCTAAATACAAGCTTAAAAAACCTAAAAACAGATTATATAGATCTGTTTCAGGTTCATAATCCCACATATCTTCCCCGCCCGGGAGATGAAAAGGGAGTTTATGACGCTGCTGTAAAGGCAAGGGAGAGCGGCAAGATAGGCAATATAGGAATTAGCTTTCATAAGCTCCCCATGGCCAAAGAGGCAGTGGAAAGCGGTTTATACGATACCATACAGTTTCCCTTTAGCTATCTTTCCAACGATGAAGAAATTGCATTTACAAAACTTTGCAAAGAAAAGAACGTAGGTTTTATTGCCATGAAGGCTCTAAGCGGCGGTCTTATTACCGATATTTATGCAGCCCGCGCCTGGATGTGCCGGCATTCCAATGTAGTACCCATTTGGGGAATACAAAGGGAAACAGAAATAGATCAGCTGTTAGACGCAATTTCCAAAGAGCCCGTAATTACAAAGGAATACGAAGAGAGGATAGCAAAAGACCGCTCTGAGCTGCTTGGCGACTTCTGCCGGGGCTGCGGCTACTGCCTTCCATGCCCTGCCGACATTCCAATTAACCTTGCTGCCAGAATTTCCCATTTAATGATGAGATCAGTAACAGAGAGGTTTTTAGAAAAGGAATGGCAGGACACCATGGCAAGGGTGGAAAACTGCACCCAGTGCGGCCATTGCAAAGCCAACTGCCCCTACG
>Ga0099364_10004127_pt1 | contig 22070 bp, 17 predicted proteins | sample TergutTh196P3_FD_73070 | JGI IMG/M metagenome (GOLD analysis project Ga0099364, IMG submission 73070) | Microcerotermes parvus P3 segment gut microbial communities from Pointe-Noire, Republic of the Congo - Th196 P3 | ecosystem: Host-associated > Arthropoda: Insects > Digestive system > Gut ...
CATTCCTTTAATGTGGCATGTTTCCGCTGCGGCAGCGCCGCAGCGGAACCTGAACTACCCCAAAGTATAATTCGTCATTCCGAATGAAACGAAGTGAAATGAGGAATCTGAAAATATGCAATTTTACAATTAACATAACAATAGTTTTATAGTTAGTTCAAATCTACACTCTACACTAATAACTACACTCTATACTCTACACTCTACTCACTACACTCTAAACTCTAAACTCTAAACTCTATCTTTGCGTTCCTTTGTGGTAAAAATCTTGCTGTTTATTGCACTAATTTTTGGCAAAATTCTTTTATTTCATCTGTAAAACGGATAGCGGTTTTTGCGTCGTCTTCTGTAATTTGCAGTTCGTTAGGGTATTTTGGCAATACGGAGAAATTGTTTAAATACATCGTTTGCCTTCTGAATTTCGCAAAATCAGGATTTAGATTTACACACAGAGTTAATAGTGCTCGCAAGTCGTGTGTTTTAGGGAACTCTATATCATTAAAGAAAAGATACCCTTTCAAATCCTTTTCTGCGGATTGCTGGCATTGATTGCAAATTGTTTCAACCGGTATAGGATGCATATTGTTTGCCAAATATTTTGCAACATCAAAATTCTGTTTTGCAAGGGAAAACCATTGCTTTAATTCTTCTTTTTTATCCATAAATTTTTACTCCTTCTCTTTTAATTTTACGCTCCATTGAAAAATTTTCTGCCCTATAATCAAAGCGATGTCTTTTTAATGCCAATACATCGCAGGGTTTTAACATTCTTCTGTCAAACATTCCACCGTGTACTTCCGCCATAGCGTCTAATTCGCGCATTTGGGTGTTGTCTTTCATAACGATATAAATGTCTATGTCGGAATCCTTGTGCGGCGTTCCGTATGCATAAGAGCCAAAAAGCCAAATTTGGTCGGTCGGCACTTTCTGTAGAATTATCTCTTTCAAGGTTTCGAGGTCGTCTTTTATATCTTCGATGTGGGACATAATAAATTTTTTTTGCAAATATACAACATTATTTTCAATTTTAACGCAAAAATAGAAAAAAAATTGTAAAAATTAGTGAATGAGTAGTTTTCAGTTTTCAGTTTTCAGTTTTCAGTTATCAGTTTTCAGTTTTCAGTTTTCAGTTTTCAGAGAATGTAGTGGCGTATGGACATACGCCACTAGTGAATGAGTGAATGAGTAGTTTTCAGTTATCAGTTTTCAGAGAATGTAGGGGCGTATGGACATACGCCCCTAGTGAATAAGAATAGAAAAAGCCCCTTTAGGGGGTTTGGGGTGATAAGAAAGTGAATAAAAAGATTCTACCACGAAGTCGCACAAAGGTTTTTTCACAAAGTCGCACGAAGGTTAGTTTAGCCACGAATTACACGAATTGTCACTAATTCTTTGTGTTCCTTTGTGGTAAGAAAGTGAATGAGTGAATGAGTAAATGAGTAAATGAGTAGTTATTAGTTATGGGTTATTAGTTTGTAAAGTAAAAAGTTTGTAAAGTAAAAAGTTTGTAAAGTACTAACCACTAACCACTAACCGCTAACCACTATACTCTAAACTCTAATATCTAATCTTTGTGTTCCTTTGTGAAACCTTTGTGTTCCTTTGTGGTAATAAAGATTCTACCCCGAAGGCGCACAAAGGTTTTTTCACAAAGTCGCACGAAGGATGCATTCCTAACGGAATGCAGGTGTGATGATTGAATGTTTTCTACCGAGCGATGCATTCTTTTCGACAAGCTCAAAGCATCGCCTAACGGAATGCTGCTGCGCTGCGATGAAACCTTATTTTTACCTAATTCTAAAAACAAAACAACCTCAGTAGCGGATGGAATACCATACGCATTTAACCTCATTACCTCATTTATAATATTGTTAATTAGGTAATTAGGTTGTTTAATGATAATATTCTTTGCTACTGAGGTTGTCATGTAAAAAAAATTAGGTGTAAATTAGGTTTTTTCAATTGGGTTGTGGGTTTCAGGGCGACTTTGAAAGTCGCCCCTACAACCACTAACCGCTAATCGCTAACCGCTAATCGCTAACCACTATACTCTACACTCTAAACTCTAATCACTAACCACTATTCTTTGTGTTCCTTTGTGAAACCTTTGTGTTCCTTTGTGGTAAGAAAGATTCTACCCCGAAGGCGCACAAAGGTTTTTTTCACAAAGTCGCACGAAGGTTATCGTTTCACAATTTTAATTGTTTCATTTCCTATCTTCACGAAATAAATTCCGTTTGGCAAATGCGAAATGTCAATTGATATTTCACCATTTTGCAAGGACTCGGAGGACATAAAGGACATTTTACGTCCGGCGGTGTCAAATATCTCGATTGGGTGCGTGCCGTTTTCATTTGTGCGAATGTTATTCGTCCCTACAATTGAAAATTGACCATGCGTGGGATTGGGATAAATAGTGAATTTATTTAATTGCATGTCATTGATGCTTACGTCACTCACTATTTCTGTTGGCGCTGATGTTACGCTGCCATCGCAGTTTGCTGCTGATACAGTTACTGTAATTGTTTGCCCAATATCTCCAACTACCAACGTATAAGTTGCAAGGTAGCCAACAACCAAAGTGCCACGTTTCCATTGATAACTTAATGCACCCAAATCGCTTATTTCAGGATTTGAGGTTAGTTCGGTTGTTATTGCTGTTAGTGTTTCACCAAAAATTGCATCTCCCGATATTGTTACCGTTCCTGTTAGTTCTGCTTTGTTGGTGGTTACACTCTTTGTGGTGTAAGCCGCTTTGTTATTAGCCTGATCTGCAACTACTACGTTAAAATAGTAGGTGGTGTTTGGCGATAAATCTGGTACAATGTAACTTGTGATGGCAAGCGAACCGCCCGTGTTGAGCAACGTACCATTTGCCTCGCAGTTGGCAACCGTATTGATATTGTTGCTTGACGACTGATAAACAAAATATCTCAAATTAGCCTGAGGAGTTAAGTTATCGGTTGCGGCATACCAAATGAGTTCTATTGTTTCGGCTGTGACTCCTGCAACTAATACGCCCTCTCCGGGAATTGGCGGAGTAGTATCTGAAACTGTTGCTGTTAACAAAAGCGTTGTACCCGTTGCCGTAAGCGAGGCATCAAAACCGGGCATATTTAACGAAAATGGAGTTATTGTAGTTAACCCTCCCGCTGCCTGAATTAACGCATAGTTAGTTTGTGCACCCGACGAAATATTTAGAGTGTTTACGCCCGATGCAGATACATTACCAAATACGGTGATTTTTGATGGCACAGTTTGTGTTAAATCCATATTTATATTTCCGCCGGAAATCATAAATGTACCCTCAATAATTGGGTTTCCTGTTACCGTAAGCGTAGCACCTGCCGCTTTGTTGTAGTTACCTTTCCACGTACCCGACAAGTTTACAGTACCTTGACTATGCGTAAACATACCCGTAGCGGTGTTTTCGGAATTATTTAATGTAAGCGTTGCCGTACCCGTTTTGGTAACATTACCCGTTCCCGTAAATTTACCCGCATAAGTGCCACCACCATCTGCAACTCCTGCCGTGCCAATGGTTAAAGTATTGGCACCAAGGTCAACTACCGTACTTAATATGGTATTGTTATATGAGTGCAAACCTTTGATTGTTTTATTACCGGAAATACTTAATTTTGAATTGGCTAAATTGAACATAACCCCTGATGAGTTTGCAATGGTGCCGCTTGTTCCCAAAATAATAGTGCCGTCATGAATATTTGTTGCACCAGTATAGGTGTGTGCAGTATTAAAAGTGTAAGAGCCGCCATTTGATACCCAAACGTCGCCTGTTCCTGATATGATGCCCGGATATGTATAAGCGTTGGCACGTCTAAAAACAAGATCTCCGTTATTAATAATATTTCCTGCAATTGTTGCAACATTATCTCCATTACCTATGTTTAGTCTCCCTTGTTCAATTGTCGTTGTTCCAGTATAGGTGTTGGCTGCTGTTAAGAATAATTGCTTGTTGTTACTATCTTGCCCCTTAAATTGCACACTGCCCGCCGTTCCGCTAATTACTTTACTAAAAGCAATATTATCACCCGGCTCAAAACGAAAAACTCCACCATATAATACAACATTTGAAGTGCCTTGAATACTACCGCTTGTGCCATTTCCTATTTGCAGAGTGCCCTCATGAACTTGCGTTATCCCCGTATAGGTATTTACTCCTGTTAGTGTAGTTTTTCCTGCACCCCATTTTTCAACATTGCCTGCACCTGAAATAACACCTGAATATGTATATTCATTTGATCGGTATAGTCTCATAATACGACCGCTTGACAAAGAAATATTACCTGCAATACTTCCTGTTGTAGTGCTATTGCCAACATATAAATGACCGCCTGTTACACTTGTATTACCTGTGTAAGTATTATTACCTGTAAGTATTAGCACTTGCGATGTTCCACCGTTTTGAGTAACACTACCTGCACCCGAAATAACTCCTGAATATGTTGTATTACCACTGGTGCGGTTAAAAGTAACATTTGCACCACTACTAATGGTAATTCCACTTGTTGCCAAATTTCCTTGAAATCGCAATGTGCCACCCGTAACAACAGTTGCGCCGGTATAAGTTTGGTTTTGGGCAAGAGTAAGAATACCACCACCTGCTTTAGTAATAGTATGGGTAGTAGTTGGCAAAGCTGTATCAAATGTTACATTAATACCATATGTATCAAAAGTAACAGCGCCATTAATCCATCCAATTCTTGAAGAAATATCAATACCTGCAGTTCCTCTCCATCTCAAAGTTCCTCCTGCAATGTTAATATGAGCGGTGCCAAAACTATTTACAGCCAAAAACTCAACTGTCCCACTATTTATTTGTGTACCACCTGAATAGGTATTTGCTGTGAAATTATTAATATATAGCGTACCCGTTCCAGATTTAAATAAACTTCCAGAACCTGAAATTAAACCCCTAAAATTACCACCACCATCAATTGTTAGGGATGAGCCAAGTATAACTTCAGCAGTGCTATCTTCACTATTTAAACCTTTTACAGTTTTTGGTGAGCCCGCAGCAATATTTAATTTACAAGTGTACTGATGCAAATATACTCCCGATGAGGCAGCAATATTACCATTTGTGCCAAGGGTAAGCGTACCTTCATAAATCCAAGTAGCCCCCGTGTAGGTGTTATTACCATTTAAAGTTAAAGTTCCGGCACCTGCTTTCCACAATATACCCGTTCCTGATATTACACCTGAATAAGTGTAAGCATTTGAACGACTTATAACAAGATCACCATTGTTAATAATATTTCCTGGAAGTGTGGCTGTAGCCCCAGCGAGTACCAACCTACCTTGTTCGATGGTGGTTGGTCCTGTAAAAGTATTTGCAGCAGTAAGTTCTAAAATTTTGTTATTACTATCCTGCCCTTTAAATTGCAAACTTCCTGCAGTTCCACTAATAACTTTGCTAAAATTTGTAGTTATGCCGGGTTCAAAACGTAGCGCTCCACCAAGCATTTGTACATTTGAGGTACCTTGTATACTCCCTGTTGTACCGTTACCAATTTGCAGGATACCATCATCAACACGAGTATAACCTGAGTAAGTATTAGTTCCTGTTAAAGTTGTCCTGCCTGCTGCCCATTTAAATACATTTCCCGCACCAGAAATAACACCAGAGTAGGTGTAATCATTAGAGCGACAAAAAACGAGGTTCATGTTGTTAGATACAGAAATATTGCCTGGGATATTTCCCGTTGGACCATTATTTCCAATCTGTAATTGACCTCCGGTAATGCTTGTGCCACCCGAATACGTATTATTACTTCCTGCAATTACGACCATACCTGCACCTGCTTTTGTAAGCGAGCGAGAGCCGTTCTGTTCGCTAATGCTTCCATTGATAGTCGCATAACCGGATGCAATAGTGATTGTAGTATTTCCTGTCAGGATAATATTATCGTTAATCACCTGACCTGCTTGGAGGGTTTGTGTACCCGTCCAATAAATTTGCGCATTTGCGCTTGCGGTAGTCAGCAGCACTATTGCCGCCGTTAAAACCGCACTTCTAAAATTCAAATTACTTTGTAACATGATAAATAAATTATTAATTTTATAAATTGCCCTTCCAATCCATAAAAGATGGTTGGCTTGAGCGTTGTCTGAGATTTTTTTATTTATATTTCTCATTTTGAACTATTGTTAAATGTTTATATTAAATTATTTTTTTTGTTGTTTTTTCGTTTTTTCGTTTGTTTTGCCTCGAAGGACTAAAAGGACTTTGAGGACTTTGAGAACTTTTGCTTTTGCGTCTTTGCGTAAAATCTTTGCGTCTTTGCGTTAAAATAAAACTTAAACGCAAGTTTCGCAAATTTTTTCAGCAACGCATAACATAAGGTGGGGATTTGTTATTTTGCTCGATAATGCGGTGTTGCACGCCACTCTGCTTAGCGTTGTTATTGTTGGTTTTCATTTTTGTTAGTTCAAAAAGGTCGAAGATGTCCATGACTTGTATCAAAGGACTTAAAGGACTTTGAGGACTTAAAAATATTACTCTTTGTGTTCCTTTGTGAAACCTTTGTGTTCCTTTGTGGTTAGATTTTTCAAAGCAAAGGCGCAAAGTTGAGGACGCAAAGAGCGCAAGTGATTTTTGCTTTGCATGCATACAAATAGCACACAGATGACACAGATTTGACAGATTTACACTGATTTTCTTAATTTTTGTTATAATATGTTTAAATTTGTTAAATTTCATTTTTTTTAATGTTAAATGTAAATAAATGTTAATTTGGTTTTTTTAATATAATTTCATTTTTCATTTTTCTATATTTTTCAATAATCCGCATTATTATTATATCTTTTTTTTTAAGTTTTTTTTAAATTATCTGAATAAATTTTATACAAAAATATAGTGAAATTTTTGGGTTTCCTACACCATTTATGGTATTTTTTCATGAATTTTGCGTTAATTTTTGTTTATATTTGTTAAAAAATGTAAAAGGACGAAAAGCACACAGATAACACAGATTTAACAGATTTACACTGATTTTCTTAATTTTTGTTATAATATGTATATATTTGTTAAATTTCATTTTATTTAATGTTAAATGTAAATAAATGTTAATTTGGTTTTTTTTATATAATTTCATTTTTAATTTTTCTATATTTTTCAATAATCCGCATTATTATTATATCTTTTTTTTTTAAATTTTATTAAATTTTCTGAATAAATTTTATACAAAAATATAGTGAAATTTTTGGGTTTCCTACACCATTTCTGGTATTTTTTCATGAATTTTGCGTTAAAGTTTGTTTAAATATGTTAAAAAATGTAAAAGAGTTATCAGTTTTCAGTTATCAGTTTTCAGTAGTCGTTAGTCGTTAGTCGTTAGTCTGTAGTTAGTAGTCGTTCTCACTCACTACTCACTACTCATTACTCACTACTCACTAATTTTTGTCGGACATAAAAAAAGCGGACTTATTATCCGCCATTGAGGTCCTAACAACTACCTATAACACAAACAAACAGCCCGCATAATACGGGCGTTTACTAGAAATTATGTTACCAATCATGAAGTTTGTTAGGTTTCAATGGCTGTGGTATAGCAAACGCTAATTTAAAGGTCTAATATTCTCAATTTCATGCCATTTGGCACTTTTGTATCATAAAAAAATTTTTTGTTAAATTTAAGATACAAAGATAGATGAAATTGTTTTTGAAACAACAAAACAACAAAAAAAAATATTTTATTTTTTGTGTAACATTTTATAACCTGTCATCGTCTTATTCACAGTTAAAAACAAATTTATATAATATATATGAAAAGATACAATTTTATGATTTCAATGATTATGCTGTTTATTCTTTGTAACAGCGTAATAAAAGCGCAGGAAACACAAGAAGAAAAAGTGCCTCAAGCGCAAGCAAAAAATGAACAAGAAACGGGAGAATTAAAAAATTTTCCTGCTCAAATCAGTTTCTATTATCCGTTTGGTGTATTTGGACGACAAAGCGAAAACTATTCTTACAATTTTTCAATAAATATGTTATACGGCAAAGTTGGTGCTGTGGATGGTTTTGAAGTTAGCGGAATTTACGGGCGTGTCTTAGGAGATGTCAGAGGCATTCAGGTTGCAGGATGGGCTAACAGGGTAGATAAAGGAGTTAATGGAATCCAAGTCGCAGGTATTGGAAATATTGCCGGAAACGGAATGAAAGGAATACAAGTCTCAGGTTTGGCAAACGTTGTGGGAGATGAAATGGATGGAATACAAGTGTCGGGATTAGTAAATGTTGTGGGAGATGGTATGAATGGAATACAAGTGTCATCGTTAGTGAACGTTGTGGGAGACGGTATGAAAGGAATTCAAGTGTCGGGGTTGTCAAATGTTATTGGTGATGAAATGGATGGAATACAAGTCTCTGGTTTAGTGAATGTTGTTGGGGATGGAATGAAAGGAGTAGGAGTTTCGGGCTTAGCAAGCGTTGTCGGCGACGATTTGAAAGGAATACAAGTTTCGGGGTTTGCAAGTATTGCCGGTGAAGGTATGAAGGGTATTCAAGTTTCGGGATTTGCGAGTGTGGTTGACGAAGATACTAAAGGTATTCAAGTTTCAGGATTTGCAAGTGTGGCAGGCGAAAAAATGAAAGGGATACAAATATCAGGTATCGCTAATGCAGCCGAAAATATAAACGGTGCGCAAATTGCAGGTATATATAACCGTACCGAAGAGATGTCTGGTCTCAACATCGGCGGAATATACAACCGCGTTAATGCCCTGAACGGACTTCAAATCGGACTCGTTAGTATTAATGATACCATTGAAAACGGAATTTCCATGAGTTTTGTTAATATTGTTAAAAATGGCGGTTATAAAGAGTGGGAACTATCAGTTTCTGATTACGCTAATGTTGCTATTAGTTTTAAAATGGGCAAACAAAATTTTTACACAATATACACAGCCGGTTTTGCATTTATTGAAGATAATCTTTGGATGTTCGGTGGCGGTTTTGGTCACAGAACTCCCATTAATGGCAAATTTGATTTTCAACCCGAATTAATTTCATGCAACTATTTTCCGACAGATTTTAAGAATATCAACCATACTTTCGTAACAAGGTTGAAATTGGGTTTTGTTTATAACCTAAACGAAAAATTTGGATTGTCGCTTGCACCAAGTCTTTATGTGATGAATAGCCAAAAATGCAAAAATAATGAATCAGAACATTATAAAATAACTCCTTTTGGATCATTTTTCAATAAAAAACATACTGCAATGGGAGTTGGTGCTACTATTGCCATATCTATGAAATAAAAATAAAATAAACTTAATTATTATGAAAAAGAGAATCTTATTATTAACGTGCATATTATTATATGTCAACTATTTATCAGCTCAATCAGATGTAAAGATAAATGAGCCGTTTTTGTCACGAAATTTTCCTGTATCTTCAATTAATGAGTTGGAAGTAAATACCAGCTACGGAAATATCACAGTCACGGGAGATGCTGTTTCGGAAGCTATTGTTGAAGTTTTTATCACAAAAAGTTCAATAACAAACAATGGAGTTACTGTCTTTGACGGTCTTCTGGGAAAATTTCTTAAGCGATTTTGGGGTGTAAAAACTGTGAAGAGTAATGATGATATCAATCAATCTTTTGATGAAAATTATATTGTGACGATAGAGTTGAAAGATGGAAAATTATTTGCTATCTCCGAACAAAAAAAGGATGTTTTAGAACAGAATCAGCAATATTATTCTGTTTCATTTAAAATCAGTGTTCCTCAATATATCAACAGTAACCTAAACACAACTAATGGATATATCAAAATTGCCAATTTGTCGGGTAAACAGGAATTAAAATCAAATTACGGTTCTCTTAAAATAGAAGAGAGTTCGGGCAATATTTCGGGCAAAACGTCAAATGGTAGCATAAATATTTCATACTCAAAAGATAACATTGATTTATCTACAAAATATGGGAATATCAAAGCAAATAGTTGTCAAGGAGATATCACTTTAAAATCTTCCAATGGAAGTCTGAAACTTAACGATTTAGATGGAAAAATTAATATTTCAACGGGTTATGGCTCAATTTCAGTTGATAATGTTAGCGGTAGTATTATCGGCAAAAGTTCCAATGGTGGCATCAAAGTATCAAACACAAAAGAGGAAATCGATTTGACAACTTCCTACGGCAATATTTCTGCAATTGATTGTAGCGGAAAAATTACCCTCAATACTAACAACGGAAGCCTCAAATTAAATTTTCTGAACGGAACTATTAACGCAAATTCGGGCTACGGTGGAGTCTCGGTTGATAATGTTTCGGGCAACATAACTGTCAAAACAACCAATGGAAATATCAAAGTAACTGATACTAAAAATAATATCAATTTAACAACAGGCTACGGTTCTATTTCGGCTAAATATTGTAGCGGAAAAATTATGCTTCAATCAAAAACGGGCGGAATAAGTTTAGACAACATTAGCGGAAATATTGAAGCCTCAACAAATTATGGTGCCATAACAGCATTCGATATAAACGGAACACTTTTACTTACTACATCAAACGGTGGCATTAAATTAGACGCTATTTCGGGTAGCGTTGAAGCAAAAACTTCTTTTGGAAACATTAATTTAACAATGGATAAAGTGAACGACTACGTAAAACTTACCAACAGAGGAAGCGTAAACATTACATTACCACAAGATAAAGGCTATAATATGAATGTTAAAGCCGAACAAATTGAGCCTCTAAAAGTTAATAATTTTAGCGGAACGATGAATAGCAAGAATATTGATGGAATAATTGATAACGGCGGACCCGAAATAGAAATTAAAACTTCGGGTAGGGTAAATATGACGTTTTAGATTAGTGAATGAGGGAATGAGTGAATGAGTGTAGGGGCGTACCCTTGCGGTCGACCACCTTGTAATAAATGAGTGAATGAGTAAATGAGTGTAGGGGCGTACCCTTGCGGTCGACCACCTTGTAATAAATGAGTGAATGAGTGAATGAGTAAATGAGTGTAGGGGCGTACCCTTGCGGTCGACCACCTTGTAATAAATGAGTGAATGAGGAAATGAGGGAATGAGTAAATGAGTGTAGGGGCGTACCCTTGCGGTCGACCACCTTGTAATAAATGAGGGAATGAGTAAATGAGTAAATGAGTGTAGGGGCGTACCCTTGCGGTCGACCGCCTTGTAATAAAATGTAGGGGCGCACCCTTGCGGTCGTCCACCTTGTAATAAAAAAATAAATAAATGAGTAAATGAGTAAATGAGAAAAAACTTTATTTTTACCTTATTATTTCAACAAAACAACCTTAGTAGAAAAATGAGAAAATAAGTGTAGGGGTGTACCCTTGCGGTCGCATAATTACCATCCCATATAGTATTGTAGGGGCGAGGCTTGCCCTCGCTCTTTGTATTTTGGGATCTCTCGTTGTTTACATTTTAAGCAACCGCAAGGGTTGCCACTACGATCTCTGTCTCCGCATCATTTAGGGCAACCGCAAGGGTTGCCCACACAGATGCCGTTAAACGATAAGACATATTTACTTTATGAATAATGCAGGTTAAAAAAAGAGACCATATTTAATTAGAAAAAAATTTTTTTCATTTTTACATAGATTTTAAAAATAAATATATACTTTTGTAAAACAAATAAATACTTAAAAATGAAACAAATAAAAGACTTTTATCAAGACTTTGAACATTTTCTTCGTAACAAATGTAATGTTTTGGAACCAACTACCATTTTGGTTGCCGTTAGTGGTGGTGCCGATTCTATGGCATTATTACATCTTTTTATGAAAGCGGGTTTCAAATGTTTTGTTGCTCATTGCAATTTTTCATTACGGGGTGCCGAATCTGATAACGATGAACAATTTGTTATAGAAATTTGCAAAAATCTTAACGTCGAGTGTTTTGCTAAAACTTTTGATACAACTACTTTTGCAAAAGAGAACAAAATTTCTATTGAAATGGCGGCACGTGAACTTCGTTATAAATGGTTCAACGAATTAGCGACAAAATTAAATATAGATTTTATAGCAACGGGACATCACGCCGAAGACGCTATCGAAACTTTTTTCCTAAACCTTGCACGAGGTACAGGAATTAGAGGGTTAACAGGTATTTCACCTCGAAAAGGAAAAATTATTCGACCTCTGCTTTTCGCATTCTCCGAAGATGTTAGAACATTTTGTTCACTTAATCAAATTGAATATCGTACAGATAGCACAAACTTAAAAACAAATTTTAATCGAAATAAAATAAGAAACCTTATAATTCCGCTTTTCAAAGAGATAAATCCATCTTTTTTGCGGACAATGAAATATAATATTGAATGTTTGGTAGATTCATATATCTTCATTGAAAAAGAAACCGAAATAGATAGAAAGGAATTAATTACCGAAAACAACGGAATTATTTATGTTTCAAAACAAAAACTTATCGAATATCCTCAAAAAATTAGTTTTTTATTCGATTTACTTCATAAAAAAAGATTTTCACGAACAATGGTTAAAAATATTGCAGAAGCCTTAACAAAACCATCGGGTAAACAATTTATTTCTAAGACACATCGACTGATTATCGATAGAAATAATTTAATATTGACAACGTTAGAAGAAATCGAAAATAAAAATTATTTTATCCCTTATAACACTGATTTTATAGATGTTCCTATTAAGTTGAGTTTTAAAATTTTTCATCAAAAAAGTGATTTCAGATGGAGTGAAAATCCTTTGAAGGCAACTTTAGATGCAGATTTAATCAAATTTCCATTGCAAATTAGAAAAGCACTTCCGGGAGATCGTTTTAGACCTTTGGGAATGAAAACCTTCAAAAAGGTTAGTGATTTTTTTACAGATGAAAAATATGATATCCTCGAAAAAGAACAAACGTGGCTACTTTTTAATAAATCGGAAATAATTTGGATTATTGGTAAAAGAATTGACGACAGGTATAAGGTAACTCCGAGAACACGTAGGATTATTGAGTTTACGTTGTCGCTATCCGATGACACAACAAAAATTAGTTAATACAAAGTTCAGAACTATTTATTATTTCTGTTTCTTTTTTAAAATATTCACTGCATTTTCGAGTGTTTCAGTAGGCTCAATAATATTATAAACTCCCCAAAAGTCTTCATCGTAATATGCGGCTGCTTCTCTGCTTAGCGCTTTTCGTGTTGAAAAAGCATCTTTGGGTGCTATTCGCGTAACGTTGTTTTCCTCAATATCGGTAATAACCGTTTCATTTAATATTGTAAAATTTGTGGCAAAAAGTTTACGTTTCCAGACGCATTTGAACTTAATCTCATTTCGAATATAGTTCAAATAGGTCTTATTCTCTATTTGTCTGTATGTTACGACGCTTGTGATATGTTCGGGTGTAAAACGAAGTCCAAGCGGTTTGTCTTTTAACATATTTCGGGTAACTTTCTCTTTATCACTCATATCCACATTAAATTCGGCACGTGTAAATGCGTAATTTTCTTTGTCAATGTAAAGCGTACCGTAATATAGCGGAAAATCAGAAATTGTGCGAGGTTCAAAAATAACTACAAATTGCAGTTTGCCATTAATTGTAATTGTTTCGCCCATTTTGAATGAATAAAAATTCAAATTTTCTTGACTTAACAAAATATCCCGATTTTTTACAATATCCATAAAAACAGGAATTGTAGGACCTCCGACAAATTTTACGTCCAATGTGTCGCTTTTTCTATTACTTATTAAGTTCCGACCTTTTAGAATTTGCACTCTGTCTTGGTCAACATCCGACATATATGAGGTCTTATAAACCTGAATAACCGCTTCAGAAATATTGATGTAAATGCTTTTCTTTTGAATGGTTTCTCTATAAAAACCTGTAAGTTTAGTGGGTTTTATACTATAATTGTCGGAAATTTTTTCCATGGCAATTTCAACTAAATCACGGGGATTTTTCCAACTGAAAACTTCAACCTGACTCAACTCAATAATTTGAGGAACAATGTAAAAAACTTGATTTGGTGCCATATTTTTTGTTATAGCAACCTGCGCATTGAAATATCCGATACACGAAAACTCAATTTCTTTGACAGATAAATGTTCCAAAATTTTGAGAACAAACTCACCGTCTTGATTTGTAACAGTACCTACATTGGTACCTTTTGCAGATACATTTACATTTTCGACAGGCTTTTCTGTTCGTTTGTCCTTTACTACTCCGCTAATAGAGTAAAATTTTTCGATGGTCTGAGACTGTAAAATTGCGCCATTTAAATAAAACACCACGATAACCAACAATCTGGTTATAGAAAATCTTGTATTCATATTAAATAATTTATTAAAATTAACATTTTTGTATTCAAAAGTAAATGGGTGAATGTGCGAATGAGTAGATGAGTGTAAGGGAATCTTTAAATTAATTAATTATACTTTCACTCTTTTCTGTAAACGATTTTCTGTTTTTTAATACTGTTTCTTTTGAGTTATTTGCATAGCAATATATGCAAAAATGCGAACAAGTATTATACATGCCAATATCCTTGCTAATTGTGCATCCACATGTTTTACGCTGCTGTCCTTTATCTTTAAGTTTTTCGATGGGTAAAGGTATCAAATTTGTTTCATCGTTAATTGGCAAACTTAACAAATTATTTTCAGGTAATTTGCCGTAATTCAAATAATAAACTAAATCTTTATCATGTGCAAAAATCTGTTTCATCAATTCGCCGTCTATGCAGCGATTATGTTCTATATCAAATCGTTTAAAATCTTCCTGTTCGGCGCACGATGCTATTGATATTTCCCAGCCTTCGCGCTCCCAGCGTTTACGTATTTTCATTAATCCATCGGCTATTTCAAACATTTGTCCGGTAGTAAATTCAGAATTTTCTATCGTTTCTTTATCGAAAACAGGACTTTCCTTTATCATATTGCGTTGCACTTTCTCATAAGCATTAATATCTATAAAACTGAAAACAAATTTGTTAGTATATCCTCTCAGTTGGTTGCCAATGTACCATATTTTTTTTAGCAATTCTATCGGCGTTAGTGCTGGCGTAACAATCAACGGGTCGAAACGCCAAATTACTTTCTCTTTTCCTATTTGTTCTGATAATGCCTTAAAAGTTTCTATTCGCTCGCTTAACGGAGGGACGTTAGGCTCAAAACCCTCTCTGTCGTAATCGTTTAACGTAAATTGAAAATAATAATGTATACCTCTGTCGTCCAACTCTTTGAGAAGGGGCATTATTGGTTTCGGATTTTTTGACCAAAAAACAACTACTTTTGTGTTTTTGAATGAAACGTACATTTGCGTTCCGTTGAAATTGTTGTGCCAAACAGAATAACCTGCTTTTAGCCGATTAATAAACCATTTAGCGTAAAATGCAGGTATATCAGTGCTTCGGCTTGCAGAAATGATAACGGGGGCTTGGGCTTCTACTTGGGTGCCGCTGTCGGTGGTTATTTGGATTTTGTTGTGCATTTATTGTCATTTTTTTGTTTATTGTTACTAAATATTTTCCTGACCGTTACTAATTATTTCCAATTATAACGGAAATATTCATTTTTATTCTATTTTTCAATTATTTTCACTACCTCCTTTGTTAGCATGCTTATTTCGGACATACCCGTACATCATTTCGGACATACCCGTTCACTTTTTAAGTCTTTCTTTTATCAAAAAAATCTGACAAAATGACACATTTTTTATCTTAAACACTGTGTTACAATAAAATACATTAAATGTTTTTAAACTGAACATTTTTTTCAAATTCAAACGAAAAAAATTGAGAATTTTTAGGTTTGTTTTTAAAAAGTCGAGTTTAAAATTTATTTATTTTAGTGCAAACTCATTTCAAAATCAGATTACAAAATTAAACAATTTTTTAAACACTCTCATTTTTTTTGTTTAAGTGTAAAAAAAATGAAAAAAAATATTTTTCAGCCTCTGTCCGATTTTCAGTTGTCCGCTGTTTCAATGTTATTAAGTTAGTTTCAGCGGCTTTGTCACGGGTTTCGTTCAACGTGTTGGCGGCTTGGCGCTGGCGGTGGCTAAAAGTCGGTGTTGCGGGGCATAAAACTCCAAATTTATACAAACTTTCTGCGGAGCTACACCATCACTTGCGTTAAACCGTTTCGTTATGGGCTGGTTTTTTATTTCCACTCAACCTCATTTATTTTTTTGTTTAACTCTTTTATTTTGTCTATCAACTTATCAAATGGTAAAGATTCACCATAAATCATTGTTTCTCTCATTGTTTCATAATCTTTTTGCCATCTATCTATTATATTTTCGGGAGGAATGATTTTGATTGTTTCGGGCGAAAGAGTGTTATAATCAAATCCTTTCAAGCCGATAAAAATTCGACGGTGTTCGACGATATTCTGATATAATACTTTGTCTGACAATGCTTTTACTATAATATCTGTATCAAACATTCGAACTAAATCGTATAAATGTCGGCTCATCCTTTCGCTACGCATAAACTCTTGTGGTTTGACAAATTCTTCATGTAAAAGACAAATTTTTTCTAAAAATGTACGTTCTGGCACTACTGCGTTTACTTCAAACTGCTTTTCGACAAAAGATGTTGCAGGAAATTCTTTATCTACAATTGATTGCAACATCACTTTCCGTAATGGTTCATTCATTGAGCGACCGCTAATTTCAAGTTTTATAATCGGTTTCAAATAATTCAATTCGTTGTAAAGGGATTTGTAATGCACTTCAATTATTTCGGGGTCAGTGGTGGAGATTGGCGTGATATTTACTTTTACTGAAAATAATTTTTTGCCAATATCTTGATTTTCAATTTGGGTTGCTAAATCAAATTGCAATTTTTCTCTAACGAATGAACAAGAGGCACGACGTAAATGACTGCCTATTTGAGATTTGGAAAGTGCGCCTCTATAACCTAAAAAGTCCCGATTTACGGCAATATCAATATCCTCAGAAAGCCGCTCTATCAAATTATAGCATTTACTCAACGAAGTTCCACCTTTGAATGATAAATTTTCAGCGTAAGGTAAAGCAAATAATGCTCGCAAAATTGCTGTTACCCAAACATCTTTTTCAACTGCTTGTGGAACAATTTTAAATGTTTTCGCAACTTTTTCAAGAACGTTTGTTTGTCTTTTATTACTGATTTTCAAAAACTTATTCATTTGTTAACAATTTTAAAATGGTATTTTTAACCCACACAGGAGCAAGAAGGAGGTCTTTTGTTATTATTTCTTTTTTCTCGTTCTTCAATAAGTTTTTAACTTTCTCTAATTGTTCGTCTGTTGCTTTATTTTCGCCGATTTCGCGAAAAGCAAAAACAATCAAAGAGATTAATTTGCTTTTGAATGCCAAATATTTAGGGGCTGTTTTCTTGAATTTTATACTTGCTTCGCCTTCAATATTTATCATTCTCGGTGTTCCATCTGTGAGAAAAACCACACGCATTGGAATTTGAGTAGAAAGCCCCAATGCGTTAAGTGCATAAACGCCTGTCGGTATAATTCGTGCTTTCTCCTGTTTGGCGATTTCTTTGGCGATTTTTTCTATTGAGGGATAAATTGCGCCTATTTCCTTATCAATTTCTGGATAAAGATAAATACCTGCCGATAATCTGATTAAAAATCCCTCTTTGCACAAACGAGAAAAAACATGTCGTACAGCAACTTCAGTTCCATATTTAGAGAAATTTGAAGAAAAAATAATTTCCCCTTTCATGCTATCTAATATTGCACTTTTTATCTTATTATGGGTTGATTGCATAACTTATATTTTTTTGCTTTTGGCACAAAACAATGCATTTTTTGTGCCAAAAAATTCAAGTGCAAAGATACATGAAATTTTTGAATTACAAACAAAAGATTAATAATATTCTTGAAAAATATACAAGTTTTATTGTTGTGACGAAAATGAAAAAGCCGAGAATCAATCTCGGCTTTTTCATTTAGACTGTTAACTTTCTTGTGCTTCTCTTTTGCATCTTTCACTACAGTAGTCCCAATAGTTATAGTCTTTTTTTTCGTACATACGACCACACCATTTACAAGTATAGGACTCTTTTCGATTTTCCTTACCTCGTATTGCTCAATTCTTTTACATTGTTTCACAATATCAACACAATGATATTGATGAGTATAAAGCAATGAAGGTCGTATTGTCTGCCAAACTTGCCTACAACGTGTTGGCGGCTTCACCTGCAGTTGCGGCTTTCACTGACCTTCGAGCGGGATACCCCCTTCAAATTTTTACAATACTCTCTGCGTGATAATGCCGCAATTGCGTGAAACCGCTTCGTTAGGTGTTGGTGTTTATTTTTCTTATTCTTTTTTCAAGTTGCTTTATTCTGTCTATTAATTCATTAAAAGTAAGTGAATTTCCGTAAATCATTGTATTTTGCATTGTGTCATAATCTTGTTGCCAATCTTTAATCACTGAGTCTGGTGGAATATTAGTAATGTTGGGACGAATATCTTGCGAGTAATCAACTCCGTTGATATGTGTAAATTTTTCTCGATGTTGTCGTATCGTGTTCCAAAGATCGTTATTGTAAATTGCTTTTATGGCAAAATCTTTGTCCATCATTTTCTCTAAATCGTATAAATGACGACTTTTTCTATTTGCTAACATTTGTCCACCACTTGTAAATATTTCATGTAACAAAAATATCTTTTCGATAAAGGTTTTTTCGGGAACTGCTGTAATAATCTGCGAATTTACAAGTGTGGTTTCTATTGGCAAGTTTTCTGAAATCAAACTTTTGACTTCTTTTTTTGCGGTTGGTTCTATCAAAGAGCGGGAGCCAATTTCTAATACAATTTCTGCCTTGACATAAGGCAAAGAATCAAATAACGACTGATAACGAATAAATATTTTTCGAGGTTCAGGATATGTTTTATCGCCTTCGCCATCGGGTTGAGGTTCTACAATACAAAGATTTTGCAAGTTGTATTTTTCAATTAACATTCGTAATTCTGAACAAAAAGTATCTTTTACAAAAAGCGAAGATTGTTTGCGCAATCGTTTGATTTGCTTTATTGTTAAAAAGCCGTGTAAATCAAACAATTCTCTATCAATTGCCAAGTCAATATCTTCCGAAAATCGCTCAATTAGATTCCAAACTTTGCTCAATGAGGTGCCGCCTTTGAAAACCAATTTGTCGGCAAATGGCAATGAAAATATCAGTTGTAAAATGGTTGTAACCCACAAATCTTTTTCAACAATTTGTGGATGTAAATCATTCATTTTAGTGCTTGTTTGTTCAATAATAAGTTTACGTTGTTCGTTTGTAAGTTTAAAATAATTATTCATAAATTTTGATTATCAGGTTTTTAATCCATGCTGGTATTAATTCTACATCTTGCAAAATTTCCTCTTTGGGTGTTTGTTGTAATACATATTTCAATCTATCTAAATGCTCTTGCGTTACTCTGTGCTTTTTGATTTCTTTAAGAGCGAAAACGATTAACATGGTTAAATCGCTTTTAAAAGCAAGGTTTTTGGGTACAGTGTGCTTAAATAAAATTCCTTTTCCTTTTCCGATATTTATCCTTCTTGGCGATCCGTCTGTCAAATAGACAGCATTGGCGGGCACTTGTGTAGATAATCCCAAACGATTGAGTGCATAAATTCCTGTTGGTACAATTCTGGCTTTGTCTTTTTTTGCAATTGCTTTTGCAATAGTGTCTATGGATGGATACAATACGCCCAATCCCAACTCTTTATCTATTTTCGGGTATAAATAAATTCCCTCGGCGAGTCGCAAAATCAAACCGCTTTTGCACAAGCGTGATAGGGCGTGGCGAACGGCTATATTTGTACCAAAAGTAGAAAAATCGTATGAGAAAATTATTTTTCCACGACTTTTTTTCATTATCGCACTTTTTATCTGATTATGAGTTGATTCAGCCATATTTATTTTTTATATTTTGGCACACATTTATCGTAAATGTGTGCCAAAATTCAGCCGCAAAAGTACTATTTTTTTTTAAACAATTTACAAACATTAAAAAAAAATAGACAAATAAAAACAGCAAAACCTTTTCAGATTTTACTGTTTCTTTCTATCGTGCGGTATTTCTTTTACCTACTTATTCCTTAAGAAATTTCTCGGTTATTATTCGGTTGTCTGTTTCAATTTTTACAAAATAAAATCCTTTTGGTAGTGCTGAAACATTGATTTTATTATTAAAACTGTTAAATTGATACATTACAATACCCGACAAGTTTACAATTTCAATGCGATTAATTATAAATTCACCTTTTTCAATTAGTAATACCTCTTTCACAGGGTTTGGGTAAATTTTGATGGTCGCTTTTTCAATATCTTCAATTCCTGATTTTGGTGTCCATTTAGCAAAAAGTGTTGTATCCTGCGTTACTATGTCGGACTCAAAAATCCATTCGTTTAAGAATGTGTAGTTGTCGGTATACCATCCGCTAAAATCGTAATTCTCTCTTTCGGGGTCCGTGGGACGAGTAGCAAGTTTACCTTCTTCAATAATTTGCGGCTCAATATCAATTTCCTCACCATCAAAAGTTACAGTGTAATAGTTTGTCGTTTGTACTACGAAAATGCTATGTGTCAAATTAAATCCGCCTGAGGAAAGCGTAGTGGCATCTCCATTTTTCCAAACGGTAGCCGCTAGTTTTGGATAGTTGCCATACCATCCTGCAACATATACATCACCGTCGAGAACAAATATCGATTCTGCAGCACCCCATACCTCTTCAAGTACTGTGCCAACGCCGTCTATCCAAATTTTAGCCTGTGGAACATAATTTGCATTAGAGGCTTGACCGGCAGCATAAAGAACCCCGTCTGAAAAACAAAGACTGCCACCATAAACTTCTTCACCAAGTGTGTAAAGCATTTCATCGTTTTTCCATACCTTAACACCATAGTCGTTCGTGATTTTACCAATCGTATTGTAGCCATTCGCATCGTTTCCAATCGTACTTTGTTTAATCGAATTTTTGCCAAATGCTCCATAATCCCCGCCCATGTAGTAAACATCGCCGTCGGCCACAATGACTGATGGAAAAGCACCTGCATATTCCGAAGTGTAGGAGTACAGTTGTGTTCCGTTTTTCCAAATGATAGCCGTTTTACCAGTTGTGCCTGCTACATAAATATCGTTACCGTCTATAAAGACGGAATGGAGTTCGCTAGCATTGTCGTACCCACTTTGTGCAACTCCATTTATCCACAATCTGCCGAAAGATTGCCATGATGATGATAATTCTTGTGTAACTACATAGATATCGTCACCCGATATTGCCATGGAATTTACGAAAATATAAGAATACGTTCCTTCAAGAGTGTGTATTACTGTGCCGTTTTTCCACACTTTAGCAACTTCATCACCATCCTTACCTGCGGCATAAACTTCGTCGTTAATCACTATTACTGAGTTAATTATGCCATCGGAAAAATACTGAGGGGTTCCGTTTGTCCAAATGGTTGCATTACCGTTGGACTCTCCGCCTACATACACATTTTGTGCACTTGCACAGATTCCTAAGCCAATTAAGGCTACTAAAAAAATAAACAATTTTTTCATTATAAATTGCCCATACCCTTGGGACTTATTTGTGCATCTGGTACGCATTAATAATAAAATTCAAAAATACTTTTTGAGTTTCGGTACCAATTTCGCACTTTTGCAAAAAGAACTCTGGACTGTCATATTTTGTTCTACTCTTTCAGAACAGTTGCTCGTATTGGCTTCAGTCGTTTCCGCTTGCCAGCCGCACTCCACTTGCACCTAACGTGTTGGCGGCTTGGCGCAGGCGGTGGCTAAAAGTGGGTATTGCGGGGCAGAACACTCCAAAATCCCGCAAAACTTTATGCGGCGCTACACCACCGCTTGCGCTAAACCGCTTCGTTGAACAAAACCTTTGGTAGCCTGCGCCATACCAGCCTGCCTCATCTTCAATTGCAACTATCTTTATAATTTATTTTTAAATTTAAACGAAAAAAAGATCATTTATTTTGTTGTAAAGAACATTTATTTTTTATTTTTGCAAAAGAAATAAAATATTTTTAAATCTTAATAACATGATTTTAAAAAAAATGAAAGTTCTGAAGATATCAAGA
>Ga0099364_10004128_pt1 | contig 22069 bp, 20 predicted proteins | sample TergutTh196P3_FD_73070 | JGI IMG/M metagenome (GOLD analysis project Ga0099364, IMG submission 73070) | Microcerotermes parvus P3 segment gut microbial communities from Pointe-Noire, Republic of the Congo - Th196 P3 | ecosystem: Host-associated > Arthropoda: Insects > Digestive system > Gut ...
AGAACACGGCACTGTTTAATAGTGACTATGTTGCTTCATATAGAAACATTGACAATTACTTTTTCAATATGCTGCAAAGGCGTCGTCAAATTTGGGGATATTCTATTTATACTTTAGACGGGGAAGTCCTTAGAGCTGTAATGTCAAGGGTATTTCAAATATTCACAAAAAAATTACGCCCACCAAGGGATTTTTCCCTGATGGGCGTTTAGTCATCAAGTCTATGTTATTTCTTCTGTACTGGAATCCATACTTCCTCAAAATGTTTGCCGTCAGGTGCGGTATAATAAATCTCCATATCAGGCCCGATTTCTTTGTCGTAGCCGGAGGAAGGAAGCCATTCGCTGTATGCACGATTGAAAAGCGTCGGAATTTCCAACCCAATATAATCGTTTTTGTCGCTTCTGAATATTGCCCATGTAGCTTTTGGAATCTGCGCCACCTTGAAACCATCCGTATTGCTGTCTGGATTCTTTAATGCGTAAAGCATATAAGGAAATGTATTGTCACCCGGTTCGCAATACCCGCAGACTGCATTGATTACACAGGCTCCATCTTCACGCGGATCCCCATGTCCATCAGGATTTCGTACTCCGCCCGCCGCGTCGAACAGCTTTTCATATTCACCATTCTTGTGACATTCACACCAAAATTCCGGTACTTTGCTTGTTTCATCGTTGTTGAAAATACGCTCAATGCCGAACACTTCAAACGCTTCTTTTTCCTCAATTCGCCAATTCATTGCCTGTACTCCTTTGATTTTTATTTGGAAAGTAAGCGGCGGGAAGATGACTAAGTTCACGCCGGTTTGCCGCGCAACAGAAGGCGTAACGCCGTGTTGCTGTACAAAAGCACGACTGAAGCTATCTGCGCTGTCGTATCCGAACATCACAGCCAAGTCAATAACCTTGTCGCTGCCGTTTTGTAACTTCATAGCGGCCAACGATAACTTGCGTTTGCGGATGTACTCGGACAACGGCATATCGGCGATATAATAAAATAATCGTCCGAAGTGATATGGCGAATACGCTGTGACGCTTGAAACATCCGTAAGTGCCAAATCATCGTCAATATGCGTTTCGATATACGTCATTGCGTTATTTAATTGAGTGAGAATATCCACGCTCCCGACCTCCTTTCCGTTATTATTGTAACAGGCTCTTTGAATCGGCATCCGACTTTTTCGGTAGAATTATGTGGGTTAGCCTATCGTAAAAAATCGCGTCTAATATCTATCAGCTTTTTTACACACTCAATCGTTTCAGCGTTGGGGTTGTCAAACCTCATGGGGGTTACACAAACATTATCAAACTCTTTTCCGAATATCACCTTGCGGCTTCCTCCGGGGTTATCACAGCCGCCACAGTTTCCGCAAATGTCAATATGTTTCCACGCAATCGCTTTAAGTCGTTCATCGGGTATATCATCTGAAAAAAGGTCTGACCTATTGCCGTCTATCCAAATCACCCAACCGACAGGCTCGGTCGTATCTTCGCCGCTGTTTATCAGAATGAAGCACGCATATTCGCCATTATGCTTGACCATATAATAAAGTTTGTCCGCCCAATATCCTTGACCGCGTTCGAGCTGCAATCCGTTCTCTAACAGATACTCAAAGAAACCCGCCGCGTTTTTTCGGGCATCTCCGGCGAGGGTGTTGCCGATATAGTTTGAAGTGTTCATCGTTTTCGCCCTTTCAACCCTTCACCGCGACTAAAATATATGACATCGGAACACCTTTTTTATCATAAACATCTGAACCCACATTGCCGATATCGCAATCATATTCGTTAAGCCGGAGTGTCTTCATGCCGTTTGCAGCCAGCCCATTGATAATGTCTGACATGGTGTGCGAAAAATCAGTGAATGTTTTTGACGCATACTCACCGGAAATATAGCCCATTCCGCTGTTTCCAATCCACGGCTCTTTTCGGAAATATGAATGTACAAACCGGGTGAGGTTGTTCGGGTCAAATGCTTCATCCCTTGGCATGGCAAGCATATTCGCAAGAGGATGTCCGTCGTTAATCAGCAGCGTCCCGCCGCTTTTCAGACACTTCCCCGCCTTTTCAAAAAGTTCGGTTAAATCTTGAAACCAGCATATCGCCCCGATGGTGAAAAAGATAAAATCAAATGTATCGTAATATTTTTCGGATATTTCAAGAAGATTGCAGTTGATAAATTCACAATTTTTCACGCCCGCCTTTTCCGCTGTTTCTCTTGCCTGTTCCAAGATATTCTCGGCAATGTCAAAACCGATGCCGTAATCCGCGCCGCCGTCCAAAACAAGCGAAAGCAATTCTCTCCCGTTATTGCAGCAAAATTGCGCCACCGTTTTTCCGCGAAAATTCATATTCAGAAGTTCATTTTTCATGTCGCTGTCAAAAAACTCAAAATTCCCCTTTTTGAGCCTGATGTGGTTATTGTCGCCCCAATTTGGCGTACGATGGTCAAACGCCTCTTCCCAAGCGGCTTTGTTGGCTTCAGTGTAATTCATCATTGTCCTCCTTCGGCAAAATAATTTGAAACAACCTCCCGCTCGTCAAAAAAGTGCCGGACGCCGTTAATCTCCTCATAGCATTGATGCCCTTTTCCGATAATCAGCACAAGGCTGTCCTTCCCCGCGACAGATAGGGCGCGCCGGATGGCATCGCGGCGGTCGGGGACGATTTCATACGCGCCGCCCGCTTCCCCGACGCCGACAAGGATATCGCTGATGATATCCTCCGCCTTTTCCGAGCGGGGATTGTCGGATGTGAGGATGCACAAATCACTGTGCTGCGCGGCGATTCTGCCCATATCGCGCCGCCGTGCCGCCGCGCGGTCGCCGCCGCAGCCGAAAACGGTGATGATTTGCGGCAGGGCGTATTCCTTTGCCATTTCCATCAGGCTTTGCACCGACAACGCGTTGTGGGCGTAGTCAATCATCACGGTAAAATCCGCCGGAACCGGCACACACTCGGCGCGGCCGCGGACGCGCGCGGCCGACAGGGCTTTGACGGCGGTTGCCCGCTCAACGCCCAGCATATCGGCGCACGCCAGCGCCGCCAGCGCGTTGGTCGCGTTGTGACGGCCGGGCATGGGCAGTTGATAGTTGATAGTTGATAGTTGACAGTTGACAGTTGTGGGGGGGAGGGTTGCGGTGAAGCGGATGCCTAGGGCGGTGGGGGATTTTATGGGTGTGAAAGCGCCGGCGCGGTAATCGGCGTTGTCTGAGCAGCCGAAGGTTTTGGTTTCTTTTGCTGTGTTGTTGAGCATCCTTGGGGCTTCTTTGTCGTCGGCGTTGATGAGGGCGCGGCGGCAGCGGTCAAATAGCAGGCGCTTGCTGTTGGCGTAATGCTCGTAATCGGGATGCTCTTTTCCGCCGATATGGTCGGGGCTGAGATTGAGGAATACGCCCAGCTCAAACTCCACCCCGTCCAGCCTGTGGGTGAATAGGCCCCACGACGACGCCTCGATGACCACGTCGGTCACGCCCGCGTCCCGCATTTCCGATAAAATACGGTGCAATTCCAGCGATTCCGGCGTGGTGTTGAGCAGCTCCCATTCCCGTCCGGCGGCAAACGCCCCGGTGGTGCCGATGATTCCCGCGCTCCGCCCCGCCGCCGTCAAAATATCCCGCAGCATATACGACACGCTGGTCTTGCCCTTCGTGCCGGTCAGACCAATCAGCCGCATTGACCGTGACGGATGATTGTAAAACTCAGAGGCTATCTCCGCCAGCGCGGCGCGGGTGTTTTCACACACAACCACCGTAGCGTCGGGCGGGACGCCGACCTCGCGTTCGGTAAGAAACACACGGCAGCCCTTCTCATACGCCGCCATGATATAGTCATGCCCGTCGGCGTCAGCGCCGGTCAGCGCGACAAAAAGCCCGCCGGGCAGTGCGCGGCGCGAGTCGTACGCGATGGACTGTATCTCAGGCAGGGAACTCAGGGTCATAGTCGTCGCTCACCTCTCCGCGGAAAACGATTTTGCTCGGGCCCGTCATGGTCACGTCATTGATCATTCTGTCCCATTTCACATGAATCGAACCGCCTAGCTGCTTCACCTCAACCGCGTCCCCGCAACGCCCTGTCAGAACCCCAGACACCAGTGCCGTACAGCACCCGAGACCGCAAGCCCATGTCTCACCCGTCCCCCGCTCCCATGTGCGCATCAGCAGGGTCTTTTCATCGATCACCTGAGCGAACTGCGCGTTGGTACGGTTCGGAAAGAGCGGATGGCGCTCCATGTCCGGCCCGTACTCGTGTAAAGGGAACGCGTAGAGATCCTCGGACGGGGGAAGCCAGCTTACCGTATGCGGGTTTCCCCAAGATACCGACGTCGCCGGAAACGTCCTGCCGCGCAGTGTGACCGGCTGCTCGACAAACCGTATATCCGGCGCGCCGACCGACCCGGTGATATTTTTGACGCGCCCCCTGTCATCCAAAATCAGCCACACCCGCCGAAGTCCGGCCAGCGTTTCGACCGTCATATCGGTTTTCTGAACATACCCGTCGGTATACGCCAGCAGCCCGATACTGCGGAGGATGTTGCCGCACATCTCCGCCTCGGTGCCGTCCGGGTTGAAAACCCGCATTTTGATGTCGGCGCAGTCGGACGGGCAGACCAAAACCAGCCCGTCGGAACCGACGCCGGTTTCGCGGTTACTCAGCACCCTCGCCCAGCGGGACGGGTCGGGCGTCGTTTGGGTAAACTGCTCGATATAAACGTAGCAGTTGCCCATTGATTGCATCTTGGTGAATTTGATATGTACCACCTACATCGTAAGATTGATGAGAAAGCGGCGCGGCCTGTTGAAAAGGCTTGCTATGGCCGGAGATAATCATCCAAATCATCTAAAGCAAAATCCCGCAGAATCATCCTGCCGGTTTCAATGTACATTGAATTTCATCCCTTCATTGCGTCTTGGTGAATTTGACATATACCGCTTAGTGGGGGCTATCCTCATATTTGCCGCCAAAGATAACCCCGTTGAATTTGCCGTATGACGGTATATGCTGTTCAGCTTCGGACAAAAAACTACTGTTTCGGAAATTTGTGTAATAGTATTCTTTCATCAGCTCTAAATCTTTCCTATACTTTTCAACTTCCATAGCACAAACCCTCATAAGCAGGAGTCTATCCAAAGAAACCATTTTAATCTTCTCGCAATCACAAGCCCCTACACTATAAAAATTGTAGTCTAAAAGAGCAATGCTGCGCCAAATTTCAAACGGCTCTATAACAATGCCCAAATCCCCATAGATGTCTTTCCGTTTTTCAGGATATAGCTGCGCCAATGCCTGATAGTCCTCGTCGCAAATCACAAAATCTATATCCGCTCCTGATTTTCGCATACCGTAGTATTCCATGGCCATTCCGCCAATGACAATAGGCTTATGAGAAAAATCAAATTCAATGACAGCAAGCTGTTCATGGATTCTTTTGACAATATCGCTCATAAGCAACCCTTTCATAATAGATGGCAAACACCGGCAAAATCAATCCCCCGCCAATGCCAGCATCTTTTCCAAATCCCGCAAAATATCCCCCGTGTCCTCGATGCCTACGGAGAGGCGCAGCAGGCGGTCGGTGATGCCCATTTTGTCGCGCACGTCTTTGGGGATGGACGCGTGGGTTTGGGTCATCGGGTAGGTAATCAGCGTTTCGACGCCGCCGAGGCTTTCGGCGAACAAAATCATATCCCCGCCGCGCAGTACCTTCTCCGCCCCGGCGCTGCTCTTGAGCGAAAACGAGAGCATCCCGCCGAAGCCCGACGCCTGCTTTTGGCTGACGGCGTAACCCGGATGCTCCGGCAGGCCGACGAAATAGACCTTCTCCACCTTGGGGTGGTTTTGCAGGAATTCCGCCGCGGCGACGGCGTTTGCCTGATGCTTGTCCATCCGCAGGGGGAGGGTTTTGATGCCGCGCAGCGTCAGCCATGAGTCAAACGGGGCAAGCCCGGTGCCCTCCGTCTTGAGGAAAAGCCGCATGGACTCCGCCAATGCGTCCCCTTTTGTGACAATCAGCCCCGCCGTCGTGTCATGGTGTCCGGCGAGGAACTTGGTGGCGCTGTGCAGCACAATGTCGGCGCCGAGCGTGAGGGGGCGCTGGTAATAGGGGGTGAGGAAGGTGTTGTCCACCACAACGAGCGGACGGCTCGCCGCCTCGCCGGCGAGGGCGCTGACGGCGGCAATGTCGGCCACCTTCATCATCGGGTTGGTGGGCGTCTCGATAAAGACCATCACCGTTTCCGGGCGGAAAGCGGCCTTGACGGCGTCCAAGTCGCCCATATCAACGTAGGTAAAGTCGATGTTGTACCGCCGCCAAATCTGCTCAATCAGCCGGTATGTCCCGCCGTAGACGTCGTCGCTGATTAAAACATGGTCGCCCGCCTTGGTCAGCGAGAAGACGGCCAGAACCGCCGCCAGCCCCGAGGCAAAGGCAAAACCGTAATCCCCTTCTTCCAAGAGGGCGACGGTCTTCTCCAATTCCTCACGGGTGGGGTTTTGCACGCGGGAATAGCAATACGGCCAGTCGTCCTCCGCGTTGACATAGGTGGAGGTCTGATAGATGGGGAAGCTCAGCGCGCCGGTATGGGGGTCATGCCCCTGACAGCCGTGGACGGCTCTGGACGCGAAAGCGGGCTTGTCCATACGGGGTTCTCCTTTGCATCAAAGAGCGCCGAGGCGCCCGGCAGTGTGTATTATGTAAAATGATTATACCATCAACCCCCGCCGATTGCAACGCCATCCTCCCCTGTTTTTATCCCCTTGCGGTTTTCCGGCGCTGATGTATAATGGGAAAGCGGCGCGCGGGCGGCGGCATAAATGGATACGGAGGTGCGGCCATGATTAGCAAAAGCGGGATTGACGGAGGAAAGGGCTTCGATTGGGGGAAAGCGTCCGAAGATTACGCGAAATACAGAGACATATACCCCGGCGCGTTTTACCGGAAAATCATAGACTTAAATCTTTGCGTAAAAGGGCAGACGGTCTTGGATTTAGGCACAGGCACAGGGGTCTTGCCAAGGAATCTGTACAAATACGGCGCGAAATTCATCGGCGCGGACATTTCCGAAAACCAAATCGGGCAGGCCCGCCGCCTGTCGGCGGACGCGGGCATGGATATCGAGTATGTGATTGTGTCGGCGGAGAATTTTGACTTCCCCGATAACAGCTTTGACGTGGTAACCGCCTGCCAATGCTTCCAGTATTTTGACAGAGCGGCCGCGCTGCCGAGAATCCATAGGGCTCTGAAGGACGGCGGGCATTTCTGTATATTGTTTATGGTCTGGATTACCGGCGAAAGCGAGATTGCGCGGCGCGGCGAGGAGCTGGTGCTGAAATACAACCCCGCGTGGACCGGCGGCGGAGATAACGCAAGATACATACCCGCCGCGGAAACGCCCGGGTGGGCGGCGGAATGGTATGAAACGGCGAACGCGGAGGGCTTTGACGTCCATCTGACGTTTACCCGCGAAAGCTGGCACGGCCGCATGAAAGCGTGCCGGGGGATAGGGGCGTCCTCCTTGACGGCGGAAGAAATCGCGCAATGGGAAAAAGAGCATACCGAATACCTGCGAAGTATGCCGGAACCCTTTGATATCCCGCATTTTGTCACCATCTTGAATCTGCGCAAAAAAAGCCTTTAAGAGGATTAAGAATGGCTGTCGATAGAGATATAAGGGTAACGCAGAAAATTTATATACTGGAGGGTGTACGAATGAAGCCAAAATCAGTTCTTTTGCAGTGGGTAGAGGCTTTTAACAATTCTGATGTTGAGAAAATCTCAAACCTGTATGCCGATGATGCCGTCAATCATCAGGTTGCTAATGAGCCAGTTGTTGGTAAAACGGATATAAAGAAGATGTTCGAGTTTGAGTTTGCACAAGCTGAAATGACTTGCATTGTTGAAAACATTTTTGAAGATGGCGAGTGGGTCATTATTGAATGGAAAGACCCTTTGGGTTTGAGAGGGTGCGGTTTTTTTCACATAGTTGATAGCAAAATTGTTTTTCAAAGAGGGTATTGGGATAAGTTGTCATTCCTGAAGCAACATAACCTACCAATCGTATAGTATAAGCCTTTTCTGCGTTGCTGCTGCGGCGAGCGTCCTAAAAAGGGCGGCTTCACCCGTTTAGGGGAAACCGCCCTTTCTGTGTATAACGGCTATACGGACATATCGAATTTCTGTCCGAGTCCTGTAAAGGAGGCGTTCATCAGCCGAATGAGGCTGTCGCCTTCCCGCTGCATCGTTTCTTCAGCCATATTCAAGACTTTCGCCGACGCTTCGGTCTGCAAATTGACCATCTTCATGTCCGTCGCCATAGCCGCCATACTGTTGCCGATGCTTGATACTTCCATATGAATCACATCCTTGCTTTCAGTATATACCATTCCCGCCGAACTGTCAAGGTTTTCCGCCTTTCTTTTTCACAATCACCAGTCCGGCCGCCGCCGCAACGACCACCACCACGCCAATGACCACCCAAATCCATACGTTTCCACCGCCGCCGCTGTCATCGCTTGCCGGAGGGGGTGGGGGTGGGGGAGACGCTTCGGGTTCGGCGGGAGTCGGGTCGGGTTCGCCGCTGTCTCCGGGGTCTTCGCCGCCACGGTTGTCGCCGTCCCCGCTGTCGCCGTCCCCGCTGTCGCCGTCCCCGCTGTCGCCGTTATCTCCGTTGTCACCACTGTCACCGTTGTCTCCGTCGCCGTTATCGCCCTCTTCCCCTATCCTTGGCTCACGGGGCGGTTCGGGGTCGGGCAGCGGCCCGAAATCCCCGGTCGCGGAGAAGAATGAATCCGAGCCGGGCAGACGCTGAACATTCTCAAAGGAGAAAATATCCTCCGACTCCTCCAAGTCAACGATTCTAACCGCCATCGCGGTGTCGCCGCCGGGGCCGAAAATGCCCAGCTCCAAGCAATCGACGTTTTCCAGCCAGTCCTTGATATACCAGTCGTTTTCCCCTTCAAACCAGTCCATCGCGGCGCGGAAGGATATAATCATCCGGTAATAGCCGTCGCCGTCGATGACGAAATAATGCTTCCGGCCGAAAATGTCTTCCCAGTTGGCCCCGTCCGCCCCGTCGGCGTCAAGCGACCAGACCGACGGCGACCAGCCGTTGATGCCAAACCCGGCCATAGCGCGGTAGCCTTCCTCGCCGCCGTCGTAGCCGCTCACCTCAAAGGTGAGGATAAAGCTCTGGATGCTCTCGGCGGAGGGCGTGATGGCGATGTAGACAGACGCGCCCCACGGGTTCATAAGGTTGACCCAAGCGCCGCCGCTGTCCTTGAAGTTATAATTCAGATTGCCGTCGTCCTCCGCGGCGGTGAAGACGTCTGGGTTGAGGGGGTCGCGCAGGAGAGAGAGGGCGGACGCGGGCAGGGCCGCCAAGGAGACGGCAAACAGCAGGCAGAGGGCAAGGCTCAGAAACTTTTTCATGGTGTTTTCCTCCTAAATATTATTTTTACTGTTCCCATGTTTGGTCGATGACGTGCTGGGCCACCCCGGCGTATGCGGCGACAGCCTGCGCCGGGGTCATGTCGTCCCTGCCCCGGATGGTGGCGAGGACGTTGTCAAGGCCGGTAAACCCATTGGCGGCGTAGGCTTTGGAGTAGTATTCCATTTGGACGCACATCTCATAGACTTCCCGGGAGCCGTAATAATGCAGAATCTCGGTTTCTCTCTCGGCTTCGGCGGCGGCCTCGGTATCCTCGTCGGCCGGCAGACGCTTGAAGAGCAGATACAGGGCGGCCAGTTCGGGGTTCTTGGAGGAGCCGGCAATCCCCTCCTTATGCCCGGAGGACACCTCGCCGAACGGAATGTCGGCGGGCAAATCGGGGCCGCGCGGGAAGGGGGCGATGCCCAAATTGTCGCCCAGCGCGGCGCGCAGGCCGTCGTCGCCGTGGAGGAGCCAGTCGCCCCAGTACATCATGGCGATGTTGCCCGCCACCAGCATCCCCGGCGGGTCAAGGTCGGGGTCCCAAGGGGCGATGATGTTGTGCTGCTCCTCAAGGGCGCGATCCCACTCCAGCGCGCGGACGGCCTTGGGGTCGCTCAGGCCCTCGACCGGATTGCCGTCCATCCACTGCACATGATTGGCGCCGTTTGAAAAGAGGATTTGCGGCGTAGACCATGAATAATAGCCCCACACGCTGTTTTCGCCGTCGGCGTTGCGGTTGTTCTGCTGGATTTCCAGCGCGACGCGCACAAACTCATCCCATGTCCACCGGCCCTGCTTCCAAAGGTCAAAGGGATTGTCCACGTTGGAGTTGGCGAAGATATCCCTGCGGAAATACATCTTGTTGGATTCCGTGCCGAGGTCGGGCATGGCATAGAGGTTGCCGTTGAAGGTGTAGTATTCAACAATGGCCCGGCTGATGGGGAAGGATACCTTGCTGAAGTCGATGTAGTTGTTGAGCGGGAACAGATATCCCCGCATGACCCACGCGGGGACGGCCTCCTCGGCGAAGACGCAGATGTCCGGGCCGTCGCCGGTGGCGATGGCTCTGATGATGTTGGTGTTGTATTCCGTGAAGGAAAACGCGTTGACAAATTCCACCCTCGCGCCGGTGGCGGCTTCAAAGGCCGCGATGGTGTCCGATTCCCCGTCCGGCTCCCAAAACGTCCAGATGGAAAGCGTCTGCCCGGCAAACCGCTCGCGGTCGATGTTCAGCTCATGCCGGTATTGTGCGGCGGAGTTGAAAGCCTCCGTCGCCGGCCCGCCAAGGTCGTCAACGGTTCCGCCCTGTACGTTGCCGTCCGGGTTGTTGTCAATGAGGTCGTCGTTGGCCGTATCCAACTGCTCGGGGTTGCTGAGGTCGTCGTTGAGGGTGCAGCCGGCAAACAGGGCGGCCGTCAGCAGCAACGACAGCGCGAGACTGAGAAACTTACGCGTGGTCATGTCCCTTCTCCTCCTGATCATATATTTGAATTGCCCCACCGTTTCGTATGGAGCGCGGCGCGACTAACCGACAATTCCGCTGCGTTCCACGGATTGCACAAAAAACCGTTGCCCTATTAAGTATATCACAATCAGCGGCAGAATTACCAGCGCCACGCCGGCATATCTGGTTGGAACCAGATATGACAGGTCGGAAACCTGCGCGGATCGGGTGATAAGCCCGTTGATGCCGACCAGCCGCATCGAGAGGGTGGGCGCCTGCATGAGGTATTGCGTCTGGCCGAACACGTCGTTCCAATGCCAGACAAAGGACAGCAGACCCACCGTGACGAAGGCCGGAACGGCGTTGGGCAGCATGATGCGCAGATAGGTGCGGATGGTGCCGCAGCCGTCAATGTAGCCGGCTTCCTCCAGCTCAACCGGCATCCCGCGGTAAAACTGGCGGAAGATATAGATAAACAGGCCGCTTTTCAGCCCTTGGCCGAAGAGCGCGGGCAACAGGAAGGGCCACGGCGAATTGTTGAAATTGATGGTTCGGCCGCCCGTCAGCGCACCCACAATGCCGAAGATATCGAAGCGCACGAAGAAAATATACTGCGGCAGCGTGATGACCTGCGGCGGCACAATCAGGGTGAATACCACCAGCGCGAACAGCAGGCCGCGCTCGCGGAACTTGAAGCGCGCAAACCCGTAGCCGATGGTGGAGCAGAAAATCAGGTTGAGCAGCGTCACGCCCCCGGCGATTTTCAAGGTTTGGATGAGGGCGGCGGGGTATTCCATAAACCCCCACGCGTCGGGGAAGTTTTGAACCGTAGGCTGCTTGGCGATCCAAATGGTGGTGGTGTCCAGCATATCCCCGGTAGATTTGACGGCGGTGGCGAAGATATAAATCAGCGGATAAATCAGAACGTACCCGATGCCGCAAAACAGCATGGCAAAAAACAGGCCGTAGAGGAGCTTCCGAGTCCTCTTCACCGCCGACGCCCGTTTATGGCTTCCGGGCCTCCACGCGCTTATGACATTTGCGAGCTGGTTTTGCATAGTTGCCCTCCTGTGGCACTGTAGGGGCGGCCTGCGGCCGCCCGCGGGCGCACATAGTGCGCCCCTACATGAAATCATACCGCGTCAGTCGTTCATATAAAAGACCTTTCTTGACAGCAGCCCGACAGACAGCGCCAAAATCACACTGATGACGGCGAAGAATATCCACGCCAGCGCGGCGCTGTATCCGTGGTCGAGCATTGAGCCGAACGCGACGTCGTGGATGTAGCGCAGCAGTTGGTTGTTGTAGTCGGTAAACGAGTCGATGATGGTGTAGACCAGATTGATGACGATAATCGGTGAAATCATCGGCAGCGTAATCTTCCAAAATGATTCCCAGCCGGTGGAGCCTTCCAGCTCGGCGCTTTCATACAGCGCCGGCGAAATGGCTTGCAGGCCCGCGATGAACAGCAATATCTGCACGCCGGATTTCCAAATGATTTGGTAAACCCGGTCGATGGCGTCGGTCAGAATCCCGATGGCGGGATTGTTGTTGGTAAGCGTCAGCAGCGTCTCTTTGAAATCAACCGTTTGCAGCATCGGCATCCCCTGCTGCCCGCTCGCCCCGGCAAACTGCGCCGATACGTCGGCCTGCATGATGTAGACCAGCGCGCCGGAGGTGATGATAATCGGAAGGAAGAAAAGCGCGCGCAGCAGGGCGCGTCCAGGAAACCTCCGGTTCAGCATTACGGCGACAAAGAGCGAGAAAAAGGTCACCAGCAGGATGTCAATCAGAATGACGGTGAGCGAATCAATCAGCAGAGGAATAAACTCGGCGTCGGTGGTGAACGCCCGGATGTAGTTGCCCAAGCCCAGCGGTATGAAGTTGACCACGCCCCGCCCGATATCCACCCGGTTGAACGAATAGCGGACAGACTGCGCGAGCGGGGTCGCCACAAAGAGCAGAAACCCGGCCAGCCAGTAATAGGTGAAGATGCGCCCCGTCAGCGCCTTGCGGCGCTCAAGCGCGCTGCGCTGCCCGCGTTTTTTTGTCCGTTCCGTCATTGGCCCGCACCCCCGCTCACGGAAAATGTCTGGGCGTTGTAATCCACCGTTACCGACACCCCGTTTTCATAGCTTGTGCGGAATACCCCGTCCGCAACCTGCCTGTGGTCTGTCATCCGCCGCCCGGAGATGAGCCGGGTTAAATCCCCCGCCAGCGCCGTTTGGTTCGCCGCATCGGGCAGCCAGTCGAGGTAGCACGCGGAGAAAATACCCTCCAGCGCCGAGCGGTTGAGGTCGCTGGACGGCGCGTAGATGCCGGAATAATGCGGCAAGGCCCCGTATTCCACCGAGCGCAGGAAGGCGCGATGCTTGTCGGCCGACAGGTTCATCGGCTCGCCGGAGTATTCGATGTAGCCGTGTACCGCAAGCTGATAGAACGGCACCTCGCCGCTCTGGATGAAGTAACCCGACGCGCCGAGCGGCGCTTCATACAGCGTGTCGGCAATGCCCCATGTATAGGCGTTGCCGTAGGTCAGGGCCACGCGCCGCGCGTTTGGCTCGGCTTTGAGGGCTTGCAGCGCGTCAACAAGCATCGGCCCCGTCACATCGCGGAACATCGGCTCCGTTTGGCTGTATTCGGAATAAACAAGCTCTCCCGCGTCCTCCACCGCGATATAGCCAGCCATATCGGCTGTGTGCGTGCTTTGGGCAAAGCCCATAAAGCTGTCCGCCCAAAGGGACGGGGCCAGCAGATACCAGCGGCGGTTGGTGTCGCGGGTTCCGTCCAGCAGATGATACGGGTTTTGGAAATTGACGCCGTTGCCGGTGGTGCGGGCCGCATCGCGCGAGACGGAAAAGCCCCGCCCCGCTTTGTGAATCTGCATCAGCTCCCCGCTGAGAAAGAAGGCGTCGTCCGCATATGACGCGGACAGACGGTCAAAGCCCTTTTGGCCGCCCAGCGAGCGGTTGAAGCTGAAATCCCGCGTCCATTGGGCGTTGAAGCCGCCCGTTTGCGCCCCCTTGAAAAGCACGGACATTCTGTCAACGCCCGCGCCGCGCAGCGCGTCTAGGATGTCTCCCGCCTGCTCAAAGGTGGTCAGCGCCATCTCCCGCTCCATCGGTATGCCGAGGAAGGACGAGGGCTTGACCAGCGCGCCGGTCAGCGTCAGATGGACGCTGTTGGCGCTATGCGCGAACGGCTCCGTGAATACGCCCGTGTCCCCCAAATAGGCGCGGTAGGCAAACGCCATGTCGGTGTAACGCACATCGCCGCCGGTCAGCAGCAGGTAGCGCGCCGTCAGCGGGACGGTCGCCGTGACGGGGGAGGGGATGGTGTAGCTGGTGAGAACCGACGTCTGGCTCTCGCGCAGGGAAACCCTGCCGACGGCGCGGTAGGTGAAGACGGCGGCGTTTTTGAAATAACGGTTGTTGCCGCGGCTGACGCCCGTTTGCACCGACGAGATAAACGCGGCCGCGCCCTCGATGACGGCAAGATACGCCGCGCCGTTGGTCTTGGCGCCAAAGACGGGCATCCGATAGCCTTGGGCCTGCGAGACGACCTCGATAGGCCCGATGCCGCGGTCAAACCCGTAAACCGGCATGGTCACGTCGGCGGCGTTGTTGTAGTTTTTCTGATAGTCGGAAACCGCGCCGGAGCCGTCGGGGTAGAAAAGGAAACCGTCGTCTTCGGAAGAACCGCTGTTGAAGTAGGGCAGCACCATGATATCCGTGAGCAGGAAATCCCTGCTTTCGATAACATCCCCGGGCGCGACGGAGGCCGAAAATCCGTCGCTGTTGAGCGTGACGTCAAACGGGACGGTGATTCCCTGCCGGTCATAACGGAAGACAAACCGCACGCCGCCGGGGATGGATTCGTAGCGGACGGACGCGTCGCCGGCCGACGGCAGGACATGGAGGGAATCGTTGGAATTGGGATCCAGCACCGTGATGACAATCGGCGACCGGATATTGCGCTGGAGCATCTCATCGACCCATTCGGAATCGGACGCGTGCTCGGGCATACTGCGCCAAACCGTGCCGTCCGCGCCGTGAATCTCAAACGAGGCGTTGTCGGCGTCTATCCACAGCGCATAGGCACCGTTGTCCGCCGCGAGAGACACGCCGGTCAGCTCCAGCGGAACGCCGGGCGCGGCGCGCTGCGGGTTCTGAACAGGCAAAGCCGGAGGCGTACAGGCCGCCAGCAGAAGGAGCAGCGCGAGTATGGAGGACAGGCGGCGCATACAATCACCTCGCTCTATGGCATATATCTGATTTCCGTAACCACGGTGGTGATAAAGGTTATCAGTTGCTGGAAGGTGGAGAACAGAATAATCCCGATGAAAATCGCCGCCGCGATGCCGAGAAGCGTGAACAGCGCCATCACGACCGTCTTGGACATGGTGTAGTCTTGAATGGTCATGTTGCCGAACAGAAAGAGGAAGGCGCACCATAGAATGGCAAAGACCTGAATCAAGACGAAAAACGGCTGCTCCCCAAGCGTCATCATGTAAGACAAAACCAGCAGAACAGGCATCGACAGCAGCAGCGGCGCCAAGGAATACACGCTCTGCACCCAGATTTGCTTCATCGTGGCCTTGCCTTCCAGCAGCGTTGACAGCGCCCAGTTGAGAACCGTCCATGCCAGCAGGGGGAGGATAAAGCTCGTGGCGTTGAGCAGGATGTTGTTGCTTTCGCGGTCGAGCAGGCCGTAGTGATAGCTTGAAAACTGGATGCTGACGACGTTCATCAGGCAGAGGAGGGCAAGAATGGCGTTGGCCGCGCCGAAGGATTTTTCCTTGTGGTGCTTGAGTTCCCAAAACCCGTCGATGGGATGGAAGATGATGTAGAAAGCGAAACGGGCCGTTTTGAACATACGCGGCTAACCTCCTCTCGTTTTTTTCCTCTTTATCTTGGTGAATACGGCCAGCCCCGCAAGCCCCGCCGCAAGACCCAGCGCCAGCCACGCGAAATGGTCGCGCAGCCACTGGTCGCGCAGCTCGCCGAAGGCGCGGGAATAGCCGTTGGGGCCGTGCCCCAGCCGGAAATACGCCATCGCCTCGGCGTATTCCTTGCGTCCGAAATAAGTCCAGCCCAGATAGTAATACGCTTCCGTGTAGGTCGAGGACATCCGCGCAACCTCGCTCCACGGCTCCAAGCTCTTATCAAATTCGCCCAGACGGTAGAGATGGTTGGCCAGCAGGATTTTCTCCCCGAAATCGCTCAGGCGGTAGATGGTCACGTTGCTGCGCCCGGCGTCGAGGACATAAATCGTCCCGTTCTTCTCGGCAATGGCCTGCGGGTCGGCAAACAGCCCGACTTGGTCACCCCGCCCGCCGAACATAAATAGCAGCGCGCCCGAGGCGTCGTAGACAAACGCCTTGCCGGTGGCGTTGTCGAGGGCGTAGATGTTGCCGTCGCCGTCGGCGGTGACGGAGACAAACTGCGCCACGCGGTTGTAGTTCCGGGGCGTGACCGCCAAATCGCCGTAGACGTCAAGCCCAAGGCCGTCGTGCCGCAGAACGTCGTTGCCCAGCGCGTTGAGACGTCTGACCTGCCCGGAGCGGACGTTGCGCGTCGTCGCGTAGATGAAGCCCATCTCGTCAATGTGCAGATTGCTGTACTCGGTGGGGACAAACTGCTCGCGCGCCTGACGCTGCCGGCGGGTAAGGAAGAAACGGTACATCACCTCGATGGGGTTGGGACGGACGCGGTTGCTGCCGAAAAATCTTACAAACGACCCCTCGGCGGTAAGCTGGATCAGCCCCTCGGTGGATCCGCTTGACACGGTGTAAATCCGCCCGGCGTTGTCCACGCCGATTTTCTGCGGACGGAAGGTCAGCCCCGATCCGGTCAGAACGACGCCGTCCATCAGAAGCCGAAGGCTGCCGTCCGCGTTGAGAACCACAACGCGCTCGTTTTGCGTGTCGGCGACATACAGCGTTCCGTCGGCCTCGGCAAAGACGCCCTCCGGCTGGGAAAACGTCTCCCAAGCCCCGTTATGGGAAAAGCCATCAACGACGCGCAGCAGGTTCAACGCGTCATCCAGCACCAGAATGCGGTGGTTGCCGGTGTCAGCCATATAAATCAGCCCGTCCGGCCCGAAGCGGAAGTCACGCGGGTTGCGGAACGCCCCGACGCCCAAGTCCGCGCCAATCAGCAAACCGTCCGGCACGGCGGCCGGCAGCATGGGGTAAACCTCGCGGTTGAGCCAGCTATAGTTGTACGCGGGGTACGGCGCCGCCCCCGTCAGCAGGGGGAGGGAGAGGATGACGGCCAATAAAAGCGCTGTCCGTTTGATGGGGGGACACCTCCTGTCGCGTCAGTCTTTCATCCCGCTGGATTTCATCGTTTCGATAACATTGCTCTGTGTAATCAGAAAGATGATGATGGGCGGAATCATCAGAATCAAGCCGACCACGGCGGTGGCGCCGAGGCGGGGCAGGCCGCCCTGCATGATGTTGGTCAGCGCCAGCGGCAGGGTCTTTTTGTTCTCGCTGGTAATGTACATCATCACCGGGCCGATATTGTTCCAAAAGTCTCTGAAGGCGAAGATGGTCAGCGTCAGATAGGCCGGCTTGACGGCGGGCATCACCACATACCACCACGCCGCCCATTCGCCCGCTCCGTCAATCCGCGCCGCCTCAAGCACGGCGTCGTTGATTTGCTCCATGAACTGCTTCATTAAGTAAAGTCCCAGCGTGTTGATTAACATGGGGATGATGATGGCCTGATAGGTGTCGAGCCAGCCGAACGACGCGATTTGAAGGTATTGCGGCACCTGCACCACCGCGGGGGAGAACATCAGGGACAGCACAATCATCATAAACAGGAAATGCCGTCCCGGGAATTTATGCTTCGCCAGCGGAAACGCCGCCAGCGACGCCAGCAGCACATGCAGCGCCGTCCCCAGCCCGGAAACGATGATGCTGTTGAACGCGTAGCGGGAAAAGGGAACGGTGGAGTTCGCGATGGCGTTGGAGAGGTTGGAAAAGTTTTGGAGGGTGGGGTTGCGCACAAAGAAGTCGGGCGGGAATTTGAGTAGCTCGCCCATCGGCTTGAACGCCGTGCTGACGGTGTAGACCATCGGGAAAACCATAAAGAGGGCCAGCAGGATGAGGAAAAAGGCCACGGTGAAATTGCCCGCCCGGCTGCGGGTAGCGCGAACGCCGATTTTTTGGTAGCGGATATTGAATCCGCGGCGGGCTTTGACCACGGGAACCCCCTCCTTCCTTACTTATTCCCCCGTTGCAGGAAATACCGTATAAGCTGGTTGACGGACAGCGTTATGGTGAACAGGACGACCGCAATCGCGCAGGCGTAGCCCATTTCAAAGCGCGGGTTGAGCGCCACGTCCTCCATGTGCATCACAATGGTATGCGCCGAGTAGAGCGGCGACGGCCTGCCAATCAGCTCCGCGCTGATGGCACCGACGGCAAACGAGCCGGTAATCTGCATGACCGCGCCGAACAGAAGCTGCTCCTTCATCGACGGCAGCGTGATGTGATAAAGCTCCTGCCAGCGGTTTCTCACGCCGTCAATCGCCCCCGCCTCATAGAGGTTGCGGTCAATCCCCTGAAGCCCCGCGATGAACGCGAGAAACGCCGTGCCGAGCGACATCCAGAGCTGCACAACGATAACCACCAGCAGCGTGGTGCGGGTGTCGTGCATCCACAGAACCGGCTCCGAGATAAACCCGGCGCGCATCAGAAAGGTGTTGAGCAGTCCGTTGGCGTCGGAGGCGAAGATGTATTTCCACATGAAGTAGACGTTGAACGACAGCGACGGGGCGTAGAAGCAAAGCGTGGCCGCGGCGCGCGCCTTGGGGCGCAAATCGTTGACAAACCACGCAATCAGAAGGCAGGCCGTGTAGCTGAACGGCCCGGTGACGACGGCGAACAGGAAGGTGTTCCGCAGGGATATTTGAAAAACCTCGTCGTCCAAAAAGAGCCGCAGATAGTTGTCAAATAGATGGGCCAAGGAGAAAAAACGGGGCGGCTGCATGACGTTGTAGCTCGAAAAGCTGTACACAACCGCCATAAAGACGGGCACGACCATAAAGATGATGAAGAACAGCATAAACGGCGCCACCATCAAATAGGACGTTCGGTTTTGCTTGATTCGGTCAAACATGTCAGTTCAGCCCCAACTCTTCATATTTCCAAGCAATCTCTCGGTTGATGATTTCGTTGTATTTAATCATCGCCGAGCGGGGAGGCTCCCCTCTCAGAACAATCTCGTTAAACGCGTTGTTGATGTGCCGCCCGAGAAAATACGCGCCCGGCACGCTGGGAATCTCCCGCAGATTGCCGATGGAGGCCATCAGCGTGTCGTAGGCGTCCTTGTTCCAAGCAATGTAGTTGTGGGTTTCCACCGTCGCGGTGTAGTACCGGCCGATGACGCCGAACATGGACTCGATGTCCCGGCAGATGCGCGTCTGCGTCTCCAGACTCATCAGCCATTGAACGAATATCCACGCGTCGTCAAGCCGTTCCGGGCGGGTGTTGGTGATGAAACCCGCCGTGGAGGCGACTTGGTCAAAGCCGTTGCCGGCGCCGGAAACGATGGTGCGGTCAATCGTCCCGTCCTCCAGACGCACGCCGGGGACGGGGAGCATGGCCCATTTATCCTTAATCTCCAGCGCGGCGTAGTGGAAATTGGTATACAGCGAGTTGTCGGCAATGCCGATGGGCATTTCGCCGGTGCGGAAACGGTTGAAAAAGTCGCTCTGCACCGGCGCGCCGTGCAGGGTGAAGAGGTTGGTCCATTCGGTCAGCGCCGCGATGCCGACCGGGTCGTCAAGCAAGGATTGCGTCAGGTCTTCGTTGAAATACCGCCCGCCGTTCTGCTGCACAAAAAGCGGCAGCAGCTCGCCCGACGGCGAGACTTGGAGGTTTCGCTCGCCCAGCGCCCCGATTATTTGATAAAAATCATCCCATGTCTGCGGAATATCCAGCCCCAAATCGTCGAAAATGTCGGTGCGGACATACATCACCGGGAACATCAGCGTCATCGGAAACCCAAACGTCTGCCCCCGGAAGGAGAGCGGAACGGCCGCCGTCGGAGCGAACAGCTTCTCAAACTCGGCATAGCCCGGCAGGGCCGATAAGTCGGTCGCCGTGCCGCGCAGGCCGAAATCAACCGGGAAGGGACGGAAGACATTTAAGCAAACGTCCGGCCCGGTTCCCGAAGCGATGGAGAAAAACATGGCCTCGTTGCGGTTGAGGACGCTGAAATTGACCATGATGCCGGTCTGCGGGGTGAAAACCTCGTCGCACAGCCGCTTGATAAGCTCGGCGAAGTCCTTGCCGTACGCCCCCCATACGTTGATGACGCGCCCTTCGCTTTCGTCGTACACGTTGCCCGCCATATCGGCCAGCGCGGTGAACGACGCGAAGAAGCGGCGCACCGAGAACCAAATCGACGCGAAAAAGCCCGGCCTGACGGGGCCGAACTCGGCGTCCGGCGCTCCGGCCGAGACGGAATAGAGCGCCAGCGGCATCTCGGACGAAATCAGCACCCATATGGTCAGGTTGACGATGTTGTCCTTGAAGCGCATCAGCCGCCCGGGAATACTGTCGGGCTTTTCCACAAAATCATGGAGCTGCGAGGCGATGATGGAGATGGTCAGCGCGTCGTTGCGCCCGCCGCCCAGCGCGCGGATTTCCTCGGCGATTCCGTCCAGCCGGCGCGCGATGACGGCAAATTCGCCAAGGATGCCCGGAAGCCGCTCGTCAATGCGGTAGTCCCGCATCGGGTCGGGGTTGGATCCGGTAATCATAACAATTCGGGTATAGATATCATTCAGCTCTGTCGCCAAATCGGAGACGCGGCGGCAAACATCGCCGGTGTCGCCCAGCGTGACGGTCAGAGACAGCTCGCGCCGCCCCTCGGTGAGATAAAAGAGCGCGTCGCCCCCGCCCGCCTGAACCGTCATGCGCTCCCACGCCGACGAATAGGGGAAAACCAGCGCGTTCATTTCGGAAAACGGCGTTTCGCCGTCAATACGCAGGGAGCGCGTCACCGGAAGCCCCACCACGGCGTCCTGCTTATACACAAAAGAAATGGCGTACAGCCCATCCTCGGGAATATCCAGAATCCATGAGGCCGCTTGCCCCGGACGGCACCAGATATCGCCGCCGAAGACATTGTAGGCAATCGAGGTCAGGCTGAACGGCTCCAAAAAGGGGTTGGAACGGTCGGAAACAGGCATCAGCGCGGGGTCGGAGCGGAGGTGGGCGTCGGTGGCGAGAACGGTGACCGGCCGCGCCTTCGCGACGTCGCGGAGGTCATACCCCGCCGAAACCTCGGCGTATGACGGGACGGAGGGCGGCGGGGTCAGGCTGAGGCTTTGCAGGGCGAACGGCTCGCGGATGGCCCTGAGCGTCAGCTCATGCGTCCCCTCAGGGAAAAAGAAAGCGAACGGCTCGGTATACAGCCCCTCCTTGTCCTCGCAATAAGCGCTGTTCCAAAACAAAACCTCTTCGCTGGACGGGCGCAGCATATTTCCCCGGTTGTCAACCCGGCGCTCCGTATCCGCATAACGCCAAGAGCGCCGGAGCAGGCTCACCCCCGCTTCGCTGAACGGCAACTCGCCGTTTATATAAACGGCGTATTCAATGTCGGAAAAGCCCCCGGCCAGCGCTTGGTAGGTGAGAAGCAGACAATACCGCCCGTCGCGGGGGATATCGACGGTGTATGTGACAAAGCCGCCGCGCACGGCAATCCCGCCGTCCTCAAAGGGCAAAACGCCCTCGGCTTCTATGTATGCGTCCGCGGAAACCGTAATCGCGGCTTCCGGGATATGCCGGGCGTCCACGGGGCCGAGCGCCGAATAGGCTTCCCCCCGCTGAAAAACAAACGGATTGCCGGGGTCTTCGGCTGCGCCGGAGACCGGCCCGGTGATAACCGGCAGCCCTAAAATCAGTGCGAGAAAAAGCGCCAGCAGCCGTTTCACCAACAAACACCTCGCAATCCGGCGGCTATTTGTATACATTGGATATAATACTATACAACACCCACCGCGTCAAGCCAACGGCTGTTCGGGAAACCACAGGGGCCAGTCCTCCGGCGGGGGGGGGGGGGGGAGAAAAAGGGGGGGGTTTTTCTTTAAAGGGAAAGAAGGGGGAGGGGAGCCGAAGACGAGAAGGGGGGGTGGCCGCGGGGGGGGGGGGCGGGGGGGAAAACAAAAAAGGG
>Ga0099364_10004129_pt1 | contig 22069 bp, 10 predicted proteins | sample TergutTh196P3_FD_73070 | JGI IMG/M metagenome (GOLD analysis project Ga0099364, IMG submission 73070) | Microcerotermes parvus P3 segment gut microbial communities from Pointe-Noire, Republic of the Congo - Th196 P3 | ecosystem: Host-associated > Arthropoda: Insects > Digestive system > Gut ...
TGCTGTCCCGTTGCCGCTCCGCGTGATCGTGGAAAACATAAAGGCCAGATTTCCGAAAAACAGCATGGGGAATATCAGCTGTGCAGCCATTTCAATACTGTTGACCGGATACATCAGTATACGAGCAATATAGGCAAAGAGGATGAGGATGAAAAAATTCGCTACATAAACCATCAACATACGCACCCCCCATACCTTATAACGATAATTGGGAATACCAAAAATGATTTCGAGAATCCGGTTGTCTTCGTCGTTCTGGATACCGAAAACAACCGGATAGAATATCAACAACAGACAGGGAAACAGCAACATACTGTATATGGCTCCTTCATTGATTTCTTCCCTGTTCCATGCTGCATTAAACATAAAAAAGGCAAAAAACGCAAGTGAAGCCAACAGAAACCAAACGAATTTGCCGGCGAATATAATCTTCAGATTGTATCGTATAATTCTAATTCCTATCTCTATATACTTTTTCATTTCAATTCGGATTTAAACATTTTGAACTATGAACCTTGAACTATGAACCTTTATTTTTTTACAGATTTTTCAATAAACATAAATAGGCGTCTTCGAGGTTGGCTTCCATTTGCACAGCGTTAGGATGTGGCTGATTTATGGACAGATAACGAACTTGTATCATGTCGCCGTCCTGAATATTATGCACCACAAGCGATTTGTCTAATTTTTCTTCAAACTCATCTTTGTCAATATGGAATTGCCATACTTTTCCGGCTGCCATTCCTACCATCTCTATCGGTTCGCCATAATACTTCATTTCTCCCTTATTGATAACAACAACCTGATTACAGGAACTTGAGATGTCTTCGATGATATGGGTTGAGAAGATTACAATCCTGTCTTTGCTCAGTTCAACCAACAGGTTACGGAAACGGATGCGTTCACGGGGGTCAAGTCCGGCAGTTGGCTCGTCAACGACTAATATTCGGGGAAGATGTAACAATATCAATGCAATACCGATGCGTTGTTTCATTCCTCCTGAGAAAGAGCCGATCTTGTGGTCAATCTTGTCGTACATAGAAACGGATTTCAAAACGTATGCGATTCGTTCTTCACGCATCTTTTGTTTCGTCAACCCCTTCAGGATGCCTTGATAATCGAGGAACTCGCCTGCCGTCATATTTTCATAGGTGCCAAATTCCTGTGGGAGAAAACCGATAAGGCCTTGCAGCTCTTCACGATACTGAATCGTATCCATTCCGTTGATCCATATACTGCCGTAACTCTGCTCCAAAATACCGGTGATGATACGCATAAAGGTTGATTTTCCGGCGCCGTTAGGGCCAAGCAGGCCGAACATACCTGTTTTGATATTGAAAGAGATACCTTTCAAGGCTTTGAACGGTCGGCGACGTTTGCCGATGATCGGAACGGTTTTGACAAAGCGGAAAAAGGCGCGGCGAAAACCGGCAAAACGTCCGCTTATGCGTTCAATATTAATATTTCTTTCATACAGATATTGTGATGAAAGATAAATCATTAAGCCTATAGCCCACAAAGCGCTTATAACGGCAACTAACGCAAGATTCTCTAATTTGATGTAATAAATATACACAAATAACGGCGGCATAATCCAGAAGATGATACGATTAAGGTATCGCACTATCTTGTTTTCAGGGAACCGGTAGAAAAGATACGTCCGAATCTTTCGCCACAGGTATAACGCAAAGGCATAAATGGCGAAGGACAGGAAGAAAATAAATGTTTTACTCTCTAAGTAGAACCATGTGAAATAGATCAAGAAACCCCAAAGCACAAATTGCCAAGCCAAACCTAAAAAGTCTTTCAAGGAATGGTATTCAACACTTAATCCCAAACGTTCGTTCAATTCCAGACCACTGTTCCACTGACGTGAGAAACGTCCTGCACGGTCGTATATTTTCACTAAGTTACTGACTTCAATTTGTATTTCCTTGTCTGTATCAATCACATCGGCTTTGGCGCGTCGCAAACTTGTCTGTATGAAATAAGTAAGGCCGGGTACGAGAACGATTAAAGCGATAAAATAGACTATTTGCCATAATATTTCACTGACATACAAATAGATACAGGAAGTTCCGATAAAAACAAGCGCCAGATGAAAAAGCTGCGTCTTCCGCGACAATGCACGATACCAAGACAACGCATTCTCCAGCGACATGACAACAGTAGGTAAAATAACCAATGTGAGCAGGGTGGAACAGGTAAGTCCGCCAATGACAGTAATGGCAAACGGAGCGCCTATCAAACCTGAATATTCCGTATCGCCCATTGCCATTGGGAACATGGCAATGATGGTTGTAATACTGGTTATTAAGATAGGACGAACGCGTGAGAGTCCTGCCATGATCAAAGCCCTTTCGCGACGGAACCCTCGACTGCGCAGTATATTGGAATAGTCAATTAAGATAATTCCATTATTGATCACAACACCCAATAAAATCAGGAAACCGGTAAGTGTACTTGTGTTCGTCAGATTGGTATTACCTGTTATCAACAAAGCCACCAACGAACCGATAGCCGCTAACGGTACCGAAAACAAGATAACGAACGGGGTTGTAACCGATTCAAAAACGCAGGCAAGGATAATAAATATTAAGATAACAGCCGCAAGGATCAAAAACTGGAACTCTTCATATTGGTTTTCTTCGTGTATGACTTCGATTGCAATACCGGAAGGCAGCGGATAGGCGGAAATATACTCGTCGATTTCAGCACGGTAACCTTCCAGTAACACCTTCGACTGTTGTACGTCACTTGTAAACGAGTAACTTACATATAATTGTTTATCCTGATTGACACGCGTTATCTGTGAACGGCCATACGCTTTATTGATCGTAGCGATGTCGGTCAGATAATGCAAGCCGCCAGCCGCATTCTCCACCTGAACAGTCTGCAACCTGTCTATCGGTATTTGCTGCGACTGTTGCTGTCCTTCTTCCTGTTCTGCCAACTTTTTATCACGGATGATAATATCGTAATACTCACCTCCGACCTTAAATCTTACATTAGAAGCATATTCGGTGTTCATCTCCGATAACCCTGTTGTAATGTTATTGCGTGATATATCATACGAACTAAGCGATATCTGGTCGAAATTGAGGCGTACCTCCGGTTGACGGCTCGCAGAAGACACCCTTGAATTACTAATATAATCCAAATTTTGAAGGAAATAACTTACATCGTTAGCGACTAATTGCATCATTTCATAATCGGAACCTTTGAGCAAAATACGTTCCTGACTGGAACCTATTCCCATCATGTTCATAAAGGATTCTGTTCCTCTGGCAGCGCCGCTGCCCGATCTGGCCTGTCCGCCGCCCGATGAGCCGGCCATGGATATTTGTGCGCCGTCAATCCTTGGAAGTAAGTTCTGAACTTCGGACTGAATATCGGACATACTCCGGTTACCCAACTTTTTGTAATCTTCCTGCAAAACAAGCGTTAATGAGGCCTGCTCTGCATTGACGCGACTGACAACATCTTTCAATTCCTGTATGTTGGCATCTGTCAGGCGCTCTTCCAGTGTCCGCACCACCATGTCGGAATTTTCTAATGTGCTACCGGTACGCATCGTCACATTGATACTGAAACGGTCGACGTCGGCTTCCCTGAGCGTTTGCAGGTTGGAGGAAAGTGAATAAATCAATATAGCGAGAAGTAATACCACAGCGCCTAATATCGTCGCACCCGGATTGCGCATACATGTCTTGAGAAGAACAAGGTATATCTGCACCGGACGTTGGTCGAGGGATACTTGTTCATAGAATATATTTTGATTGCTCTTGTTCTTCATCAGTAAATAAGACACCATTGGGATGAAAAGCAATGCAACCGTCATAGACACCATCAGCGTAGAAATAACGGAAAAACCGATTTGACTTCCATACAGTTGAAGTTGATAATCATCGGTAAAAAGAAACGGAAGGAAAACGGTAACGGTTGTAAGGGTTGCTGCTACGATTGAGCGCCAGACTTCGGTTGTTCCCTGTATCACAGCACGTCCGGGCGCCAGTCCGGTACTTGACAAACGGTAAATATTTTCAAGAACAACGACACTGTTATCAAGCAGCATCCCAACCGCAAGCGCCATCCCGACAAGCGTGAGACTGTTGATGGATAATCCAGCCGTATAAAAAACATTGAATGCGATAAAGACAGAAAGCGGTATGGATAAGGCGATAATAACTACCAAACGTAGATTTTTAAGGAAAAACCAAAGCACGAAGATTGCCAGCAATCCGCCCACCAATGCAAGGTCGATAATCTGATTGATATTGTTTTCCATTGTTTCGGCCGCATTGGTATCGATTACAATTTCCATTTCGAAACTTCTTAAGCGCTCATTCAAATCCCTGATGACGTCGATCGAACGTTTGGCCAGATCAATCATATTGGCCTGTGCATCGCTCATCAGCGAAATCGAAACAGATTCCATCCCGTTCACACGACTGTATGAAGTCTCCTCTTTGAGGTCAAAGAAGACTGTCGCGATATCTTTTAACAGGATAGGGCCGGGCGAAACGATTATATTTTCAAGGTCGGATATTCTTGCATAAGTCGAACTGACATGAACAAAAAACTGACTGTCTGTCTCTTTTACATTTCCGACAAATACCCTGTCTTGCGCCTGACTGTTCAACATATTCGCAATTCTTGAGGTTGTCAAGTTCAACGCTTTGCATACGTCCATATCCAACCTGATTTCAATGGCTCTTTCGCGTCCGCCGAAAACATTGACGGCAGCCACGCCTTCAATGTTTTGCAATTCCTCCGTAATTCGTTCATCTACGATATTGCGCACACGGTCAACGCCGCCCATCCCCCGAACCTGCAAAACCATGAAATTACTTGACACCGCTGCTGTATAGTCAGCGCCGCTCTGAACCCGGACAGTAAAACCGTCCGGAAGCGTAGCCGCTACTTCTTTCATTTTCTCTTCTAATCGCAGAGAAGTCGTTTTGATGTTGACATTATTTTTAAACTCAATCTGAATGGTAGACCGGTTACTACTTATGTTCGACTGAATCTGGTCAACGCCGCCGATTGCGCTGATTGCCCCTTCCAAAGGAATAATCACCTCTGATTCTATAAACGCTGGGTCCATATCTTGCTGAGCGTTGACACTTACCGTCAAAGTAGGCAATTCCGCATTGGGAAACAATTCCATGGGTAGTTGTTTATACGACACATAGCCAAGCAGGCTAAGTGATAAAAACAACATGCCAATTGTTATTCTTCTATTTAACAGAAAATTCATTCCTTTATTTCATGCTTTAAAATGGTTACATATTTTACGGCGCTGGTTCTGGTTCAGTTGTTTTAGTGAACCTGCATTTCATTTGCTCTAATACATAGTACACGCACGGAATAACCACCAAACTCATTAAGGTGGATGTGACTAATCCGCCAATCACTGCCATAGCCAGCGAAGAACGAAGTGCTGCCCCTTCGCCTATATTAAACGACATTGGCAATAACGCCAGAATTGTTGTCAAACTTGTCATGGTGATCGGACGGATACGTTGTTGTCCGGCTTGCACGATAGCGTCGCTTAGTTTCATCGACGTTTTCAACTGATTAATGCGTCCAACCAGAATAATTGAGTTGTTGACTGCAATACCTGCCAGCATAATGATACCGATAACACCCATGATATTGATTGTAGTGCCTGTCACGGCAAAAATCAGGACAGCTCCGACTAATGCAAGCGGTATGGTCAGCAGGATAGTAAACGGATGCAGCAACGATTCGAACTGTGAAGCCAAAACCATATAAACAAGCACAATGGATAACATCAATGCAAACATCAGGCTATTCAATGATTCCTGTCGTTTTTCTTCTTCTCCCGTCACTGTAATTGAATAATTATCGGGCATGGAGATGTCGCTGACAGCTTGACGAATCTGCTGAGCCACCTTGTCAAGTGATACATTTATTTCCTTATCGGCAACGATTTTATTGATTCGGGTCTGGTTGCGGCGAAATATTTCTTTAGGAGCAAACGAACGTTCAATTGTTGCAATTTCGCGCAGGAGAAATTCCTGATTTCCACTTCGGATGACAAGGCTGTTCAAATCACGCACTGTGATATCCGGTGTTTTAATTACAATATCGCGCATTTCACCTTTATAGTCCATTTTACCCGCCTCGCGTCCCTGCAACTGTTGCCTGATTTGCGAAATAACCGTTGATGCCGATATGTTATTAATCCCCGCTGTGGTGCGATCAATGAGTATAGTCAGTTCAGGAGCTCCATCGGCTATCGACGATTTAACGTTGAAAATACCGGGTATATCCTGCAATCTTACTAATATCTCGTCCGTAATTGACGCTAACTCGTCCAAGTCTTCTCCTTTCACTTCGACGACTATCGGCGCTGTATCATCTCCTCCAAACATCATGCCTAATGAGTTTTCTTCCTGTTTAAATTCAAGTTCAAGACCCTCAATTGAATGGGTTGCTTCGACAAAACGTTCGATGACTGTTACTGGTGGTACTGGAGACGAATTTGACAGGATGACCTTCATCATGGCTGTATGCTCGCCTTCAAACACCTCATTTGCTGACGATCCCTGGCCGACATGCGTATAAACAATACATAAACTGTCTCTACTGATGGAATGAATCAGAAATTCCAGATTTTGCACCATCGCATCCGTCCGTTCCAAACGGGTGCCTTCGGGAAGTTTCACCGAGACAGTAAATATTTTACTTTCAGAGCGGGGTAAAAATTCTGTTCCTACAAAAGGAAGAATCAATAAAGAACCGACAAACAACAAGGCAGAAACAATAATCACCATCCAACGGGCTTTCAGCAATGACTGTAGCAAATTACTGTACCAGTTAAATCCTACAGAGCGTGATTCCGTACGGACTTCTTCATCTTTATTTTTACGTCCCGCTAATTGGTCGTATAGTGTCGGGATGACTAATAAGGCGACAAATAGTGACGAAAGAAGCGAGAATGCTACCGTCCATGCCTGATCTTTAAATAATGCGCCCGACGCTCCATGGAGATATACAATAGGTAGAAACACAACAATTGTAGTCAGTGTCGAAGCAATGATCGCCCCCGAAACTTCGGTGGTTCCCGTTATGATTGATTCCTTTCTGCTAAGGCCGCGTTCATGGTTTCGGAAGATACTTTCGATAACGACAATCGCATTATCGACCAGCATACCTCCTCCCAGCGCCAGACCGCTTAATGTCATTATATTGAGCGTTAATCCGCCAAAATACATCATGTTGAATGTAGCAACAATAGAGACCGGTATGGCCAGACTGACGATAAATGTCGTTCCGATACGGCGGAGGAAAACAAACAATACAAGTACGGCGAGTATAATTCCTAAAACGGCGCTGCTTTTAACCTCGTCTATCGCATCGCTAATAAATGTGCCCTGATTGCTGATCACCTCAAAACTATAACCGGGTAATGCCTGTTCGATCTGGCTTAACTGTTTGCTGATCTCATCGACCACCCGCACTGTATTCTGCTGCATTTCCTTGTAAACGGACAGGCCTATACAGCGGTCGCCATTCAACCGGACGATGTTTTCGGGACGTTCGTTTTCAAATCGAACAGTCGCTACTTCGCGTAGATATACCGGCGCCCGATTTGTGGTTGCAGATTGCGCGGACGCTCCGCCGGTTGTGGCATCTGTCGCCCGATAACTGACAATCAGGTTTTCAAAATCAAGTTCGCTCAAAAACTGCGTCGTACTTTTTACGAGATATTGCAGTCCGAGTTCGCTTACACGCCCTCCCGAAATGGTTTGGTTGTTCGATTCGATTCTTGATCCGATTTCATCTACAGTCAAGCCGAAAGCATTTAATTTATAGGAGTCGGTGTTGACCGTCATGATCGTTTTTTCCTGACCGGACAGCGCCACTTCGGCTACACCAGGAAGACGCACCAATTCGTTCCTGACATAACTCTCAGCAATCTTGCGCAACTCCGCCATATCTGTAATGGTTTGGTGTGACATGGCAATGAGCATGACCGGTTCCGTATTCGGATCGTGTTGTGAAATATTGATGGACTCAATATCTTGACTTGTCACCGAAACCATCGCCTTTTGAAGGTCAAGAAACGCTTCGTCCATGTCCTTGTTCTGAACATATTCGACGGTTAAACGCGCAGAACCTGCTTTAATAATCGTCGATACCTGCGTCACATCCTGCTGCCGGATAGCCATCGATTCCAAGTTTTCGATAAACATTTTTTCTATCTCTTCCGGCGGACGCTCACCCGCTTCAATCTCTATAAATAGACGCGGAGAATTGATATTGGGTAATAAATCCACATTCAGGCGATCATACGAAATCTTTCCCAGCAACAAAACCGCCAAGACAACCATACTGATCGTAACAGGATTGTTAACCGCAAAGTTGATTATTTTTCTCATTATGTTGTATTAGTAAATATTATTCACCACTTATAGCACTCTGACGCGACTGTTTTGGCGTAATGTTTCATAGCCCCTGATGATCAGATTGTCGTTTTCGTACAATCCATCCAATACCTGTACATTATCGTCGTCTTCAATTCCCGTTATGATAGTACGCATCACCGCCATATTTCTTTCTACAATGTATACATATTTGCTGTTTCGGGCGGTTTGAATCACATCTTTCGGTATGATAATCACGTCATCAGCACTATCTATGATCACATCCGCTTTGACAAACATGCCAGGCCTCAACTTTAATGCGGTATTATCAATCAGCACCTTCCCTCTGAAGGTACGCGTTTCGGAACTGATAGCAGGCGAAATCTCACTAATTACGGCTTTCAATGTATCATACGGTAAGGTATAGTGTGTTATGTTTACCGGTTGATTAACCTGTATATAGGCAATGGCGCTTTCCGGAAGATTAATTTCCATATACAAACGTGAATAATCCATGATTCCGACCATAGGTTGTCCCTGCGAAACTTTCACATCTGAGGAATAATGCGGTAACGAAACAATGACCCCGTCGAATGGCGCTACTACATTCATTTTCTGAAGGCTGATATTGGCATTTTCCAATTCATAGCGAGCATTGGTAGCGCTTACTTCGGAATTTCGCAGTTGTGTGAGTGTGACTCCACCTTTTTCATACAGTTCCTTTTGTTTGACCTGTTCCTGATCTGCAATCTCAAGACTCAGTTGCCTTGATTCAATCCGGATGCTGTTTTCATACTCCTTGTCCTCAAAACGGATAATGAGTTGATCCTTGCTGACTGCATCGCCTAATTTGAAAGGTCTTCCGGTTCGGGGATTCATCTGGAGTTGATACAATCCGCTCATTTCGGAATTTAAATCCACACTAAAGGTAGCTTGAGCGGTTCCGGAGGTATTAAAAAAACTGCTTATAGAGCCGGGTTTCAATTCCCGCACGGAAACAGGCGTTTCAATATCGCTCTGCGTCGTTTGCGGTTGATTGTTACAGGCTACCATGAAAAATAAACTTAAAATGCAATACGCAATAATTCGATTGTTATACATAATATTTATATGATTTATAATTAATAATTTACGTTAATAATACACGAAATATTTTTTTAATACATTGAAATATTTTGCAATTCTCTCACCGGAATAATCGGTTGATTGTTTTCAAAATCATACAATGTCAGAATTTTCAAATTCAGTAATTCGTTCTTATAATTAATCTGCGCCCGCACATAACTGATTCTTGCATTTGATAGCTGTGTCTGATATTGACTCATTTGCAAACCTGTCAGATCGCCTTCACGATAACGGATCTCATTAAGTTCATACGTAAGTTGCGCATTCCGGACGTTTTTTTCCGCGATACTGATTTGCGTACTCAGGTTAGCCAAGCTACGCAACGATTGACGAATACCTAATTCGATGTCGACTCTCTGGTTATCATAATCCAACTGGGCAATTGTCTGCGATGTCCTTTGAGCCTGTATACGCGCCTTTCTCTGGCCCCAGTCAAATATCGGAATAGAGAAAGTGATAGATACGCTTGGGCTTTGGGTGGGGTTATCATAAATATTCGCAAGTTGTCGATTATCGCCGGTTATACCTAACGCAAGCGAGATATTCCCCCTGAACTCATCAAGCGCTTTCGTTGTGATCATGGTCAAATCAGCTAATTCCATATTTATCTCACGCTGGCGCAATTCCATCCGTGAAGATAAACCGGATTGGATTGCTTTTTCCTCGTCAAAGAGTATCGGAATAACGACAATATCCGCCAATACATTGATTTCTTCGTTCAACTGTATCCCCAATGTTTGTTTCAATTCGTCTTTCGCATTTTTCAAAGAAACGTCGTTCGATTCGACAGACGATTCGGCTGAGGCAAGATTGACTTCGGCCTGAAAGAGTTCTTCCCTTGCTGCTAAATCCGCCTCTACCTGAGCGCTGATAATGGCATAGTTGTTTTTTGAATTTTCAAATTCTTCCATGCTTATTTCAAGACTGTTTTGAGCCAAATATACCTGGTAGAACTGGCGTGTAATACTTTGTTCTGTTCTCAAACGCTGTAAAGCATAACTGATACCGGAATTCTCATAGTCATACTCAAGCCTTTGGAAATCCATTTTTTGTCGGTTGTAGGTAAAAATCGGTTGGTTATACCTGAGGGCAAGGTTGTTCGTGAACGCTGTGTTCATATTTATGCCGTTTTGATTCACAGACTCGCTGTCTTGCCATCCAAACCTGTTGGTAAGCGACAACGTGCCATCAGTCCATATCAGAGGCAGTTCTGCCTGAAATGTACCGTTTGACGACAAACTTTTATTGGTATACCATTCCGAATAGCGGGTATCAAAACTACGGGTTTGAGAATAACTGAACGGATTGATGCTCATCGAAAACTGTGGTTTCAACGAAGCGCGTTGCGCATCAAGCAAATATTGCGTCCTTTCCAAATTCAACTTGGTGTTTTTCATCTGAGGATTATTTTCTTCAGCAATATCCAACGCCTGTTCAATGGTTAATGTTATCTGGGCAAACGAAAACAAAGATATTCCCGCAAGAAAAATAACGAACCAAACCAATTTCAAATACAACTTTAACTTTTTATGTATCATACTATTTATATGTTATTAATTATCTATCATGAATTTTTATTCTACTCTCGCCAATTCCATATTTTCATCCATTTCCCTGTCTTCGCTTGATGCCCGTTTCACGATCTTGACTGCATCGGCTGTGACCATACGCACATTCGCAATGTCATTCGACAGCACAACCTTGATGGTATCGTCACTGAAATAATACGCGCCTACTCTGGCCCAACCCTCGCCGGCACGTCGAAGGTTGATATAAGCATTATCTTCTCCATCGTCATATTTCACCTTCAAATGATATTCCATGTTTCCGAAACCGCCGCCGCCAAAACTTCCTCGGGTATTCTGTCCTCTACGGAGTTCATCCGGTTGATTGACATAGTAATATAAGTCGTATAGCCCTTTGGAGGGCACAGGTACTTTCCATGTTGCGGTTTGACTGCCGCCTCCACTCTTAATCACATAAGCCGAGCGTATATGTGTGCCATAATATTTATCATTGGTAGTCAATGTCCATTGCAAAGGAGGTCGAAAAGATTGTACTCCCTGATAAGGGAAAGAATTATCGCCGACCTGATCCAACCATTGCGGTAAAAGTCCGACTATATCCGGTCGTGACAATTCAAATAAGCCTTCGTCTTCATTATCAACAATCACCTCACCCAATAGATTATAATCTACATTCGCAAGCGTAAAGTCGCCTTCTCTATCAATCGGGATGTTTTGCTCACGTGCAATATTGCTTGCCGGCATACTGATTAAATTGGGTAGATTTGCAGATATCAACGTATTCACATTGATTGAACGCGGCGCTTCGTCCCAAACGTTGACAATCAGTTTTGTTTCGTGGGCAGCTAACGAAATTTTGCGTTTTGCCCGCGGATCATCCACCGCACTGTATCCTCCAAAAAGCGTTTCGACATCTATAATCCCATCATAATCGGAGTCATTCGTGATCTGTAATTTAACGACATAGACCTCTACATCGCGATTGATAATATAGGTTATTTCCGGATTATTTACAATATAGGCAGGTAGTCTTGTCGGTGAATCCCATGTAGCAATAGCCGCATGTAAGTCTTCGCCGGCAATCCAGCTCATCTCTTCAAGCAAGTCTTCGAAACGAATATTGGAAAATCGATTCACATCCAAATAAGCGCGTATGGAATCGCGAAACTCCGTGAACCCGATATTCAGTTCTGCCGGAGCAAACAAGACATTGGCTTTTAATGAAATGATATTATCTAATAAATCACGTTGTTCAGGGTCGTTCAATAGCTCTTTGAACGGACGTTTCTGAATCAACAGATTGGCCTTTTCATTGTTACTTATCCCGTTCATCTGTCGCATCATATTATTATCAGCTTTGTTCTGAAGATAAAGTTCGATCAAACGGTTGGCAATTGTCCACTCCGACGAATAAATATTATACCTGAAGTTATACAACTGCGGAAAGACAAAATAGGGATTGGGTATGGAGGTTATATTGATCGAACCACGCTCCATGGAAAAATCACCTCTGTTTTCCGCATTTTGAAATGTCATTAAAAAGTTGTTTATTACACTTAACGCCGCATCATTGTCGCTAAGATCCCTCCCCATTCGTTTTGCGAATGACTTTTGAAGGGTTATTTGTCTGGAAACATCTAAATTATTGAATGTGCAACCCTTCTCCGGAAATAATACCATTTCGGGCTGTAATGTCTCCTGTGCCTGTGTCCATGTCCGTACATAACTGCTGAACTGTACAGGAACTTCCACCAAAGAAAACCTTTTAAATGAATAATTCAGCGAATAGGTACTTTCAATGGCTTGTCGTCGAATTCTTATCTGATAGGGAATCGTATCTGCTATTGTTTCAAAAAACGATGTAAAATAATCGTTTCCTTTCAGATGCCAAACATTGAATAGGGTATAATCTACTTCGATACATTTTTGTTCATAGTCGCCGATTATCAACGATATAGCTGGTGTTGGGAAGTCTGTTTGATAGATAAAAATGCTGTCAATAGTGATTTCAGTCGAAACATCTGCTATTTCTTCACGTATACGACCGATGCTATCGCCCCCTTCACGAAAACGACCTCTCAATTCACCATCTTCCGGGGCGCCTTGCGCTCTGATATCGCCGCCATCCTCGCGAATACGCATCATACTATCGCGCATGCGAGCTCTCATATCGTCTCCCTCTGGGGCTTGCGCTCTTAATTCGCTTTCTCCTTCACGCATACGAGTCCTGAATTCTTGGCCATCGGTACCTTGTGCCCTGAAATCACCGCCTCCTTCACGCATACGCATTGTACTGTCGCGCATGCGAACTCTCATATCGTCTCCTTCAGGGATTTGCGCCCTTAATTCGCTTTCGCCTTCACGCATGCGAGTCCTAAGATCTTCGCCATCAGGTCCTTGCACCCTGAAATCATCGCCTCCTTCACGCATACGCATTGTGCTGTCACGCATGCGAGCCCTATTTCCTTCACCATCTGACACTTGCGCTCGAAGATCGCCGCCTTGTCCTTGTTGTGGCCTGACGTTATCGCCGCCCGCACCGCCTTGACCTTGCGGCCTGACGTTATCGCCACCCGCACCGCCTTGACCTTGCGGCCTGGCGTTATCGCCACCCGCACCGCCTTGACCTTGTGGTGGCCTGGCGTTATCGCCACCCGCACCGCCTTGACCTTGTGGTGGCCTGGCGTTATCGCCACCCGCTCCGCCTTGTCCTTGTGGCCTGGCGTTATCGCCACCCGCACCGCCTTGACCTTGCGGCCTGGCGTTATCGCCACCCGCACCGCCTTGACCTTGCGGCCTGGCGTTATCGCCACCCGCGCCGCCTTGACCTTGTGGCCTGGCGTTATCGCCACCCGCGCCGCCTTGTCCTTGTGGCCTGGCGTTATCGCCACCCGCGCCGCCTTGTCCTTGTGGTGGCCTGGCGCCGCCTTGACCGCCTTGTCCTTGGCCGCCTTGACCGCCGAAACCACCACCGCCCGGCCCTCCGCCTTGCTGTCTGGTATTAACGACAACTTGTCCCTGAGGTCTCTGGCCGCCACCACCCATAGCGCCACCTATTGCACCACCCATTCCGCCGACAAAAAACATTCCGCCACCGCCGCCCATTCTCATACCGCCCATCTGACGAGTTCCAATGGCGTCATTGCTGTTAAACTCATTGGAGCGGATTGTCGGAATCTTTTCACGAGGCTCTAATCTTGTGCCTTGTGACAAGGCTTGCAAACCGTTTATGGTCTTCACTGTCAGCCGATAATTGCTGAAATAAGCCCGTTGCCAATCCGGATTTTCACTGCTGTAAGCAACGCCCGGACGCGGATACCAATAAGTTTCAGGCGTAAAAAGCACGTAATTTTCAGTTTGAAAACTATATTTTTTATCTACATTAAACAGGGATTCGACCGTAAATTGTTCTTGCAACAGATCAGCCGGAATATCAAGATAACAGAAGTTTTCATCAATCCTTCCATCATACGAAATGGTCCATGTCGTCGTATCGTCTTGCGCTAAAACCCGGCCAAAATCAATCAGAATGATCTGGTGGTCGCGGGTAAACGACAAATTTCTTCCGTTTTCTTTGATTTCGCGTACAATTAAGGAAGGATTAAGACAAAATGTAAAAATGGCAGACGATTCCTGCACTGTTCCATGCATCACTACTGTGGCTGCTATAGACGCAGGATGCTGTTCGACAGTTATATCATAATTATCAATAACCATTTGGGGCGTATTGACATATTTATTGTTAACCTCCGTATATTTCATCCGCATATTCGATGCTTGTAAGAAGGTATTGACATGCTTATAACCGGCAGCGACTCCGCCCAGAATAAAACAGAATGACAACGCAAGCCAACGATAACGTCCGTATTTCGTATTCGGCAACCGCCTGAATAAAAATATAGAGATACAAATAAACCCTAACCCAATCAACAGATAGATTAAACGGTGATTAATTAAAGATGACCAGTTGGTAAAACCAACGATGGAAGATTTTACCAAAGGCAAGCTATACACCATATAATCAAAAAGATAGTAAAATTTATCGGCTATGTAAAACAAGGTCAAAGCAATATAGCCCAACAAAAGAACAAATGTAATAGCCTGATTTTTAAGTATAAGCATCATTCCGATCGACAGTCCGAAGATATATATTAATGTAGGAACGCTGATTATCAAAAAATAGATCACATAGGAAATCCAATCAATAGCCAGCCCGGAAACCAAATTAAAAATGACTACTAAAAAAATAATAATCAAGTTCAAGCGTAAAAACACATTCATGTTGCCCCATATTTTTCCAATCACATATTCAGCATTGCTAAGCGGGTGAACATAAAAGACTTCAGAGGTGTCTAATTTCTTATCTGACTTTAGAAACTCTGATGAAAGGAACACCGCGATCACAGCCTGACCCGTATTCAACAACAACAAATTGATGTATGGAATATTGGAAGGTAAAGCCCGCATAATCCAAAAAGTCGAACCACTATCAGGGAATACTAAAAAGACAAAATTAAAAACACATAACACCAATACAGCCAACACAAGAAATATCCGATAGAACCAACTTCTCATCAAAAGTTTGCTCTCATATTTGGCAACCGAACTTACATTACTTAATACATACATAATCACTAACCATTAATCATTAACCATTAATCATTGACCCACCGGTTCAACTTTTTCTCCATATAATAGACATACGCATGTTCCAGATTGGGAGGATAGGGTTCGGCGTCGAATCCTTCTATCTCATCTGCAACGACCTGTACTTCCCATCCGGTACCCGAAGGAATTGTCGTAATAACCGGATATTTCTTATCAATCAAAGGCAAATCATTTCCCCCAACTTTCATTCGCCACACTTTGCCTTCCGCTTCTTTCAGCATGTCCTGAGGCGCCCCAAAAAATGCAAGTTCTCCTTTATTCATCAAGGCCATACAATTACAGGTACTGGAAATATCGCCTACAATATGGGTGGAAAGGATGATGGTTACATCGTTTTCCGTTACTTTCGCCAGCAGGTTGCGGAAACGGATACGTTCTTCGGGATCAAGTCCGGTCGTAGGCTCATCCACAATAATCAGTTTTGGGTTATGAATCAATGCTTGCGCTATACCCAGACGACGTTTCATGCCACCCGATAACTTGTTCGCATAACGCTCCCGGACATCAAACAAGCCTACACTTTCAAGCATGGCGTCAACTGCCTGCTTGCGCTGTTTCCCATTATTCATGCCCGACAAACGCGCAGCATAGTCTAAAAACTCATACGTTTTATATTTGGCGAAAAAACGGAAATCCTGAGGCAAATACCCAAGAATTTTACGAACTTCCTTTCTTTCTTTCAGCAAATTATATCCAAACACCTCCACCTCGCCTGAGGTAGGTTCCATCAACGCCACTAATATACGCATCAATGTTGATTTACCTGCACCGTTTGGCCCCAGCAACCCGAACATCCCTGTCGGAATCTCCATGTTAATGTCCTTTAAGGCATGATTGCCATTCGGATACTTTTTATTTAACGACCGTATGGATATACTCATAAGTAAAGTATGATTTTATTTATAAAATTCAGACAAAATTATTCCTGTTTGAAAGAGACTGTTTTTTTGTCAAATGGTTTAATTGCCCTCAAAACAAAAAAAAAATTCCCGGACGACGATTGCTTGAGACTTAATGACACGAATGTTTAATATCTATTTTAGAAGTGCCCATAAGCTATTTTTTCGTCGCATCTATTTTTGTCTTCCCGATGCTGAAAATATCGTATTCATTCAACAATTCATCCGTCATAAACAGGCGGATATTGCCGAAAATCACATCCACATCGCAATAACCCCAAAAATCATTTTTTTAGTTTACCGATATAAAGCGTCGGATTGGGTTCTTCAAGGTCGTCAGGATTTGTGCTGTTGATTTCCTGCCGGATTTTTACGACCTGATCTCCTTGATATGTGCGAAATCGCACATATCAAAAGTTTATAATAATTGTGGAAAATGAGTATCACGAACAAATAGCAGTTGCTATTTTAACAATATGTCTTTACGTAAGAATCAATTCAATTGCGTTTTTCTACCATAGGCAAATCATTTTTATTAATTTGTGTCAAATATACGGAATGATTTCGAGTGTTGCAAGATATTAGTATGATTTTTTCATTAACAAAATAAAAAACTGAACAACCAAAAAATCATTCAATCAGTTGGGCGTTTCTAAACACTCAGTTTATTGCACTTCCGTCATTGCGGACTCAATCCGTAGTCTACTGAAAGTAACGGAGATCCTGAAACAAGTTCAGGATGACGCTATGAGTTTTTAGAAACGCCCAGTAGTTGGTTAAGGCGATCTTTGATTCAGTTATCCAATCACTTACAGCGATCCCTTGAAATCGCGGCGGAACTTGGCCATCAGTTTTTCAGGCCAATCGGATACGGGTTCCAATTGTCCCATAAAGAAACGAAGCACGGGCGGTTCATAAACGAATTTCAAGCCTCCAATCATTTCCCGGTTATCGTACAGCCAGATTAAACGGTCGATGGCATATTTGATTTGCGACAGCGTAAACACCCGACGGGGTACAGCCAGACGCAACAATTCAACATCGGCCATGATCTCGTTCCCGTTTTCATCCCTGACGCTGGATATAGTACCACGTTCCATACCCCGAACGCCGGAAATAAGGAAATAGGCGGCTGCCAAACAACCTGCCGGATATTCAGTCTGCGGAATGTGTGAACAAAACGCCTTTGCATCAATATGGCATCCAAGTACGCCCGGAGGGGTTACAACAGGAATACCTAATGCAACAAGCTGTTCAACAAAATATTTGATAAAACCGGGACTTTGACTGATCATCGTTTCATCCAGCGTTTCATACATTCCGACAGCCATCGCTTCGATTTCGCGTACGGACATACCGCCATACGTGAGAAATCCTTCAAACAATGGGATCAAGGCTTCCATCTTTAGGTATAATTCCTTCCGGTTGGTGCAGATACCTCCTCCGCGCGAAGAAGTCAACTTACGGGCAGAGAAATAGACAAGGTCGGCTAAGTTGGTCATCATCTTGATAATATCAGCCATTGTATTTTCCTGCCATTCTTTCTCGCGCTGCTTGATCAGGTAGGCATTTTCGCCCAACAGACTGGCGTCCAACACCAGCATGATTCCATATTTGTCGGCTACGCGGCGTACATCCATCAGGTTGGCGATTGAGAACGGTTGCCCGCCAATCAGATTGGTAGATGCCTCCATCCGGATAAATGCAATATTTTCTTTTCCGTTTTTCTCAATACAGGCAATCAGCTTGTCAATATCCATATTCCCTTTGAAGGGGTTGTCGCTTTTGATTGTCAGCGCATCGTCGCTTAACAGTTCAGCGATACTGCCTTGATTTTCCAAAAGGTGAGCCAGAAAGGTGGTGAAATGATAGTTCGTTATCACGACGTCGCCTTTTTTGACAAATGTCCGGCAAATCACATTCTCAGCAGCACGTCCCTGATGTACCGGCAGGAAATATTTCTTTCCCAACACATCTTCCACCGATTTTTGCAGGCGGAAGAAACTTTGTGAACCCGCATAAGCGTCGTCTGCCTGAAACATGGCGGCAACCTGGTTATCGCTCATGGCATTTGTGCCGCTGTCGGTCAGCATGTCAAGAAACACATCTTTTGTGTTGAGTTGAAACGTGTTAAACCCGGCTTCTTTGATTGCCTCAAACCTGCGTTCAACCGGAACCAGGTGTAATTTCTGCACCACTCTCGTTTTGTGCAATTCCAAAGGAATACTTTCTGTTTTGTAAAATTTAATCATAATGTTTTTTTAATAAAATTTATTTTTTGTCAAAGGGTGCAAAGTTAATGATAAAAAGTTTAATGTTCAAAGTTTAATGTTCAAAGTTCAAAAAAATCGTAAACCTTGAACCTGAAACCGTATTATTTTTTCAGTTCCACCCGGCAATCCAACGGTTTTTTGAGGTTGTTTGAACTTTTATAGTGTACTTCGGCATAGCCGATTTTTAGTTTGGTACGTATTTTGATAGGAATCTTATTTTCATCATCTCCTACCCACAGTTCTGCTGCCGCTTTTGTCTGGGTAAAAGCATCATCAAAAATATCAATGATAAAATAATGGGTACGATATTTGACATTATCGCGTTCGACGATAGCCTGGTTTTGATATCGATAACTGGCTTGGATTAAATCCCGCCCAATAGCAACGGTAAACGGAAAACTGTCGCCGGGCTTTAAATTTGTCCAGTCCAATGTCCGCAAAAAGAAAGTCGCCCCTAACATATCAAATACATAGCCGGATGTTACAATCAGGGTTGTATCAATTCTGACTTCAGTTGGAGTTAACCGGTAGGAATGAACCGATGTGCTTTGTCCTGTATAAGAAAATGTAAGGTTATCAATCAGGTAATAACCGCCTTCATTTGTGCGTTTTGGGCTGTATAATAATACGTTGTCAGTGTTGTAATAGCAGTCGAGCGTATCTCTCATTTTAAAAACCGATTCAAAAATCCCGACTGTATTAAAAAGCAATCTGTAGCGTGACGCCGGTTGCCCGTTCAAGTTAGATTCGTTCAAAGTAATCCGCGCTTCTCCTGCACGAGGCGTCAGGATTCCCCATTTAAAATAAATATCATACCTCACTTCCTCGCCATGGTTCAGCGACATGTGTTGAGGAAGATACTGTGACTGTATAGTGAACAGCGTGAACAAACTGCACAGACAAACAAGCAACCATCTTCTAAAATCCCAATCCTCTGACGCCACCCAAGCCGCCCAAGCCGCTTGAACGATTCGATTGTCCTTCTTCTCTATAGTTACGTACTGGTCTGGTGACATTTTGGGGTTTATTTTTTGTTATGTCCATCGGTTTTTGTTTGGCAAGCGGTTCGGATAAAACATCCCAGGTTGCTAATTCTTCCCAGTTTGCTCGCATTTGATAATATTTGGAAGAGTAATAGACTTCTTCGGGTTGTATTTTATCTGCATAATTTCCTGTATCCCATATGCCATTTTCATTGGCGTCAACAATCAGACGGGCATAGTATTTATCCGGTCTTAAATTCATAAACAGTACGCCGCCATCTTTTACCGTCGCTTTTCGAACCGGTTCATCATTGCTGTTCAGCAGCTCGACAAACGCGTGTTCCTCAATGCCTTCTATATTAATAAAAAGATGTCCGTACTCATCTCTCGCTTTGATATTAAATGTCGACTGTACGGCATTATTCCATTTTCCGTAGATACTGAAAATCTGTGCCGAATCAATGCTTAGCCGGTAACTCTCTTCGTAATTCCAGCGTCGTTCGAGATAATACCTGCACGTATTCAGACTGTCCTGACGAAAAGTGAAATCAACCTGATTCCACAATGTGTCCTGTTTTTGTTCTAAGAGAAAAACCTCTTTGGACAAGTCAAGCGCCGGCTCCGGAAAAGTAACGGAAAGCGTATCAAAGAGATTGATTGAGCCGGAAGCAGAAACCCTCATTGTCAGAAAATCAATGGGTTCCGGTTCGTCTCTTCTTGTTCTTCGCTGGGTTGACTGGAGTTGTCTGCGTGTCGTCAAATGTATGGTATCTACTTGAGGTTGAAGCACAAGCATAGAATCTGTCCTAAGATAGGCGACCGAGAGATGAAGCGTATCCCTTTCCCAAATCAACGAATCCTTTATCCAGTAATTGACCGTTGTCGGATCGTCCGGTATTTGCAGGATATACCATTCATCAAAAGGCTGATCATCAAGCAGTTGAAGTGAAGGCAGCGTATATAAAGGAGCATTGAATTTTAAAGTAAACAGATTGTTCTGCGTCCGTTCGGGCCGGAGCATATATTGGCGCTGGAAATTCTCCTTGAAAAGGCGAAGTAAGATATCATCCGGTAAAAAACGATTATATTCCACGGTTAGAACCGTATCGACAGTCAGCGTATCTTTCCATATGGTATCATGACGGGTTGCAAGTTCGAATCGGGGAATGATGACCGAATCAAGGAAGGCGATATCTTCACCCGGCTGATCGAATAAGTAATCACGGTTCACATCGTTCAGCGCATAGATATGATACGTTCCTTCTGCTATGTTGCGGATTGTAAACTGCCCTTTGTCGTTAGTCTTCGAGGTACGGAAAAAGGGCGTTGTGGTGAAAGCCGAGTCTGCCAAATCCCTGTGCAGACCGACAAGGATACCCGGCATGGGTTCCAGATTGCTCGCATTCAACACATAACCCGAAACTTCCAACGAATCGATTATATCGCCCGTAGAAAATGCAAAACTGAAATTCTCGAGCACATTCTTCTCATTATTATCAGAGATAGAATTCGTGAAATCAATGGTATACGTCACATCGGCCACCAATGTGTCATTCAGTTCAACAATCACTTTTTTTCCGGATGCACGAATGACGGGCAAATTTTGCTGAGGGGGCGTAATGATCACATTTTCAGAAGGTTTTTCTATCTGGATCAGTTCATCAAATATGATTTCTATTTTTCTCCCCGTAAAATTTGTTTGCAGCGGCCTGGGCGTACTGCGAAGGAATACAGGCGGCTTTTCATCATAAGGGCCTCCATTCGGCGACGCCATATTGGCGCAAGCCGTAATAAAACCAATCATTACAATGCTGGCTATCAAGCGTCCAATCAAATGACTAACCCCAAATTTCATCTTCCATCGCTTCTAATTGTTGACAAAAATAGGAAAAATCAGCGAAAGGATTTGTTGTTTTGCATAAAATATTTTTTTGTCTTATAGCAGTAGCTTGTTATTTTTTTATATATTTGTCCCGATTTTAAGCAAAAGATAAAAAAAGAACATGAACAAAGAGAATAACATCCTCTTTACCTCTCAATACGCGCCTATAATACGCTGTGCGTCAATTGATTACGCCTCCGATTTGAGGGGGGGGGGGGGGGGGGAAACCCCCCTTTTTTAAAAAAATTAAAAAAAAATTTTTTAAAAAAAAAAACTTTTTAAAATCGGGGAGGGTTTTTTTTCTGTTGCGTTTTTTT
>Ga0099364_10004130_pt1 | contig 22067 bp, 17 predicted proteins | sample TergutTh196P3_FD_73070 | JGI IMG/M metagenome (GOLD analysis project Ga0099364, IMG submission 73070) | Microcerotermes parvus P3 segment gut microbial communities from Pointe-Noire, Republic of the Congo - Th196 P3 | ecosystem: Host-associated > Arthropoda: Insects > Digestive system > Gut ...
CGAAATATCGTTCTCTATTAAAATTTCTACCTTGACTATGCGGTTTTCTAATTTATCAAAGCGTTCGTCTATTTTATCAAAGCGTTCGTCCATTTTGTCCATACGCTCGTCCGATTTATCCATACGCTCGTTAAAATGCTTTACAATAGGTTTTAGCTTGTCATCAAAAACCTTTTCGACGTCTTTTATTGTTAATTGCTCAGCCATAAAATTAATCGTACACACCCACGTGCGCCACTCCTATAAACAATATACATGATCAACTAGCCAACAATCAAGGGAAATTATTTATCATATATTTAACATTTCGCTGATTAATCATAAACAAGCATCGGTATGCCTGGCATAGTATTGACGACGGTTTGAGTTGATATATAATATTAATATAGGCAAACGGAAGGTCGCTGCAATGGAAGCGATTCTACCGGTAAACCGGGTTGGGCAGGGCTTTTGTGATGCGGAAATTAAGTTTTACTAAAATGCATGGCTGCGGTAACGACTACATATATTTCAACTGTTATGATACGGATGTGCCAGAGCCGCATTCGCTGGCGGTCAGGCTTTGTGATCGGCACAAAGGCATAGGCGGGGACGGCATAGTACTGATCATGCGGCCAGCCGATGCTTGTGACGGCACCGGGTAAAGCGGTGGCGCTGCTGTCCCTACCGACGCGAAAATGCGCATGTTCAACGCCGACGGCAGCGAAGGCCGCATGTGCGGGAACGCTATCCGCTGCGTCGCCAAATACCTTTATGACAATGGCATGGTGCGAAAGGCCGACATGAAGATCGATACTATGAGCGGTGTCCGCGAGCTTCGGCTGACGATTGCTAACGGCGAAGTGGCCTCCGTAAGGGTGAACATGGGCCGCGCAAGGTTCGAGCCGTCGGAGATCCCGGTGCTGGCGCAGGGCGACAGCGTCATTTCAAAGCCCGTGATTATCGGGGGGGCGGAGTACGCGATCACTTGCGTGTCCATGGGCAACCCGCACGCCGTGGTGTTCATAAAAGGAGCCGATATAGCAGCAGGCGCATACGGCGAAGCCAACTGCCCTACCAGGTCGGGCGGCTTGGACACGCTGGATTTGCGGGCGATTGGGCCGCTGTTCGAGCACGACGCGATGTTCCCCGACAGAGTGAATGCGGAGTTCGTAGAAGTACTGGGCCAGAACAGCCTAAAAGCCCGCGTGTGGGAGCGGGGCAGCGGCGAGACGCAGGCCTGCGGTACGGGCGCCTGCGCTGTGGTGGCCGCAGCCGTAGCGAACGGGTTATGCGGCATTGGCGCGGACGTTTCCGTGCGGCTGCCAGGCGGCGAGTTGATCATCAATTATACAGACGAAGCCGTATATATGACGGGCGATTGCGTCAGGGTGTTTGAGGGCGCCGTAGATATTGGGGGTTCCTAGATGAGGGATTATACGCAGGAAACCGCAAGCAGGGTGGAGTTCATACGAAGTATCATAACAAAGTCGGGCGCGGACGGGCTTATATATGCCAACAGCGGCGGCAAGGACGCTGTCCTTACGGGGATACTGTGCAAGAAGGCCTGCGCCGATACGGTGGGGCTTATTTTACCGTGCGGTTCCAAGCAAAACTATGGCTCCGACAAAGCCGACGCGGAGGCTGTAGCAAAAATATACGGTATATCGACGCGCTACATCGATTTGGCGGGAGTACAGAACCAATTGCTCGCTGCCATCGGCGATAGCGCGAGCCTCTCCGCGACTGCCGTCGGTAATATAGCGCCGCGCCTGCGTATGGCGACCCTCTATGCCATTGGCGCCAGCGAAAACAGGCTGGTCGCTGGGACGGGCAACCGCAGCGAGCGCTATATGGGCTACTTCACAAAATGGGGGGACGGCGCCTTTGACTTTAACCCGATAGCGGACTTGACCGTCACGGAAGTGTACGAATTCCTGCGGAGCCTGGGCGCGCCGGAGAGCATTATAAACAAAGCGCCCTCCGCCGGCCTGTACGACGGCCAGACGGACGAGGGCGAAATGGGCGTAACATACCGCAGCATAGACGATTTGCTGCTGTCCGGGGCGACGAACGCACACGATTTGTCGATAATCGAAAAATTCCACAGGGCCAGCAGGCACAAAAGAAAAATGCCCCCCGTGTATCCTGGATAAATTATTACCCGCTGTATGGCAAGTCGATGTAGACGTCGCCAGCTTGTTCTATCACGGCGGCGCCAGCCGTGAGCTCGGCCACGCGGGAGCACAACGCGTCGACGTCGGCATAAGGGACTATCACGGACATTTCGATGTCCACCCCGTACCCGATATGCGATATTTCATACCCGCCTTTTTCTAGCATGTCGCGGACCGTGTTGAAAAAAGGGTACCCGACGAGGACAACCATCTGGCGGGCCAGCGACTTTATAACTATCCCGGCGGCGCCGACCGCCAGCGACGCAGCCTTTCCATAGGACCTGATCAGCCCTGCCGCGCCGAGGTTCGTGCCGCCGTAGTAGCGGGTGACGGCTATCACTACGTCCGACAGCCCGCTTTTTTCAATCACTTCCAGCACCGGGACGCCTGCCGTCCCCTTTGGCTCTCCTGCGTCGCTGCAGCGCTTCGTGTTCCCGCTTTCCCCGCAGACATACGCAAAGACATGGTGCGACACGTCCTTGTGCCTCGCGCGCACCGCCGCTAAAAAGTCCAAAGCCTCGCGCTCCGAAGCCGCCGGGCCCGCCGCCCCGATGAACCTCGAGCGCTTCTCTTCATACTCCGCAACGCCCTCGCCCCGGAGTGTCCTATACGACGCCCTCAATCCGTACCCTTCATACCGCGAACCGCCGCAGCCAACCTGCGTGCCCCTTGCCTAGCAGCACCCTCATGCTAATGCCGTCATCGGTGTATTTTTCGTCCAGGATGCTGGCGTTCTCATGCAGGTATGAACAGACGCGGCCCTCGTTATATGGTATCAGCACGTCGAGCCGAATATACTCTTCCTGTGCCAACCCTTCCAGTTCGAGTAGAAGTTTGTCCAGCCCCTGCCCCGTAGCCGCCGAAATTACGCAGGACCGCGCAGATGCGTCCGCAAGCGCCCCTGCCCCGCCCACCGCCAATCCACTGCCATTGCCGCCGCCCATGCCGCCCACGCCGCCGCCTTCGCCGGGGCTCTGCTGCGCGCGCCGCCAAAACGCGAGCCATTCCGGCAACTCCTCAACCAGATCGGCTTTGTTGAAAGCAATCAGTATTTTTTTGTCCACGGCGCCAATGTCCCTTAGGATGTTTTCGACAATGTCCATTTGGGCGCGCGCGTCGGGGTTTGATATGTCGACGACATGGATAAGGATATCAGCGTACACCGACTCCTCCAGCGTCGCCTTAAAAGCGTCGACGAGTTCATGCGGCAGCTTGTCGATGAAGCCGACGGTGTCAATGCCGATGACGCCGCCGCCGGACGGCAGCGAAAGCTTCCTCGCCGTCGGGTCAAGGGTGGCGAACAGCTTGTCCTCCGTGAACACGCCCGCCCCGCTCAGCGCATTGAAAAGCGTCGACTTGCCCGCGTTGGTGTACCCTACGAACGCGGCGATGGGCATCGCAGACATCCTGCCCGCATTGCGGGTGCGGTCCCTGCGCTCGCGCGTTTTTTGAAGCTCGCCCTCGATAGCATATATGCGGCGCCGGATATGGCGCCGGTCGACGTCGAGCTTGCGCTCGCCCGGCCCCCTCGTGCCTATCCCGCCGCCGAGCCGCGACAACTGCCCGCCAAGCCCAGTCAGCCTGGTAAGGTTGTAGTTCAACTGGGCCAGCTCCACCTGCAGCTTGCCCTCCCTGGTGCGCGCCCTGCCCGCGAAAATGTCCAGGATCAGCGCCGTCCGATCCACGATCTTTACGCCGAGGGCCTGTTCCAAATTGCGCGTCTGCGCGCCGTTCAGCTCCTCGTCAAAGATGATCAGATCGACCTTTGTCTCCTGTTTGATCATCTTTAGCTCGTCCAGCTTGCCCTTCCCTATATAATATGCGGGATCCGCTTCCCGTTCCCTGTACAGCACCTTTCCGATGACTTCCGCCCCTGCGGTCCAGGCAAGCTGCGACAGCTCCCCCAGCGGCTCGTCGCCGCCAGCCACCGCGCCGCGCGCGCCTGGCGTGTTGGCGCCCACCAAAATCGCACGCTCCGGTACAATTTCTTTTGAGTCGTAAAAAACGCTTTCGGCATGGGCGTCCTGTGCGAGCATTTCCGGCAGCAAGTCGTCAAGCGCGTCTAAAATGGCCTGCGAAATAGGCGCGGGGCTGTCATGCCTGAGCGGCCTCGGCTCCACATAGCCGCTTTCGGTGTCCCTGTGGGCAGCCCCATCGGCGGACTCATCGGCGGATTCATGGATTGATTCATCGGTGGCTCCGTGGGCGTCCGTATCTTCCGTATGCTCCGGGTAGAAAACGCCATATGTCGAGAGCTCGCCGTTTGGCGGATATATCGCCGCGTTGGCGGCGGCCACTGCTCCGTCCGAGCCGAGCGCCAGCAGCACCATGGCGTCGAGCCGCATATTTTTTAACGCCGATATATCGACGTCGGAAAATAGCGGATCGCCGTTAGGGTGCGTATGCACGCATCGGATGCCCGACGCGCGCGACAAATGCCGCCTGGGCACGATATTGAACAGGTCCACTTTATTGTTGTCGCCGATCATGACGGCCTGCACGATCCCGCGCCTGTCCAGCATGACAGCGGTCTCCCTGTTCGTCAGGGCCGAGGCGTGCGCCATCGCCCTTGCGGCGTCTTCGGTGATAAAGCGCTTCCGGTCCGGCGGCATGTCATATATGCTTTGGAGCAGTTCTAATATGGAGCGCCGAATGGACTTGGTATCGCCATATATACTGTGATCGATTTTCGCCATTAATGACCTTTCTGCCGTGTCTGTGATTTCATGTATGGGGCGACTAACCGTCGTTAACGCCCGTAGAGCCGAACCCGCCACGCCTGTCGCCGCCATATTCGCCCACATCGTCCACTTCAAACAATTCGGCCGCAGGCACAGCCTTTATGACAATCTGCGCAATCCTGTCGCCCTTTTTGATTTCATATATACAGGGACCGGCGCTACTGGGCGCGCTACTGCCGGCGCCGTCCAGCCCTACCCTGGGGTATTGATCAGCATTGTCTACGATCTCCATGATGGACTCGATGGTATTTGAGCCAACCGGCAGGCACATATTTGTCAATATGACTCCGACCTCGTCTCGAAAACCGCTGTCGATAGTACCCGGCGCGTTGGGGATGCGCAGTGCCGTTCGCAGCGATATGCCGCTGCGAGGCCTTATCTGCATTTCGTATCCGCGCGGTATGGCGAATTTGAGGCCCGTCGGCACCAGCACGGTTTGGCCGGGCAATATGTCCGCGTCCTCGGCTGCGCATATGTCCATGCCCGCGTCGCCATCCCTGACGTAGTGCGGGACGACGGCGCCCTCGCGGCAGCGTTCGAACGGTATCTTTATACTGGCGGGCATATCATTAGGCACAGTCAGTCTCCTTAGAGCGCCAAAACAACGCCGGCGCAAACGGCTCTTACAAAAAATAGACCGCTTTTTAGCGGTTTTTATCGGATGTGTATGTTAATGTTTCGGGCCTTTTCCGCCTGCCTCTTCCTCGCGGCGACGGCGGCGCTCCGTACGCGCTCCCGCTTGGCCCTGCGCTCGCGCTTATCGCGCTTCGCAGCCGCGTCCGTGCCATCGCCGGCATGCGGCGTGGCATGCGGCGTGTCATGCGCCGATTGCGTTGCCGGGGCGCCGCGCTCCGCGTCAACACCTTCCGCGGGCCCGCCACCCGGCGGCTGCTTCTTTTTCGAAACAAAGCCCAGGATGCCCATCAGCGTTTTTAGCAGGCGCCTGATGCTGCCTATGACATCCTCATTTATGATCCTGGCTGTATCGGAGACGGACTCTATCGTGTCGCACACGTTGGCGAGCGCGGATTCGATGAGCTCCTGCTCGTTCCGAAGATTGTCCGTCACTTCGGAGGCGTGCTCTGTTAACGATACAACGTTGCTTGATAGGGCGGGCAGATCCTTGATGACCTTGTCGATTTCGCCCGCGTTTGTGCCAATCAATTTCTTGACGTCGCGCAATGCGCCGCCGAGATGCACAAGCGCCCGTATTAGAAAGACACCGGCCGCGATTATAACGACGAAAACCAACAGCAAGCCCAAATCCTTAAATGTAACATTCATGTCAAGCATGTGTCGCCTTCCCTCCCGGTCCGCAAGTTCTGCTAGTACCGTTTCTCGCGCGGCGCGGACAGATTGCTGCGAATCTCCGCGAGCTCCGCTTCCCTCTTGGCGATTTCTATAAGGATATTATTGTTCTTTTCTATGAGCTCCCTGTTGCGATCCTCGAGTACGCTGTTTTCTTCGAGCAGCCTCTCAATTTCCAGCTTGGACGTGACAATCTCTTTTTTGAACATCAACTCGTTTTCGTGCGCTTTATAATAGTCGTCAGCTACATTCAAAGCCGTAAGGACAGCCGCTATCGACGTGCTGAGCGTGTTGTTGCTCTTCAGCACCTCGTTCATTTTTCGGTCGACATAAAGGCCGACCCTCTGGATGTATACATCACTTTCATAACCCGAAATAGTGTAGGTCTTGCCAGCGATTAATACGTCGACCCTTGTCTTTTCCGGCATTAAATCACCCCTGTCATCCATTGGCTTTTGGCGGGCGCCGCTTGCTTACAACCTTGCGATGCCGCCGAAACAGCATATACACAGCAATTATATTAAATATTGTTAAATATTACAACACCTTGTACAGTATATTTAATTTACTGTCTGAGAGCAACGACGGTGACGCCCATGTCGCCCTCGCCGTAGGCGCCGTTGCGGAACGACTTCGCTTTCGGGTGCCCCCGTAGGAACTCCTGTATGCCGGCGCGCAGGGCGCCGGTCCCCTTGCCGTGAATTATCGTCACCTCGTGCAGGCCTGTCATAGACGAGTCGTCCAGATAGCGGTCGACCTGCGCGACGGCGCCCTCCAGCCTCATGCCCCGCACATCGATTTCCGCGCGCGCGTTCACCACCCGCGAAACAATGCCGCTGCCGCTGCCGCTGCCGCCACCGCCGCCGCCGCCTGCACCTACGCCACCGCCGCTGCCCGTGCCGCCCCCGCCGCTGCCCACGCCGCCGCTCCCGCCGCTGCCCGCGCCCATGCTCCCCATGCGCATCGCATTGGCGGCCTCCCTGTTGATGGCGCGCTGCTCGTCTATCATCCGGATATTCGACACATGCGCAGTGATCGACATAATGCCCGCCCTGATCAGCGCGTTGCCGTTTTGGTCGGGCAGCGTCAGCACGACCCCCCTCTGGTTCAGGTTGACAATTTCCACCGTGTCGCCGATCTTCAGGTTGTCGGGCGGGTCCACGTATCCCTCCCGGGGGGGCAATGTAAACGCGAGCGATGACTCGACACCGTCAAGCCTTTTCTTCAGCCTCCCCCGAAGGGCCCGTGCGCTGGCTTTCCTCTGCTCCGCGTCGCCCTCGTCCTCCAGCTTTCTCAGCTTGTCCAGAACCTCTTCCGCCTCGCGGCGGCTCTCGAGAAGTATCCTACGGGCGCTTTCGCGGGCCTCGCGCATGACCGATTCCTTTTGCTTTTCAATCAAGTCGCGCTGCCTTCGCAGATCGTCGCGCATCTCCTCGGACTCCAGCCTCATCCGCTCCGCCGCGCGGCGCTCCTCTTCGGACTCCTCCCTGTTTTTGCCGATGGCCTGCAGCACGTCCTCGAACTTCACGCTTTCATTTGTCAAGAACTCCTGTGCCCGCGCCAATATCTCCGGCGCCAGCCCCAGGCGGCCGGAAATGGCGAAAGCGTTGCTCTTGCCGGGCAGGCCGATCAACAGCCTGTATGTCGGGCGGAGGGTGGCCACATCGAACTCGCAGCAAGCGTTCTCCACGCCAGGCGTGAGCAGCGCATAGAGTTTTAGCTCGCTGTAATGCGTCGTAGCTATGGAATGCGCGCCCGTCTGGCAGAGGCATTCCAATATGGCCGTCGCGATTGCGGCGCCCTCCGTCGGGTCCGTGCCGGCGCCGATCTCATCGAACAGCGCGAACGTCGCGTCGTCCGCTTCCCTCATGATGTGTACGATGTTGCGCATATGCGAGGAAAATGTGGAAAGGCTCTGCTCGATGCTTTGCTCGTCGCCGATGTCCGCGAATATTTTTTTGAACGCCCGAAGCGAAGAGCCCGAGTCTGCGGGAATGTGCAGCCCCGCCTGCGCCATCAGCGTGAGCAGGCCGACTGTTTTGAGGGCGACGGTCTTGCCGCCCGTGTTTGGGCCCGTGACAATCACAGAACTGACGCCGTCGGCCATCCAAAAGTCGATGGGTACGACCGATTCGCGGGCGAGCAGGGGGTGCCTGCCCTTCCTGACGCGAATGGCCTCGCCCGCGCCGATTGTTGGCCTTGTGCAATTAAAGTCGAGGCTCAGCTTGGCCTTCGCGAATAAAAAATCCAAAAGGCCGAGGGCCTCCACGTCGACGGTCAGTTCTTGCAGCATGTCCCCGACGTCCGCGGTCAGCTCGGAGAGTATCCTTTCAATCTCGACGGCTTCCTTTACTTTCCATTCCTTAATTTCGTTGTTAGCTTCCACTACTGCCATTGGTTCGACGAACACTGTCGCCCCGCTCGACGACATGTCGTGTACCATGCCTTTAATCTCGCCCCTATGCTCATGCTTTACCGGTATGACATATCTGTCGTTCCTCATCGTGACGAGGCTGTCCTGCATGAACTTCTGGTGCGTGGGCGAGCGCAGTAGGGCGCTTAGCTTGTCTTTTATGGAGTCCTGGAGCCGTTTTATGTGCCGCCGTATAGACAGCAGCGCCGGGCTGGCGTCGTCGGCGAGTTCCTCCTCATTGATAATGCACGCGTTTATTTTATTTTCGAGCCGCTGGTTTTCGACCAGCGCGTTTATCAGAGATGCTATGCTGTCGGCGCCCTTGGCGCCGGCCGAACCCGCCACAGGGCTGCCCGCCGCCTCGCCCGCTGCAGGATCGCCGGTTGAGCCTGCGGTCTCGCTGCCCGCAACGCCCGCCGCCGCGCTTGCTGCATTTCTCGCCGCATCGCCCGCGTCAAAGCCCGCCGCTACGCCGGCGTTCTTGCCGTAACGCTTCATCCCCCTCACGGAGCGCAAAACGGAGGCAACCAGCAAAAGCTCGGCTGGGTTCAGCGTCGCGTCCAGCTCCACGCGCTTTAAAACGCCCCTTATGTCCTTGATATGCCCGAGCGGCGGCGTCCCATTGCGCATTATAAACTGTTCCGCGTCGGTGGTCTGGTCCAGGTCGCGGTTTATACGCGCCTCGTAAATGGACGGCGCGAGCTCGCCCGCGTATTGCCTGCCGATCTCCGAGACGCATTTTTGTATGAGCATGTCCTTGATTTTGTCAAATTCCAGTACGCGGAGCGTGGCGGCGGCGATCGCCTCTTCCGGCGCCACCCCCTCCGGCATTTGGATATCGCCCCAGTGATCGCCAGTCCTAGTCCCAGTCATGCTTGTTGCTATATTTGTTTTTCTACTTGGCATAATTTTGTCACTCATATTATTTTACATCATCCATATTAAAGATCCGGAGCGTCGGCGCCTGCAAAGCCCAAAAACAGCCGATACGCATCCGGCATATATTTTGCCAGGTTTACGGGCCTCAACTGGTGGTTGGCGTAGATATGCGCCGTGCCGCCTGACGCAATGATATCGCCGCCTTTAAACACGTCATATTTAAAGTTCAGCCTGGTTTTAGTCACAGAGGCTATAACTGTCTTGACGGTCAATTCGTCTTCGTAACGAGCATAGCTCATAAAGTCGCACGTCATCGAGATGAGCGGCAGATACAGCCCGTCCTCCTCCAGCTTGCCGTACGGGACGCCCTGTTCGCGTATGAACGCCGTGCGCCCGGCTTCAAACCATATGGGATACACCGAATGGTGCGCGACGCCCATCTGATCGGTCTCTTGATACCTGACGATAACATTTAGGGAGCAAGTAATCGGTTCGCCCATTTTAACATCCCTTGCGTCATGGATTTACTTTTTTCAAAATACGCACGGCATCGGCGCCCCCTGCCTCTACAGGGGTCGGCCTGTAGTCGTTCCTGTCCTTTACGGACGAAAGCAAAACCGGTATTATTTCCGGCTCCGGTACATCCAGCAGTTCAAGGCTCGTCCCGTCAAACACGAAAGACTGCTGAAGTATGATTGAGTCCTTGTCCTTGGGGTTCCTGTTGCCGCCAAAGCAAAAATTCCCAAGCGAGTATGCGATGGTCCGCCCGTTGTATGTCTCGACCGGCTGCAGCGTGTGGGGGTGGTGCCCCAGCACGAGGTCAGCCCCGTTGTCAATAGCGTAGCGCGCCAGCGAGCGCTGATCGCCGCTCTCCTTGTAATGGCCCTCCAGCCCCCAGTGGAACGAGACTATCACGATGTCCGCCCCGGCTCGCAGCGCCTCCAGCGCGTCCGTCACCGCCTTCTTTCTTCCGGACCAGCCCCCGCCCCCGATGTGGAACCCGGCAAGCCCGACTTTGATACCCTGGACTTCCATGATGAGATAGTTTTCGTATCCGAAATGCCCCACAGTGGAGCCGTCTATTGTTTCGATGGTGTCCTCATAGCCCTTTTGGAAATAATCGTACATGTGGTTGTTGGCGAGGTTGACCGCTTCGATGTTCCCCTCCTCCAGTATCCTCACGTATTCGGGCGGGCCCTTGAAGCGGAACGCCTTGTCGGCTTTCTTTTTGGATTCGGTAAACACATTTTCCAGGTTGGCGATGGTTATGTCGTCATTTGAAAAGATGTCGAGGACATTCGCGAAAAAATACGCTGGATCGCTGCCGTTTGCGGCGTATACCTGATCAAAGCGGTTTTGGTAGCCGAATGTTTCGTCATATCCTATGGTACAGTCGCCGACCGCGCTGATGGTGATCACAATGTTCTCCGGCGGCAGGTCCCGGGCGCCCGCGCCATAGCTGCCCACGCCAACGCCATTCGCACCGCTCCCGGCGCCCGCCTGGTCGCTGTCAGCGTATTTCCTAGTCGAATAGGAGTCGCCTATCACCGGCGACCCGCCGCCGAGCGTGGCGTACTGCGCCGGTTCCCGTTTCGGTAGCGTCTCACCCGGCGGGGAGCCCTCTGTCAAAGGAAGCACCTCTCCCGACGGGGGCGCCTCGGTCAATTGGAGCGTGTCACCCGACACTACCCCCGACCCTGGCTCCGATCCCGGCCCTGGCCCTTCCCCCGCTTCGGCGGATTCGGGATTGATGTATATAATCTCCCCTATTTCAACATTTGCTCTAGGTCTACTATAAGAGGCAGCCCATTCTTCGGCAATAGCATACTCCGAATCAAGCTGCGTGCCCTCGCCTAGGTTACTGTTGAGCATACCATCCACCACGAAACGCGTCGGCAGGATCAGCACAGCCGAAGCTATAATGCAAAAAAATATAAATTTGCGGGCGTTGAACCTGCGTCTTTTTCTTTTGTTACGCATATCTTAGCCTCCCTGCGCCCCGATAGCGCCACGCGTGACTACAGCCTTACTGCTGAGCCGCACTACTGCAAGGGTGAACTCTTCGCTACCGCAGAAGTACAGCCGCCGCCGCAGCTATGCAGCCCCCTTCACCGCAGCTATGCAGCCGCCGCCACCGCAGCCGTACAGCCCCCTTCACCGCATTGCTACATTGTCCGCACCAAACCGCTCGCGCATTTCATCGAGTAGCGTATCGGTAATTTTGACCCAATATTCCCTGCCCAAATCCTTCTTCGCCTTTTTGGCGCTGTTGTACAGCACAACCGGCGTGCGCCCTGCGAAATATTTCATTGTCGCGTACGCCGAATCCATCTGCTGTTTCGGCTCGCTGCCGTCTATCCTAATAAAGAGCGTCATTTCACCGTTGTCGCCGCCGCTATTGCTGCCTCTACTGTCGTTATTTTGGCTGCCCGCCGTATGCTTGTGCATACCCATCACCGAATCCCCTCCCGGATATTGCCCGCCATTTGTCGCATACGCCCCATTGCGCCTGTCATAGCCACCATAGCGCGACGCCGCCCACTGCCTGAGCCGGGCATATTCGTTGGATGCGTTGTTGTGCGATTCATCCGCGCTATGCGCGTCAGACACGCCTTGCGCGGCAGATGTTTTGTGCACGTCAGACGTGCTGTGCGCGTCTTGGTTTCTTAACGAAGCGTCGATCTCTGCGACGTCGTCGCAGAGGAATTTTGCATCCTCGTCCTCGCGCGAACTGATTTTGCCTTTCACGAGGACTATGGCCTCCGTTCTCAACTGCTTTTCGAGCCTCTCGTATATCTTGGGGAAAACCAGTATCTCCACGCTGCCATATATATCTTCCAAGTCCACGAATGCCATCAGCGCGTTGCTTTTGGTGAATTTTGTCTTGACTCGGGTGATAATCCCGCCAATAATCGCGTTTTGCCCGTCCTCCAGCCTCCTGGGCCCGGCCTCTCCGCCGCCTCCGCCACTGCTGCCGCCGCCATCGCCGCCACCGCCGCCGCTGTCACCTTCCGCTTGCCGGAAATCCCGGGTATCACAGTTAACCAATTTCGCGATGGCCGATATAAAACCGTCCAGCGGATGGCCCGACACATAGAGCCCGAGTATTTCTTTTTCCATATTCAACAGCACGCTTTGCGGGAACTCCGGCATCTTCGCAATGCTGCCTTCCATATCGTCTGAGCTCCCAGCCCAAGCCCCTGCGCTCCCAGTTCCTACGCCAACAACCTCCACGCCCGCTCCCGCCGCTCCCGCCGTTCCCGCGCCCGCGCCGCCGTCCAGCCCGATACCGAGGAACGTGATCTGCCCCTCCATTTCGTTGCGGCGCGAATTGATGATGCCGTCGAGCAGCCTCTCATAGCTGGCCAAAAGGCTCGAACGTGTAAGCATGAGCGTGTCGAACGCGCCGCAGCGGATCAGGCTGTCGATGCCGCGCTTGTTCAGCTCGGACGCGCCCACGCGCCGCAAAAAATCCGTGAACGACCGATACGCCCCCCGGGCGCGCCTGTCATCAATTATAGCTTCGACACCGCTGTTCCCAATATTTTTGATGGCGGCCAGGCCGAAACGCAGGCTGCCCTCGACGACAGAAAATTTCGACTGGCTACGGTTGACGTCCGGTGGGAGCACCGAAACGCCGCTCTGCCGGCACTGCTCGATGTAATGCGCGACTTTGTCCGAGAAGCCCACGCAACTGTTCAGTGTCGCCGCCATGAACTCGACTGGGTAGTAATATTTCAGCCAAGCCGTCTGGTATATCAGCAGCGCGTACGCGGCCGAGTGGGACTTGTTGAACCCGTAGCCCGCGAAGTCGGACATTTCGTCGAAAAGCTTGTTCGCGACAGCCTCCGGTACGCCATTGCGCACGGCTCCCCGGACGATGACGTTGCCGTCCCCGTCCGTAGCTCCGTATATAAAGTTCTGCCTCTCGTTCTCCATTATAGCATGGTTTTTCTTCGACATCGCCCGCCGCAGCATGTCTGCCTGCGCGTATGAATAACCGGCGAGTTCGCGGACAATCTGCAAAACCTGTTCCTGGTATACGATGCACCCGTACGAGACGTTCAGGATCGGCTCGAGCATCGGGTGATCGTAGCGAACCTTGTCATGGTTCCGCTTCGAGGCGATATAGCGCGGGATCGACTCCATGGGTCCCGGCCGGAACAGCGCCCCGCCCGCGCTCAGGTCCTCTATGCCGCCGGGCTGCATATCCTTCATCAACTGCGTCATGCCGCTGCTCTCGAGCTGGAATACCGCCACTGTGTCGCCGTCGCCTATCATTTTGTACACGCCCGGATCATCAAGGTTTATCGCGTCCATATCCAGCTCGACGCCCCTGCCCTCGCGGACCGCCTCCACCGTGTCGTGGATAACCGTCAATGTGCGGAGCCCCAAAAAGTCAATTTTTAGCAGCCCGAGCTCCTCTATCTGCAGCATGGGGAACTGCGTCGTTATGCATTCGTCATTCTTTTGCAACGGAACGTATTCCGTAACGGGCCTATCGGTTATCAGGACGCCCGCAGCGTGGGTGGAGGCGTGGCGCGGCATCCCTTCGAGCTTTTTCGCCATGTCGATAAGCTCTGCTACGGCTTTGTCCTCGGCATACATAAGGGCGAGCTCGGGGCTTGTCTCCAATGCCCGCTCAATGGTCACGCCGATCTGCATCGGGATCAGTTTCGCGATGCGGTCCACTTCGGCGTACGGGATGTTCAGCGCCCTACCGACGTCGCGTATCACGGCCCTCGCGGCCATAGTCCCGAACGTGATGATCTGCGCCACATGGTCGGCGCCGTACTTATCTATCACATAGTCGATGACCTCCTGGCGGCGCTCGTAGCAAAAGTCGATGTCGATGTCCGGCATGCTGATGCGCTCGGGGTTCAGGAAACGTTCAAAAAACAGGCTGTAGCGTATCGGGTCGATATTGGTGATCCCGAGGGCGTACGAGACCAGGCTGCCGGCCGCAGAGCCCCTGCCCGGCCCCACGGGTATGCCGCTCTCCCGCGCGAAGCGGATAAAGTCCCACACAATCAAAAAATAGTCCTCGTACCCCATCTGGCCGATGACGGACAACTCGTACTCCAGCCGGGCGGCGGCTTCCTCCGACACGTTGCCGTCAAAACGCTCCGCAAGCCTGCCCCGGCTCAGCTCCTTAAGATACGAAAACGCGTCTTCGGCGCCTTCCGGCAACTTGAACTTTGGCAAGCGCGTCTTGCCAAATTCAAAATCCACACTGCACATGTCGGCTATGCGGGCCGTGTTCGCCAGCGCCTCCGGGAAGTTTTTGAACTGTTCGGCCATTTCGTCACCGGATTTTAGATACAGCTCCGTCGTGGGCATTTGCATGCGGTCGTCGTCGCTGACCGTCTTGCCCGTCTGGATGCACATCAGCACGTCCTGCGCCCTCGCGTCCTCGCGCGCGATATAGTGCACGTCATTCGTGGCCACCAGCCCGATATCGTGTTTTCGCGCGAGGCGTATAAGGCCGCTGTTCACCGTTTTTTGGTCGGCGAACCCGGAGTCCTGCATCTCCAGATAGTAGTCCCGCCCGAATATGCCCTTGTACCTGAGCGCGAGGCGCGATGCCAGCGCTTCGTCGCCGGCTGCGAGCGCCTCCGGGACGTCCCCGGACAGGCACGCCGATAGGGCCACGAGGCCAGCGCTGTAGCGCTCCAGCAGTTCGAAGTCGACGCGGGGGCGGTAGTAGTACCCCTCCGTGAACCCTGCGGATACCATCCTGGTCAGGTTTTTATAGCCCTCATCGTTTTTCGCGAGCAGGACGAGATGGGAGGACCTCGCGTCCTGCCCCGGCGTCTTGTCGTGCCGCGAGCGGGCGGCTACGTAGACTTCGCAGCCGATAATCGGTTTGATGGCATGCTTTTTAGCTTCTTTGTAAAACTCGACGGCGCCGAACATGACGCCGTGATCCGTAATGGCCAGCGACTTCATGCCAAGCCGCGCCGCCTGGGCGCACAAATCTTTCAGCCTGCATGCTCCATCGAGCAGGCTGTATTCGGAATGGACATGCAGATGTACAAAATCGCTGCTCATAAACACTCCGCAGGTGCAGGCGCAGACACAGGCGCATGCGCAGGCACAGGCGCAGACACAGGCGCAGGCGCGACGAACCTGCCCCGGAGGGCTTCTATGTCGCCGGCGCCGACCCCGGCGCCCAATAAATACTTTTCGGCGCCGCCGTATCTGTTTTCAATATGCCTGATAAAATATACTATAGTCTCCCGGTCCGATAATATATGGGACTGCGACGCCGCGTTCACGCCGCTTTTCAACAATACCGCCTGACGTCGGTAATAAGTGGCGGACACCTCGTAGTCGGCGATGACGTCGTCTTCCGCCACCCCGGCGAGCAACAGGAGCAGGGCTGCGACAATGCCGGTCCGGTCCTTCCCGGCGAAGCAGTGGATCAAGCACATGCCCCGGCTTTTGGCCATGATGGAAAACACCGCGCCCAATTTTTTCCGCCCGCGATCAGCAAACAGTATGTACAGTTCCTTGAACGGCGCGTCCTGCATCGATCTGTCGATGACAGGTTCCGGCAGTATGGAGACTTGGTGGCAGTCAATCCAGTCGACGCGCCCGAACGCGCTTGGGGCGCGCCCCGCTTCGGTTTCGCTGCGCAGATCGATCACTGTAGTCAGCCCAATGTCACGCAGTGCCTCTGCATCGCAGCCCGGCAAATCCCTGACGACATCGGAGCGGATAAATGTGCGCCACCGCGTCACCGCGCCGTTTGCCGCAGGGTAGCCCCCAAGATCGCGCATATTGCACGCGCCCCCGACAGTCAGCCGCCGCGGGATTGCCTCTAGCATATCGAGGCGCTTGCGCTGCGTGCGCGCTATGGAAACGTCCCGACGCCACTGTTCTATGTCGGCGTGATTGCCGGACAACAGGACCTTCGGCGCTTCCATGCCCATAAAGTTCGCGGGCCGCGTGTACTGCGGGTATTCGAGCAACCCGTGGTAGTGTGACTCGCTCATGTGCGCTTCCTCGGCGGAGAGGACGCCCGGGATCAGGCGCGCAACGCAATCGATCAGGGCCATCGCGGGTATCTCGCCGCCTGTCAGTACATAGTCGCCTATGGATATTTCCTCGTCGGCGACGAGCTCTAGCGCGCGTTCGTCGACGCCTTCATAGTGCCCACAAACGATGATGAGGCGCCGCTCGCGGGACAGCTCCAGGGCCTTTTTCTGTGTCAACGGAATCCCCTGCGGACTCATATAGATAGTCCGGGCTTCGCATCCGGATTTGTATGCGGCGTGGCAATGGCTATCAGTGTGTTTTGCACAGCCGGGGGCAACGGGAGCGGTGGGAGCGGCAGGAACGACGGGGGCGGGCGGGACGCCCGCGTACCCAGCGGCTGCGTCATCGACGGAAGTGGGCGAGACACACGCGTACCCAGCGGCTGCGCCATCGACGGAAGCGGGCGGGACGCCCGCGTACCCAGCGGCTGCGCCAGCGGTTCCTACGGTACCGACAGCGTCGACGGCGTCGACGGCGGCTCTCCATGCATCATACAGCGGCTGAATCGTCATTACCATGCCGCCCCCACCGCCGTAGGGATAGTCGTCAACCTTGCTATGCTTGTCTGCGGAATAATCACGGATATTCACATAACGAATATCAATGACGCCATTTTGCGCTGCCCGGCCAATGACGCTCCCGCCAAGAGCGGGCGCCATCATGTCCGGAAACAGCGTCAACACATCAATCCGCATATAAACCACTAAGCTCCATCAATAAATAAATACATATAAATCAACACGGCTATCACACTGGGGCACAGCCATGATGACTGTTTTCATTGTTCTTCCTGTTTTCATTGTTCTTCCGGATCGTAGTCTATAATCACTCGTTTACCGGCGACGTCCACGTCTTTTACGACCGCCTTCAACGCGGGCACTAACAAGTCGGCGCGGCGCGCCCCTGCACCGGAGGGGCTCACGACATAAACGTCGTTACTGCCCGTTTCCAGTACGTCCGTTATCGTGCCGACCTCTCCTCCGCCCAGGTTATATACGGCGCAGCCGATGAGGTCGAATATAAAATAGCTGTCTTCCGGCAGTTCCACCAACTGTTCCCTCGTCACGGAGATGTAGCAGCCCCTGTACGCCTGGGCCGCGTCCACATCGCCGCAGCCTTCTATCCGGACGCTCACCCGCCCGCGATGGATGCGGGCGGCTTTGATTTTCCCAGGGGTGGCTTCGATCAGCCCTGGAGCGGCTTTGATTCTCCCGGGGGCAGCCACAATCCGGCCGGGTACAGCCTCTATCCTCCCTTGGGTAGCCTCAAATCGCCCGGGAGCAGTCTGCCGTGTACCCGGAACTTTGGCGCGTCCGTCCGGCTTTTCAATGAAAACCTCGCGCAGCAGCCGGAAGCGCTCCGGATCGTCGGTGAGCGGTTTGACCCACAGCTCCCCGCCAAGCCCGCGCGGTTTGGTAATCATGCCGACGCGGACCAGGGCCTCGCCGTTCATTGTACTATTTCTACCTGCACGCGAGTGTTCTCTTTGACTGCTGCGGCTTTCATAATGGTCCTGATGGTACGGGCTATCTTTCCCTGCCTGCCGATGACCTTACCCATATCCTCGCGGGCGACGCGCAGCTCCAGCGTAATAGAACGCTCGGAATCTTGTTGTACCTCTGTCACGCTGACCGCGTCGGGATTATTTACCAGGCTTTTCGCAATGTATTCCAACAATTCTTTCATAGTGGCGCCTCCAATGATACTGCGTTAATTTTCATCCGGCGCCGCCGTTGCATCGGGTTTGGACATACGCGCCCTATTTACGGCGCTGCATCCGCTTCCGATACGGCTTCCTCCGCCGGCGCCATGTCCGGCTTGGATGCGTTTACGCCTCTGGCGCCATGTCCCCAGCCGGTTCTTCCATAACAGCAGCGTCAGCCAGCGCTGTGGCTTCGACAGCCGGTTCCTCCGCAGGCTCTTCAACCGCAAGTGCTTCAACTGCAGGGGCTTCGACTACTGGTACTGGTGCATCAACTACAGGCGCTTCAACTGCAGGGGCTTCGACCACTGGCGCTTCAACTACAGGCGCCTCGACCACTGGCGCTATAATTTCCGGTGTGCCCTCCGCCGGGGCTTCATCCACAATAGGCTCGCCCATAGACGACACTTCTACTGGCGCTTCACCCGCTTGCATTTCGCCCGCTTGCACCTCACCCGCTTGCATTTCACCCGCTTGAGTTTCGCCCGCAGGCATCCCATCCGCAAGCTCCACGCCTGCTGCCGCCGGTTGGCCGACGGCTTCGCTGCGCGCCCTTTCCAGCGCGCCGGAAGACTTCAACAGCGCGCGCACCGTGTCGGTCGGCTGGGCGCCGTTCTTCATCCATTGCAGCGCCTTGCCCCCGTCGATGGTTACCTTCGCGGGGTCTGTCATCGGGTCATATGTGCCAATTTGCTCGATAAAGCGCCCGTCCCTCGGATACCTGGCGTCCGCGACAACGATTCTGTAAAACGGTTTCTTTTTCGCCCCGATCCTCTTTAGCCTGATTTTTACTGCCATATACTTACCCCTCCAAAAATCGCCAAGATAGTTATTTATATGAAATAATATCGGCCCCTAAAAAGGCAGCCTCATATTTTTCATCTTTTTGTTCATCTTCCCGCCGCCGTCCGTCATCATCTTGAACATGCGCCTGATGTTTTCGAAATCCCTTAAAAGGCGGTTCACGTCCTGTACGCTCGTCCCGCTGCCGGAGGCGATCCGCTTTTTGCGGCTCCCGTTGATTATTTGCGGCTCGTCCCGCTCTTTTAACGTCATCGAGTTGATGATGGCTTCAATTTTTGATAACTTCTTCTCGCTCTCGTCTTCGTCAAAGCCCTGCAGTGCCTTTGTATTGAGGCCGGGAATCATGCCTATTACTTGGTTGAGCGGCCCCATTTTCTTTAATTGCTGCATTTGATCGAGATAGTCGGTAAATGTGAACTGCTGCGTCCGCATTTTCTTCTCCAGCTCGATTGCCTTTTTTTCGTCATAATTTTCCTGGGCTTTTTCTATCAGGCTCAGCATGTCGCCCATTCCCAGTATCCGCGATGCCATCCGATCGGGGTAGAACTGTTCGATATCACCCAGTTTTTCGCCGATGCCTGTATATTTTATAGGCTTGCCGGTCACCGCGCGGACCGACAGGGCCGCCCCGCCCCGCGTGTCGCCGTCCAGCTTAGTGAGAATGATGCCGTCCACGCCTAATTTTTCGTTGAACGCCTCCGCCGCGTTAACCGCGTCCTGCCCCGTCATCGCGTCGACCACAAACAAAATCTCATGCGGTTTGATGGCGTTTTTAATGTCGACGATTTCGTCCATCAGCTCTTCGTTGACATGGAGCCTGCCGGCGGTGTCGATTATGACCAGGTCATATTGGTTGCGCGCCGCGTGATCAATGCCCTCCCTCGCTATGGACACGGGATCGCTTGAGCCGTCGACCGCGAAGACCGGGATATTAATCTGCGAGCCGACGACCTGGAGCTGCTTGACGGCGGCTGGGCGGTACACGTCGCAGGCAACGAGCAGCGGGTTTTTGCCCTGCTTGCGCAGCAGCCCCCCCAATTTGCCCGCCATCGTCGTCTTGCCCGCGCCGTTCAGCCCCGCCAGCATGATGATCGTGGGCGGGCGCGGCGAAAACGCTATTTTGGACGATTCGCCGCCCATCAGGTCGATCAAGCACTCGTTTACGACCTTGATAACCTGCTGCCCGGGCGTGAGGCTGTCCAATACATCCTGCCCCAACGCGCGCTCGGAAACCTTGGCGATAAAGTCCCTGACTACCTTGAAATTGACGTCCGCTTCAAGGAGGGCAATCCTTATCTCCCGCATCATGTCCTTGATGTCTTTTTCCGTCACGCGCCCTTTGCCGCGCAAACGGTTCAACGCATCTTGCAGCCGTCCGGATAAACCTTCTAATAACGCCATATGATCACCTATGATCGCCTATGATCGCCTTTGAATTATATTATATCTTTCTGTATGTATTGCTCGATGCGGCGGGCGATGTCCACTAGGCTGTCCAACTGTGAACCCATCACCGCATCGTCATCCGCCACTGTCTCTTTAATGCGGGAGATCGCCGCCCGCAGTTCCGCTATTGCTTCGCGCGCCTCGCTTGCGGCGCGCAGCTCGCCCTGATAGGCCCGGACCAATCCGAGTTTACCCTCATACCCCGCCAGCGCCTGCGTCCCGCCTTTCAAGGCGTCATGCGCCGCCTGCCTGCTGACGCCTAGCGCCCGCGCAATTTCCGAGAGCGAATAATCGTCATTGTAGTACAGATCCAATATTTCGGCCTGTTTGTCCGTGAGGAGGGCGCCGTAAAAATCCAAGTATAGCGATACCCCAGACGGAGCGCCGGCTATGCCGCACTTCGACGGAACATCCATATGTGACGTAACCATATCTATCACCGCATCTACCACCGCGCCAAATCTACCACTGCGCCGTTTGTTATGTTATCTGCAACAAAACAATATTTACCGTCAAGCTATACTACTTGACACCTCATTATATACGCCCAAAGCCTGGCCTGTCAATATCTTGCATTAATATATGCAAGTTATATAATGTAGGAAACATCGCCACCGGCATCCCATTTATATTTCATATTTTGGAAAGGATTGATACCAAATGGGCAAATGGCTATTGATCGACCGCGCCCCGGGCGGGGCGCCTACCATCGCAAAAAAGCGGCTCGTCTCGGCGCTTGAACAATGGGGCGCCGACCTGGAAACAAGATCCACATGGACCGGCGCCTTCACAGGCAACACTGTCATTATCGGGCTGAACACGGATCCCATCATATACAACTTGGTCGACGAAGTCGCTACCGCCCCGGAGAGCCTGCAGATGTTTCGCGCAGGCGGCGCGGGCAGCGCGGGCAGAGCAAGCGGCGTAGGCAACGTAGGCAGTGCAAGAGACGTGGGCGGCGCAAGCGACGTGGGCGGCGCTGCAGTGTTATCGGGCAGCGACGCGCGCGGCCTGGCGTACGCCGTCATGGAAATGGCCGAACGCGTCGTCGAGCGTGGCGAAGCCGCGCTGCTCGAACTCGAACCGGAAACCAAGGCGCCGTCGGTCGCCGTACGCGGCATCGACAAGCTCATTTGCAACACGGGCGATTGCGACTGGTGGATGAGCGAAGACTACTGGCGCTACCGCCTGGAGGGCATGCTCCGCGCGCGGTTCAACCGGTTGACGTTCCTTGTGGGCTTCGACACATCGTACCTATCGCCGCCGTACCCGTACTTTGTGGACGTGCCGGAGTTCCCTGGCGTGCGCGTCGAGGACCCCGGCGTGGACAGGGCCCAATACCGCGCGGCTCTGCGGCGCCTCGGCAGCCTCGCGCACGAATATGGGATGGACTTCACGTTTGCAACATGGCAGCAAACGAACTGGCTGTCGTCGCAGAAGTCCAAGGTCGTCGGCATCGAGGACCTCATGCTCTATTGCTCGGCGGGCATCCGCGAACTGGCCTTGCAATGCCCGGAGATTGACACCATACAATTGCGCGTCAACCATGAAGCGGGCGTCGGCACACAGGTCACGGC
>Ga0099364_10004131_pt1 | contig 22063 bp, 16 predicted proteins | sample TergutTh196P3_FD_73070 | JGI IMG/M metagenome (GOLD analysis project Ga0099364, IMG submission 73070) | Microcerotermes parvus P3 segment gut microbial communities from Pointe-Noire, Republic of the Congo - Th196 P3 | ecosystem: Host-associated > Arthropoda: Insects > Digestive system > Gut ...
TTTTCAATAGTTGGGTCCGCTCCGCCTTTTCGAGAAAGGTCAGTTCGTTCGGTTCGGCGTTCTGCGTCGGCGCAACGCCTTCGATCACTGTGTCGCCGTTTCCGACAAGCGTACCGCCGATCATGGCGGCGATTTTCGCCAACGTCAAGTTGCTCATCGTGGTTGATTCCTTGCTTACGCTTCGGGCTCTGAAAAGACGTCCTCCGTTTCGGACTTGATGTCTTCCGGTGTTGTGATCGGCGTCGCAACGTGAGACCGCAAACTTTGGATCAGGATCGCCGGAATGAACAAGTGACAGAGGAATAACAGCATGGCCGCAATGTAACTGTAAAATTCCAAGTGGATGATTCGTGTTCCCGTCCCCGTGGCGGAAAGTTTGTAACGGTCACTATGAGGGTGTAATTCCATCCGATCCTCAAACGAATTTCCTCCGCTAACGACAGGATAGGCGAGAGCAATTATGTAACGGACCGTAACATCCTTTTCTGCAATGTCTTCCCCATCGGGAACAACAATGTCGGTGTAAATGCTGCTGGAATTCGACCGATCTCTTGACTTGACGGACAAATTTTGTCCCCAGTCTTTACGATGGGAATGGGTTGTAACATTTTTGGGGGTCTCCAATCCTTCCGCTTCGAGTTCTGCCGCAACATGGGAGTTCCAGTATCCCTTGATGGAAGAAACATTGAAAGGGAAATAGACTCTTACCGGATCACCGGGGCCAAAATAGCCTGGAACACAAGTCGGATTGGCCCTGTCATCTGGAAGGGTCGCTTCAAACAGGGACGGCAGAAGAAATGCGAGAAGCGTTACAACCAGCGAAATGAAAAATGCGTGGACGTATCCGCGGGGCAATCGTTTTTCCATCATAGGGTCCGGCAACATTCCCTGGGTCAACAACACAACGTCTTCTCTTTCTTGTGTTTTTTCCAAATTTCGTTGCAGATCGCGATTGGGATTTCCCAGTCTTCCTCCAAAATAAAAGAAGAGCGGGGCGAGGAATAGAAGCCATGCCCATCGTCGGCTCCAGAGAACCGTTTCGTAGGAACCGGTAATTCCTTCGCTTCCGTTTGCGGACATAATATTCACGACCCCAATAATCAGGAAAACGATTGCGGCAATACCCCAAACGCAATTGATCCAGCGAAGGTTGCGATCCTTTTCCAAAATCATTTCCGGCTGCACAAACCCACAGGCGGGACAGGCCACCGGATCGCAAATTTCATTGGCCCGTTCAAGGAGCTTCGTGATGGCGGTCATGAGATTGGCCTGTGCGGCCTCTTCGCTTGGACCTTCGGCGGACACGTTGCGGGCAAGAGGATAAACATATTCCGAGTCACAATGGCAGCATCGGTGGATGCGTTTCCATGCAACGTCCAGTGAAGCGGTGTATTTTTTTGCCATAAAAACTGTATTTCGGTAAAATGGGGCAAACTCAAACGGCAGGACATTTCCGATTTCCACAGACAACAGGGCGAGTACGCCTGTTCCAGAAGAGCGTCTCGACGCCGATGAAAAAATCGGGTAAAATTCTCGATCCACGAATAGGCTACCAAGAAATCTTCGATTTTGCAAGCGGAGAGGCACCGGAGTACCGGCTAAATAATTACCTGATCTACGGACGGCAACGCGGAAATCGGGTAAAATCTCCGCAGTTCCCTTTAGCTATGTCACCGATGCGGTCTTACGTTCCTGACACCCTTCCACTTCCCGGACTTGATTTTCGACGTCTCTTCCGACGAGCGGCGGATGCTAACGCAGAGGTTGCCCGATTTGATGGTTTACTGAAAGGAATCAACAACGCCGAATTGCTGCTTTCGCCGCTGACGACGAACGAAGCGGTCCTCTCCTCACGAATCGAGGGGACCCAAGCGACACTCGACGACGTTTTGCAATACGAAGCAGGTACAAAAAAACCGGCAGTCCTTGTTGAGGACATCAAGGAGATCATCAACTATCGACAGGCGATTTATTATTCTCGTCGCTATTTGGAGTCTCGTCCCATCTCATTGGCATTTCTCCGGGAATTGCACCAGATTCTTATGACGGGTGTTCGAGGAACCGAAAAGACGCCCGGTAGTTTCCGGCAAACACAAAACTATATCGGCAAACCCGGCGATACGCTCGAAAACGCAATCTTTGCTCCCCCCAATCCGATTCGGCTGACAAGCGATTTGGAAGATTTTCAGGCGTACCTTTCCGGCAACGACATTGAGGTGTTAGTCCAAACGGCAATCGTCCATGTCCAATTCGAATTGATTCATCCGTTCAATGACGGCAACGGGCGTATCGGACGCCTACTGATCCCCTTGTTTCTTTACCAAAAGAATAAACTTTCCCAACCGGTCTTTTACATCAGCGGATATTTAGAGCAACATCGGGAAACCTATTACGCCCGGCTTCGGGAAATTTCGTCCCCGGCAAAAGACTGGAACGGTTGGATTGAGTTCTTTTTAGACGCCGTTACTACCGAAGCGGTCAATAATTGTGAAAAAGTCCAAAACATCATAACACTCTATGAAGAATTAAAAGAAAAAATACCGCAAATTACCCGTTCACAACATTCGATTCGTGTCCAAGACGCAATATTTAACCGTCCAATTTTCCAAAGCAACGACTTCATCAAGGATGTCGGAATCAATCCCAGTTCAGCGAAACGATTCCTGCGTCAGTTAAGAGATGCTGACATTGTGCGTGAACTTCTCCCCAAGAAAGGGGCCAACCCGGCGAGTCTCATCTTTTGGCGTCTCATAAACATCACTGAAGGAAGAAAGATTTTCAGCGAACGAACCGAATTGGAGAACAATTTGTCGATCACGGATTCCACATTCGTGGTCCACAAATGAATTTGTGGACCATCTATGGCCCACAAATTCGTTTGTGGACCACGAAACGCCGTTTCGTGGCCTACAAAATTTGATCCCTACCCTTCGCCCCCTATGGACCGACTGATCTACGGACGACAACGCGGATTCGGCAAAATGCGCCTGAAGTTCGATTGGGACTGTTCGGGACGCTTGCTCGTCTGCTGCGTCCTGATCGGTTTCCTGGCCGGTTTGGTGGCCGCCGGGGTTTATTCCGGGTTCCAAGGGATTCAGGCCGCCGTGCAAAGCGGTTTCGTTGCGGCGGGAATCGAGTTTCCGCAACCGGAAGATTACACCGCCGAGTCAGGACCGATGCCGGGCAACGCTTTTCCGAAGTCCCAACGTCAAGACATTCTTCCGGGCGGACTGGTCGTCCCGCATTATTGGATTCTGATCCTGCTCATTCCCGCTTTCGGGGGACTGCTTTGTGGTTTCGTCGTTTGGGCCTTTGCTCCGGAAGCGAGCGACGACGCCACCGACAGCACGATCCGATCTTTTCACTTTCGGAGCGGAATGTTACGCAATCGGGTTCCTCTCATCAAGGGACTGACGAGTTTTCTGAGTGTCGGTTCCGGCGGTTCCGGTGGTTGGGAGGAACCGACGGCCCTGTTCGGTGCCGGATTGGCAAACACCGTTTCCGGTCTTTTTAAGATTGGTGCCAAGGAGCGACGAACTCTGCTTTTGGCCGGTGCGGCAGGCGGAATCGGTGCCATCCTGCAAGCTCCTTTCGGCGGAGCACTCCTTGCCGCCGAAATCCTTTATTGCAGCACGGCAATTGAACTTGCCGTGATTATTCCCTGCGTCATTGCGTCGATTGTCGCTTGCGCAACGTTCCAATGGTTCCACGGAACAAGCCAAACCATCGTGTTGCCCGAAAGCTTCGGAGTCCACCAACCAACGGACTTCGCGTTTTTCCTGCTGTTCGTACCGATTTTCGCCCTGTTCGGACTCCTGTTTGTGCGAACCGTTTTGGAACTGCGCAACCGAGTTTTTCGGCGGATGGAGATTCCCGACTTCCTGAAACCGGCTATCGGCGGACTCCTGCTTGGTGTCGTTGCTTTGACTTTCCCGCAGGTTCTCGGCGGCGGATATGACTGGCTCCAGCGGCTCATTGACGGTCAGCTGCCGTTCCTGTTGATTCTCCTGCTTATCGTTCCGAAAATTCTCGCCACCGCTCTGACCGTTTCGTCGGGCGGCAGTGCGGGATTACTCGCACCGTCGCTCTTGATCGGCGGTTTGATCGGCGGTTCGCTCGGCCATCTTACCCAATTCGCTCTCAATGCCATTGGACTGCCGGAACTCGCGCCGGACCTGACGCTCTGCGTCCTGCTCGGAATGGGAACCTTCTATGCAGGTGTCGGTAAAGTTCCGCTCGCCGCCGGTGTGATCGTCTGCGAAATGGTCGGCGGCGGCTACACGCTCCTTGTTCCGCTCTTGTTGCTGAACATCGTTCACGTCGCCCTCCAGTCACCGTCCACGTCGCTTTACGAGGAACAAGTTTTGACCCCGGCGGACAGTGAAGCGCATTTCGGCGGCTATTCCGTCGACCTCTTGCGAACGATCAAGGTCGGTGATGTTTATCGCCCGGAAAAGAAGCCGCCGACCTTGATTCCTCGAAACGCAACGGTTCCCGAAACCATCCGACTGATCGCCAAGAGTTCCGATTCGCTCTTTCCGGTCGTCGACGCCGACGGACTCATGCTCGGTGTCCTCCTTAGCGACGACGTAAGGGCCTTATTCCGCAGTCGCAAACAGTGGGCCGCCGTCACGGCGGAAAGCGTTCTCCAGTCGATGAACATCACGGTTTTTCCCGACACCGACCTTCACGTTGCCCTGCGAACCTGTACGAAATTCGACCTGAACGAACTGCCCGTCGTCGATCCCGACGTACCGCGTCGTGTCCTCGGAATCATCCGCAAACATGAAATCCTTGCCGCTTACAACGAACGCCTACAGACCGCAAAGTGGGATCGGTAAATCAGAATATTCCGAATGGTTTCCCTTACACGTCCCGGTTTCGACGGATTTACGTCTTCCACCGAAAGGTTGCCAACGGGTACACTTGCGGCAACTCCCAGTAGGGCGAGACGTTTTCAGCATTCTCGTCGATTTTCCATTGGACATCCTGTCAAAAAATGTGTCGAATGTTTCTGGCAATTGTAGCGGCACGCGACACCCGGCGAAATCTTCTCGGACTGTGTGATGTCATCAGGTTCTCGCAAAATTTCTCTTGACACGGTCTACCATTTTTCATTATTCTCTGTTATAGTGGATGATGGAATGGGTGGAAGCGGTGCTGCTTCCCGCCCGACACTGCACACCACTCCTGCTTTAACGAGGTTTTCATGCGTGGTTTCCATTATGTCGCGATCTCATTGACGCTATTCCTTGCTTTTGCGGTTCAAACGATCGCTCAGACCTATAAGAGCTGGCAAATGGACGAGAAAGGTGAAGAGAAACAAAAGGACGTTTTCGCCCTTCTGAAGGATAATAGACATGGTAACGACCGGCAGGGGATCGATGATTTTTTTCGCTTTTACTATTTTGCCCGCTGGACGGATCCCAACATAGCCGCTAGGGTTCGCGGATATGCGAACGACCTTGTGACGCAGGACCTCAAGAATCTGGATGCCGCGCCGCGAGATTATCTTTTGAACCTGTCTTTTGACACTCTTGGCAAAATGGTTGCCGACCGAACGATCACGCCGACAGCCCGATACAACGCAATTTTGACGATCGGACTCTTGAACCAACGCGAAGCAGCGTCGAATAATGCATTGCCAGTTCCCTATGCGGTGGCACTGGGGTATCTTGTGAAAGAGTATGAAAACCAAGACAATCCGGATTACATTCAGTACGGTGCCCTTGTCGGTATTTATCGGCACGCACTCCTCGGAATTGCCGACGCCAAAATGAAGGATGAGACCTTGCCGCAGTTGATGAGAAAAATTATCGAGGACGGAAAGCCGACAACTCGTACCCCCGACGAACAGGAGTTGCTCGACTGTTCTCGCTTGCGTGCGTTGGATACGCTCGGTGCGTTGAAATCGGTCGGTTCCAACCATGAAGTCGTTGACCTTTTCCTCCGTGTGATGGCCGACGAAAAAGAAACCCTCGAAATGCGATGCTACGCGGCAAGAAAATTAGCCGACCTAAGGTTTAAGGATAGGGAAGCGGGACTTCCTCTTAACTCTCAGAAAATTGCGTCGGCACTTTTTGATTTAACCAAGGCGGTTTGTGACATCGAACTTCGGAATATCGAAGATGCAAGGAATAAGGCAAAAGCGAAAACCGGCGGCGGGGCAATCTCTGTGGGACGTGGGACAACTTTATCGGGACTGGAGGACGAAGACCCGGATTTCGCCTTATTGTCCGCTGAGGCCAAACATGAGGTGACGGTAGCGGTGCGACGAATTAAATCGGAATTGGCAAACATCAATTGGGGAATTCGCGGAGCAAGCTTCACTGGAGCGGCGGCGATCGGCATCCTGCCGGAATTGCCATCGGACGATCCGCTTTTCCGCAAACTGAATGACACGTCCAGAGCAATCAGACTTCTATTCCAAGACCTCGAACAGGGACCACCGGACAAGCCGACTACCACCGGAACAAGCAGTGGAAGCCGTTCCCCAGCAACCTCCGGAACGACATCGGGACCAGGAACGGCATCGACAGCGCCGGACCCCAATGCACTTAAAGTCAATTTGAGCAATATTCGAGACATGCTGAACAAATTCGGCAACACGTTACGCACGTTAGAGGAATCGGGCAAATAGTAAAACGTTAAAGAGGGGGGCACGTGAATCACGTGTGTCCCCTCCCCACTGCCGAAGGAATTGAATGTCATGGAGGATGTTCGGCTTTGCATTGTTTTGATGGTGTTGCCGTTCTTGGCGTGTGGTTGCGCCTCGACCGTTCCGAAGGGGCAGTCCGTCGAATCGGTGGCGTCTGATCCGTGGGCGACCGTCAATGCGGTGGAAATCCAGGGGCTTACGCCCCCGGCTCTTGATGCCCCCCCGACTATTGATGTCTCTCCGGCTCTCGAAAACGAACCCGTTGTCGACGAAAAAGTGCTCGAACTCGAACAAGTCCTTGCACGAGACGACTGGGCAAGGAATCACGAACTCCAGCGTTGGATCGACAACGGAATGAAGAATCCGAATCCCCACCGCGATCCCCTTGAATCGCAACGTCTGACGGAATTGTACCATTTGAACAACAAAACCGCGAAAACGGACGTCCCGGCCCCCGTGGGCAACCGTGACACAACGACGGGCTTGCTCTCGACTTGGCGATGGCTCCACCGTGATCTGGAAAAACTCCAAACGAACCACGCTCCGGCAGAACCGTATCTCAATGACGCAAAGTTTCGAGACAAAGCCTTCGACGTTCTGCGAACGAACGCTGCGATTCTTTTGGGACGCAACGGCAACGAATCGGCAAAAAACGAGTTGTTTGCGGCCATCGAAAACGAGAAACTCCGGCCCGAAATCCGCTGTGCCGCCGTTGAAACCCTGGGAAAGTTTCCGTCAACGACCACCGACGATTTGATTCCGCTACTCGACTACGCCAAGGAACGCAGTACGGACTCGTTCAACGAGCGTACCGGGTTGTCGGAGAAAAAATTCTATCCGGGCAATCGCGCCCTTTGGATGGAGCTGCTCACGGCCCTTGCCGAAAAAGTCGGGCCGTGGGAACATCCGTGCTTCGTCGAACCGCTCACTGCCAGGAACGGCGATATTCGTTTGGAAACGGCAAGAATCTGGCGTCAGAATCCGCCAAAGGATACAACGATTTCGTTGCCGCCGGAGTTTCTGAAATTCGCCGACGAAGAACGAGATTCCCAAGTCCGCGTCGAAATTCTCCGAACGTTGGGAGCTTGGAAACAGCCGGATATTCTGCCGCTGATCCGAAACGACTTGAACCACATCGTCCAGGTTCGCAATGCCGCATTGGACGCCATTGCCGCTGCCGATTGCCGCGAAGCGATTCCGCTCGTTCAGGAGAAACTCCGGGACCCCGGCGCACGGAATCGAGCCAAAGCGGTCGAAACGCTCCGCAAACTCGGCGAACTCGACGACGTGTTCCGCAAAGGCGACGACAAGGATTGGGAAGTCCGTACCGAGGTCGCCAAGGCACTGACCGAACGACGGACACCGGAAAGTGTTGCGCTGGCCAAGAAATACCTTGCCGATTCTCCGAAAGTCCAGACGGCAACGCTCGAAGCGATTGCGACGTGGCCGCTCGAAGAATCCGGGCCGCTATTACTCGAAGCGATGAAAGGCCAGGGACGCATCCAAGCTCAGAAAATCCTCGCCGTTCAATGGAACGATGCCGCCGAGTTCAATGCCCGTGATCTGCCTAAAAATCAAGCCGCAAACCACGCCGACTTGGTCCGCCGATTCCAAGACTTTATGGCGACGCGGAAAAAAAACATCGAACAAGCTGACGAACCGATTTTTTCCGGTCGAACGGAAAGCAGGCCAGAAAGCGAAGCGTTCATTGCCGACATTCGGAAAACGCTGGAAGAGCTGTGCGATTTGTCCATTGCAGCCTCGCGCCGTCAGGAGTTGGAGACAAAACTCGCAAGCCTCGGCCCGCAACTGGTTCCGATTCTTGAGCGGCTTTGTTTTGAGGAAGACCGCCGGATTCCGAATTCTTTGGACGCTTCTGTGTTGGCGGCGATTGATCCGGTGTTCGCCGCAATCGTCAAACTGAACGACGCCGACGCCAATGTTCGGCGGCGAGGGGGCAGCGACCTATCCCGACTTGCGGACGGTGTTCCGTTAGGTCGCTTGGCGGTTGCGAGAATCTTTGAAACCCTTCGCCGCTCGGACGATCCGTTCGTCGTTCAGCCGGTCCTGCGAATTCTCGAACAATCGGACGCCGAGCTTGCAAGGGAAACGGCGAGAACACTGACCGCGTCGAACTCGATGGAAGTCCGAAAGAGAGCCTTCGATGTGCTCAAAAAACACGGCGAAGGACACGATTTGTCGTTGCTTGCCGAGCAGTTGCAACATTCAAACGATTCCTCGGTACGAATGATTCTTGAAACGATCACACAAATTGCCGCAAGAACGGAGTCGGACGAATTCCGCGATGAAAAAGAGACCATCGCCGCCGAGCTCCGGGCGATGTTGCCACGCCTCAATCCGTTTCCGCAAGTGGACGCGGCGGCAACGCTCCACTATCTCGGCGATTCCATTGGGGCCGAAACGCTTCAACGGCTTTCTTTGTCGAAGGATGCCAAACTCCAAACTTACGTGGCCAAAACGCTCGGCAATCTCAATGATCCGGCGTTCGTTCCGATTCTGATTCGACTCCTGAAAGTCGACAGCGTCGGTGTCCGACAAGCGGCTCTCGTTTCGCTGCCGAAATTGGTCGGTGAAGACATTGGCGACATCGAGACGCCGGAAACCCGCGCTGCCGATCTTACTCCGGCGCAGAAAAAGGCACTCCGCTGGGAAAATTGGGCAAAAAACATTCGATAAACTTGTTTCCAACCCACAAAACTTTGCTCCATTTTGCCAAAATTGCCATTTGGGGATTGTGTTGCCTCGTCGTCTGTTCCTCTAGGGCGTATTAAAAATGGGTTTGGACAACATTCCCGTCACCCCCGCGAAGGCGGGGGCCTAGAGGACAGATGTTCACATCTTCTTTAATTGCAAAAACTTATGGCGATGAAACAAACTCAATGACGTCGAGTGTCTAGGCCCCCGCCTGCGCGGGGGTGACGATAAAAACTCCAGACCACTTTCGATCATCTCTGACGGTTGAACTTCGGGATTCATTCTCGTACAAGCAACTCGACGATGTGGATGATCGGTGTGTTTTTACACACTGCATCGAGTTGCATGATTCCTCCGAAGTGCATAACGCAACTCATATCGGTCGTCGCCAAAATGTCGCAACCGCTCGCCTGAATGTTTTCGACCTTGCGGCGGCCCATTGCCAATGACGTACCGGCCATTTTGACGCTGAACGTACCGCCGAAGCCGCAACACTCGTCGACAAAGGGAATCGGTACATATTCCAGATCGCGGATTCCTTGAAGAAGTTTCATCGGAGCGTCGACGATGTTCAGTTCTCGCCGAGTGTGACAACCGATATGCAAGCCGACTTTCTTGGGACAACGGGCGCCGAAGTTCGTTTTGCCGAGAACGTCGACGAGAAACTCGCTGATTTCAAAGACCCGTTTGCCGACCACCACCGCTTCGGAACCCGGTGCCAGTTGTTCAAAGAACACTCGGCACATCGCCGCACAGGAACCCGATGGCGTTACAATCCAGCGGTACTTTGAGAACACCCGCTCAAAGTGTTCCATAACCCGTTTGGCTTCGGGCCAATACCCGCTGTTGAACGCCGCCTGACCGCAACAGGTCTGTTCCGGCGGAAATTCCAAGGGAATGCCCTCGTTTTCGAGAATCCGAACCATCGCTCTGCCGACCGATGGATAGAACTGATCAATATAGCACGGAATGAACAGTGCTACCGTTTCTCCGACTCGATATTCCATAGTAAACTCCAACATTCAGTTGCCCGTTCATCAGACCTGTTGCATAACCTCCAAATTTCGTCGTTCCCGCGAAGACAGGAATCTAGACAAAAGGCGTTCAAGTCATTCCTCTAGATCGTATTAAAGACTTTTTATCGTCACCCCCGCGTAGGCGGGGGCCTAGAGAACAGATGTTCACATCTTCTTTAATTGCAAAAGTTTATGGTGATGAAGCAAATTCAATTTCGTCTGGAGTCTAGACCCCCGCCTGCGCGGGGGTGACGAGTATTCGCAATTTTAGCCTTGGTACGGCTAGTACAAAGTCGTGGAAATGGTTTTCGTCATTCCCGCGAAGGCGGGAATCTAGACAATCGACGTCGTTGAGTTTGTTTCATCGCCGTAACCTTTTGCCATTAAAGACTATGTGAACATTTGACCTCTAGGCCCCCGCCTACGTGGGGGTGACGGTGGTTTATCCTTTTTTCTATGAAGGTCAATTCGATGACTATGGACTAGAGAACGAGATTATAATTTGATAGCCAATATTGACAAGGGCGCGTGGAAAATTCGGGCGGAGTTTTTAGCGGGACAGTGAACAGGAGGGGGCCTTGCGGATTCTGTTCTTTTTGCTACAATCCCCGGTCTTCCCTTTGGAATGGTGTGGAACACTCAATACAAAAGTCAGAAGGCAATGTACGCGATCATCAAAGACGGTGGACGGCAATTCAAGGTCGAAGTCGATAAGCGATTGGAGATAGACTACCGGGGCGCACTCGAACCGGGAACGATTATTGAGTTCATCGAGGTTCTTGCCATTGGTGGCGAGGAAAGTGTCCGAATCGGTCAACCGACCGTTGAGGGGGCCAAGGTCGTCGCCGAGGTCGTTTCTTCCGTCAAGGGTCCGAAGCTCGTCGTCGCCAAATTCCGCCGCCGCAAAAATTCGAGGCGAAAGACCGGACACCGGCAAATCTACACATTGGTCAAAATCAACGAAATCGTGGGGTAACGCCTTCGACAGAGTGGACGACAAGGTGTTTTTCTTAAAGGGCCGCGCCCGGTGGGTCGATATAGCCGGTAGAGGAGCCGATCTGTTTTCCGGTTCGTATTGCCGTTTACCTCAAAGGGGGGTCGATGATGTTTTGCCGAACACTATACGCCTTGATTGCCGTTGCCGTGCTTTACGTTGCTTTCGCGCCTTTGGAAGCCGCCGCTCAACAGGCTTATGGAAACCAGTGGGCAAGAGCGTACAATGTCCAGGACTGGCAACGGTTCTATTACTATCCCTACGTCTATTATCCCCACAATTACCACGCGCCGGAATATTTCCGGAGTTCAGAGAACTTGTACAACCGCTATCCTGCCGAGATGCAGGTCCCAGCCTACAACAAGGACTGGATAAACTTCTATCCGTCGACGCACCGGTACTATTCCGGGAACCATTTCCGGCTGGATATTTTCTAGGGCCGCACCAAGCCTAAAATTGTGAATACTCGTCACCCCCGCGCAGACGGGGGGTCTAGAGGACAGATGTTCACATCTTATTTAATGGCAAAAGGTTATGGCGATGAAACAAACTCAATGACGTCTAGGGGCTAGGCCCCCGCCTGCGCGGGGTGACGATAAAAATTCTAACCCCATTTTAATGCGCTCTAGAGGAACGACTTGAACGCTTTTCGTCTGGATTCCCGCCTTTGCGGGAATGACGGATAGAGAATCCACAATTTTAGACTTGAGACCGTTGTCATCCTGAGTTCGTAGTAGCGTGCGATGCGCACGGCAACTTTGCCAGTCGTATTTGATTGGAAGGGGGCATCTCGCCATCTTGGAGGAATACAAGTCACGTTCCCCACGCTTTGCTGATTCGGTGTGCTACCGACAGCTCGGCGTGTTCAGGCGACGTGATTGGTCGTCCTCAATCTCCTCTTGGGAGAGAGCTATAGGGTGCGTGGTAATTGGCTCCATATGGTTGGTACTCCGGCTCTTCTGAGTAGAACGCACGGGGGCGTCAAAGTTTAGTTGAGAGTTTGGGCCAACGAGGCAAGGTGGGCAACTAACCGCCGGGCGGCTGTTATTTAGTCGGTACTCCGACTGTGTTTGTGCGGAGTAACGCACGTTGCCGCTCGGTGGTTAGCGACCTCCCTCTTGCCAACAAAACTTTTACGTCCCCGAACGTGTAGGACGAAATCTTGGATTTCATAAACTATTGAAAAATAAGGACTTATGAAAGCACTGTTTTTCAGAAAACCCTTGCCTACGCCCGACTTCTTGCCTAAATCTTGCCTATAAACTGCCCATCTTATCATAAATCACCCTACGCAAAGGGCTGTTCGGAGTAAATTTTGTCGTGAAGCCAAGCGATACAATTATCAAGAATCCCGTCGTCCAGTGCGTTGTAAGACTGATCGCCCATCGTTTGCGGAGCGTGGCCTAACCACAGCCCATTGTATGTTCGGAATCTCGGCTCATTGTAGATCAATGTCGATGACGTTTTGCGGAGTTGGTAGTATGCAATCCCGTCAGGAACGTCCAGATTGGTTTTACGCAATTTGACAAGCACTCTCTTGAAAGCACAGGTGATATTGTCGCTCTTATGGCTCTTCCCATCATCGCCGACGTACTCGCTCCAGAGAGGCTTGCCGTCTTGGTTGACCAAGAGACAATTCGCAAACTCGGCATGTATCGGATACTTCTTCCTGTTGGCAATCTCTTTGTCCAATAGTGCTTTCGTCTCGTTCCACAATCTATAGTGGACTGTTGGAACCTTAGCGTGCTTTTTCGTCTTACATCGCTTATGGACGATCTTGCCGGTTGCAGGATGGTACGCTTCTCTGGTGAGTTGTCCTATCTCTGACGCTCCGAATCCACAATTTAGCGTCAACAGGATACACAACTTCATACGTGAATCGGTGGCGTCCAGTATCTTATGTATCCACTCCAAAGGAATGGTCTGCGGTGTTTGGTGCTCTTTCTCGAACTTGTATCTATCACCCTTGCGTTGCAAGCAACCCGGAACCGCCGCCAACTTTTCATCATCGACTAACCAGTTGATTAACTGTTTGAAACCGGCGAACAAGTCTTTGGCGTACTTCGGCTTGATCTCTTTATCAAGGACACGTTTGGCAAGGTATCCATAATAGGCGTCGATATGGTCTTTTGTTCCGATCCTGTCAACCTTGCCATTCATAATCGGCGACCATTTCCTGTAAACTTCTATCGTGTTGACGATCTTTCCGAATCGCCCGGCAGTAATCTTTCTCAATGAGTGTCGTTGTCGCTGATAGTCGATAAACCTGTCTATATGATGTTCCAGTTTCCGTGATTCAGGAACATCTATTCCCTGCTCTTTCAGCATTTGATTGATTGTCCCTCGTTCATATTCATTCTCGATCAATCCTAATTCTTTTTTCTTACGGACAAGCAATTCATCTTTTAGACCGACAACCTTTTCGGCTTCTTCTTGGACTTTTCTTTCAAGAATATGCTTTCTCACTTGTCTATTATGTGCATAGGCCATCCATGCGTTCGAGTATTGGAGAAAAGTATAAGTTCCATTCAATAAATCTTCTAACTTGATTTCACCATCGAGCCTAGGGATAGCGCCCGCTGTATTCAAATCCTCATCGGTAACAGATACCGTGCTTTGCAATGTGTCTGCAAACTTGTCTGCAATCAGTAGTCTTGCTTCCCGTGCTGCCTCTCCTTCAATACATTCGGGAGAAACATGGAGCGGATTTCGTAACGAATCATCTATCGGCGACAGTGCCGGTTTTAAGAGTGCCTGCCGGATACCCGATTCCTTCCGTTTTAGGGTTTCGACTACGGGGTCAAGTACCGATTTCATGGCAGGGTTTCGCATCAGTACCGTCAGGGTCTTAATGCCCGATTGAATCCCCTCCAACTCCGCACGGTATTCCAATTCATACGGGCGAAACGTTTCAACGGCCAACTTCCTATCGATTTCGGCTTGCTGTTGTCGAAACCACTGATTGGCGGCAACTACGGTATCCGTCCGATTTGTCCCGCCGAGATCGGCGGCTTTGATTCGGAGCGGAACTTTTTTGTACGTTACTCGCCAGCGTTTTTGCTCCGAGTCCCAGCCCATCTGTGCGTCGGCCATGTTTTACATCGTGTTCGGTGATTCGATTGTCTATCAGTAAGACAACACTATCATCACTGGTCATTATCGGTCATTTGTACAAAAATGTCAATAGGCTGTGGTCATTTTTCTAAACTATTTTGTAGAAAAGGACTTGCGACGGTAAAATTCACTCGTTGCGGCTCGGCGGATTTTGGCTAAACCTCAAACGACCTCAAAGTTTGTCGCCGAGACCGCGATTTTGTGAAAAACTTAGGATTCCGGGTATCAGCCAGCACTCTTGATATTGTCCACAATCTTGGTAGTGTCCGCAAAGGTCAAAGCATCCGTCTTCATAGTGTTGGCATACAATTCCGTTCAAAAATGGTCGTTCATAGGCGTAGACAACAGGCGGTATCGACGGTGTGGACTGTCCGGCGATGTTGCCGACAAGTGAGGACTCTTTGCTTGCATACTTTTGTTTGGTCGCCAGTCGCATCGGTTCCCATATAGTGTCTACGTTGGTATGCTTGCCGTTTGCATCTAACCAAAAATCACCTACTTGGTATATCTTTTGAACACGTAGCCCTTGTTTGAACAAGATTGGCAATATCTTAACCCGCCGTCCATTCTTATTCTTTTTCCAGCAGTTATACTTGAGGACATAACGATAAACTCTATCACGGTTTTTATCTGTAATATAATCGTGTTTGCCCATTTTATAGCGAACCTTGGCAACATTCATAGCGTCTCTAAGATGTTCGATCAGGGCGGTCTTTGTCAACTGTGTGTCGATGAGGCAGTGAAAGTGCACTTTATCTGCCGCGTTCCGTTTATAACCATCCTTTGTTATCTCCAGCATAAATAAGGCAACTATCAATTTCTTGCGCCGTAAGAATTGAAGTATTGCTTGGAATGTCTTTCTAAGTTTCGGAATGTCTGGAATAAAGTGGTTTTGTGTGATATTTATCGTTACAACATGTTTCGGCTGGCGTTGGTTATGACATAAGCAATAACAGTATTTTCTTGCTATGTTATCATAACTTTCAAGAGATGATGTCCACGACTTCTTCCCATTGGCTCTGTAGGTTTCTCTTTGCCTGGGTTTTCGTTGGTAGAGATGGTCGGGATACTCTTTGAAGTCCTTACCTTGTTTTATACGCAGTGATTTGCTATAATCAATCATATCTCGCTGGTGGTTACTGATTGGCAGTAGTTACCTATCTTATAGGGGGTGCGGCAACACCCCCTCACTATTCTGATCTTCGTAGTTATAAATCACCTGCCATATTCTTTCAAGTTAGGGATATAATCTCTTTCGTATGATTTAGGGATAAATTAAGGATAAGGACAAGGTTTAAGAATAAAACTGTAAAAGTAATTTAAGGATATAATTTAAGGAAACTGTAAGGAGATAACTGTTGGTTGTTCGTAATTCTGTATATTACGCAATGATTTACGTGATTCCATATTATTTCAATAGAGGGCGGCCTCGGTAAAAAGCCTTTGGGCTATCGGAAATATCCTCTTGATTGTGGGACGCTTCTCTATTCCTTATGCAGCATTGCCCCCTCTTGGTATTTATCGATACTCACTGTGGCAGTAAGGGAGCGAAACGCCATCCATTTTGCCGATTGCCCCTTCGTCGGGGAAAACGGCGATTGTGTGGAAAACTGAGATTCGGGTCAAACCGTACTTTGGTCTATCGTTCTGACTTGGCGGCTCCCATTGCGTAAAAGTCAACATTAGTAAAATACTAACGATTGGGCGGTCAATCAAATAAAAAACCCCGGCCTTTTGGAAAAAAAGGGGCAAATTGCTATACAGTAGGAGGGGCAAGCAACCTCTCTTACCTTGACCTTTGATCCTCTTAACCGAGAGAGTACCTATACAAAACATTGCCGCGCAACCGACCGACGCCGATGTTCCGTTCGAGAAAATTTTCCGGGGGCTTGCTTTTTTGGATGGGGAGAGTATGCTGGGTGGCGTGCTGGTTTTTCCCACGGACAACGGAGGAACCTTACCGAATCTGTGGAGGAACCTTACCGAATCTGTGAACATTAGACAATCAGTTTAGACGAAAAGTCGTAAGTCTCACGCCAAAAAACTTTCCACGTTAAACGCGAGACACGAACCATAGCGGTATCGGTAGGTTTCTGTCGGGCCGTTATGGTTCGACGCACCGTTTTTGCCCCCGATGCGCTTGTCGTCCTGTAGTGATACAGGGCGTCGGTCGTGTATGCGGGGCAAACGGTTTTCTGTGGAAAGTTTACCGGGCGTGAGCGACAGGCTGACGCCTTTCTTGTGCGCCCGTCTCTAAAAACGGGATTCTTGATCGGCGGCATATTCCGTTTGTTTCGTTCCCTATCCTCTCTCTTACACCACCAAACCTATGCCTATTACAGTTACAATCACTCTTGATGGAATGATGAAAACCATATCGGAGCAAGAATTATTCGCTCTCGCGGCACAGGGAATAATCGGACCGGATACAATCGTCATTGTGAACGGAAAACAATTTTATGCCAAGGTCGCAAAAGGGATCGTATTTGGACAACCCCAGCAGACGGAGAGGCCGGTTTCTGTTTCGCCGCCACAAGGAAAGGGATTCCGGCACTGGTGTTTAGAAGTCTTGAGATTCAGAGGCCGTGCCCGGCGTCTGGAGTACATAAGTTGCGCCTTGATACAAGTTCCTTTCGGATACCTCGTTGGTTTCTTGTGGGGGTTGGCAAGTCCGGAACTCGGTGCATGGTGGGTTGGCACTTCGGAACTCGGTGCAACCGGCCTTTTCGCAACTATTTCGGCATTGCTTATCGGCATACCAGTGTTCCTACTGGCATTGTCTCAGTGTGTAAGAAGGCTTCACGATATGGAATGCAGTGCTTGGATGGCTGTTCTTGCTCTCATTCCTATAGCCAACATAGTCTTAGGCATTTTCTTGCTCTTTGGAAAGGGACCGGGACAACCCGGAGAAAATTGCTATGGCCCAGATCCAAGAGAAGGCGGTGGATTCTGGAACGCAGTGGCGGCTGTACTTTTCAAAAAACTGTGTTGAATCTACCCCCCCTAACAAAAATTGACCCTCATGTTCATCGAAATCATCGTAGACGGACAGGTCATCAATACGGTAACGCAGCAGGAACTTTTTGTACTCGCGGCGGAAGGAACGATTGACCCGGAAACGATTGTCCGTGCCAATGGAAAACTTGGAAGGGCTGGACAGGTCAAGGGGATCAAGTTTTTACAGCCAACAGCACTTCCTCTCCCAACACCTACTTCGTCTCACACAGTGTCTCCTCATCGGCAAACGCAAGGCTACCCACCCCGAAGTACGTCCGCTTCCGCTACCGTTAGGTCTGGCAGTCCAATCTACTGGTATTTCGAGGTCTTGAAAAAATACGCCGTCTTCAGTGGCCGTGCCCGGCGTCAAGAGTTTTGGATGTTTATGTTGACCGATGCGATTATAAGGTTTGTACTTAGTGGATTTTCGCTAATAGGTGCGGCTGGGATTGTAGATACATTATACACGCTTGCTACATTGCTGCCGTTCTTGGCAGTACACGTCAGACGCCTTCACGATATTGGAAACAGTGGCTGGTGGCTGTGCGCTCCGCTTCTTATCCTGTTCCCTCTTGGAGGTGTTATTTTAGGTGTAGTGGCAGGGACGATTGCCCCCGATATAGGCGTGGTACTTTTCTTATTTGGAATTTGTTCGGGGGTATTCATAGGCGGCCTGATACTCTTCGTCTTTTTTTGTCTTGACAGTCAGCCCGGTACGAATCAATACGGCCCAAACCCAAAGGGAGTGGGCAGGTCATCGTTACACCACTAACGGATGCAACGGATACTATCTGACTGCCCTTACATTGACCCTTTCGGGGCATGGTGCTATAACGCCGGAGTCAATATATTTCAAGCGATTCTAGTAAAAGTTGGGTACTACCGGCAGGGTAGTAATCAGATTACTACCCTACCCACTGACGAATTCCCTGACGGAAAAGATGCCGACTTTGTGGGGCACTATCAGATAGCCTAAACACGGCGGGTTAAACGGGCAAATTTGGGCAAAAATGGAGAAATTTAGTTAGAGGCAACGGGGACAGGGTTCGGAAGAATTCCAAGAATAGTCGTCTCGCACCAACCGGATTTAGGCAAGAATCTTGCCTAGAACATCACTCACTTGCTTGTGTATGATTAAGAAATCGCCCAGAATCGATTTTAAGGAGAGATGTCCTAAAATCGAACTTTGGCAATTTAGGCAAGAATCGCTTAGAACGCCGTTTTATGGGCTTTTGGTGTTAGGCAAACCCAGAATCTTGCCTAAAATCTTGCCTGTTACAATAAATAACGTCGAAAACTATTGACATAATCTCTATAAATATCAAGGATTTATGTAAAAATCGGGGCGACTGGATTTGAACCAGCGACCTCTGCGTCCCGAACGCAGAACACACTTTTGCTGTTTCGCCGAAGAATTCCTCTTGGCGATAGACGGCAGAATGGCTACAATGCGGCGTCCTTTGGAGTCTCTTGGTTATTTCAAGGAGGAGAGTTACTTGAGAGAGCACCTGAACGAATCACCGTTGATATGTCACCTTCGCGCCGCCGTCTTGTTGGGGGCAATGATTTTGATTCCCGGTGTTGCCGTCTGTTGGAACTTGTTGCCTAAACAGCACTATGAGTCGGAAAGTCTTACCGAAGTCCTTTCGGTGGATGAACCGGTGCCGGAAGAATCGGAAGAGTTTGACGACGACGATTCGCTTTCATCGTTACCACAGCCGCCCGTCTTACAAGCGGCACCAATTTGGATGGAACACGAACCGGTACCGGAATTGAATTCGATGGCAGAGAACCATCCGTTTCCTTCGACGTCCGACGGACCAATCAAAGCAGTGAGCTGGGAGATGGAAAGTCAAGCAAACGTGATTTCCCCTCCGTCTTCGTTCGACGAACCGAGCACACCGATTGTATCTGGCATTGGTGCCGCCCCACAAAGAAGTTTTCCGTTGCTCGAATCCGAACTACAAGCCCTTGGAGTTTCACGACATCGCCTCGAGAAATGGGGTAGCCGCGGCGAATTGTTTCGATTCTCTTGTTACGTTGCCTCGCCAGAGCCGTATAGCTACCAAAAAATGTTCCAAGAGATTGATTTCGATGAGATCCGCGTTGTGGAACGGGTGATTGCCGACATTAAGTCTTGGAAAGGAGGACAGAGGCAGGGAACTGTCAATGGGAATTAGGAGGAAGTATAATGAGTTTCTCCGATTCGTATTTCCTGTCCCCACTTCGCTTCCGTCTCGAAAACAATGAACGTTGCCGAAGTTCGTATCATTCCCTTTGTGGGAAAGCCGTTGGAATACATATCTTCCGGGATACCGAGAACACTCTTCTCAGTGCCGGAAAACGGATTCCTGGCCGGACCGGAAAATTATCTTTTGGAACGCATCGTCCATTGGATTACCGGAGGGGGGCTGCCAGAAAACATACTGCCAATCACGTTTTTCGGCCCGAACAACTGCGGAAAGACGCACCTCCTACAGGGAATCAACGACGCTTGCCGAAAACCTTACCAAAGCGGCAACAGAAAAAAACGCGCCTATTATCTGCGAGCGGCTGACTTCGCACGACAGTTTGCCGAAGCCATCGACATGCGGACGGTGGATGACTTCCGACGCCGTTACCGCGAGGCAGACTGGCTGATTCTCGACGATCTCGCAGCACTTGTGGAAAAACCTGCCGCACAAGAAGAACTGCTCTTCACGTTGGATGCTCTGATTGCCAACGGAAACACGGTACTGCTAAGTGACTCTCAATTTCCCGGAGAAAACGGTCGGTACTCGGAGCGATTGACAGCCCGACTTCTAGGAGGTTTGACGGTTCCGATTGCGCTTCCCGGCACGGCGGTTCGTCTTCGATTTCTGCAGGAGCTGGCGTCGGCCTTTCGTTGTCCGCTGCCGTCGGCGGCATTGGAATATGCCGCAAAGGAACTTTCCTTGTCAATTCCAACCTTGCACGGGACCTTTGCTCAGATGTTTTTCGAAGCAAAAGTCGAAGGGGCGAAACTCGATACAGCAAGGTTAAAAACGTTTTTAGCAAAGCGGTTGGTCGAAACCCGACCGTCAATTGTGGAAATCGCGAAAAAGACCGCAAAGCATTTTGCACTGAAACTCGCTGACCTTCGTGGTACGTCTCGGACAAAAACGATTGCGCAGGCACGTTCAGTTGCCGTGTACCTTTCACGAGAACTGACCGCCTTAAGCTTGAAAGACATCGGTAAGTATTTTGGCGGCCGCGACCACACGACCATTCGGCACCTTGTTGAAAGCGTCGAAACAGCCATCGGAAGCGATGCCGTCCTGCGGAATGTCGTGCTTAAGCTGCGTTGATAGACGTCGAACGTTAATAGCCTTCTATGAGAACCGGCGATCGTTTAAGAAAGCTAGCGAGTCTACCGAATTTACTCCCATTCTTCTATCCGAGCGTTCCCGTAGGTAGCCCAAGTTTGCGGGTTCGAGAAAACAGTGAAGTCGCCCAGGTCTATAACGAGCGCACCGACCCTTTTCAGGATGGTCGATCAATTCCTTAACTCCTTGTCCAATATGATTTAATTGGGGAAATTACATACTTGATTCTACCAATCGTTTTTTTACTGGGCTGGCGGTAAAATTTTACCAACGTATTGTTCTTTTGCCGTCATTCCTGCGTAGGCAGGAATCTAGAGAAACAAGGTTAACCCTTTACATCTACATTCCCGTTTTCACGGGAATGACGGATATGTTATCCGCCAGAGCAGTAAATCGACACACTTTTTGCAAAATGATACATCGAAAACTCGAAATTATTTTTTTGTGTGTTTTCAGTATCGTTACACAATTTTTTAATTTTCAGAGGTGTTTTGCCGAATTATCGGAAAACAACTTTTATTTTTTCCAGAATTGGACTTGGCACGGTAGGTTGCTACTAAATAAAATTGGAGGCGAAGGCGGTTCCCGACACAGGGTCGGTGAACAATGCTGTAGCAAAACATTTTTTATAGCCGGGTGTTTCCGGCAGAAAGGCAGGTTTCGGAGGACGAAAAATAAGAGTTACGACTCCCCCTCTTCTGCTTGAATTCCACAGACCAGCAAAAGGAAAAGGAGCGGCGTGTATAGGAAGTATTTCATGGGGACAGACTCCATACTTTCTATCGGCACTTTTCTCCATGTCCGTTGACAAGTTTTTCCACGGAGTCCGCAACAGACTCCGTGAACGTTACAGCATTCAATTCGACGACACACAAATTGTCTAGCGAGCGGTCTTGACCGAAGTTGTATCAAAATGCTACACTTTTTGCAAAATGATACAGCACGTGTATAATTTTGCAACTTTTTTGCCACTGTGTGTTATTTTGATACATTCGTATAATGTTCGTAAGTTCTTTATCAGCATAGACTTATAAAAAATTTTGAGATTTTTATAATATTGGCACAAAAATTGCTAGATAAATTAGATGTAGACTCATTGTACCACAATTTTTAGCCGGTATTCCGGCAGAAAGGAAACATTAAATGCTAAAGTCACAAAACGTTAATTTAGGTAACTGGGGGGGGGGGGGGCTTCCAGGGTGGTCTGTGCCCCTTTGCCGCTTTT
>Ga0099364_10004132_pt1 | contig 22060 bp, 14 predicted proteins | sample TergutTh196P3_FD_73070 | JGI IMG/M metagenome (GOLD analysis project Ga0099364, IMG submission 73070) | Microcerotermes parvus P3 segment gut microbial communities from Pointe-Noire, Republic of the Congo - Th196 P3 | ecosystem: Host-associated > Arthropoda: Insects > Digestive system > Gut ...
GTCCATATAGCGTTTGAGCATATCCCGATCCATCATATCGGCCAGGGCATCGAAGAGCGGACGGAGGTAGGGGTTGATTTTCGCCTGCAAATCACCTGGGAGAAAACCGAGACTTTCGCCGGCCTCGACGGCAGGCCGAACGAGTACGATTTTTTTGACCGACTCCGTTTTTAACGCTTCGACGGCCTTGGCGACGGCGAGATAAGTCTTGCCGGTTCCGGCGGGGCCGACACAGATTACGATGGAGTGTGATCGGAGCAATTCAACATATCGGGCTTGTCCGTTTGTTTTGGCTCTGATTTGTTTGCCGTGGTAAACATCGATGGGTTTGATATTAGAGACTTCTTTGCCGTGAACGACTTCGGAAATTGCCCGGCGTATATCGTCGGGTTCAATGTGTCCGCTGCGCAGGGCAAGGCGTTGGAGTTGTTCGAGCAGATGCGAGCCTCGTTGGAGAGCGTCGGGATTTCCCCGGAGCAATACTTTGTTGCCGTCGAGTGTAACTTTAATACCGAGTGCTTCACGAATATGGCGGAGATGTGAGTCACTTGGCCCGAAGACTTTTAATAATGCTTTAGAGTCAATGACAGCAACTGCCGATTCGTGTTCGTTCATTATGGGTATTGTATCCGATTAACGCAAAAAAGCAAAAACGAAACTCTATCTCCAAGGCGGCAGAGCATAGCATAAAATCAGCGTTGCCTGGCGCGTTGCGTGTATTTGTTAGCCGCCCCGCAGGGCAGGCTAACTTGTCAATGCACCCCGCCCCGCAGGCTAACGGGCAAGGCGGCTAACTCGATTCCGGTCTATGCAGAAAGACGATTTTTGGCCGTAGAAACACGGGAAACGAACTCTAGAACCCCATACCTCCCATTCCGCCCATGCCTCCCATTCCTCCCATACCCATACTTGGGTCCATTCCGCCGGGCGGCATTGCCGGCTCGTCTTTCGGGATGTCTGTCAGCGTACAGGACGTCGTCAACAACAAACCCGCTGCGCTGGCTGCATTAGTCAACGCCGTCTTAACAACTTTGGCTGGATCGATGATTCCCGCCTCAAACAAATCGCCGTAGATATTTTTATCCGCATCGTACCCGTCGTTTTTGCCTTTCATTTGACGAATTCGATTAACAACAACCGCTCCGTCAATTCCAGCGTTTTCGGCAATACAACGAATCGGAGCGTCAAGCACTTGTTTGATAATTTTGATCCCGAAGAGTTCGTCGCCGAAGGCTTCGACTTTTTCCAGAGACTTTTCGCTTCGGAGCAATGCAACACCGCCGCCGGGGACAATCCCTTCTTCGAGCGCAGCCTTCGTGGCTGCCCGGGCATCTTCGTAAAGATATTTTCGCTCTTTGAGTTCTGTTTCCGTCACAGCACCAACGTTGATTTGAGCAACCCCGCCAGCGAGTTTCGCCAAACGTTCCTGCAATTTCTCCTGGTCATACGAACTCGTCGAAGTTTCGATTTCGCGTTTGATTGCTGATACCCGGGCGTCTATGTCGGCCTTCTTTCCGGCCCCGTCAACCATCGTCGTATGTTCCGATGTAATGGTGATTTTTTTGCACTTGCCGAGATCGCTCATTTTGACGGCTTCCAGTTGCACTCCGAGGTCTTTGTAGATGGCCGTTGCGGCAGTCAGTACAGCAATATCGCCGAGCATGGCTTTACGCCGGTCGCCGTAGCCGGGTGCTTTGACGGCGCAGACTTTCAGCATTCCGCGAAGTTTGTTAACAACAAGCGTCGCCAAGGCTTCACCTTCAATATCTTCGGCAATAATGAGAAGCGGTTTGCTCTGTTTGCTGACTTCTTCAAGCAACGGAATCAACTGTTTTGCGTTGGAAATCTTCTCTTCATGGACAAGCACCAAGGCATCATCTAATTCGACAGTTTGGTCGTTGGCATTCGTTACGAAATGCGGCGACAAAAATCCCCGGTCGAACTGCATCCCTTCGACTACCTCAACGTACGTCTCGGATTGTTTGCCCTCTTCGACGGTGATTACGCCGTTTTTGCCAACTTTCACAAAGGCTTCGGCAAGGATTTTGCCGATCACAGCGTCGCCGTTGCCGGCTATGGCGGCGACTTGCTCAATTTCCTTTTTATTCTTTTCGCTGACGGACGTCGATAGTTTTGCAACGGCTTCGCAGACAGCGGCTGAACCTTTTGCAATTCCTCGGGACAAGGCAATAGGGTCGGCACCGGCGGCGACCATTTTGAGGCCTTCTAGATATATCGCCTCGGCGAGAACGGTTGCCGTAGTAGTTCCATCGCCAGCGACGTCGTTGGTTTTCTTGGCCGCTTCTTTGACGATTTGCGCTCCCATATTTTCTTCGGGATCGCTTAATGTAATATCTTCAGCAACCGTTACACCGTCTTTTGTAATTTTAGGTGCTCCCCAGCCTTTATCGAGGACGGCATTTCGGCCTCGCGGCCCAAGTGTGCTTTTGACGGCCCGTGCTAATTTAGAAACTCCCGCTGCGAGAGGTTGTCGGGCATCTTCATTAAAAGCAAGTTTTTTTGACACGTTATTGTACTCCTGTTCGGAAAAATTGGGTTAGGATATGACTATCGTTCGCCCGGCAGGGCGATCTTCTATAATAATAAGAGTAATGTACCCGATTTCTTAAAAAAATCAAGGCTTGCCGAAACAGCAATGGGCGACGCAAAAAATTTGACAACGCTCAAAAAATGGATTAAAATTTGCAAAAAGTTGAGCAACTAGAGACAATTATCTATGCCAGCCTCTAAAACAACAGGCAACGCAAGATAAATGAGGAGTCGCTTACAACATGCCAAACAACATAGACATGCCAAACAACACAGATCTCTCTGCATCTTCGTCTGCGGGAAATTCCGATTCTCACAGTTCACGATGGAACAACCCGTTTAGCGACAAAGGCATGATATTACTTTTGGCAATCGGCTTGGTCTTTGTGCTCTTCAACATTGTTGCCGCTTTGAGTACAGCGTTCAAACCAAACGCCTTACTCTTTTACTTCAACATGTGCTATTGGCCGTTCTATCCTGCCATTTTTCTGTGGATCGCCGCAATCTGGATTGCGTTAGAATTTGCCAATTTGGCAGAAAATTACCTGAAGTCTGTCAGAATTTCTGCGGCGATGTGCATTTTATTTCTTATCGTTGTTTATGCACTGATGAACTATTTTAATATGGCAAGTTTTGCATTCTGGTTTAATACCATTTTGATAATGATTGCAATCGGCTTCGTTGCCCGTAGTTTTTTTCTTCTTTATAATTATCGATATGCAGGGAAAGAGTCCATTGACGTAGAAGAGGCTACATGGTTCTGGAGTTTATCAGGCATCTTTTGTTCATTCTTGTTCATTTTGGGAATGATGTTTATTATTCCGGTAAGAGTGCAGTATCACGCCAGTGTAGATATTGCGCATACGATGTCTCTATACCGCGTGTGCTATGTGGGATTGCAAGATTTAATAAAACAAGGATACGGGCCTGCGTGGACGTACCTGCTCGCTTTTTTGATTTTTGTTTTTACTCTTGTTTTCTTTTATATTGCCGGCAAATGGTTGCTCATTGTATTATCAAAAATTCGGGCTTATTTCATTGAATAGCAGATTAAAGTTTTCGACTCCATGTGACGTATTGATATGCAGTCAATGCCCATCCGTAAAGTGTTCCCCGTAGCAAGAAAACGATGATTCCAACCGGCATGATATACATAATGAAAGCAAGTAGTGCTGACCGTGGATTATTCTTTACAATCACACCCGGCAGAGGCGAAAACCAACTGCCTCGCTTTTGAGCGAGCATCCATTGGAAAGCGTTGTAGTCATCCATTGCCGGCTGCCATGCATGCGAGCAAGGCGTACTGATTTCAGTAGAGACCATTGAACCTCCTGATACGTTAACCACACGCATTACTTCATGAATGGATTCTCTAAATCTGCGGTGATCTCTCTCTTTATTGAATATCCAAACCGGCGTCTGTGTCAATGCGTTCAATCGTGGAGACGGCGGCGGTGCACCGCAAGCGGCCGGCACCGCCCCCGCAAACATGTCGGGATACCTTTGTATCAATTCCCAAGTACCCCAGCCGCCGCTGCTTATGCCCGTAACCGAGATGCGCCTTTTGTCTATCGGATTATTTGCGATGACATGTTCCATCAATGCTACTAACACATCTAGTGTTCCGTCTTTAGAAGATGGACGAAAAAACCAGCCTCTATCTGATCCCGTTCGGGGAGCCTGCGGCACCAACATAAAAAAATCTTGCTGGTCAGGACCAATCAACATCGGCAATACTGATTGAGCATGAGTAAGAGAATCATCGCCCATTCCATGCAGATGGATAACAAGCGGATATTTTCGGCCAAAGCGGATATTTTTCGGAACACGAAGACGGTAAGTGATTGCCTCGTCCTGATATTTGCCGCCGGTATATTGAAACGTTCTTTCGTTAAAACAATAAACCAGAATTGGATGAGGATGCGTGCTTACATTTTGCGTCCTTCTGTTTTCCATTCGGACGAGTTCCCGTATTTCTTCTGCAGAAAATTGATGAATTTCACTGCGTGACTGCACGTCGTAGATGCCGGTAGAAGTAGAAACCCGTTGCGGCTGCGGTTCTTGAGCATAGAGTGCTTGATCATAGAGCGTTAGTGTGGAGAGAAGCAATGTTAACCAAACGGCAGCGGCAGATAGTTTTTTGCACATAGAGTCCCTCACAATGATTCCACAATGACAGAGTTTGAATCAGTCTAACAGGAAAACCGGCATTTTACAAGACTGGGTTTGGACATTTTTGACATTGAGGGTGTGCTGTATTTTTACAAAGGAGCGTTCAATTCATCTGATCAGGCACGCACTTTTTCCCCTATTGTTCCCCTATAAGGCTGATTCTTCCCCAAAAATTTACACATTCCGCTCTTGATTGGACTCTCTTGACAGAATGTTTTTTTACTCTAACATAATACGGTTGACGGTAGATTCCCGACTGAACGGCCGTCAGTGCGAAAATCGTAATGGTGCGAGATTCGTAAATAGTGCGAAAATCGTAGGTGATTATACCCGCAATGAACATATCATGACAGAACAGCAAAACTCTTCCGACGCGTCCCATGCCTCACCGCAACACCATGCACCGCAGGTGAGCAAGTTGTTGAAACCCGTCGCTTTTGCGATCATTCTTCTCCTTGCGTTTTATGGATTTCTGCTGTCGCAGGGCTATCCTCAACAATGGCGGGACTGGTCCAATGATCACGACGCATACTACGAGTACAAGTTTAGTGCATACAAATCCGTCGATAAAGAGGAAGGGGCGTTTTACGCAACAGCATACGGAAATAAAATTACCTGGACACGGAACGCTGGAGATCAAAATTTCCGCATTGAATGGTCAAAAGAGGGGTTTACAGACGAATTTGTTCCAGATGAGAGCAATTCGGTACGGCTTGCCGACAGAACTCCGAATTCGACGCTGTCCGCCGACATGTGGAAATTGATCGGCGAACAGAGCGTCTTCCGTGTGCGGGTCGTTAAACTTGACGGTGCTGGCGAAAATGCTGGTGTTGTTGCCGTAGCGAACGTTGTTGCCTTGTCGAAAGACTTGGATGCCGAACAACTTGTCGAGGCCGTCAATGTCCGCACGCCGCATCCGCCTTTCATTATGGTGACTCCGTTTGTCACGCTGTTGCTTTGTATCGCTTTTTTGCCGTTGATACCCGCTACTGCCCATTGGTGGGAGAATAACATGAACAGGTTTTTAGTGGCCGGCACACTTGGTCTTTTGACGCTGCTCTACTATCTCATCGGGTGTACATTCCCCATCGAGGAACATTGGCCTGCTCACGGTTATGTAGATCCCGCCGTCGACGGGAACTTTGCTGTCGCCAAGACGGTTTTTCTCAATGCCATCCTGTATGAATTTTTCCCGTTCATCGTATTGCTCTTTTCGCTTTTCGTGATTTCCGGCGGTATTCGCATTGCGGGCAATTTGAGGGCGACGCCGTTTGTTAACTCGGTCATCCTGCTCATCGGCGGTGTTTTGGCCAGTTTTATAGGAACGACCGGTGCTGCCGTTTTGCTTATTCGGCTATTGCTTGAAACGAATAAAGAGCGGAAGTTCAAGGTTCATACAGTCATCTTTTTCATTTTCATCGTATGCAACTGCGGCGGCTGTTTGACTCCGTTGGGCGACCCGCCGCTATTTCTCGGATATTTACGCGGAGTGCCGTTTGAATGGACGTTCTTCCTCTGGCCGGAATGGATGTTCGTCAACCTGTCCCTCCTCGCCCTGTATTTCGCTTGGGATTCGCTCTGGTTTTACCGACGGGAATCGGAAGAGTCCAAACGGGAAGACGACGAGAATGTTACATCAATCAGCATTACCGGCTGGATGCTCAACATCCCGCTTTTGCTCGGCGTTGTCGCAGCGGTCGCTTTTCTTGACCCCAGCCGGCCTGTGCCAGGGACAGAATGGTATCCCTACTTTTATTTGCGTGAGGCTGTGCAGTTGAGTCTGGCGGCGACCTCGTTGCTGTTTAGCAGTTATTTCATCCGAAAAGCGAATGCGTTTAACTTTTTGGCGATCGGCGAAGTGGCCGCCTTGTTTTTCGGTATATTCCTTTGTATGCAGGCTCCGCTTCAAATTTTAGGAGTCAAAGGCGAGCAAATTGTAACGCATGCCGAACAGCAAACCGGCGTAAGCAAAGAACAACTGTTCTTCTGGTCGACGGGTTCACTGAGTGCAGTCTTGGACAATGCCCCGACGTATGTTGTCTTTTTCGATACTGCCCGGACGTTAACGCCGAATGACGAGGCGAGTCTTCGTGCCGTGTATGCACATCGGTATGTGTATGACAAAGAGACGGGGTATCGTCAATACGGAGACGATAGGAATCCCCTCGAAGAAATCGTGCGAGATGAGGAAATCGGTGAGATCAATGAGGAAGGGGAGTTCGTTGGTGAGTTCGTCAAAAAATGGCAATACATTGTTTGGTCGCGATCGGCTGGATCTCTTGCGTACAAAACTAATGCCGAAGTACAAGCATCGGTAAATGACGATGGCGAAAAGAAATGGCGTCGGGATAACGGACGTTGGGTCGCAAGGGACGGGTCGAATGCCGTTTTGGTGCCGGTGATGAAAGAAAAGGGGTTGCAAATTCCTTTGCTTATGTGGCTGAAGGGATCAGAAAAACAAGGGCCCGAAATCATTGGTTTTGTTGAGCGAACCTCCGAATGGCGAGGCGGCGAATGGAGATGTTTCGACGGTGTGCGAAAATTGGTACCGCTTGGCGGCAGCACCGGCTCGCGTGGATTTATTGAGCATGCGTTGTTGATTGCCATATCGCTCGGAGCAGTTTTCTGCGGAGCCTTGACCTATATCGGCAATGGGCCGAACTTTATGATCAAAGCGATTGCGGAGCATGACGGGGTCAAGATGCCGAGTTTCTTCGGTTATATTGGTTACAGTGCGATTCTCCTGCTTCCGTTGCTCATTCTGGCAACGCTGATATTCCTGCCATTGTTCCCCTAATGTTGCCGGATTTATACTGTGAAAGCGGAGCCGTAATCGACCGATTGCGGCTCTGTTCTTTTCTTTTACTGGGAGACAATATGCTTATTGGGGGAAACGACGCGATGGGGATGAGTCGCAGGGAACGACTCGCTGGGGATGAAAAGTAATGAATGATACCGAAAATACAAGCACATTGAAAGCGATTCGTCAGATTACGCTGCTGGGGGCTGGCTGTAATTGTTTGCTGGTTGTCGCCAAGTTTTTTGCTGGAATCGTTGGACATAGTTCAGTGATTATTGCCGATGCCGTCCATTCGCTGTCGGATTTGATAACCGATGCGGCTATTCTGCTGGGGATGCATTTTTGGAGTAAACCTGCCGATCAGGATCACCCATACGGGCATGCGAAGATTGAAACGCTTGTTACGCTTTTCATCGGTATCACGCTGGCACTCGTCGGCATTTCTTTGCTGTTTGGTGCAGTTTTTTTAGTGATTGACATATTGAACGGCAAACCTCCGCCGTCGCCGACTCTGTTGCCGTTTGGAGTCGCACTGGTCTCGATTATTATAAAAGAATGGCTGTATCGAATTACGGTCAAAATCGGTATGGTCACGAAATCCTCGGCGATGGTTGCCAACGCCTGGCATCACCGGAGTGATGCGATGAGTTCTTTCCCGGCGGCGATTGCTATCGGAGCGTGTTTATTGCTGGGCGATCAATATGTGATTCTCGATCCCATCGGGACGATTGTTGTTTCGTTTATGCTCGTTCATGTTGCCTGGAAAGTTACCCAGCCGACTTTTGCGGCATTGTTAGATTCGGGCGCGACAGAATCGCAATGCCAGGCGATTATTGAAATTATTCGTTCGTTTCCCGAAGTGAAAGACTTGCACCAATTGCGAACACGGCACGTCGGCCCTCGCGGACTTGCATTGGAAGTTCATATCGAAGTTGAACCCGACATGTCCGTTACGCAAGCCCATAACCTGTCCTATTGGATAGAGCAAAAATTACAGCAAAGCGGCGAAAATATCATCGATGTTTCCGTCCATGTGGAACCCTATTTCGCTCAGTCGGCGATGCAGCCGGATGGGGAGTCTTCAGAGTCGCCGGGTATCGCATCGGCATCCGGCTAAAGTCAGATAGCAGATTTGACGATAAAAGGAATGATAGCGTGCCGACAAGTCATGCTGGATGGGGACATTGTCCATAGTGCCCATTTGCCCCTTTTTACAACAATGTGCGAAGTTTTTCACGGATTGAAACGCCACCCTTTTTTGCTGTCTCCCGATGTCGATTCGTATTTTTCGGCTGATATTATGGAAGAATCTCGCCAAAACATCGAAAAAGCCCTAAAAGACCATGCGAAAATATCTCTGGTATTTGGAGCCGCCGGCACGGGGAAAACGTTGTTAATGCGTGTGATTCGGAATTTGTTTGAAAAAGACCGTCGGATAGCGTTATTATCCAATTGCCGGCTGGAAACACCCAATGAATTGTTTTTGCAACTGGCACACGATCTACAGATTTCTCCGGTCGGCACAGAAACCGTCGCCTTGCGATTACAACTTTTAGATTTTGCCAAAAAGCATATTGATCAGCAACATGCTGACCGGCAAGAATTGGTGTCGGGAATTATTATGCTTTTCGATGACGCCCAACATTTGAGTCCCGCCGTTTTAGAGGAAATTCGGCAACTCACGGATTGTGCCGATGGGATTGAGCCGATGTTTCAATCTGTGTTGGCGGGAACGTTGGAGTTTGAAGAAAAACTTACACTGCCCCATTTGGAAGCGTTTAACCAACGTGTTGCTGCCCGATGCTATTTGGATTCGTTTTCACACGAAGAAACGTCGCAATATATTCTTCGGCAGACCGATCTGCTTCGCATCGATCCTCCTCATACGCAATCCGCTCCGCAATTTTGCGATGAAGCCCAGCGTAGAATATATCAGTTAACCGATGGAGTTCCCCGACTCGTCAATCAACTTTGCTCGGCCGCCTTGCAGATTGCTGTTCAACGGAATACACACAACATAGACGGTTCGATCGTTAATGATGCTTGGGCCGGTATGCAACATATCGATACGGCCGCAACAGAATCGGCAAACAGAACAATGCACGGATCGGGCGAATCCCAGAAGCCGGCCATTTCACAAAAACAAATTGACGCAATCGTTGACCGAAAGAAAAATACTTTTCAATTAAAGCAGTTTAACCCCGTCGAGTTTGGAACATTGAGTGAAACCGAACCGCTCCAGAGAAAAAGCGAATACAAACCACCCTATCCCGATTTCGAAGATGATGAGGATGTGGACGACTCCCAGGCCGAGGTATGTGAGTCGGAGCCGGCCATTCTCCGTTTGAATAAAACGCTCTCGGAACAGCGATCCTTGAAGACGGTTTTGGAGGATGATCTTTTTGAGCCGGATCGTTGTCCAGCCCCAAAGGACACGGACGAGGAGCCGTCGACCGAGGCCAGCGCGGTCAGTGCGTCGACCGAAGTCAAAGAGGCCAGTGCGTTGACCGAGGTCAGCGAGGTCAGTGCGTTGACCGAGGTCAGCGAGGTCAGTGCGTTGACCGAGGTCAGTGAGGCCAGCGCGTTGAGCGAGGTCATCGCGGTCAGCGAGTTGACCGAGGTCAGTGAGGCCAGCGAGTTGAGCGAGGTCATCGCGGTCAGCGAGTTGACCGAGGTCAGTGAGGCCAGCGAGTTGACCGAGGTCAGTGAGGCCAGCGAATCGTGCGACATCGAATTTCGGGCAACATACTTCAAAGTGTCCGCTATTCCCCGGCGTAAACGTATTTTGGACAGCATTAAACGGCAACAGCACATATTCAGACGCCGTTATCTCTTGAAGAAAATACGGAATCGGCTTGGTCTGTTTGTCGGCGTTTTCCTGAAGAATGTCTCCCGGCAAAAGCAAGAGACAGAGCAAAACCAAGACACGGTACTGCAGGATCACACCCTAACACCTATTATACCCTCAACCAATATACCCTCAACCAACGAATTGGCGATGAATGCACAATCCCTGCAAAAGTATGGAACGGCTGTATTAGAAGGCAAGCCTCCGTTCGTCCGCAAGGAACCGCAATATGCCTATCAAACGACTGAGACAGCACCGCATTGTGTGAATTATCCTGACCCCAAGACGGGCATGCCGATTGCACTGAATTGGTTTTGTGAAAAAACAGAAGACGATAGCCGATTCGGCGTGTCGTACTCGGAATTTTTGATGCGAGGACAAAATGCAAAGCAAACGGAAACGCATCTGGAAAAACTAATCAAGCCGGAACACAATGGACAGCAACGAGAAACAGCGTGTCAGGAAATAACAGCACTGTCCGTCGAAACGCCGTCGGCAATGCACAATCAACAGAGCGAGCCGAAAGCAGAAGCACTGAAACTGCAAACGCCTGCTGGTGTCGTGCAAACATCGCTTAATGCTTCGCAAAACATTATGGTGATACCGAAACAATCCGGCTTGGAAGAGTCCTTTGATGAATTCCAGCAAGTTTGTACTTCAACGATTTCTCTGGCGGAACTATTTCGTGCCAACGTAGGTTCGGCCAATTTTAGCAATCTTGACGCAACTGTTCAGGATCAGTTGGAAGCGGTCATTAAGCGGATTACCAGGGCGGCGGAAAAAATTGAGCAAGCCGCTGGGGTCAGTGAGCAAGCCGGTCGGCATATTTCGAAAACGGCCGAGTTTGTCGAAACGGAAGTCAAAACGGCCTTGCCGACTTATAAGGAGTTATTCACTCAATGGTCAGAATTTCAGGATACGATCACTTCGGAAATCGAAGCAGCCCGCCGCCGCAATATGGACCCGAGAAATCCTGATCAGCCAAGATTGCAACCCTTTTCACGACGGCAAGTTTTGATTGAACGAAATGTCCCGACGATTGATGTTGAAATGTTTTTACGGTAACGCAGTCCGGTTTTTCATACTCTTCATCATATTTGAATTCGAAGAGGATATTTTCGTGAGAGGCATCGGATCGTCCTTCTTCCAACTTGATGTCTTCTCAATCGAGTTGCTCAATGACGAGTTGCCGAACGGTCGCTTCGGAATTCGCCCCGTGGAGAGCGGCAAGCAGGGACAAACGTGAATCTTGATCGCATTTCGATTTGCGTCAAGCACCCACCGGCCCACCGGCTTCGTGGAAGCCGTTCTTGACAATGTTGTGCCGACACTCGTTGTGCCGATGCTCCTGATTAAAGCCCGGAAGCCTGGAGTTATAGACATTGCGCCCTTGCAAAGCGGACGAAAATGCGGTATAATTGCTTCCCGTTCCCGGTGCTGAACTAACAGATGCCGCTCGGAAAGCCGGTGCTGGCGGGAATCTATGCCGGTAGGAATTCGGCAAACAATCACAGGAAAATACCGGTTCGCATGCCGGAAAAATGATGGATATTGACACACTTTTGGCCATAGCCTACGGCGTACTCCTCGTCGTTCTTGGATTTAATGCTCTTATTATCGTTCACGAATTCGGGCACTTCGCCGTTGCCCGACTGTGCGGAGTTAAATGCGAAAAGTTTTACCTCTTTTTCGATTTTTGGGGATTGAGACTGTGCCGATTCAAATGGGGCGATACCGAATACGGAGTCGGACTTTTCCCGCTCGGCGGGTATGTCAAAATGCTGGGACAAGAAGATGACCCCGGCGCAATGAGAGCCGAAATAGAAAAAGCAAAAATGCAATCTGTTGCCAGCACCTCTACGCCGGACAGTGCCTCCCCGCCGGACAGTGCGTTGCCTGTCGAAACAACGGCGTCTGCGTCGAACAATTCGTCGTCGTTTTTTGCACCCGACAGTTATCTATCCAAAACCGTCCCGCAACGGTTTGCGATTATCGTCGCTGGCGTGGTCATGAATTTTCTCTTCGCCATTGTGTGTGCCGCCGGAGCGTATATGTACGGAGTCAATGAAATCACTCCGGCGGTCGGCGGCGTGATCCCCGGAAGCCCCGCCTGGGAAGCCGGCTTACTAACCGGCGACCGAATCGTTGCCATCGACGAAAAACCCGCCAGAGCATTCGGCGACGTACTCAAAAAAATGGTCGAAGGCAAACGGAGCGTGAAAATCGATATTGAACGGCAAGTCGATGGAGAGGTGATTCCGATGTCGCTTGATGTTGCTCCCCGGCGTCGATCCGGCGATTTAACTCCAAATATCGGCATACTTTCTATGCCGTCGATGCAACTCCTATCGGGCTTGGTTCACCCCGTCGGGCGTGAGTATTACCCGGCGTCAACGTTAGCCCTTTTCGCTCAACATACAGAAATGCAGCCGCTCTTCCTCGAAAAGGTCGACGGTCAAACGGTCAAATCGTTTCGTGACTATCAAGAGGCGCAACTGACGAGAATCGGCCAGCCGATTCTCTGCACGTTCAATGGGGCCGATGTGATGATACCGGCTATTGCGAAGCGGGAAATTCCCGTCCGTTTTCAGATGGGAACAATCGCCGCCGTCTTGCCGGGTTCCGATGCCGAATTGCAAGGGATTACGCCGGGCGATGTGATTGTTTCGGTCGATGGCGATCACGAAATTGACCCGCTAAAACTACCGCAAGTTTTACTACACAAAGTGAATGCCGGGCAACAATCCGTTGAGTTGACGATAGCGAAAGCCGACGGTGAAAAACACTCTCTAACACTCGAATTGGCCCCGATCCGTATATTACCGGAACTTTCTGCGATGTCGATGCGAGACCCGGTGGGGAGTAATGCAGTCGGTTTATCCTGGAATGTCGAACCGATTATCGCAGCCGTCGACGTGCCGCACATTAGTATGCCGACAAACAACGGACAGGAAACGGAAGGCCAATCAGCGGAAGGCCAATCTATCGTAGGCAGCAGAGTTATCGAAGTTGAATTTGTCAACAGCAACCGCTTATTGCGGCGAACCTCGTTTAGTAGAGTCACGCAGAATGGATTTTTATTCCATAGCGTCGGTAATGATGCCAGCCATCGAATCGGCATCCCCTATATTTTTTCCTATCTCCTACAGGATGCCCAGTTAGCCGACAAAAGGGCATCGCGATTCTCCGCTTTGTTGGGAGAACCGCCTGCTGTCGATGAGGGAAATCGGGAATTGTTCGTCCGTCTGACGCTGGAGAGTCCTGATAAAATAAGGAAAGTGGTTGATTTTCCGATCCAAAAATCGACAGATTGGTTCAATACCGAACGCGGATTCGGCTTACAAACCGAAACGGAATTGTTTATCGCCGATGGATTGGGCGATGCGTTGGGGCGGGGATCGATTCGGGTATTTGATTTTTCGTTATTGATTTATCGTTCGGTGAGTGCGATCATCAATGGGACAGTTTCGACGAGGGCTCTCAACGGGCCGGTGGGGATTATCGAACTGATGTATCGGATTGCCCGAAGCGGTTGGAGCGAATACCTGATGTTTCTCTGTTTGGTAGGGGCGAACCTTGCGGTCATTAACTTGTTGCCGATGCCGCCGCTTGATGGCGGGCATTTAGTCTTTTTGACATACGAAGGCGTTGTTCAACGTCCGCCGAACGAAATGATCCAGGTCGTTTTGAGTTATCTCGGCTTGCTGTTGATCATTGTTCTGATGGTATGGACAATATCGCTCGATTTGACGTGCATACCGAGATGGTAGGTTATACCGTGATGGTAAGTAGAACGATTGAGTTTTTGAGAGTGTTGGCCTATTTTAGGCCTATTTATAGATGGTTGAGTTTTTACGCCAAGAAACTTGTCTATTTTGCCTTTGTCTATTCTATCAAAACTGCCGCTTTTTGTGAAAACAGGCAAAATGCAAGCCGCTAAAAAGAGCGGATTTTGGCACAATCTATAGCACTATCTATAGATTGTACGTTCCCTGAATTGTCGCTGCCTTGCGTTCGTTATTCTATCGCGAGTCGGCAGCACCGTTCGGCGTGTTGCCCCGCAACTCGCCGTATTTTGCGCAGGAACGCCCTGTGGCCCCCCCGCAGGGCGGGGCGGTTAACGGTGATAACGACACTCGACGAGACAACGCACGCAAGACCACGATAGTTCAAGAAACGATCTAATTCTCCTACACCTCGATTCCCAGTTTCATGACCCCGTTTTCACTGCCCTATACCGTTACCGAATATTTCGCTATCGGCAATCAATCGGCCGGCGTTTTTGTATCGACTCCATCTGTTTCAAAGCAATGGCCAAAGCATCTCTTGCCAAAATGCCGCCGAGAATCGGCGAAACCTGGCCGGACGTTGCCGAATCCATCAACTCCTTCAACTCGTTTGCAAAAATTCCGACATCATCAACGTTCGCCAATTCGGCAGGAACAACCTGTCCATCTTCCGTTAATATCGTTGTTCCGCCGCCGTCCAGAACAATCGTTGCTTTCTCAAAATGGACTTCACTACGAGCCATAAACGGCCGGCCTTGCTGGAAAATACAACCGCTCGTTGCCGTTACGACGATGTTGGAGTCCTCGAAGAGGAATTGGGAACTAAAATACTCCGGCACTTCACCACGCAACCGACCGATACTTTGGACTTGTTTCGGCATTCCGAAGAGCAACCGGATATAATGGGCATCGTGTATATGCAAGTCCAGCAACGGCCCGCCGGTTGTCGCCATATCGTAAAAGTTTTTAAGCCACGTCGGGTCAGAAATCACCCGGTCGAAATGTCCGCCGAGCAATTTGCCGTATCGATTGGTTCGAAATGCGTCATAGACAAACGCATACGCAGGGAAAAAGGGTAAAACATGGCCGACCATAAACAATTTATTGTTTTTTTCGGCGACTGCGGTCATAGCATCGGCATCGGCCAGCGACAAAGCGATTGGTTTTTCGCAGAAGACGTGTTTTCCGGCATTCAAGGCCGAGATCGCCGCTTCGGCATGCAAGCCGGGCGGGAGACAAATATCGACAAGATCAACTTCCGTGTCGGCCAGGAGTCCGTCGATGTCGGCATAGGTTTTGACTCCGGTTAAATCCATCTGAGTCCCTTGCGGCCCGAAATTCCCTTTGATAGCGGTCCAATCGCCTTGTCGGCGTTCGGGCAAAGATTCACAGATTGCCGTAACCTGAACGCCGTTTAAGCGTTGATACGCGAGATAGTGCATCATGCCCATAAAGCCGAGTCCGTGAATACCTATGCGCAGCATTGTAAAATTGGGGTATGTAAAAGTTGGTGTATAAACGTATAATTGTACTCAATGAGTATCGTGTAATCCTAACATTTTTGTTCCGCCCCGTCAATCGGGCAAAGCATTACGGGATGTGTGCCGAAACGGTGCATTATGCTCCGAAAAAACTCTCCAAAAACTGGAGGTTGCCCCAACATGCAACAAACAGCCGGCATACACATTCAGTCGGCATGGAGCGGCGAAATCAAAGTCCTTGAATCACATCCCTCCTTGAGATCACATCCCTTGAAAAATGTCGGCAAAATGCGAAAATAACGGCATACAAGCGGAAGCCGATGCCTTGAGATTGCGAGATTGTCAATACGGCAGCACCGACGCCGACTCCCGGTGCGATATGTTCCTGGTGCGACATGTTCCCGGTGCGATATGTAAGGCACTCGGCCACACGTTAATACCAAACCTTAATAGAAATACAAAACCATTTAACTCAAAACTACTACACGTTCCTTATACGAACGACCCTCTCCATGTTAAAAATCCTCATCCCTTACGCTCTTCGGTCATTCACTGAACGCAATGCCGAAATCGAACTCACTGCAAGTACAGCCGGCGAGGCAATTCACGCTCTTGCCGAAGTCTATCCCGCTCTGAAACCGCATTTATTTGCAGATGACGGCCAAATTCGGGATTTTATTCATCTATTCGTCGAGGGCAAAAATATCAATACCCTCCAGGGGTTGGAAACTCCCGTTGCCGAAGACGGCGAAGTGATGATCGTTCCTGCTATCGCAGGCGGGGCCAAAGATGATGTCAAAGACGATGATGTTGAAGACATCGGCCTGACCCACGACGAAATCGCCCGCTATAGCCGGCATCTTCTCCTGCCCGACATCGGCGTCGAAGGACAAAAAAAACTCAAACACGCAAAAGTTCTCATTATCGGGACGGGCGGATTAGGTGCACCGCTTGCCCTTTATCTGGCTGCTGCCGGTATCGGAACCATCGGCCTGATTGATTACGATGTCGTAGAAGAATCCAATTTACAGCGGCAAATCATCCACAGCACCCGGGATTTGGGCAGGCCGAAGGTCGCATCGGCCAAAGACCGGATCAAAGGCGTTAACCCGCTCGTTCATGTCGAAATGCACAACACGATGCTTTCGAGTACGAATGCGTTTGAGATCATGAAGAACTACGACATCATCGCCGACGGCACCGACAACTTCCAAACCCGATACCTCGTCAACGACGCCTGCGTCCTGTTGGGCAAACCCAATGTCTATGGCTCCGTCTTTCAATTTGACGGTCAAGCCAGCGTGTTTTGTGTTAAAGGCGGTCCTTGTCTTAGGTGTCTTCACCCTTCGCCGCCGCCGCCCGGCTTGGTGCCGTCCTGTGCCGAAGGGGGCGTTTTGGGAGTATTGCCCGGCATCGTCGGCGTCATTCAAGCCACGGAAGCCATCAAGTTGATCGTCGGCGGGGCCAAATCTTTGTCAGGCCGGCTGTTGGTCTTTGACGCCTGGCGTATGTCTTTTCGCACGCTCAATTTGGAAAAAGACCCGAATTGCCCAATGTGCGGCGATAATCCTTCTATTCACGAACTGATCGACTACGAGCATTTCTGCGGTCTCTCTGCCGAACATGATAGCGAGCCCATCGAAACGATTACCGCCGTCGATTTGAAAAAACGTTTGGATAACGGCGACCGTATTCAGTTTATTGATATTCGCGAACCGCATGAACGGGCGATTGTTAAGTTTCCTGGTGCTATCGTGATGCCGTTGGGACAATTAGAACGCCGGATGGATGAGTTGGATTCGGCAGTTGATTCTGTGTTTTTATGCAAAATCGGCCAGCGGAGTATTTTGGGGATTCGGGCACTGCGCTCCGCTGGATATACCGGTCGGCTTGTCAATCTTGAAGACGGCCTAAACGCCTGGGCAAGGGATGTCGATCAAACGATGCCGGTTTATTAGACCGTTCTGATTGCGTTCTAATTGTGTTCTCTTTTCGTTTTCCATTCAACGATTGCTTTGACAACCAGCGTTGCCAGGGCGAGTGCGGCGAGAATCGTTGCCAGAGCGAATGCAGACACCGAGTCGTATGCCGCATAAAGCGTTTCAATTTGCAAAGGCATCGTGTTTGTCGAACCGTGAATCTTGCCCGACACGACGCTGACTGCCCCAAATTCCCCCATCGCTCTTGCATTACACAGAATCACACCGTATAATAAGCCCCACTTGATGTTCGGCAAGGTAACAAGCCAGAAAATACTCCATCCGCTTGCCCCCAACGCAACAGACGCCTCTTCTTCGATTGTTCCCTGCTCTTCCATCAACGGGATCAATTCCCGTGCGACAAAGGGGATTGTAACAAAAATCGTTGCCAAAATGATACCGGTCGGCGCAAAGATGATCGGCAAACCGTGATCAATAAGCCAGGCTCCCAATGCGGTTTGCCGTCCGAAGGCAAGGACGAAAACCAGCCCGGCAATGATCGGCGATACCGCAAAGGGCAAGTCAATAATTGTAATCACGACATTGCGTCCCCAGAACTTAAATTTCGTAATGCACCAGGCGGCCATCACGCCGAAGACCACATTAAGCGGAACAGCAACCAGCGCACAGACAACTGTTAAAACAATAGCCGACCAGGCATATTCATCTCGAAAACTGGCAAAATAGAGCGTTGTTCCCTTACGAAACGCTTCCACGAAAATCACAGCAAGCGGTAAGACGAGAAACAGAACGACAAAAAGTACCGTAACCGCAATCAGCGTTCCGATAACGGCTTGTTCTTTCCAATCTTGTCCGATGCTGTTCATGATGTTTGTGTGATTAGGGCCGCGGTAAAATTACCTTCTTCGCTGAGGCGGCATCTGTTCGTATCCCGGTGTAACAGTTTGTATGTTCGGTGTTGTATCCGCATCGAATCGTCCGACAGCCCATTCGACCAATTCGCCAATCCGCCTGACATTTTCTGTGTTATGGAAATATCGATTCGCATGTCCAAACGAAGTGTAGGCGACTCGGCCTGATCCCTCCGCACGAATCCAAGTCATCGGGAAGGGCGGCCGGTTGTAATCGTTTCCGTCCATACCGGCCGTTTCCTGGATTAGCAAAACGTGGATGTCGGGGCTAAAATTCCCCATCCCGTACCATTCATCCCATGTGGTAAATTTCGGACCGGCTTCTTTCAGGAAGGGGAAGGCCGAGGGTTGCACGACGGTCAGGGTTCCGAATTGATCCGGCCCGTGTCCGGTGAATCGGGCGCCGACAAACTTGGTGTAAATGTCTTGTCCGTCTTCCTGCAATCCACTGTGTGTGTCGGTTGCGGAGTGGATACCGACAAACCCTTTGCCGGCTCTCACGGCGGCAAGCATTTTGCGAAATCCTTGTTCGGACATCGCTTTGGCGAAATCATTTTTAGAGCCGTCTTGGTTGAGCAAGTTGCCGGAGGTATAGAAAATGAAAGCGTTGTATTGGTCTATGTCGCCGTCGAAGACGCTGCCGTCTTGAGTTTCGACGAGTTCAATGTTTTTGCCGGCCAAATAGGTTTTTAATGCTCGCCCCGACACGGTTGCCCCGTCTTCCAGCCTGGCGGCGGGTTCGTGTTCAAATCCTTGAGACCGGGTAAAATGCAAGACTTTGGCCGGTTGGGGGGCTTGAGCGTTGACTTCTTGCATCTCCAGCAGGCAACAAAGCCCGAAAAACGCCGACAAAACGGCAAACGAAAGCAAGGAACGTAATTTCACGGAATGTAATCGCAACATGATTCGGTACTCCAACGGGCCAAGCCCGACTGGCTAAAAACAAAGCATTAAGAGAGCATTAGACCAAATCGCAAGGCAAATGTCAAGTTGCCCGTCTTCTTTGGCCTCTGGCCTCCGGCCTGAACTCTGGGTATAATAGCCGGAAGTTTCACACTCGTCTTTTATACAAGATAAAGGATATACCAGAAAGGAATATACCATGAACCGAATGATCACTATGAACCGAACGATCACATTGTTAGCCGTTGGAATGCTGTTTTTACTTTATGCTCCCGTTCGTGCCGAACTGACTGATGCAATGAAAGCCGAAGGCTGGGTAGCGATTTTCGATGGGAAGACTCTGGAAGGCTGGAAAACCAATGAGGGGTCTGACGGGTTTAACGTTGTCGATGGTTCTATCGTTGGAACCGGCGGGCGTAATCATCTCTATTTTATGGAAGAACTGCGAAATTTTGAACTGAAGGCGGATGTTAAGATCAATAACGACGGCAACGCTGGTATTTTTGTAAAATCTCAATGGGAAGAGGCTGCCTGGCCGACTTCGGGATTTGAACTGCAAATTAACAGTTCGCACGGCGACCGGCAAAAAACCGGCAGTCTCTATGATATTATTCGAATTTATGAGGCTCCGCACAAAGATGATGAATGGTTTACATACCATATTATTTGCCGGGGCAACGAACTGCATGTCCGTATTAACGACAAGCCGCTTTATACATACGTCGACCGCAGCCGGCCTGCCCGAGGCGGACAAGGCGGCGAAACACCGCCGATCACGTCGCAAAATAAACGTATTTCTCAACCAGGATACATCGCCTTGCAACAACATCACGTTGGCTCCGTTGTGCAATTCAAAAATATCTTCCTAAAAAGACTGCCGGAAACACAAAGGCCGAACTAGACAAAGGCCGAACTAAAAACGAAGAATACGCGAAAACGAAGAGCACGCAAAACCTTTTTCAATACACGACATCAAAACTCACGGCTTCATGGAGAACTCTCCTTTTTGTCATTCACCGCAGGATATTTGGCATGGCACCGGCATCGTTGATCGGAATGACCGACTGGCGGAGAATACCTTGCGGTTGTCTGTGAAAACCGACGGCGTGTTGCCGGCTGTTCGGCCTGGACAGTTTGCGATGTTTCGCCTGCCGAATCGGCAAGACCCTCTGCTAGGCCGGCCGTTGGCGATTTATCAAGCCGAACGGCATCGGATTGAGGCGGTCTATCTTTCCGTTGGCAAGATGACGAACCGGCTTGCCGACATGAAGCCGAATGATCCGATTGAATTTTGGATGCCGCTCGGTAACGGTTTTCCATGTCGGGCATCTGCCCCATCGCGCCTCGTTGAAGACCGTTCCTCAATAAGCAATACTCTAATAAATAATACTCTAGCCGACAAATCTCCAGCCGGCCATGAATCTGCGTCGTTGCATACGGTAATCGTCGCTGGCGGTATTGGTCAAACGCCCTTTTTGATGTATTGTCAAAACCGGCGGCCTCAAGAAAGGATTTCGTTTCTCTATGGTGCTAAAACCAGAAAAAAGATTGTGTGCATGGACGACTTTCGTCAATGCGGCATTACCCCTCATATTGCAACGGAAGATGGTACGGAAGGTTATGAAGGTTTTGTGACGGATTTGATTGAACAGGTTTATACGCCGGGCGAGTCGGCTCAGTTTCAGTTATTGTGTTGTGGTCCGATGCCGATGTTACGCAGTGCTTTTCAAGTTGCGAAGCGGCTTACTTTGCCTTGCCTGGTATCATTAGAAACACCGATGAGTTGCGGGTTGGGAATCTGTTTTGGCTGTGTTGTTTTACACCGCAAAGAAGAGGCGGACGTTTGGGATTACCGGCGAACCTGCACCGATGGGCCGGTATTCGATGCGTATAAACTCCACTGGGGGTAGAGCGCGGGGCGGCTAACCCGATTCCCGACTATATGGAGTGGCGAATTTTGTCCATAGAATTTTGTCCATGGATAATGGGAACTTTTTTTCCTATTGAATTCCCGACTCAAGCGTCTATACTGAATAGAAGCCCTTTCGTTCTGTACGGTCTGCCCATCGGGTAGACGGAATACTGCTATGTGCCGAATTTTTTCGATTTCGCTGTTGATGTTAATGTTTGTAATGCCAGCCTTTGCTCATGAGATACTGGACAATGCTCAAAAATTAGTCGAAGAAGGACTGCAAGCGGATGCCTATCATTTGCTTCGGCCTGCCTTACTCGACCCCGAAAACGGCAACGAAGATTCCCTGCTGGATTCTGGTCTTGGAATCGCTGTGATGGCACTCCAAATACTCAACCGGACGGAAGAAATCGACGAATTTTTAGAATCTGTTGCAGAAGTCCAAAAGAACAGTTGGAGGGCTTTGACCAGTATTGCTAAACAATACCACAGTATTCCAGGCAACGGATTTGTTATCGACAATCAATTCCGGCGAGGACACGGCGGGGGACGAATCCGAGGGCAGTGGATCAACGTTGCCGATCGGGATCGGATACGAGCATTGCAACTGCTCAATGAGGCAATGCCCTTGGCGCAATCCGAGGTTGATCAACAGGATACAGCCCGACTCTACCAAACTCTCGCCGATGTTCTTATACAGCAACCCGGCGGTATGGGTTGGCGGATGCAAATACTGACGGATATTTCGGCCTTGC
>Ga0099364_10004133_pt1 | contig 22058 bp, 25 predicted proteins | sample TergutTh196P3_FD_73070 | JGI IMG/M metagenome (GOLD analysis project Ga0099364, IMG submission 73070) | Microcerotermes parvus P3 segment gut microbial communities from Pointe-Noire, Republic of the Congo - Th196 P3 | ecosystem: Host-associated > Arthropoda: Insects > Digestive system > Gut ...
AAATTCCGATTTTTCTTTTTGAAACCGCTTCGTCAAGCTCACCTTCGGAATACACATTCAAAATATGTTCATTGATTGTAGAGCGCGATTTCTCAAAGAGCCGCGCCATGTCGTCAATGGTCAGCCAAGCCGTTTCTTCGTCGAAATGTGCGTCAACGGAAATCTTTTCATCTTCGGTCTTGAAGATTATGATTTTGGTTTCTTGTTCTTTCATGGTCACGCCTCCTGCATAAGATTTGCTTGCTATTCCTTTTCCTCCGAAAGCTTGAACAGCATCTCTTTCAGATTACTGCTAATCGGCGAGTTAGGGTCGAAGCACATTTCTATGAACTCGCGCCACTCGCCGGAGTTGGCTAACTTGTTCTTCACATATTCCGGTTGATAATCAAATTTCATCCCCTGCGGGTCATCGCATCTACCGAGGATATAGTCGGCGGACACGTCGAAGAAGTCCGCGTATTTTCTTAGGGCATTGGCGTTGATTGCCGTTTCGCCACGTTCATAACGGTTGACCGCCGTCTGCGATATACCAAGTTGCTTCGCGAGTTTCATTTGTGTTAATTTCAAGTTTTCCCGCAGACCGAGTAGCCGTTGCGCTATAATGTCCATCAGGCAGCCCTCCTTGCGTATGGATTGGAAATTATCTATGGTCATTATACAACAAGATGATTTCGGCGTCAAGTCTTATGCGAATTAAATATTTTTCGTTTTGGATTATTGCCATTGACAAACTCGGACATTGCGGCTATAATAATCATGCGGACGCGGTTAGGAGCCTTTTGCTCTTGACAAGACGTCCGACATTTCATTTTAAGGAGGTCAGCGTTTTGAGAGTAAAAGAACCAAACGTCAAAGATGAAAACGCCATCCCGGACGACGCTCTTGAAGCGTTGGCCCGGTGTCTGTACCCGATGATGGTCACATTCTTCGAGAGTGACGAGGGACAACGCGAGTTCGCCGAATGGCAGTCGCGGAAAAACACCGAGGAACTACCCGGTGGGATGGCGGAGTCTGATGATAAAATAAACAGACTTGCCGGGTAAACAAAACGGCGCGGGCGGGAGCAATCCCGCCTAGCGTCACCATGATCAAGAGAGAAGGGATTTATATATGCAGCAAAAACTAGAACGAAACCATTCTATGACTTTCCGGGTAACAGAAAAAGAACGTGATATGATACGCCGCCGACAGGCACAGACCGGAATAAAAAGTCTGCGAGCGTACTTGCTCAAAATGGCGGTTGACGGACGGGTAATCAGCATCGAATTAGACAGCGTTAAGAAAATGAACAGCCTCTTGTCAAATATTTCAAACAAGGTAATACATTTTTAAGGTACAGTAAATCACACTGCTGTTTTGAACCGATAAATGATCTGAACATCGTGCGTCCTGTCCTGACTTCTGCCATCGCTCTCGCTCACGATTACATGGTCGATGAGAGCGGCAAGTGTATCGCGTGTCATGTTTTCCAGCGTAAGGAACTCCCGTAGCTTTGGGATGATGTTGCCTATCTCCGCTATACGGCTCTCCTCGGAAGATAGAATGTCCGAGAGCCGCCCGTGTTCATCTTTCAGCGCGGATTTTTCGTTTTCGGCTTTTTCAGATAGCATCTTGAAAGTGTCAATGTTAATGATGCCACCCAGCCTATCCTCGTACAGCGCAATACCGACAGCCTCTAATTCATCCAGCCTCGCTGTAAGCTGATCCCGCCGCGTTTTTATGTCAGACAGCGATTCACCATTGAAACGCCGCTGAACCGCGCGCGCAATCTCCCCTTCGTCAATGCTGATTGATTCGAGCAGCCGGGATATGTCCTCGCGGATAATCGTCAACAACACTTGCTCCCGAATCGTATGCCTCGTACACGCCGAGCCACCTGTGGTTTGGTTTTTAGAGCAGATGTATGCGTGTCCGGTGGCGGTTGTCTCTCCTGTGACGCGACTCTTGCTGTAGCTTATTTTATGGATCAACGAGCCGCCGCAGTCAGCACATCGAAGCAGTCCGTGAAACAGGCTTTTAGCGTTGTTATGTCGTGGTTTCCGTTCCGGTCGGTTGTTGTACATTTTACGGACTGCCTCCCAAATCTCAAGGGATATAATCGATGGGAAAGCATCCTCGCACCGTATCCACTCGTCTTCTGGCTTGTCGATCACTAACCGGCTTTTATATGACACAAATCCAGTCTTGAACCGAACGGAATTGCCGATATACGCTTCGTTTGCAAGCATCTCATATATCGTGCAGGCAATCCACATCTTGGGCGGTTTTTCAACGCCAGCCAGCTTGTCGCGGTATGAGCGGGGAGCCAAAATCCCCTCGTTGTTAAGTGTCGCCGCGATTGACGCGCATCCGACTCCTTGCGCTCTCATATTGAAGATGCGGCGAACCACATTGGCTGAGTATTCATCGATCAGAAGATGATTTTTATGTTCGGAATCCTTGATGTATCCGTAGGGCGCTTTGCCCACGTATTTGCCTTGCTCTGCTTTTGCTTTCAAAACCGACTTAACCTTGCGGCTCAAATCCTTCAAGTGATAATCGTTCAGAATTGAGCGGAACGGCAATAAGTCGTCGTTGCCTTCGCTGTCGATGTTGTCCATCAGGGCGATGAACCTTACGCCGAGCGACGGAAAAACCTCGTCGGTATAGCGGCCTGTTTCGATATAATCCCTGCCAAAACGAGATAAATCCTTGACGAGGATCAAATTAACCAAGCCGTCCTCCGCATCGCGTACCATCCGCTGGAACGCGGGGCGGTTGTCAAACGAACCGCCGCTGTAGCCGTCGTCAATATAAGTCTGTGTCACATTCCAGCCTTGAATGTTAACGTATTCGGTCAACAATACCCGCTGGTTTTCTATGCTCGATGACTCATTCTGGAACGGATTGGTTTTACCGCGTTTTTGTGAATTTACGGCATCCTCGACAGAAAGGCGTAAATACAGCCCCGCATTATACTGCTTTTGCATAACTGTCCGCCTCCTTCCCGTCAATAACCGCTAAATCACCGTCAGCATCCGAGCCGACTGCTTTCATGTTTAACACCGCATCGCCGATATGTCCGATAAAGCGGTAGCACACGCGAATGTCAAGTTCTTTGCTTCTGCCGCTGCCCTCGGCTTCAAATATTTCAATTCTGTCGATCAATTCAAGCAGGACAGCGGCGGTCAGGGTTTCCATCTCTGCGTACTTGCTGACGGTCTGCAGCCAAGCGTCTGCGTCGCCGAAGTCTTTTTGGCATTTTTCAACCTTCCCGGACAGGATTGCGATGGTATTGCTTTTCTCGCTTCTCTCGCTCTCATACTTAGCGGCAAGGCTTTTGAAAATAGCCTCTGTTACAACACCGTTTACCTTGTCCTCATAGAGCGTGGAAAGCGTGTTGTCTAACTGGCGCAACCGATCCTCCGCGCTTTTAAGCTCCCGCTGATAAGATGCAAGATATGTCTTGTTCTCGTGGTTTTTTGCGTCCATCACAGCGTTCAATACCCGCTTTTCATCGTAGACGGCCAGTCTTGCGTGTTCCCGGATCTCTGCGGAAATGAGTTCACTCAGCGGCTCTTCATAAATGTGGTGCGCTGTGCAAGTGCTTTTGCCGCCGCTGGCATAACGGCCACAGATGAATTTGACTTGATGGATTTCAGTGCCGTTCGCCCGTTTCCATTGCACACGGTTTCTCCGCATTTTGTGTCCGCAATCAGCGCAATAGATAAGTCCCGCGAAAATACTGTGTTCACCATCGATGTCGGGTCGCGGCTTGAACTTACTTCCTTCCATTGTACGGACTGTTTCCCATACATCCATGCTGATAATTGGTTCGTGGGTATTTTCCACCCGCACCCATTGTTCCTCCGGCTTACGGATTTGTGTACGGTTTTTGTAGGATACGGTGGTTGCCTTGCCTTGAACCATATTGCCAATATAGACCTCGTTGCCCAAGATGCTCCGCACGGTGGCTTGACTCCATATCATGTTCTGCTTGGATGGGTTTTCCTTGCCCAGCCTACTGTAGCATAAGGCCCGCGCAGATGGGATGTTGTCGTTGTTCAGTGCGTAGGCAATCGCCAAGTGTCCCATACCGGAAACCCGCATTTGATAAATTTTGCGTACAAGCTGGGCGGTCTCCTCATCCACGATAAGCTGGTGCTTATTGGCGGGATTTTTCATATATCCCAGCGGAGCGAATGTGCCGAGATACTTGCCCTGTTTAATGCATGACTGCTTAACCGCCCGCACCTTCTTGCTGGTATCTTTTGAATAAAACTCGTTGAAAAGATTCCGGTATACCATCATGTCGTTGTCGCCGAGCATAGAGTCCACCGAGTCGTTCAGAGCCACAAAGCGACATCCGAGCCGTGGCAGGGTCTCCTCGGTTAGCCGGCCGACCTCGATGTAGTTGCGGCCCAGCCGCGAAAGGTCTTTGACGATGATCAGATTGATCCGCCTGTCCTCCGCGTCGCGTATCATGCGCTGGAACGCCGGGCGCTGCATGGATGTGCCTGACCATCCGTCGTCGATATACGTTTCCTTTATCTCCCACCCCTTTTCCTGAACATACTGAGTCAGCAGGAGCCGTTGGTTTTCGATGCTGACCGATTCGCCCGCGCGCTCATCGTCTTTCGATAAACGCAGATACAATCCGGCCAAATATTTGGTATCGCTCATTGTGTGTACCTCCCATAATGAGCAGCCAAGCCGGAGCGGGCGACATGTCCCTCCAAGTCCATGTTAACTTGGATTGGCTGATAATACAAGGGTTTGTTTGCTTTTGCAACACTTTGTTTTCCTTGTGTTTTCAAGCTCGGAGCAATTCTTTCGCCCTGCCGTCCATCTCATCGATGACACGCTGGGCGGCTAATTTTTCAAGAGTGGGGCCGAGTTCTTTCTCGCCCTTGAACACGCTGGTGACGCGGTAGAGCGTCCTGCCGATTTTCACCTCACGGTAAGCCGTGGGGTACTCGGCGTTTTGAGTGTCCGATATATTAGAAATGTCTGTACGCATATCACAGCCCTCCGTTATTTTTATACCTCGCCGTCACATCAACCCCGTCGCAGAGAATCCTGTACTGATACTCCTCCGCGTTGGCGACAAGCCTGAAGGTGTCGGCGTCCTCGTGATCAGTTTGAAGAACCGGCACCCATTTGCCGCGCTTGATGTACTCGACCATATATCTGTATGTTTTCTTTGGAACACTCATCTGAATGCCTCCCCGTTTTTGAAATATGAAGCGTCCTTTTTGTCCCATATAAAGCGGTTCACGACGCGCGGGCTGTCCGTAACCCTGCACAGCGGCAGGGATGCCAGCAGCATTGCCCGGCAGTTGCCGCCGACGCGGAGCCGTGAATCGAGGAATGCAAAGACGCAAGTGTCGGTTTCGGTTCGGAGTCCCCGCCCGAAACCCTGTTTGTCCTTGACGAGCATATCCGGGTCAAGCACCGCCGCTTTGTACGCGCCGAAGCTGGGATACAAAGACCGTTCGTAGTCCCCGATAGGGTCAGGCACGGCGAAGGGCAGCTTGACGATGATCAGCAGCGACAGCGTATCGCCGGGGATGTCTATGCCCTCCCACAGCGCGCCTGAAGCCAGCAGAATCCCGTTGCCGCTTTTCTTGAACCGCTCAATGGCCTGTACGCCGCCGCGCTCCAAGCGGAACAGCGGGAAGGGCAAGCCCCGGTTTTTGAGGATGGCGTGAACCTGCCCCATCGCGTTATATGAGGTGAACAGCACGGCGGCGTGGCCGTGGGTGGCGAGCGCCAGCAGTTCGATCTCCTCCGCGACGGCGGCGATGTAACGTTTGTCTTTGGCGTCGGGGAAAGGCACGTTCTCACTGATATAGATCAATGCGTTGTTTTTGTAATCAAAGGGTGAGGGCATTGTTACATCGAACAGCTTGTGCGCCGGCATACGGTCAAGTCCCAGCGTCCGTTTGGCACGGGTGAAATCCCCCGACGCCGACAGCGTCCCGGAAGTGAGTACAATCGGGATGCCGTTGTTCCACAGGTCGCGGTGCAGCCGCTCATCTAAGTCCTTCGGGATGGCGCAGAGCGTGTCGGTCTCGGTCTCGCCCTCCACACGCTTCTCCAGCCAGTGGATGAGCCTACCGTGCTGCCGAAGCTCGGACAGCCGCTCCTCGGCCATGTTGAGCCGCCAGACCGCTTTGGACTGGCGGTCGCGGTACGGCTTCGGCACTTGACTGTCGGCAACCGCCTCGGCGAGATCGTCGGAAATGCCGGAGAGTTTTTTCAGGTAGCGGCAGACCTCCGCGTCCATGACGGCGGGGAACCGCTCCGCGTCGTCGTCCTCGTCTGATTCGGGGATGTTGTCGTTGAGCCGCCCGAACAGCTTGCCGCTCTGCTCCTCCAACCTTTTGGCGAAACGGTGGATATTTACGCCGCCGTTGGATTTGCCGGTGGTGATGGTGTGGATGTCCCGCGCCAGCCCCGGCAGTTCGTCCCCGGTCAGTTCCAAGCCGTACATGGAGCGTGCGGCGGCGAGAAACTTGTGCGCCTCGTCGATGATAACAAGCTGGTAGTGGGGAAGGAGCGGTCGCTTGCCGCTTGCCCTGTGGAGCGTGTCGGCAAGGAAGTAATTGTGGTTGGTGATCTGAAAATCTATCTTGGGGTCGTTTATCCTTTTCATGTGGGCGCGGTAACGGCATTTGGCGGTATACGGACAGTTGTCGTGGCATTTGCCCGAAACGCAGATACCGCGTTTCAAATACGGCGAAAGAGTGTCCGCGCCCGTCAGGTCGAAAGCCGCGCTTGTGCCGGCGAATGGGTCGAGCAGAGCCTGTGTACGTTTGTCCGCGTTTCCGTAAAATCTCTGAAACCGCCGTTCGCAGATGTAATGCTCCTTGCCTTTTCGGACAGCCGAGGTCAGCGGCTTGCTTATAATCCCATGCCGGAGCATGATGTCGGACAGTTCGGGTATATAATCCGTGTCAATCGCTTTTTGCAATGCGATGCTTGAAGTGGATATCACAACAGGCATATGCGCCGATTCCGCGTAGCTTTGGCGGGGGTAGCGCCCGCGCAGATGAATGTCGTTGAGTCTCCCGCGCTTGACGAGAGCGGCGGCGGCGAGGTAGGCGTGGGTCTTGCCCGTCCCGACCTCGGACTCCGCCAGCGTGATCCCCCTGCGCCCGGTCACGGCGAGGATATGCTCCGCCAGTTCGATCTGCTTCTCCCGGACGGCGTAGCCGTACTGCGGGAGTATCTCCTTAAAGAGATGGCTCACGGTTTCGGTCAGGGTTTCGGCTTTTGCGCTCTCGCCCGGTTTCTTGTCCGCGTTCAGCAGACCATCACCACGAATAGGCGACGCGCTGATTTTTGCCGCCATGCCCGTGTAGTTGCCCTCGGCAAGCTGTATCTTGCGGCGGCTGAGTATTTCGGATCTGCCGTTGGTCAGGTTGATTGCCGTATAGACGTACATCCCGCTTGGTGTCCGGCGCTCGGTCAGGGCGCAGCCGTATGCGGCGAAGATAAACGTCCCGTCTTTTAATGTCCGCGCCGGCACTCCGTCCGGCAGGGTATATATGATTTCACTTGCGTGAATATCGCTTTCGTTTTGTAATTCCAAGTATTGCACCTCCATAGTGGTTGGCGGCTCGATGCCGGGGATGAATGGATGCGTGAACTCCACGCTCATCCCCGGATTCCAACCGCCAACCGTAAAGTAGCCTTTTCAGGCTCGTAAATCGCAGTTTGCGGATAGTTGTTCTGCTGATGCTTATGACCATCACCGAGCTACAGCCAAAGGCCGTACATGAAACCCGGCCGCATTCTATTTCAAACACGGCGGGCGTTCCCCCGCTGTCTCCTACATCGCGGGCCCTTTATCAGTCAGGTTCAGGGAAGTATCGAACCGCTTGGCGCCTTATGTCTGCCGGACTCCCGTCCCTGACCCCGGCCGCCCTGTTGGGCAGCCGGGAAGAACGAAAGCGCGGGCGCTCCCGTGCCAGCAGACTGTGCTGCTGTACGATCCTCGCGCGCGGCGCCGGGCGGTAACGTACCCGGTGGGTCGTTATGACCGCCCGTATCGGACGGTGTTTGTCAAGGAGCGGTGAAGGGGTGTTGTTTGCCCCTTCACCTAACGCACTAAAACAGGGGGGGGTGTATATGCTCGGTTTCAAAAAAAGTTGAAAATCTTTCGCAGTTTCTCGGTCGCGGCGTGGATGCTCTGTGTGACAGCACGGACGGCGACGCCCTCCGCCGCGGCGATTTGCCGATGCGACAGCCCGTCCATGATGTTGAGCCTGAACCGCCGCTTCTGCGTCTCGGTCAGGACGCCGCTCTCCATCAGCCGTTCAAAGGCTGCGACCGCTTCCTCGCGCTCCCGCGCCTCGATGAGTAAATCCTCAAGCGAGAGTGCGCTCAGTTCCGTGGCGGCTTCCTCGCTGTAAAGGGGCGTGTTTTTCTTGGTCTGCGCGTTATCCGCCCGATCCTGCCCAAGATAGATTGCGTCGGATAGCTCTTTCAGGGCTTGGAAATCAGCCTCGGTCTTGCCGGGGTTCTCCGCGAGATAGCTTTCCGCCGTGATTGTCACGGCAGAGCCGTCAGCGAAGCGGTAAACGATACCGTCGCTGTATTTGTTCAGCGCGTAATCGCTGGATTTGTAGTTTTTCATTGACCTTTCCTCCGTTTTGGTTTTTTGTGATTGCGAACCAAAACGGGGAAGGCGGGGAACGGCAGCGAGGCCGCAGAGTTGGTATGTAAATCAAAAAACGCGCTCCTTTCACTCGCGGGAGTGAAGCGGCGCGCGTTTCGGCAATAAAAAATGCCGGAGCAAAGAGCAGTAACGAAAATCAATCGTTACTCCGCTTCACTCCGGCCATTTGGATATACGTTGCCCTATATTTGATAATCAGTCAGGGATCGATACCGTTGCACGGAAGCTAAAGACTTCCATATTCAGTTTTTATGATTTGCTACCGCGGCGCGGAAATCGGAATCCTCACGATTTTCCGGCAATGCGGGCATTTGAGCCGCACACGGGTCGGCTTGTCGGGCGGGTCGTCCACGTCTAATACCCGCCTCTCGCACGCCGGGCATGGCGCGATATACTCAAAGGCATCCTCCGCGACGATAAGCGGGTCGTCGGGCTTGTCTCCTTCGTTTTTCCTGTATAGAATCGGCTTCTTGCCGTTCTTTCTCTTGTCAAGCGCGCTGACCATAACAGTACCTCCATCTCAACTTTTTCGACATAACTTCACAAAATTCACCAATCGGTATAGGTACAGGGGATAAATAAGCCGCCGGGATTGATATCACCGGCGGATATGTTCCGGTGGCTGAGTCATTGGGTGTTCAGGACAAATCCTGTCTTTTTGAGCTTTATACGCGCCGCACGTTTAGAAACGCCGTATGTTTCCGAGATGGCGTCGGGCAGAATTTCTTCGGCGAGTATGTCGAGGTCGCCGTCTTTGCCCAGCGTGATTGAGCGTTTGTAAAAGCCGCATTCGCGCAGCAGATTGATAACGAATGTCTTGAATGTGGCGTTCGGCATGGTGATAGCGGCGGCGAAGTAGTCCGCCTGATGCTCACGCCATTCCTTCGCCGTCCTCAGTTTCTTGGGCGTCCGGTTGATTTCGATATTTTCGCGGCTGCAGCAGACCACAGACTCAAGCTCACCGTCATATTCATAATCGGGATATACATCCTCGCCATCGTAGGTTTCCCCGGTAAACACCGGCCAGTGCATCGTGATATGCCCGCCCTCGTGCATCCCTGAGAACAGGGCGAGGGCTTCCCGTCCGGGTTCCATCACGGCATTGTCGATGACGACGGTGCGCGCGGGAACGGTGATCTTTTTTATACATTCGTTTTCCCTGTCGAAGATTTTTACCCTGCTCCGCTTGAACACCGTCATCGCCAAGACCGGGCGGTCGGGGTCGTCGCTGTACAAGTCCATGACGTCGAGCTTCATTTCCAAGTAGGATTCTATAAAGTGCTGAAAGCTGATCGTGCCGGGTTCGCGGAGCAGTTCCGGCCTGTAATCCGCGAGGACTTTCTGCGCGAAATCGTCGATTTCCCGGTCGTAGAGAATCGGTGTGTTGTGGTTTCTATGGTCTACGCGCTGCGGGTTCAGTCTAACCATCATCAGCACCTCCTTGCTGCTTCTTTTCCTCCATCTGACGGATGAAGGTCTTCCAGTCCTCTTCCTGAATGAATCCGGCTTTGGACTGCCTCGCGGCGTATCGGATATAGTCGCCGACCCCCTCATACATGAGTGTCTCCTCGATATCATGGGGAACGCCCCGGCTCTCGCGCCCCGCGAGGTCGAACATCATTGCTGTGTCCTCCTCCGATAACCGGAGGAATTCCGCGAGGGCTTCCAGCTTGTCCCCGTCAAACGGCGGCTTGCGGTTATTTTCGATGGCGCTCATATATGAAAGCGATATCTCCAAGTGATCCGCGACATTCTGCATGGTCAGTTCGCGCGGGTCGGCGAGCCTTTTTCTTCGGATATAGTCACCGAACCGCAAATACTTGTCTTTCATTTATTCCACTCCTTCAACTGTTCCAATTAGTGAAGCCAGTGAAACAAGTATAGCATATCGAAAATGTGTTTGTCAATGGACTTGCTTCAATTCGTTTTGAGGATGCTGTAAAAACGACATCCTCATGAGCATTTGACGAAGAACATCTCTGTTCAACAGGGTTTTTCGGGTACAAAGGATTTTGCTCGGTCAAGCATATCCCGGTACGCCTCAACTGCCTCGCGTGGCTCCGTGATTTCGACCGCACCGTCCATGCCGAATACCCAGCCGTAGAAGGTCTTGCTTGCCGACGCACTGACCGTTGCATAGAAATGCCCGGAGTCCGCGAATGAAGTGTGTACGCCCTCGCCGTAGCGGTCGACGATGGTCTTCATCATAGCGTTTTCGCATTTGAAGGTCACGCCGAGCAAGGGGCCGTCGTACATCGAAAAAACCGACTTGACGTAATCGGCGAGGTCGAAGCCCTCCGGCGCGGGAACAGCGTCTATGTCCGTCCGTTCGGGCGCGGCGATTCTGTCTACGCGGAAGGTGATTGCTTTACCGTGGCTCTCGGAATAGCCGAGGATGTAATACTTGTCGCTGTCCCAAATGAAATGCCACGGACTGAACTCGTAGACCTTGCGTTTATGCTTGTAGGTCTTTTTCTTGTCTGGCGTGTACTCGATATACTTGAACCGCACCCGCTTCCCCGCGCCGATGGCGGTGAGCAGAAGGTCGGCGGTGATGTAGGCGTTCTCGTTCTTGGGTTTAACCTTGTCGTCGAAGTACAGCCCTGCTGTCAAATCCAAGCTCTGATGGCAGCTTGCGACGGCCAGCAGTTTGTTAATCAGGGCGCGGCTGCGCTTGGCGGTCAGGAACTTGGACGCCTGTACCGCGTCGATCAGCAGTTTCAATTCCGGCATTTCAAAGTGCCGGTCGCCGATGAAGTATTGGATTGTCCTGCTTTTGTTGCAGATGACGTCTACGCCGGATTCGATGAGTAGATCGACATCCTGCGCCACAGTCCTGACGCTGGCTGTGATGCCTTCGCCGGCGAGATAGGCCGCTATGTCGGTGGCGGTCGTTTGGTGTTCCTCGTCGGTCTGCTCTTCCAAGAAGCGTTTGATGTATAGGATTCTGCTTTTCTTTTCAGCCATCATTTTCACTTCCCTAAATAGTCTATGTATATAACATTGCTTTTGTCTCTGTTATGATTTGTCAACGGTTATTCTACCCTTTAATGTAGCTACACAGGGGTATATGATTTTGCTCTTCCCCCTCATCGCATAAACGTATCTATTATAATTCCGGTTATAAACGCAAACAGAATAGTAAACAATAAATACAGTCCAAATCGTTTGGCTCCAAGCACAATTTTCAAAGCACCGAGATTCGTTATTTTTGTGGCAGGCCCTGTAATCATAAACGCTGCTGCAGACCCCATACTCATACCAGAAGCCATCCATTGCTGTAATAATGGGATTGTTCCACCACCGCAGACATATAAAGGTACGCCGATTGTAGCTGCAATGAGTGTACCAAAAGCTCTGTTGCTTCCGAACAGGCTTACCATCAGACTTTCAGGGACGTACCGCTGAAAAGCCGCCGAAAGCGCAATACCCACCAAAAAATAAGGCCCGGTTATTTTTACGTTGCGCCATATATTTTTTAGTAAGCGCAGTAGCATATTGGGGTCTGTGTCACGGTTCGCCGCTTCACTAAAACCCGAAAAATTGAAAAAACTCTTATTTTTGTTGGCGTAAAAGAGCCGTATGCACAAACCTGCGGCAATCCCGCACAAAAAACATGATACAAGACGGACGGTTAATGCGGTTGTACCAAGAGCCGCGCTGTATATAATGAGTTGCGGATTCAAAAGGATGGAACTCATCATAAAGGCAGCCAGCCAATCGTCCCTCATGCCTTTTCCTGAAAATGCTGCGGCTATTGGTATTGTTCCGTACATACAAAGCGGTGAAGCAACTCCAATGATACTTGCGGGTATTACTCCAAACGCCCCCAGCTTTTTGTTTTGCATGGCAGCGAAAAGTTGATGAATCTTGTTCTTGCCAAAGACCGATATTATCGAACCTAATACAATGCCAAGTGCGTAGTATGTGAAGATTTGTTCAAACTGGATGGAAAAGTAATACCATAAGTAAATAAATTCCCGCCTTAAAATATCCACGACCCATCACCCCCTCGTCTTTTTTTATCCGGTTTAGAAACAAACCGCTTTGATTGATTTCTTGTAAGTATTCAAGCTGTGCCATCTTTTCGCGCCAACTCAAATGTCAAATGACATTTTGACCGGACTTGAAAAGTATCGAAGTATCTTTTTTCCATAGGAATCCACTCCTGTATAAAACGGCTGTACAATTCTTTGTCCCGCTCTATCAGTCGGCGGTTTTGTTCCGTTTGCTCAATATTCAAGAACACTTTCAAATCATATGCCTCTATAAAGCGGAGGTGTAGACTGTAAACGCCTTCCACGATATTGATTTGGCAAGGGTCTACGGCAACATCGCCCAATAGTTTCTGTTCGGAGCAGTTATACGGGCGGTATGAAAAAGGCCGTCCGGTTTTTAATGGATTTAATACTTCCTCGCTAAACCGCTCGTAATCTATATTGCCGCCGGGTTCGTTCAGTCTGTCGGGCGTTCTTTGAACCGGCCGGAGGAAAAAGTCGTCCATCGAAAAAACATTGCAGGAATAGACAGCATCCAACATAGTCGCAAGCGTTGATTTACCCGCCGCGCTGCCGCCGTCAATCGCGATGATAACGCGCTCCTGCTTTTGCGTTAATTCGTCAATTCCGCAAAACAAAGATAATAAGTCACAGAACACTTTATCAACTACCCGATAGGCAGGCGCGTATTCCAACCGATATTGCTGACTGTGCCGGAATACAGGGTATCCCGCAGAACGGTGTTCCGTAAGTATTCGGGAAACTTCTGCTGCATCAAACGGGAGAACCCCGTCTTTACAAAGTTGTACAAACGCCATCGTTTTTCGTTCATAACTCCCTATACTCCCCCGCGCTTGATTTGCGGTGATGGAGAAAAAACGGTTAAGCGTATCAGGTTTCAAAGTGCTGTGCCGCAGCACCCGAAGATACAGCCTGCACAAACCATCGCCTATATATTCATGCACGTCGCCGGTCAATGCCTTATCTTGAAGCGTTCGGGCTTCTTCGCGTATCATACTCAAACTGTTCGCTTCATCCGTTACCATATGCCCGCAACCAAATTCATTCTGATAAAGCAGTTTCAGCATATCGGTAATCTGCGATAAAGGACGCTTTTTGTATTCCTGTATCATCAATTCTTTAATCATGTCGTCCGTAATCACCTCAGAATTTGCCGCCGCTATTATGGTTGTATCTGACCTCCGCATAATATCAACTTTCAATGACGGCTTTCCCCGAATGTTCACGATAAAACCTGACAAGACCGGCACGGTTTAAGGCAACCATGATTGCGGGGATTAGTACAAGCTGTATGATAATACCGGGTATCGCGTTCACAAACGCCCCCGCCATAAACATCTGCCATGTAAAAGCGTTGCCGCCAACACCGAGCAACAGTACCATAGCCGCACCCCAAACGACACGCCCCGCAAGCATGGCGGCAATCATAGACCGATAAAGCGCGATAATGCACTGCCAGCGAGAACGTCCGTACAGAAAACCAATAATAAAGCCATATGTCGCCAACTCAAAAGTCATAGCTATAGCGATGGGAAATAGCGGTGGCATACCAAGTATGAGAGAGCGCGAGAGCGGCAACAGCAAGCCGGCCGCCAAACCATATTTCCAGCCACAGATTAAACCACACAGAAGTACCGGTATGTGCATCGGCAGCATCATACTCCCGATTTGAGGAATCTGACCTGTAAAGATTGGCAGTACAAAACCCATTGCTATAAACATGGCGGTTAGGGTTAGATTTTTTATCATGTTATTTTTCATTGTTGTCCTCCAAATAAATAGTTTCTTGTTACTCAATAGCACCGCCACATTTCTTACGGCGTATCTGACATGGGCAGCGAAAGCGTTACGGTTACATTTCCGCTGCCGAATATTTCCCTCAGTTCGTCATGCGTAACATCATTGATATGCCCAAGCCTTGTGAAGTTCCAATTGTTTGGTTCGTAGTAGATGACGAAAGCATTTCCCATAAACAGAATAATGTCGCCGGGTTGTGCGGAAATGCTCATATCATTTCTCGGCAAGCCTTTCCACAGCATACCAACCTTCTCCACGCCCCCGTAATCACGCATATTGATTGTTCGCGGGAGCATCCGTCTTAACGCATGAGAGGAGGTGTTGTTTTCCATTGTAGCCGTCAGTTCATGTTCGCCATTGACGGTAATTATCATCTGATATTCGCCGTCAAGGGTGACTCCCCAAAAACCAAACGGCGTAAAAATATACAATACAACAGCGACAATCAAAACGACTACCGCAATTATAATTATCACAATGGGCTTCACCCTCTTTCTTTTTATGCGGACTTCCATTGCTGAGTCCCCCTTTAATTAATCATCAATGCTGACAAGCCTGTACTCCCAATTACCGAATCCCAACTCGCTTGCGTATTCAAGTATGCGAAGCCCGTTCCGTCCTTCAATCCGCGCAATAAGCGACTGCCCATCGTCTGCGCCGTAAATCAGGTCAATAGATGCTTTATCCAGTGCTACAGGGTCAAGTGACGCAAGTATGCCGATGTCGTGCATATCCGGTTCGGCGGGGTTGCCTACACAGTCACAGTCAACAGACAAACGGTTCATAACATTTATATATATGATATTATCGCCGACCCTTTCAATAATCGTTCCTGCCGCGTCCGCCATAGCTTCAAGAAATGCGGTCTGTCCGCCCACCATCGACATTACCATGCCCAGCGTAGGGGAGTTGGAACGACCGCCGCCGTGGATGAGTCCCTTTCCCGTCGAGGAGGCATAGCCGATAGATATATTCTTCATCGCGCCGCCATAACCGGCCATCTGATGGCCTTTGAAATGCGACAGAATAATATGGAAATCATAATTGTCAAAATTTGAGCCAATGATATTTTCGCTTAACCGATTGCCCGTATTTACCGGCACACGCATCTCCCCGTCTGAATCCAATATATCCACGGGGGCTATGGCCGTAAAGCCGTGGTCTTCGGCAACTTGAAGATGAAAGGCCGTGTTTGCCCTTCTGCCGCCGTAAGCCGTGTTGGTTTCGACAAGCGTTCCGTCCACCATTTGCACAAGGTCTTGTATAAGCTCCGGTCTGAGGTAATTGCTGTTGGAAGGTTCGCCTGTTGAAATTTTCACGGCGACGCGACCTTCGGGTGAAACACCGAGAGCTTGGTATACCGCCATCAACCCCTCCGGGCTTATGTCTGTGGTCATATAGACAACGGGGGCATTTTCATCTGATACTTGTGTAAATTGATGGATTGTTGGATTCCTCATGTCTATCGCGTTACTAATCATCACGACACCTACAAGGACAACAATCAAGGCGACAGGAATAAGTAGGATGAATAACAGCTTTCTTTTTTTCTTTTTCATTACGTTTCTCTCCTTTGATTTTAGGTTACCGATTTAAATGAACATCGTCTGTTACCGGTTCCATCCAGTTTACTCCCCATTATCGGGGTTGGTGCTGATGGCTATATGCGAAAACCAACTGTCAGGGTTTGCGCCGTGTCAATGCCTCACACCCAGTTCCACCCTTACTACATCGCCCGGACGAAGGACATCAATGTATGGTTTCAAACATCAATATTCACCAAGCTATATTGCTTGCTTCCAAGCCCGATAACCTCCGCATGGTCAATCGTCAGCGTCCCGTTTCTGGAGTTGATGCGTTCCATCAGGGACGCGCCGTCGGAAGCGGCGGCTACCAAATCAATACACGCTTGGTCGAGCGCTACCGGATCAAACGAAGCGAGTATCCCGATGTCGTGCATATCCGGCTCGGCGGGATTTCCTACACAATCGCAATCTACTGACAATCTGTTCATCACGTTAATATATAGGATGTTGCCATCTAAATAGTCTACGACGCTTTTTCCTGCTTCTGCCATAGCCATGAGGAAATTAGTCTGGTCGCCCATAAAACCTGTTCTTGTACTTCCTCCCGTGTGTATCCACGCTTTCCCGGACGATGAAGCAATACCGATGGAGATATTCTTTATTGCGCCGCCATAACCCGCCATGCCGTGACCTTTGAAGTGTGAAAGCACGACATAGTAATCATAATCAGGAAAAGTTATGCCGACAAAATTTTCGGTTAATATTTCCCCACCGACAACAGGCAGACTGATTTCACCGTCTGCGTCCTGCAAGTCAAATTCGGCAATAGCGGTAAAGCCGTGGTCTTCCGCTACCTGCAAGTGCATTGCGTTACTTGCGCGGCGACCGCCGTAAGCCGTATTGCTCTCAACAAGCGTTCCGTCCAACATTTGCACAAGGTCTTTAATAAGCTCCGGTCTAAGATAATTACTGTTAGGAGGTTCGCCTGTTGTGATTTTTACAGCGATGCGACCTTCGGGAGAAGCGCCGAGAGCTTGATATACCGCCACCAATCCCTCCGGGCTTATGTCTGTCGTCATATAGACAACGGGTATGCCGTCTGCGGTCAATCCGGTGCCATCATTCGCTTCCGCATTAGATGGTGTTGTCCCATTCTCATTTGTGGCTTCCGGGATTGTGACGGAAGTTTGCGGTGTTGTTGCGGAAAGATTCGGGGACTCCGCATTATCCGCCACGCCGCCGTTGCACCCCGTAAGCAATGCGAAAATCAACGTAACGGCGACTAACAATGTGATTTGTTTTTTAATCATGATTACCTTGCCTCTCCATAATTGAATAGATTCTGTTCTATATAGTCAATCATCGCCGTTATGGTTTTATTAACATCATCACCGCGAAAGCCATGTCCGGCGCCTTCTAAAACAAGTAGTTCTGCTGATGTGTAGACCTCAACAGCCCGCTCAGAGTACGACAATGGAACAATATTGTCACGGTCGCCGTGTATGAGCAAAACATGGTTGTGATACCCTTGTATTTCGCTATAAATATCCATCCCAAGGACATCCTCGTAAAACCGTCGCCCAACCCGCGTCCACATCACACGAAACCGTTCGGGGATTTCGCCCTCGCTTTCATACATTTCGTTTGCCATGTCCGGTATGACAAATGCCGGGCAGATAAGAACAAGCCCTCTTATATCATCCGGCCTTTCTGCCGCAACCAGCGCGGACACCGCGCCCCCCATGCTTAAACCCATTAGGAAAATGTTGTCTGTGTCCACAAAATCCAGCGTTTGCACAAGGTCAATGACGGTGTTCAAATCCTCTATTTGGGTAAGCATAGACATATCCAGCATACTGCCGTCGCTTCTGCTATTTCCGGAACCGCCGCCAAAATCAAATTTGTAAACAGCAATGCCTGCTTCCGCTGTAGTTCTGGCATATTCCGTAAAATAAGCGTGATTGATATTAAATCCGTGGCTCATAATTACGATAGGAAACTTTTCTTGTTCATTATCGGGTATGTAAGCCACACCATATATTGATAGCCCATCACGCTCGGCAGATAATTCTTGTACGCTATACCGAGCATCTGCATCCGGCTCGTTGTTTCCTCCGCATCCCGTCAAGGAAAGAAGCGCCAGCATAACCAAAAGGATGGCGATGTTTGCGTATGTTTTTTCTTTCATGCTCATATCATTTTTTCCTTTCGGTTTATTTGATGACTCAAACGCCCATTTCACTCAGCCATGAGGAAACTTTGGCTTTCGCGTCTTTTCCGCCGTCCCCATAGAAAGAAAGGCAGGATGTTATTGTCGAATGTGGGCATAGCTTCGCAATATCCTTTTTGACCTTCCCTTCTCCGCCACCGCCATGCGTACAGAACGGCGCGACGGTTTTTCCCGACAAATCATTTTCTTCGAGAAATGTTGCTATTGGGGGGGCGATTGTACTCCACCAGTTAGGCGAACCGATAAAAATCAAATCGTAAGCCCCCACATTCTCAACCGTAGTTTTCAAACGTGGGCGAAAGCCCGCTTTTATTTCTTTCTTTGCCTGCTCCACGACCGTGTTATAATCAACCGGATATAAAACCTCCGGTTGAATTTCGCATAACGTCCCGCACGTTTTCATGCAGATTTCTTCCGCAATCTTTTTTGTGTTTGCGGAATGGGAATAATAGGCGATAAGTATTTTTCTATCCATGTGCTAATCCTCCTCAGTTTAATACGATTGGTTTATTACACTATTGCTTCAATCCTGATTTAAGGAAAGTGTTACAGCCACATTTCCGCTGCCAAGCATTTCTTTCAATTCGGCTTGCGTAATGTCATTGATCCTTCCGAGCCGGGTAAAACTCCACGAGTGCGGTTCGTAATAGAGTACAACCGAGTTTCCCTGATATAGTATCAAGTCGCCGGGTTCGGTCGTTATCCGCTCATCGTTAGTCGGCAGACTTACACCCAATCCACCCACCTTTTCCATACTCCCGTAATCCCTCATGTCAATCGTGACAGAACCGGACGCCAACAACTCCTTTAATGCTTCGGTCGATGAATTGTCTGCTAATGTCGCCGTTAAGACGGTATCCCCGATTTGAATGTTGATAATGTTGTCCTGTACCGCCGCATTGTCTGCGTTCATTCCGTCAGTCAAAGCCGTCGTATTACCGATGTTCATGCCATCAAGCCAAGCCTCTGCCAGATTCCTCGCGTCCGGCAGCGTAGCTCTTGTTATCGAAAGCCCATCCAAAACGGTAGAGTTAGGACACATATCACGTATTGTCGCCATTGCTTGACTATTGCCGCTACTGCCCGATGTGCAGAACGGCAGAATAGTTTTGCCGGAAAAATCGTATGCCTCAAGGAATGAACGTATAGCCATAGGCGTGTGGCCATGCCAAATGGGATGTCCGATGAATACAATATCGTATTTATCCATATCTTCCACTTGAGCGGCAAGGGCAGGGCGGTAGTCGTTTTCCAGTTCTTGACGTGCAACGTCAAGATTCTCGTTATAGTCTGTCGGATACGAATTGACGGTCACAATCTCAAACAAATCCCCGCCAACAACCTCATAAATATATTGCGCCAGCGTTTGCGTGTTGCCGGTGTGCGAAAAATAGGCTATAAGGATATTCGTGTTTCCTTGATTGTTTGTCGTAGCCGGTGTTTGTGAAGTTTCTTCCTGTTTGGGCGTTGTTAAAACCTCAGAGTGTTCCGAAGCCGGGTCATCATCGTTTTGTTCGCCACCCATACCGTCAGCGCAACCATACATGGTTAATCCAAGGGCTATCAATAACAACAGCGCGGCAAATTTCTTTATTTTAACCATAAAAACTTTCTCCCTCCTACCACTCAACCCGTGGGTTAATATATCGGCCACGCCCAACCGATTTTCCATAATCAATGGAGGCAGTCGGGCATCTATGCAAGCAGCCAAGGCATAATTCACATTGAGAAGTCCTCCATTCCGGCTTATCACCTTCAATTTCGATTATCTGACGGGGGCAGATGCTTTTGCACAGTCCGCAAGACGTACACTTTTCAGATACCTTAAATTTATTTGTTTTACGGCCACGTTTATAAATTGAATAAGCGAACGAACACACAAATCGGGGCAGACGGCCAGCTACATCGTTATAGATTCCGGTATCCCGGTTGTTGATTCGGTCAGCAATTGTGCTTATGTGTTTTTCAACATTATCAAGTTTTTCTTTGATTTCAGCTTCCGGGACAATATCCATCATCGGGACATAATTTTCCACAGTTTGGACACCAAAGACAGCATCTATCCTGATGGCACGGCTGATAAGGCGTTCAGCGTTTCCGGTTGACCCCCCGCAATTAAGTACGACATATGAATAAAAATCATGTTTCGCGGATAGCGTAAACTTTCCAAGGAAGTCCTCAACAATAATTGGTATGCCAAAGTAATAAACAGGCACGACAAACCCAAGCGGTTCACCGGAAGCAAGTTCAAAGGCGTATTGCCCATTTTGTACGCAACCGCTAATATTTATGGCATGGTCGCCGGTCGCGTCAGCGATTATATCAGCAATATATTTGCTGTTTCCGGTTGCTGTAAAGTAAAAAACCATATCGCACCCCCTCTATTCAAGCTATACGCTTCTTCATTCATTTTCCATTTTGCTAATCTGTATGGTTCCAGACATATTTACGATATGCTCAATGCCTGATACAGCTTTACCCAATTCATACAGGCCGCTTGCAGAGCCGTAATAGCCGTAGAACATCACTACATTGTTCCAAGGCTCATAATAAGCAAACGAACCAATTATTGCGTTTGCCAGAGGCGTATCGGATATGTCCAGTTTTTCCGGCGGATTAAATATTTTCTCAATGCCGCCGTAATCCTCAACCGCTATGGTAAGCGGTAACTGCTCATACAATTCTTTGGCTGCACGGCTGTCATTCAATTCAAAAACAACCGTATTCCCGTTTGATTGAACGCTGATTCTCATATTCTTTATCACCTCCGAATTATATTTTTCAACCCTTGCCTTGCCGGACATATTTGTTATGTTATCAATGCCTGTTATCCCTACTCCTAATCGGTGCATTTGGTCGCGCGCATAGAAATCCTCGTAAAGCATGAATGCGTTTCCCCACGGCTCATAATAACCGAGTTCGCCTTTTACGCCATCATGGTAAGCCTCCTGCGGAGTAACGTTCAGCCTTTCCGGTGGATAAAACATCCATTGAGCGTTACGGAAGTTTGTTAAGTCAAGCTCTAACGGTAACTGCCCATATAATTCTCCGGCGGCAGCGGTATCATATAGTTGAAATGTTGCCTCATGTCCCTGCGATGTAATTCTGATAATCATATCCGATAGCACCAAACTATGTGCTGTTTGTGTTTCCTGTGGCGTGGTCGTAGTTGGACGAGGCGTTGTTGTGGTGGCAGGTCTTGTTGTCGTTGTTGACGGCACGGTCGTAGTTGGGCGAGGTGTCGTTGTAGTGGTAGGCGTTGTTGTCGTAGTCGGCGTTGTCGTAGTGGGCGGTGTCTGCGATGTTGTCGTTGTCGGCGCCGGTGTTGTTATGACTGTTTGTGGGGTAGCATCGGAATAAGCCGCTCCGTTACCCTCGTCAAAATCGTCATTGTTGCCATCGATTTCGCTTGAAACCATTTCGCTTTCATCGGAATAATCGTTTTCTGTATTTTGTTGTGTTACGCAGGCTGTTAACGAAAAAAGCAGCACCAATATAAATAATAATACACAAGTCCTTTGCACCGTTTAATCCCTCCTTTGAAATCAGATATAGCAAGCCTATCCGATTAAAGATTTTCTCAATGCCGACGTAAGCCTATAACTTCATAAACCGTTTAGCGAAAAATAAAACAGGCTTAAAATAGAATTTTTCAAGCGCTTTGGCTGTATTTTTCAGTTCTTTGCGTATCTCAATTTTCTGTGGGCATTTCTTTTCGCACATACCGCATTGATTGCATAAAGAAGCCATTTGCGGTTTGGACTTCATAGATGTTTGCGTTAAATAATTCATAAAAGCCTGCCTTTTGCCGCCGATGGCAA
>Ga0099364_10004134_pt1 | contig 22058 bp, 19 predicted proteins | sample TergutTh196P3_FD_73070 | JGI IMG/M metagenome (GOLD analysis project Ga0099364, IMG submission 73070) | Microcerotermes parvus P3 segment gut microbial communities from Pointe-Noire, Republic of the Congo - Th196 P3 | ecosystem: Host-associated > Arthropoda: Insects > Digestive system > Gut ...
GCATCGAGCCTGCCGTAACGGATGTTTTCCATGATCGTGCCTGAAAAAAGATGCGGGTCCTGCAGCACGTAACCGAGCGACGAATGCAGCCAGAGCTGGCTGCGCTCGCGGCAGTCGCGCCCGTCTATCAGTACGCGCCCCCCGGTCGGCTCGTAAAACCGGCAGGCGAGATTAACAATTGTGGACTTTCCCGCGCCGGTTTCGCCCACGATGGCGACTGTGGTGCCGGGCGGGATATCAAGCGAAAAATCCTCCAGCACATTTTCGTCGCCGTCCGGGTACATAAACCAGACGTTTTCAAAGGTGACGCCACCGAGTACCGGTTCCCAATTTTCCGGTTTGGGGTCGAATGTATCGCCGTATTTTTCCAAAACCTCCGGCGAATCGGTTATCGTTATCGGCTGATTGAGCAGCCCGGTGACCCGCTCAATGCCAACCTGAGCGTTAAGCAGCTCGGAAACAATTCCGGAGACCCATACAATAGGCTCGATCGTGCTTATCGCGTAAGTGATAAACGCCGACAGAATTCCAAAATCTAGCAGACTACGCCCGACCAGCAGCCCGCCCCTGTATAAAATCACGCTGAGCGCAATAGAGCCGAGCGACATCACCATCGGCATCATCATCGCCGTAAGACGCGAAGACCGGATGGATTCCCGGTGCATCCTGCCGGACAGTGCGGAGAACTGTTCGCTGTTTAAATCCTCAATGACAAGCGTCTTCGATGTTTTCGATCCTGTGATACCCTCGTTATACGCGCCGGATATCCGTGAGTTTGTCTCACGGACTTTTCTGCTGATAACCACGATCTTCTTTTGGAAAAACCATGCTATAAGTCCCGCTGCCGGGATGACCACGATGATGACGACGGCCAGCGGGGGGCTGAGGACAAGCATGAAAACGATGCTGAACAGTATATAGAATACGCTTTCGATCATTCCTGAAAAGCCCCAGGATATCATGCCGCTTATCCTCTCTGTGTCTGACATGATCCTGCCTATAAGATAACCTACGGAGTTCACGTTATGGTATGAGATAGGCAGCTTTTGGAGGTGAACGAAGCAGTCGCGCCTTATCATGAGGCTCATCTGCATCTCGACCCTCATGAGTATCTTTACCCAGAAGTAGATACATATGCCAACAAGAATGACAACTGTGACGGAGAAAACCAAAAACGGAACGATCCCTTGCACGGTTTCCTGGACCACAAAATTACTGACGGCATACCTTATAAAAAGAGGATAAGCCGCCCCTCCCATAGTCGCAAGGATAATAACGACCAAAGCGCGGCTAAACTCAGACTTCATGCCCTTGAAATAAGGCATAAGCCTAAGCCATGTTTTCAAACTTATCCCGTCAGCCTGCTGCTCAAGCTCGTCATACATTACTATAATTCTCCTGTCTGAAGGGCGCAAGCGCCCGAGGGATATTGTAGACTAATCCCTATTCCCTAACACCTGATCCCTCTCAAGTTTCGCTACTGCGAAATTTGAGTTCGTCATGCCCCGATTGCAAATCATAGACACGGCGGTAAATGCCGTCCAGCGAAACCAACTCCGCGTGTGAGCCGATCTCCGCTATCTTTCCGTCTTCCAGGACCATTATCTTGTCCGCCGTCATCAGCGTCGATATCCTGTGGGATATCAGTATGACCGTCGCACCGGAGGTATCTGCACGAAGCGTTTCGCGGATTTTTGCGTCTGTTTCCATATCCAGGCTGGACATCGAATCGTCAAAAACCAAAACCGGCGCGTCCATCATCAGTGTGCGAGCGATCGCTACACGCTGTTTCTGTCCTCCGGACAGCGTGACGCCACGTTCGCCGACCACAGTGTCATACCCTTTGACAAAGGACATGATGTTGTCGTCTACCGCAGCAATACGCGCTTTTTCGCGCACTTTACCGAGATCGCCTCCTCGTGAAGCGATGTCTATATTCTCTTTGACCGTCTTGGAGAATAAAAACGGCTCCTGAAGCACCAGACCGATGTTTCTGCGCAGATATTTCTTGTTTATCTTTGATATGTCAACTCCGCCGACAGTTATAGTCCCGCAGCCCTCCGGCAGATCGTAAAGCCTGTTTAACAAATATGTTATCGTCGATTTTCCTGAGCCGGTTGCGCCCAATATCCCGAACGTCGTGCCGCTTTCTATGGTGAAGTTTACGTCTTTTAATACAGATTTCCCTTCATCCGTTTCATATGCAAAGCATACGTTTTTAAACTCGATGTTGCGATCAAGCGGCGGCTGCAGCGCGTCAGAGGGGTCTGACTCGCCCGGCGCATCGAAAATTTCCTTAATGCGCCCAAGCGCGACGCCCGTTTTGCTCATTTCCGAAATTATCCTGCCGAGCTGGCGGACAGGCCAGGTCACCATTTGCGTGTAGCTGATGAACACCAGAAGCTGCCCAAAACTCAGAGATCCGCCGACAGCCAGATATGACCCCGCCGCGATAACGCTAAGCAGTTGTACAGCGGCGACAGAATCGCCGATACCCCAGTAAGAGCCGAAAGTCCCGCCCAGCGATACCCACTTGTTTGTATAGCTGATATTCTTTTCATCAAACCGATCTGTTTCAAAGCGCTCCCTGCCAAATGCCCGCACCACGCGCACGCCGGTCAGGTTTTCCTGTACCCTTATCATCAGTTCCCCTTCCGCTTCGTCGCAGGCAAGGAACTTACTTGCGATACGCTTAAAAAAGTATACCGTATAGCAAAGTATCACAGGTATAAACACGGTTACGACCACAGCCATCACAACATTGAGAGAGAACATTATGACCATAGCGATCACCAGCATTATAACAGTTCTTAAAACTTCTATAAGCTGCTGAAACACAAAACGCCGGGTCGTTTCAACATCCGATGTGCAGCGCTGGATAATGTCACCCGTCAGGTTTTTTGTATGCCACTCAAACGGCAGACTTTGCGTATGCTTAAACAGTCTTATGCGAAGGCTGTTTATCATCCCCTCCGCACCCTTTGCCATATTCACCCGTGAAAGATAATTAAAACAGCCGGCGATCACGGCGGTCAAAGCGGCAAGCACCGCGCAAATTATCAGATCCGAGCCAAAGAGGCCGCGCACACTGAGCGCATCGTACAGAGCCATGACCGGACCGGGCAAAAACGCATCCTGACCGCCGATCACGGAATCGACCGTGAAACCGACAATGATCGGCGCGATAAACGACATAAGCGAGGCGACGATAGCCGCAGCTACCGAGAAAAAGAAAAACCGCTTTATCCCGCGCGTGAATCCCAACATCATTTTAAGAATACTGTCGTCTTGCATTTCGTCCTCTCAATTTCTGACCAAGTGCTATTTATGATGCCATATCGCGGCGGAAAAATCAACTCAAAAAATCAAGTTGACAGGGTATGTGCGGATGTTATATAATTTCGGAACGCGTCACATCGGAACGTAGCACAGAGTGATAGAGGAGGTGCAGCTATGCGCAGGACATATCAACCTAAGAAAAGGCAGCGCTCAAAAGAGCATGGTTTTCGCAAGAGGATGTCGTCTAAAAGCGGACGTAAAGTTCTCGCCCGCCGCCGCGCAAAGGGCAGAGCTAAGCTTACGGCATGAGCGGGTGACACCCGTGAGCGGACAGAGGTCAGTGGTCAGTGGTCAGCAGACGGGGGATGAGAAGAGCGTTAATCTATTCTTGTTTTCATACTGTTACAAGGGATATAGTCAAAAATATGAAGTTTACTTCGTCGCTGAAGAAGAACCATGAGTTTAAAAGGCTTTATAATAAAGGGCAAAGCGCGGCGTCGCAGTGCGTGGTCGTTTATTGCAGGAGAAACGGCAGGGCTGAAAACCGTCTTGGCATTACTGTGAGCACAAAACTTGGAGGAGCGGTGCAGCGCAACCGCATCCGACGTAGGTTAAAAGAAATCTACAGGTTGAATGAAGATCACATTACGGCCGGTTACGATATAGTCCTGGTTGCGAGGATAAAGAGCCGTTTTGTTGGATATAAGGAACTCGAATCATCAGTTATTGGCGTTTTCAAAAAGCTGAGATTAATGGGGATCGCAAAATGAAGCGGATTCTTATTGCTTTGGTGAGTTTTTACAGAAAGCACATTTCGCCCTCTTCCGTGCCGAAGTGCAGGTACATACCTACCTGTTCAGCCTATGCGCTGGAAGCGCTTGAAAAGTACGGCGCTCTCAAAGGCGGAGCGCTTTCCGTCTGGCGTGTCCTCAGATGCAATCCGTTTGGCAAGTCCGGTTATGACCCGGTACCGTAGGAGCCGACAGTGAATAGTGAATAATGATTGGGTGAGACTATGTTTAATGCGATAGCGAGACCGTTCGGCATGCTGCTGATGATTTTATATGATGTTGTAAACAACTACGGTGTGGCTATACTCCTTTTTGCTGTCGTTGTAAGGATCATCCTGCTGCCGTTTCAAATGAAAAGCAAGTATGGCATGATGCAGCAGACAAGGCTTCAACCCAAGATCGCCGAACTGCAAAAAAAGCACGGCACAAACAAGACAAAAATAAACGAGGAGACGCAGAAGCTTTATAGAGAAGAAGGTATCAACCCCATGTCCGGCTGTATTTGGGGGTTCTTGCCGATGCCGATAATGATCGCGCTGTTTATGGTAATAAGGCAGCCGCTTACCATGATGCTTGGCGTTGCCGCCGAACTTCTGGAAGAAGGCGGCGCTTTACTGAACCGTCTTACGGAACTGGGATTTCAAAGCACGATGGGCGAATACTACCTGCAGGTCGATCAGGCAAAGTTTATTAGCGAGAATATAGGCTCTTTTGCATCACTGAACATAGAAAATCTTAAAGCGATAGACTTTAACTTTCTCGGACTCCACCTTAGCACGCAGCCGCAATGGAATTTCCTATGGACGACGGAATGGGGCGATCCGTCTGTTTGGCTGCCCGGGCTTATGCTGTTTATCATCCCCTTATTATCAGGCGGATCACAGATGATCGCGTCTTATATCAACAAGAAGATTTCTCCAACGGCGCCTCCGGGCGGACAAGGCAGTCAGATGCAGACATTTATGATGCTCATGCCTCTGATCTCGGTTTACTTTGCGTTTGTAACGCCTGCGGCGCTCGGCTTTTATTGGACCGCCGGCACGGTGCTGCAGATAGGACAGGATATTTGGCTGACAAAAAAGTACACAAAAAGAATCGACGCGGAAGAAGCCGTGAGAAAAGTGGAGCGCGAGAAGAAGGAAGCGGAGTTAGAAGCCAAGCGGCTTGAGACAGAAAGAAAAAAAGCGGCCGGCATAGTTGAGAAAAATCCAAACAAGTCAAAACGAAAAAAGCAGTCGAATGAAAGGCAGGAGCAACTGGAAAAGGCTGCGGAATGGGAAAAGAAGAAAGCTCCTTCAACCGAGGAGAAGTTCGAGCCAAGCAGGGTCGGGAACAGACGGTATGCGCGCGGCCGGGCATATGACCCTGACAGATACAAAACAGGGAGACGAATCCGTGCTTATGAGGACAGCGACTCAGACGAGTACGAGCCGGAAGAAGACACGGGCGATGAAGGATCGGTCGAGCCGGATCATGATGAAGTAATGCAAGAAACATCTGACGCAGTGAGCGAGGAACGAGAAGACGTTAGCGAGGACGGTTACGAGGACGACGAAGACGAGGACGATACGGAAGACGAAGACGAAGATGATACAGAAGATGAAGGCGAAGACGCAAATGATACGGAAGACGAAGAGTTAGAAAACACAGGGGAGAACACGTCCTCTCAAGAAGTTGGTCCTCCGGATCACACCGGTTACGATCACGATACAAACCCGACAGTCCGGTTTGGAACAACGAGATTTGAATCAGAACAGGACAGCGGTGAAGATACTGAAGCTTGACATAAGAAGGGAAGTCAATGATAATGGAAAAATCTATCGAGGTTTCGGGAAGAACCGAGGATGAAGCGATACAAGCCGCTTTGGAGCAGCTCGGGCTGACAAGGGACGATGTATCGGTTGAAATAGTCGAGAGGTCAAAGACCGGGTTTTTGGGGCTGAAGAACACACCTGCTGTTATTAAAGTTCTGTATGAGGCGAAAGAAGAACGTACCGAACAGGTGGAGAACTTCCTGTCAGGTCTTTTTGAAAGAATGGGAGTCGAGACCGATATGGAAATATCGGAAAATGACGGCATGATCAATGTCGCATTGACCGGCAAGTCCCCCGGTGTGCTCATTGGCCGCAGGGGTGAAACGCTTGACGCAATACAGCATCTGACAAATTATGTCGTCAACCGTGGCAGCGCCGGTCGAATAAGGGTCAATCTCGACACGGAAAACTACAGACAGCGCAGAAATGAAACGCTGGAAAGTCTGGCGGCCAGAACAGCCGGCAAGGTTATGAAGTATAGAAGGAACATGACGCTTGATCCAATGAATGCGTATGAGCGCCACATCATACATTCTGCGCTTCAGGACTATGAAAACATAACAACATACTCAATCGGCAGTGAGCCAAACAGGCGCATCGTCGTTGCCTTTGGTCGTAAAAAGGACGGTGATGAACGCGCTTATAGGGATAATCGCGGAAGTCGCGGCACGAGTGACAATCATGAGCGCAGTGATGATCCGCCGCCTCAGGAGACCGATTCCAATACACCGCAATATCGGGAATGGAGTTAGGAGACTAATATGACATACGAAAGAATTGTTGAGGCGCTGGCTGAACAGCTCGAAGTAGATCCGGAGAATATAACGCGGGATACGGACGTCATGAAGGATTTGGGCGCGGACTCGCTGGATCTCGTTGAGCTTATTATGACTTTAGAAGATGAATACGGCATCAGCGTTGTAGATGAGTCTGTTTACGAACACAGAACAGTTGGCGCAATTGCGGATTTCATCGATAGTTTGCTGAATAAATAAGCATGATCACATATGGACGGGGCGGTCTTTCCGGCCGCCCCTTTTCAAATTCAGGAGGAAATGGTAGGAGGATGCCTAAATGATAAAGCACGGATTAAATGAGCTCAGGGAGATGTTTCTTTCTTTTTTTGAAGAAAAGGAACATCTTCGGCTGCCCAGTTACCCACTCATCCCGCAGGATGACCCGTCGCTCCTGCTGATAAACTCCGGCATGGCGCCGATGAAGCCATGGTTCACCGGAGCGCTTGAACCGCCGAGAAAGCGAGTATGTACATGCCAGAAATGCATACGCACGGGAGATATCGAAAATGTGGGTAAAACATCGCGGCACGGCACCTATTTTGAAATGCTCGGCAACTTCTCGTTCGGAGACTATTTTAAAAGCGAAGCGATAGCCTGGTGCTGGGAGTTTCTTACCGAGCGCGTAGGGCTCGACCCCGCTATGCTGTATCCATCCGTATATTTGGAAGACGACGAGGCGTTCGATATATGGGAAAAGGAAGTCGGTATCGCACCGGAGCGCATATCAAAGCTCGGTAAAGAAGATAATTTTTGGGATCACGGAAACGGACCTTGCGGTCCCTGTTCGGAGGTATATTATGACAGGGGCGAGATATACGGCTGCGGAGCCCACGACTGTGCGCCCGGCTGCGACTGCGACCGTTATGTGGAAGTATGGAACAATGTCTTTACACAGTTCGACAATGACGGGGCGGGCAATTACACGGAACTGAGTCAAAAGAATATCGACACCGGACTGGGGCTTGAGCGGCTTGCTTGCGTATGTCAGGATGTTGGAAGCATGTTTGAAGTTGATACGGTGATAAGAATCATCGAGAAAGTGTCCGATATCAGCGGCGTGCCTTATGGGCAAAGTGAATCATCGGATATCTCCATACGCGTTATAACCGATCATATCCGCAGCGCGACTATGATGATATGCGACGGTGTATTGCCGTCAAACGAGGGGCGCGGGTATGTGCTGCGCCGTTTGCTTCGGCGCGCTGCCAGGCATGGCAGACTTCTCGGCGTTACGGACGTTTTTCTTTATGAGGTGTGTGAGACGGTCTTTGAGGAAAACAAGGGGGCATACCCTGATCTCGTTGAGAAGGCGAGTTACATAACCCGCGTCATACGCGTTGAGGAGGAAAATTTCGGCAAAACTATCGACTCCGGAATGGCTATACTAACCGGTCTTATCGCAGGATATGTCAAACGCGGAGAAAAAACTATGTCCGGCGAGGACGCCTTTAAGCTCTACGACACATACGGTTTCCCGCCCGATCTGACGGTCGAGATACTGGAAGAGAACGGTCTGGGGGTAGACAAGGATTCTTTTGACGATCATATGGAGCAGCAGCGTGTGCGTGCGCGTAAAGCGAGGGAAGCGCTGGGCGATCTTGCCTGGGCCGGCGTAGACCTTGGGCTGGACAGTACTCCAACACTTTTTACAGACAGTATAGTATCAAACAGCAGAATACTGGCCATTGTAACACAGGGGGAATCAGCCTCATCTATGCGTGCCGGGGATCAGGGTATAATCATACTTGATAAGACTCCTTTTTATGCGGAATCGGGCGGGCAAACGGCGGATTTCGGCTCCATAACTCAAGGCGATGCTGTATTTGAAGTCAGAGACGTGCAGACAAAAGGAGGAAAGCGGCTGCACCACGGCAAAATGCTTATGGGTGCTTTAAACGTAGAGGATTCCGTGACGGCGCAGATAGATGTTGACCGGCGCAGCGCGATAAAACGCGCGCATTCCGCAACGCATCTTCTGCATAAGGCTTTATGCTCCGTAATCGGGGATCATGTCCAACAGGCGGGTTCGCTCGTTGAACCGGACAGATTGAGGTTTGACTTTACACATTTTTCCGCTCTTACAAAAGATGAGCTTGTGGATATAGAACGCCGGGTTAACGACTCGATTTTGGACGGGCTTGCAGTCACAGTGACTGAAATGCCCATGGATCAAGCTAAAAAACTGGGAGCGGCGGCGCTTTTCGGAGAGAAATACGGTGATATCGTCCGCGTTGTAAGTATGGGGGACGGTTATTCCATAGAGCTGTGCGGCGGCACGCATCTTAACAACACTGCAAAAGCGGGAGCTTTTAATATATCCGCAGAGTTTTCCGTCGCTTCCGGCGTACGCCGCATAGAGGCGACGACAGGAAAGGCGACGCTTACAGCGTTGGCGGACGCCCGCGAGAATCTGGGCAGACTCGCGGAGATAGTTAAAGCCGGAACCACAGAGGAGATTCCTGATAAGTTCATGCAAAATATGGCCGCTCTCAAGGATTTGCGCGCCAAATTTGCCGCCGCGCTGAAAAAAGAATCACGGGGAGAAGCTGCGCGGATTCTCGCCGGATCGCGCGATATAGGCGGACTAAAGGTAATTGCAGCCGTCGTAGAAGACATGGACGCAGACGTCGAACAGCTCAGGCAGATAGAAGATACCCTGCGCGATTGGGACTCCGGCATAGTGGCCGTGCTTGCCGCAGTCAAAGACGATAAGATAACGATAATGGCAGCCTGCGGCAAAGAGGCCGTCGCAAAAGGTATTAACGCAGGGGAGATAATACGCGAGGTAACTAAACTGTGCGGCGGTTCCGGCGGCGGCAAGCCCGAATTCGCGATGGGCGGCGGCAAAGACACGTCGAAGCTTCGCGGAGCGTTAGCGGCAGTTGACGGGATCGTAAAAGCGAAGCTGGATGCTTCGCTCAATGATCGGTGACCGGCGGTTAGCGGTCAGTAGACTAAAGATTACTTAAGTGGAGTGTGGTTTGTAATGACGACTGATTGTATTTTTTGTAAAATTATATCCAGAGAGATTCCCGCGCTGCGTGTTTACGAGGACGAACACGTACTTGCGTTTAGGGACATTTCGCCGCAGGCGCCGGTGCATATCCTTGTCGTTCCGAAAGCGCATATCGTGTCGGTTGCGGATGTCACGGCAAAAAACTCAAAAATCATTGCGAAGTGTTTTGAAGCCATAGCGAAAATAGCGGAAGAAGAGCAGCTTGGCAGCGGCTTTCGTGTTATAACTAACTCCGGCATAGACGGAGGGCAGACGGTGTTCCATATGCATTTCCATCTGCTGGGAGGCACGGCGCTGAGAGCGGAACTGCTGCATACAAGAGGAGAGTAATCGTATGTATACTGTTGCGGTTATCACTGTCAGTGATAAAGGTTCCGCCGGGGAGAGGGTGGATCTTGCGGGGCCGGTCGTGTGTGAAATGCTTGAGGGAGCAGGGTTTAGGGTTTTTTATACCGATATTGTTCCGGATGATCGGGGTGTGATTGAGCGGGCGCTTATAAAATGTTCAGACGAGCTTGACGCCGCACTCGTTGTAACGACCGGCGGAACCGGGTTTTCTCCCCGGGATGTTACACCTGAGGCTACGATAGCGGTCTGTGAGCGCATGACTCCCGGAATACCGGAGGCCATGAGGTTAGAGAGCCTGAAAATAACAAACCGCGCAGTCCTTACGCGCCAGCAGGCAGGAATACGCGGTGATACTTTGATAATCAATTTACCCGGCAGCCCAAAAGCGGCGCGTGAAAACCTTGCGGCCGTCCTTGCCGCGCTCGACCACGGCCTTGAAATGCTGCGCGGCGAAAAACGCGACTGCGCCGAAACACTTTGATCAATTCTCCACCACCCATAGTGTTTCATCTCTGGATGTAAGTGAGTTTCCTACTTTGTAGATATCTCCTGCGCCTACGGTTACTATAACGTCGCCTTCGCATGCTATGGCGGCGATCTCCTCCGTAAGCTCCGTCAGTGTAGCGCAACATCGCGCACCGGGAACAGCGGCGGCTAAATCGCCCGACGATACGCTTGCGTCGTCTTTCTCGCGGGCAGCATATATTTCCGCCAGAAAAGCGACGTCGACGCGTGACAGTTCCGTAACAAAGTCGGAAAACAGTGCGCGAGTCCTTGAGAATGTGTGCGGTTGGAAAGCCAGAATTGTTCTCTTGTAATTGAGCGTGGAAACCGCGTCAATCAGTGCGCGCAGTTCTCTGGGATGGTGCGCGTAATCGTCATACACATCGGCGCCGCTGAAGCTGCCTTTATATTCAAACCTTCTGCCGACGCCGGAGTACCCGTAAAGTCCTCTTTCTATCGCCTCCGCCGGTATTCCGACTGCGATTGCGGAAGCGGCGGCCGCCAGTGCGTTTTTCAGGTTATGAGCGCCCGGTATCCTGAGTGTTATTCTACAGAAGGGCTTGCCGTTATAGACAACGTCTAAAGAAGGGCGCCAGCCGTCAGGCTGCATGTTCACCCCGCGCACCACAGAACCCTTATTGAAGCCGAATGTAAGCAGTTTGCGCCCGAGCGGGGCAAGAGCCTCCATTGTGTTTTCGTCGTCGCCGTTGCAAACTATGTGGCCGTCGTCCGGGACGAGTGAGGCGAACTTGCGGAAAGAGCTTTTGAGATCGTCAATATCGTTGAAAAAATCTAAATGGTCGGAATCGACATTCAATACGACTGCGACTGTCGGACAAAATTTGTGAAAAGAGTTATAGTATTCGCATGATTCAAGCGCGATAACATCACCCTTTCCGACGCGGTATCCGCTGCCGAGGATAGGGAGCGTCCCGCCTATCATGATAGTTGGGTCTGTTCCTGCGGCAAGAAGTATGTGCGTGACCATGGATGTTGTGGTAGTCTTTCCGTGGACGCCGGCAATACACAGGGCCTTTTTATAACCGCTCATAATATAACCCCATGCTTCGGCGCGTTCAAAAACCGGTATCCCCTGCCGGCGGGCGGCTATGATCTCTATGTTATCCTCCCTTGCCGCAGCGGTTCGGATTATAAATCCCGCCTCCTGCACATTTTCTGCGCGATGCCCGATATTCACATTCATTCCCATCGAGCGCAGCTTACCGATAGACGGGCTGTCATTGATATCAGAACCGGTGATCCTTACGCCCATCCCATGCAGAATCTCCGAAAGCGGCGACATGGAAACCCCGCCGATACCTACGATATGGCATGTCTTACCGCTTTTAAGATATCGTTCAAACTCATCAAAACTCATAAATGAACCTCCTGTTATAATGCCGCGGGCATACTTTATCAATACACAATTACAGAAATTAACCGGATAAGGTCTTCTGCAGTCACATTGTCGTTCATGTTCAGGCGTTTCAGTTCCAGCAGACTTTGCGGCAGGCCTCTGATCAGCGTATTAATGCCAGGCTCGGTAGAAAATGTCATTTGAATACCAAGCTCAAGCAGCAGTATGGCGCTAAGCTCGTTGATTTTACCATAAGGATAAGAAAAAGCAAACACATGATTAACATCTTTTAACAACTCCCGCATCAATGTATGATCGTTTCTGAACATATCGATGTATTGCGGCTCGCTTTCGCCGTCTAACTGTAAAACGCCGGATCGGAAAGGGTCGTCAAAGCGTTCATCATTATGCATATCGAAGGAATGGCTCTGAATGGAGATCAGGCCCGAACGCGCCATCTCCAGCGCTTCGGCGTGTCCGAAATGCGGTACTATCGGATAACCCGTTTCTTTATATGTGTCTTTACCGTGTGAAACGCCTATCACGAAAATTGCCGCATTAAACCCATGGCGCCGCAATATCGGATATGCTTCTGTGTAGTTGCTCATGTATCCGTCGTCAAATGTGATAAGAACAGGCGACTGAGGCAGATCGAGACCCAGGATAACATAATCACGCACCTGCTCAAGCGAAACAGGGGTATACCCCGCCTCATAAAGCGCGTCCATATGTTCCTGAAAGCGGTCTGCAGATATTATCATATCAGCGCCGCCGTCTGAAGTGATATGGTGATACGTCAAAACAGGAAGTCTGACTGCATGCAGATTCGGATCATGAGCTGCCCCCGAGGCAAAGGCCTCACCGATCACGGAATGGACGTTATCCTTTGTTACCCAGACGCCGAAGTCATCTGAAATACGTGTGCCGCTGCCAAACATCCGGGCTGCCATCATATTGCCAACGTTGTTACGAAAATGCGTAAGATCGTAGAAAAATCTTGGATCATAACTTGCCGGGCAACGGATAAAACTCCAAAAACCGCTTATTTCCGCTACCTTTGCATACATATCCAGCGCCCGCGCAGCGCTGAAAACGGTGATTTCATCTAATAGCATGGGTGGGGCGGCGATAGTCAGCTCCACACCGCTTTGCCCGCATATTTCCGCTATCTCGGCGACTGACGAAACGCAATCCTCAACATAATTAAGACCGGACGACCAAAACACCGGATCAACAAACTCCGGATACGAAATCAAATAGTCCTCCAAATTGCCTATGGCTTCCGCGTCGCGTCTGGATTTGTTGTATTCACCTGTTTCCGCAATAAATACGTCGAAACCTTGCTGCACGTAAGTCCTGTTGCCATTATCCTCGATTTTTCTTATGGAAAATCCGGGGTCGGCAAAAAGGAAGGGCAGCCTCCAAAACGGTTTTAACGGCTGACGGAACGTAATATCTGTGACGGCGGGCGCGTATGATTCCGCGCTCACAACCGGAAGTATAAGTAATATATGACGCGGATCATGGTTTTCTATTAAATACCTTGTCAGATTTTTTGCGTATTCAACATCAACTCCGTAATGGAACATGTTGTACCAGCGCAGTCCGGTATGCTCATTCAGAGCCGCTGTCGGAAACCCGCCGGCCCCACTGGGACCGATGACAAAGGCGTCATACTGTCCGCGCCGCGCATCCAAATATGCGAATTTTGCCGTCTTGGGGTTGTTTGTCATGCCATACGAATGCCAGTCAAACAAAATATCTCCGAAAACGCTGAAAGGGTCGACCAGAATGTTCACAGCAGGAACGACAGCGACGGCAATAAACGCAGCGCAAATCAGCATTATAAACCAACGTTTTGCCGACATCAAACCCCTCCGTTTGTCAATTCGCAATTATTTCGCATTCCGCATCAAATCGCACTGCCTCTGAAAGCCGCTTCACATTCCTGCGTAAATAAAATTTGCCGAAACCACATTACCGGAGTAAAAACCGAACAGCACGATCGAAGACAGCGCGATCAGCAGCAAGATAAACTGTACTGCGGGGCGGTAGGCGTTAAGCATTTTTCCGCAATCCGTACCGCGTTCGGTGATATAGTCACGGGTGAAAAGCACAATGATCCCGAATGCCAGTATTATATAACCCATGCCGTCAAGTCCGAGATCCATAAGTCCGCCGCTAATAAGCTCGTTAAAACGAGGGCGGAGTACTGTTTGCTTCAACATGATCAGGGCTTCCCTGAGTGATTCCGCCCGAGCAAAATAACGCAGAAACAAGAGTATCCCAAACGTGCGCAAACAGGCGAATACTCTGCCGAAACCCGGACGGCTGCCGTAGATACCCGTTTTTTTGCGGAGCTTTTCCAGACCGGGCTGAGCAAACAAATCGGCGCTGATCAGTACACCGTTGATTAATCCAAAGGCGATCAAATGCATGCCTAAGCCATGCCAGGCGCCAACCACCAGATACACACAGAATGTGGCAAGACAGGAGGGAAGGAGCTTCCCGACCCTGTTACCAAAAATCTTTCTCGAAAACCGTCCCAACCTGTTCATCGGCTTGGACAGCGCGAGCGGGAAAAAAAGATAATCTTTCAGCCATGTTCCCAAAGTGATATGCCAACGCCGCCAAAAATCGGTGAGCGAGGATGCAAAGAACGGCTGCCGGAAATTTTCGGGCAGCTTGACGCCAACGATCTCGGCAATACCCAGAGCGATATTTATTCCGCCGGCAAAATCAGCGTAAATCTGTATGCTGTATATCAAAACGCCAAATACGATAACAGCGCCTGCTATGTTGCCATAGTCCGTAAACACTGTGTTAACGATTGGGGCGGCATAATCCGCTATTATCAACTTCATAAAATAGCCCCAAATAATTCTCTGAATACCGCTGCGCAAACGTTCCCAATCCCAGCCGTGACCGGCGATCAGGTCGTTCGCGATCTCGCTGTGGCGTGAAATGGGACCCTGAATAAGCAGCGGAAAGAATGAAAGAAACAGAGCTGTCTTCAGAGGGTTCTTCTCCGGCGGTGCCTTCCCTCTATAGACATCGATAAGATAGCCGGATGCCTGAAAGGTGTAAAAGGATATCCCGGGTATCAGGAATATGCCTGCGGAAGGGAGAACATAGGAGCCGAACTTAAAAAACGCGAGCAGAGCGATATTTGCCGTCAGGCACAGGGCCAGAGGCGCGCGCCGAAGAGATATGCGGGCCTTTTTTTTGCGCAGCATTCCAGCCCAGCGGCCGGAAAAGTACACAGTCATGACAGTGAAAGAAATAGCGGCCACGGCAACCGGTCCGCCCACAAACCAATAAAACACATACCCGGACAGCAGCAGCACGTACCAGCGGAACCTGCGCGGTGATATGAAGTAACACGACAGCGAGATGATTAAGAATAGCAGGAACGACCGGGATACGAAACTCATAAATCAGCACCCAGATCCAACAGAAGGGCAGCGATCGCTTCAAGAGAGCAAAAGTTTTCCGGCTCAAGATGTTCCAGGCCGATGCTAACTCCAAACGAATCATTTAGATCGTTTACCAGCGTTATCATGTCGAAGGAGTCTAACAAACCCCCTTCGATAAAATCAGTTTCGCAGACCCAGTCCACACCGGGACGTATGTTTTTCAGTATCTCAACGACTTTTGTCACAGTATCACTCCTAATCCCTGACATAACATTCCGTGTATACGTCGTCCGCCGTAAAACCCAGGCTTGCGAACATAGCCAGAGACGCTGCGTTGTCAGGACGGACCCATTCGTGGAAGACGCTTTTTTTACCCTCGCTTGCTTTAAATGCGGCATAGGCGCGATAGAGCTTTTTGCCGAGTCCCTGTCCGCGGACTTCCGGCGCAACGGCTATTATAAGCGTTTGCCCCATATACAGCATCGCAACGGGCGTCCCCTCAACTCGTATACATAGTGCGCCTTCGTACAGTTCGCGGCACGGCATGTCCGCTTCCACCGGGCTGAAGTACCTGCCCAGCATTGTATATGCCTCGTCAGGAGTTGCGCGGCTGACGCCTTCTGTGGAAAGGTCGCCCGTTATCGCAGACGCCGTGTGCCTCCGCAGAGTATTCGTTTTGCAAAACCCCTGCCCGAGCAGCCAGGCGGCGGCGATTTCAGGGTAGCGGCTTAAACGGTATGTCAAGAATGCCGCAAGCGTCTCCCCGTCGGTTCGCACTAGCTCGGCAGCGGTGTCAAGCAGCCGGAAATGCAGTTTTGTAAAACCAACGCGCCGCTCGAAAAGAAAAAGCGCTTGATCGTCCGCTGAGGCGGTCATGACACCGGCTTCAAAACGCTGCCGCAAATCGGCGGGCAAAGTATAGTCATTGCCGAGTGTACGCGGATACCTGCGCTGCAGATCAGAGAAGGAGTTATAATCCACTGAAATAATCCTCTCTCACTCTCAAGCGGTCGATTTTGCCGTTTGGTGTTGCGGGCATCTTGTTTATCTTTACGATCACATTTGGATTCATATAGCGCGGCAGACGGACTTCTAATGTCTCCGCTATTTCTTTTTCCGCAGCGTCGCCCTCATAAAACAACAGAATTTGGGCCTTTTCCTTGTCATACAGGCAGCAGGCAAGGCGGACGCCGACAAGCCCGGCTGCGGCGGCCTCTATCTCACCTAGTTCGACACGGCTTCCCATATGCTTTACCTGATGATCGATGCGGGATAAAAACACAAGCTCGCCGTATTCGTTCCTTCGGGCAATATCGCCCGTGCGATAGACTATATCGCGGTGAGAAGAGATGAGCGGATTCTGCAAAAAAGCCTCTGCGGTCCGTTTCGAGTCCCTCCAGTAGCCCAGTCCCACACCTGCGCCACGAACGTAAATCTCGCCCGGCTGACCATCCGGAACAGGCAAAAAGTCTTCGCCGAGAAGCAACAGCTCGGCGTTTAAGCAGGGTTGTCCTATAGGAATGCTCTCACCGTCGGAAAAGTCACGATTTACAGTGTAATATGAGCAGTCAACAGTGGTTTCGGAAGGGCCGTAAACATTTGTAAACCGTGTGCCAGGCATGGCATTTTTCCAAATAGTGAGTATTTTTGACGGCATATTCTCACCGCCGAAAATAACCTCATTAATGCCGGAAGGGACAAAGCGGCCAAACACCCCGCTGTTAGCAATCAGCTTAACGGCGGCGGCGGACCAGGGCAGCACATTGGCGCCAAGCTGCTCGACATATCTCATTGCCTTTAGCGGAAAGAGAAACAGCTTTTTGGGAAACAGATGTGTTGTACAGCCGCTTTTAAGTGTAGAGTATATCTCCTGCACAGATGAGTCAAAATAAAACGGACATTGCCCCGCGAACACAGTGCTCTCAGAAAAGCCAAATATCTCATCCATCCATTCGATAAGATTAACGACTGAACCGTGGGAAATGAGCGCAGCCTTAGGCACGCCCGTTGAACCGGATGTGAAGATCGCGTAAGCGGGATCTGTTGATAACACGCGCTTGCGTATGAGTTCAAGCGCTGCGTCGTCAGGCTTGAGGCAGGGCAGTTCGGCGATCGTTTTTGCCTCGATCCGCATAACAGGGTCAATCTCAGTTAGCCTCGATTTTATGTACTCCGCCGGAGCGCCGCCGTCCAGCGGCACATAAAAGCATCCGGCATACAAAGCCCCGACAAAAGCAACAATGTCAGATACCCGGTGGTTTGTCAGCACCGCGACCGGCTGATGCAAACTCCGCGCTTGCTCCGCTATCGCCATTCCAACGCCCCTGCCAAGCTCGGCCAACCGGGAAAAGGACACACTTTCACTGCCATCGGAAAAGGCCGTCTTATCAGGAAAGAGCTTCGCTGAGTATTCAAGATAATCCAGCAAATTGTGAAAAGGATATGCCGCCATAATACATTACCCTCATTTCACTTGATTATAACTTCGTTGAAATCTGCGTTCATTCGGTCATGCCCGAGCAAGCTCGGCCGCGACCCTCATTTCACTTGATTATAACTTCGTTGAAATCTGCGTTCATTCGGTCATGCCCGAGCAAGCTCGGCCACGACCCTCATTTCACTTGATTATAGCAAAACGCACGGTCTATTACAAGTGCGGAGTCGAATCTAAAAACCACCCCTCACAGTACCTTCTGTACGGCTATCATCACGCGAATCAAAAAATTATTAAAATCGCTGATAGATATTTCGTTCAGCGGATACTCCTCATATGCGTTGCCGTTTATTTCATAACCGGCGGCGTCAATGTGCTTGAACATACGCTCGTATAACTCACCGGTCATGCCGTATCCGCCGCGCGTATAACCGACAGCGTACAGACCCGCCGGTCTTTTGTCGAATCCTTCTGGATTATAAAAATAATAACGCTCAGGCAAATGCGAATCGCCCCGTATTATTCTTTCCCGGGAAAACATAGCCCATACGGGATAGTTTAAGTCCAGATCACCGTATCTTTCGGCCATGGTTTGATAAAAAGTGAAAAGGGCGTCATAATCGTTTCTATCCATACTGTAATCATTTAAATCGCCGAGAATGATCGCTTCCGCCGGGAGCATTTCTATCGTTATCTGATCCTCATCAATACCGGCGACGGAGTTGATGATTTTTTGCAATGTAAACAGAAGTTTCTTTGCCTGAACCCATTCCCGGATATTATCATCTATGCTGTTTATCGCCTGTTCAAGGAAATCCTTTGTCGTCTGAGGATCGCGGCTGTCTTTCCCCTCTTTGATATCCGTAAGCGACATTCCCAGTTTTTGGGATACCTGGATCATATTTATAATAGTCAACTGGTCGTTGGTATAGTAACGGTAGTTGTTCTCGCCTCGCGAGGCAGGGGCAAGCAGACCGATTTTGTCATAGTGGTGTAATGTGTCACGGGTCGTCCGTGACAACTTTGCAAACTCGCTCACCGAGAATATATTTTTTTTAGCCATCAGATAAATCCCCCTACCTCTCCATTATATGGAAAAATCAAACAAAGTCAACAAAACCCTCGCCTTATACTAATGTTTTTGCCGGCTGTGAAAATCATAAAAAATTATCAAACCTAATAAATGCGATCAATTAAAGGGACATTATAAAACAATAACTTCTTTTTATTGTTAAAACCCTATTGACTCTCGTGTTGCACGATAGCTGATAATATACGCAGACCTTACGAAGAAAGGCAGATAACCAAAATGAGCGGCTATGAAACTATGAATATATCTCGTGCTCAGAACGGCGCCGTCCGTTTCGACACGCGCGGGGAGCTAAACGCTTTAAAGCACAAATACGCAAAGCTTCAAAAAGAATACGAAAAAATTCTGTATTTGCACAGGCAAGCCACGGCTTTGCTGGAATATAACGAAAGAGAAAAAGAAAAGCAGATGCGCCACACTCAGATGCTGTGCGAAAACAGCCCTGACGATATATTATTGCTGGATAAAAATCTGACCGTCTTGCTTTGCACATCCTCCGTAAACATCAGATTCGACCGCGAGGTTGTGGGAGGGGCAATACTGGATATTGTTAACGACGCGTTTGGAGAGGATTTCGCGCGGCAAGTGGAAACGGGGCTGACCGACGTTTTAAGAACGGAAGAAGCATATTCCTTCGACACAAGGCTTTACAACCGTTTGATGATAGACGGGGATAAGCAGGCGTTTTATTTCTCTATACGGCTTTCGCCCACATTTGACGATGACGGTGAACTGAGCGGGATACTGGTACTGGCGCACGACATCACGCAAATGCACAACGCGAATGTGCAGGCCGAAGAAGCGACCCGCGCCAAGAGCAGATTTCTTGCTAATATGAGCCATGAAATACGCACTCCCATGAATGCGGTTATCGGAATGACAAGTATCGGAAAATCCTCTTCGGACATAGAACGCAAAAACTATTGTTTCAATAAAATCGAGGAAGCGTCAATCCATCTGCTGGGCATAATAAACAATATTCTGGATATGTCCAAAATAGAAGCAAATAAATTTGAGCTTTCCACCGAAGAGTTCAATTTTGAAAAAATGCTGCAAAGAGCCATAAGTGTCGTAAATATCCGAATGGATGAGAAACACCAGGCTTTATCCGTATTTATTGATAAAAACATACCAAAGACCTTGATTTGCGACGATCAGCGCTTGGCGCAGATCATAACAAATCTGTTAGGAAATGCTGTAAAATTCACACCCGAAGGCGGCTCCATATCCCTAAGGGCAAAAATACTTGATGACAGCGATGGCGTCTATAAGTTGCAGATAGAAGTGACCGACACAGGGATCGGGATAAGTCCTGAACAAAAAGCCCGGCTGTTTACTTCTTTCCAACAGGCGGAAAGCGACACGGCCAGCAAGTTCGGAGGCACAGGGCTTGGTCTGTCAATTTCAAAGAGCATTGTCGAAATGATGGGCGGCCAAATATGGGTCGAGTCCGAGCTTGGAAAAGGTTCGACATTCTACTTTACGGCTGATGTAAAAAAGAGCACGGCGAAAAAACAGAAATGCAGAGTCCGCCCCGCAAATCGGAAAACCCTTCGCGTGCTTGCGGTCGACGAGGACCCGGATGTTTTATCCTATTTGAAAGAAATCATCCAAGGCTTCGGTATGGATTGCGACACGGCCTTATGCGGCGAGGACGCGCTCAGGTTTGCCGAGCAAAATAAAAAGTATGACATTTTCTTTATTGATTGGAAACTGCCAAAAATTGACGGTGCCGGACTGGAAACAATGTTAAATGCCAAAAGGCATAAAGACGACCAACTGATCGCAATGATGATTTCTTCCGCCGACTGGAGTGCGTTAGGAGATGAATCCGCCAAAGCGGGCGCGTACAATTTTATTCAAAAGCCCTTATTTTCATCCTCTGTGTTTGATATCATAAACGAGCATTTCGGAAAAAAGCAGCAAGCGATGGATGTGCGTGAAGAGATCCCGGATTACAGCGAAAACTGTATACTGCTCGCGGAAGATATTGAAATAAACCGCGAAATAGTGCTGTCGATGCTTGAAGATACAAAGATTAAAATTGACTGCGCGGAAAACGGCAGCGAAGCCGTCCATATGTTTTGCGAGACGCCCGGAAAATATAAGATGATATTCATGGACGTTCAAATGCCCGAAATGGACGGTTATGAAGCCACGCAGTACATACGCGCGCTGGATTTGCCGCAGGCGAAAAAAATTCCGATAATTGCCATGACCGCCAACGTATTTAAAGAAGATATCCAGCGCTGTCTCACGGCCGGCATGGATGGCCACATCGGCAAACCGCTGGATTACAGCAAAATGATGGAGGTATTACACGAGTTCTTGGGTGTTCAGTTCATATAAGCACTGATACTTTACACAAAGACTTGACACCACCGTTGACCTTTGGAGGGCCACTTTTTCCACGCACGTTACACCGATCCGGAATACCCCATGTGACCCACGCTTGCACTGCTAATTTGCAAAGGAAATTTCCCGACTTAAACGCATATGTTGTAATGACTGAACCGAAATGGTCGGCTAAAAACCTTAATGTTGATATTGAGATGGAAGAAGTAATATATGATGGCAGCGCGGATTTGACACAGCAAGTCTGGCTGAACCTGATCGACAATGCTATAAAGTATTCGGATCCGGGCGGAACCGTCGTTATCCGTTTGGCACACTGGAATAACTGACTTCGTTTTATTATCAGGGATAGCGGCATAGGCAAGGGGGGATTGTGGTTACTATATTCTTGGACTATACCAGTAAGTTAATATGATAAACTATACAATCCTCAGCAGTTCCTCTGCGATGCCCTTGCTTTCAAGTCGCATGATACTTTCTTCAGCACTGCCGAAACTGAGTAGATTGATACTGCCGTACCATGTAATGCGGCGGTCAATAACTGCAAACTTTTGATGAATGCTTGAACGCAGGGTGACAACTACACCTTGCGTTCTCAGCAGTTCAATCATTTGCGTGATTCGCTGCATGTCCTTTTCCTTATAATCATCAGCAGGGCGAGTCAACCGTTTTTGTTTCTAATACACATCTGCATCCGATATTATGCGCAAGTCTTAGTTTATTAAATATGTCAACATCACCATGCTAAGGTATTTCCCCGTTTCGGTGAGCATTCTGCTTACCGATGACGCATCAATATTCTCAAGCTGGTACTCCGGCAGATTCATATTCAGTTCAACAAAATCAAGCCCAAGTTC
>Ga0099364_10004135_pt1 | contig 22054 bp, 22 predicted proteins | sample TergutTh196P3_FD_73070 | JGI IMG/M metagenome (GOLD analysis project Ga0099364, IMG submission 73070) | Microcerotermes parvus P3 segment gut microbial communities from Pointe-Noire, Republic of the Congo - Th196 P3 | ecosystem: Host-associated > Arthropoda: Insects > Digestive system > Gut ...
ATGGATATATCCTGATATTTTACTTAGAGATTACGCGCGGTTAATTATTGAGCGGTTCATTCACCTGCATCCTGATATGGAAACAATCATTGACATTGCTAAAACCTGCCCTCCGTACAAATCTATCGGCATACCCATAGTTGAGCATCTTGATTATTACAATCATGACAACCACGGTGGCTTAAACATAATTCTTAGTTCAATGAGTCCTGATGTTCGTGGAGGTGGGGTTGGTTTTTATGGCGATTTTGGCAGGTATGTATGGCAGTCGGCTATAACGAATTTTGATGGTATCGAAAATGATGAACTCATCGAACTGTATCATTATTCTTTATATTTCATTGTGGAAGAACTTGGCTACCGAGAAGATTTATTCAGGAGTCATGACAACAGAGTAAATAGCTGGAGCGTTTCACGACATGATACTAAAAAAACAGAACGTATAGGAAAAAAATATCAGTGGATTGCTTTGTACAATATACTCGCCAAATTAACCGATGTGCGGAAATTGAAAGACTGGGACAGAATTTATGATTATCGCGGGCCTTGGGATCCTTATGTTCGAGATTTTGATCCTACTCTAAACACAAAAAAACCCATAACTGAACCATTGCCACGCATTGACGCAATGAATACTTGTATAAACATAGAGTGGATTTGTAACGCTAAGCCAACTGAAAGTGAACGGGAAAACTGGGTTGCTAAGATTTCACCGTTCTTTACAAAGCACGGTGAAAATCTCTGCATTAGACAAAATGATACGCAATGGATTGCTCTTTATCAGTACTGTTGCAGAAAAAGCGATGAGGGTGAAGATGAACTTAGCTTTTATGATAGAACCGCGCAAGAGATATGGTCAATGTCCTTCTCTTACTTAACCTCTTCGGATGATTATTTAACCCTCACTAGAGTATTGAATGACAAGCACTTCAGGCGTGGTAGCTTCCCTGAGGCTTGGAGTGTATATACGCTCTTCAACAGGGAGTACTGTTGGTCGCCCGGGCATCGGGATATCTACAAGGATTATTGGTGTTCAATTGATGCTAGTGGAAAAGAGATTGATACCGATTTTAATGTATCAGCGTCAATAGGTAAAGTGATGCCTACTTACGTTGATTTTCTTTGTGAAGAGTCGTACGACGCTTCACAGGACAAGTCAACATCATTTCACATCCCGTGCGGGCTAATAATTGATGGACTCGATTTACATCAAGGCGATGATGATGGGTTGTACTACTCAAATAATGACTTAGTGGCATTCGACACCAAGTTTTCGAATGCTTCAAATAACAACTGCTTGTTTATCAGAGAAGACTATCTTTCAAAATTCCTAGACAATAATGACCTGAAACTTTTTTGGATTTGTATTGGTGAAAAGCAAAGTTTTATCGAATCCGCAAGAAATCAAAAATGGTCTAGTTGGAGTGGCTTTTATACCTTTGAAAACGGCAAGATATTTGGGAATATGCGAAGAAACCATGGTGAGCATTAGGTGTAGACAGATTGAGAAATAATAAGAGCAGATAGGAGGCAGCAAATGATTCCTCTTAAGCTAGAAACCCTGCTGAAAGGCCGCGTGGTCGAACAAAACCGCGTCGAGTACAAACGAGGATGGAATCCGTCAGATACAATCCATACAATATGCGCGTTCGCCAATGATTTTCAGAACGTTAACGGCGGCTATATTGTCATTGGCATCGAATCGGAAAACGGCATACCAATGCTACCGCCTTATGGGATACTAAAAGAAGAGTTGGATGCTATACAACAGGAAATCTACCGATACTGCAATCAAATCGAACCACGATACCTACCAAAACTGGAAGTAATCGATTACAATGGGACGGGCACTTTTCTTCTATATCTGTGGTGCTCAGCGGGTGATGCAGGTCCATACCAAGCACCAGTGGATGTCTTGACTGGGAAAAAGAAAACGCAAAATACAGTTAAGACCATGCGTTATTGGATTCGCACAGGCTCAGTCACATCATACGCGAAGAAAAATGAAATTTCAGAGTTATTTGACAAGTTTAACTCAATCCCATATGACGATAGAGTTAATCGGACTGCAACAATTGATGATATAAGCCGGGGTTATTTAGAGGACTTTTTGCGAAAAAGCGGCAGTTCCTTGACTGACGACCTGAGAACCAGTACTATGGAGGACTTATTGCTAGCATTGGAAGTTGCAAATAAAACCGATACAGATTTGGATATAAGAAATATCGGTGTCTTGATGTTTGGAGAACGCCCGCATAAGTTTATTCCCGGAGCACAGATAGACCTAGTAAGATTTCATACTCGAGATGCTGAGGCTGCAGATGATTTTACTGAAATGGCTTTCACCGGTCCTCTTTTCATACAGATAAGAGATGCCATGAACTACCTTAAGACAACTGTTATTGAGGAAAAAGTCGTGAAGATACCAAATCAAATGGAAGCTGAGCGCTTCTTTAGCTATCCGTATGGGGCGTTGGAGGAAATTTTAGTCAATGCGGCATTTCACAAGCAGTACCGCCAAGCCGATCCCGTTGAAATAAGAGTGTATGTTGACCATATAATGATCATAAACTATCCAGGACCTGCACACTGGATAGATATGGAAGAGTTCGTTGTCGGAAAAGCAAAAGCCCGAAGTTATCGCAACCGTAGGATTGGCGAATTTCTTAAAGAGATAGAGTTGTCGGAAAAGCAATGTACCGGGATTATAAAGATTCTGCGAGAACTGGAGAAGAACGGTTCGCCACCGCCGGAATTCAAGACAGACGAAGGCCGAAACTACATGATTGTTACGGTTAGAATCAGAGACGGATTTGAAACAAATGAGAAAAAGTCCGCTCAAAAAAACGAGCGAACTTTGAGCGAACTTTTGAGCGAACTTTTAGACCCAAAGGATTATGAGAAACTCACCACTGTTATCGAACATATTGAGACAAATGGAAAAATTAAACCAAGTGAAGCAGAACTCCTATTAGGAAAATCACCTGCAACGGTGCGACGATACTTAGGTCTTCTTGTTGATTCCCGGGTATTGAATAAACAGGGTAAAGCAAATAATACGGTTTATGTAAAGGTAAAAACGTGAATCCACTTCAGTTGCATGGATAACGTACCACAACCACAACCACAACCCCCCTTGCCGATACTGCAATCCGGTTCGGATTTGGCGACAACTGGCGTGCCAAGAAACGCCGGATCCGTGTTGGTTTGGCGTTTATTATTAGGGATTGCGAAAGATTGTGTAAATGAGTTTTATCAGATGAGGTTTTGTTATTATGATTGATACTGTTTTATTCGACCTTGACGGGACTTTGGCGAGGTTTTCGCAGAAGGCTTTCATTGATGCTTATTTTGGGGAGCTTGCAAAGGTTTTCGTCAGGATGGGGATGGATGCCGAGCTGTCTATCAAAGCGGTTTGGGCAGGGACAAAGTCTATGTATCTCAATGATGGGGCGAAGACCAATGCCGCCAGGTTCTGGGAGACGTTCGGGGAAGTTTTGAAGCTGGACAGCGAGCAGATAAGGGTTGTCGAGGGCGCGTGCGACAGTTTTTATACTAATGAGTTTAATGCCGTGCGGTCTATTGTCAGGCACAGCGATGTTCCCGCGCGGTTAGTGCGCGAGCTTGCGGCTAAAGGCTATGTCGTTGCTCTGGCAACAAATCCGCTATTTCCGGAGTGCGCGGTTGAGTCGAGGCTGGGGTGGATCGGGCTTGAGGCAAGCGATTTTGCTCATATAACGCATTATAGCAACAGTTCGTTTTGCAAGCCGAATCTCTCATATTATAATGAAGTGCTTTCTGCCATTGGTAAGCCGCCTGAGCGGTGTGTAATGATTGGGAACAATCCTGCTGAGGATATGATAGCCGGCGAGCTTGGTATGCAGACGCTTCTGGTTACCGATTGCCTGGAGAATGAGGCGGGCGAGGATATCTCGGGTTTCCGGCAGGGGTCATTGGCAGAACTGGAAACATGCCTGATGCCGCTGTTGGCTATTGGAAAAGCCTAACATGGACAAACCGCGGATATCAGTTATTATATGCTCTGCGTTTTCGGGAGTATTGGTGTTGATTCGTTTGCTTTTATGGCTTCGATAATGTCGAAGATTGTTTCCGCTTTTTTATTAAGCATTATTCCGCTGAAGAAATGGCCGGTTTTGCAGTGAGAATCACTGCCTGACTGCATTGCAAGGTTGTATTTTTTGGCGAAAGCATACGCTTTTGCATTGTTTTCCTCCGCCTCGGTGGAGTTGAATATCTCGATGCCGTCAAGAAGCGCCGGGTTCACAGGATACTTATATTCCACATACCATGCGCTTCTGAACGGGTGGGCTTGCGCCAAGTAACCGCCGCTTTCTCTGATGAGCGCACTGTAATCGTCCGCGCTTAGCGTATCCATGCCGGGGTTTGCCAGCAGGAAGTCCAAGCCGAGGCCATAAGTTAGAAAGTCGGAGCCTCTGATGGAGAACTCCCAGCCGAAAAATACATCCAGCCCGCATTTCTCGCCTTCTTTTTTCGCGTTATCGTATCCGGTTGCGAAATGCTTCATTTTCTTTTTCCACGGTAAGTGCTGCGGGCAGTTTGTGTTGCCGTTGACGAAATGATCGGTGATTATCACTCCTGTGTAGCCTTTGCGTTTATATGATATGATCTGCTCTGCAGCAGTGCTTATCCCGCACGCGCTTACCTCGGAAGTGTGCATATGTGTTTCGTAGAGATATTTCATTTATGTTACCACCGTGAATTAATATATCTTTTTTCAGCCTGCTGTGGTATAATGGGAACAGAGTCCCTCCAAAAAAGTTTTGTCATTCTGAGCGAAGCGAAGAATCTGTATTTAATACCGCTTAAGACCCTTCGCTATGCTCAGGGTGACAGTTTTTTAGAGGTGCACAATTGTAAGTCGTGAATTGATAAGGGGGTCATACTATGAAGCAGAAATATGTTCCGCTTGAGAAGCGGTCGAAAAGGGAGCAGCGGGAGCATCATGCAGCCAGGCGCGGGAGTTGGGGCGAGGTAAACCCGGTGACACGCAAGGCGCCCGACCCGAAAGTGTATAACCGCAAGAAATCCGGACGTTGGTTGGAACATGAGCCAGTGTCCGGGTTTTATTTCTTTGTGATTATTTCGCCGTTTTGTTTGTGGATGCTGTTTTCCTGTATAAAGCCTCTGACGAACGAGAGGGGGTATATTACCGCGTTTTTCCCTATGACGGTTCCGGGGTTCAGAACTGCGTTGCAGCCGACTTCTACATGATCGCCTAATATCGCGCCGAACTTTTTCAGACCGGTTTCGATTCGCTGCCCGCCGTGCTTCACGGTTACGAGCGAATGGTCGCTTTTGACGTTTGATGTAATGGCTCCGGCTCCTGTGTGCGCTTTATAGCCCAAAATTGAATCACCGATGTAGTTAAAATGCGGGACTTGCACATTGTCGAAGAGTATCGCGTTTTTTATTTCGGTGGAGTTGCCTATTACCGCGCCCTTGCCTATCAGCGCGCTGCCTCTTATGTACGCGCAATGACGCACCTCAGTTCCGGCGCCGATGATTACCGCGCTGCCGATATGCGCGGTGGGGGATATGGTGGCTGTTTTGTGAATCCATATGTCTTCGCCGTGTTTTTCGTATTCTGAGTCCTCTAAGGTTTGTCCGAGTTTCAAGATGGTTTCGTGTATGTGCGGCAGCGCTTCCCAGGGGTAGGCGAATCTCGTTAGAAGCGCCCAAGCTGCTGTGTGTCCCGGTTCGAATAGTGCCTCGGCGCGGAGGACCTCGTGGCCGATAGATGTGTTCGTCATTTGCATACCTCACTAATTTATCAATTATATTACTTTAATCTGTACCGTGCCTTGCGCTCGGACGGTTGTTTCTGTGCCCCTTGTAGCTCAATGAAACGTCCTGTTTCAATTCGCGAACGCTCCACCGTCCATGGTTGCGCTCTGCGGGGCGCATAAACAACCATCCTCACCGGCAGTAACAATATCTTATGACCCCGTGGCTTTTTATATTTAACAAATAAAACATAAAAGTATTGACAAGTTTGGTTTCTCATGTAGTATTAAGTATACACTATAACTTTTGAATCGACAATAACGAATAATGAATCGGAGGGTGCGGTATGGCGAATTTTAGTGTGGAGGTCAGTAATGTAACTAAGATGTTCGGGCAGGTCAGGGCTTTGAGCAATGTTAACCTACAGGTGAAGGAAGGCGAGGTTTTTGGGTATATCGGGCCCAACGGAGCCGGAAAGACCACTACGATCCGCGTACTGCTGGGTATTCTGCAGGCGACGGAGGGCGGGGCTAAGGTTTTCGGGCTGGATGCATGGCGGGATGCTGTTGAGATTCATAAAAAAATCGCGTATGTGCCGGGGGATGTGAACCTTTGGCCTAATCTGACGGGCGGGGAGGTCATAGACTTGTTCGTGAATCTGCGGGGCTCGCATAACAAAGCCCTGCGGGAGAGACTGATTAAAGACTTTAACCTTGACCCGAGCAAAAAGTGCCGCACATACTCTAAGGGCAACAGGCAGAAAGTTGCGCTGATAGCAGCATTCGCGTCCGATGTGGATTTATATATTCTCGATGAGCCTACGAGCGGGCTCGACCCTCTGATGGAGCAGGTGTTTCAAGCCTGCGTGCTGGAACAGAAGAATAGGGGCAAGGGGGTGTTCCTCTCAAGCCACATTATGTCCGAAGTGGAGCGGCTTTGCGACAGGGTCGGGATAATTCGCGAAGGTGAAGTGGTGGAAGTAGGCACTTTAGAGCAACTGCGCCACCTCACCAGATATACGATGCAGGTGAGCGCGAAGAACGTCATTGAGGGGCTGGATAAAATGCCCGGGGTTTTTGATGTGGCGAAAAATGAAGCGGGGGTGCGTTTCCTTGTGGATACAAGTCAGATGGGCGCGGTAATCGACCACATCAACCGTTTCGGCATAATCAAGCTGGAGAGTACGCCGCCTTCATTGGAAGAACTGTTTATGAAGCACTATAAGAGTTGAGAGTTGAGAGTAGAGAGAGGAGAGAGGAGAGTTGAGAGTTAGGATGGGGAACGGATTTGGGTTGTAGGTGAAACCTACTTTATGAATTATGAATTGTCCGCGTTAGGAGGGGTGTTTTTGAAGGGGTTGTTTGATAATACTTTATTGCTTGCCAGGCTGATTTTACGGCGGGAGAGGGTTTCGGCTGTTGTCTGGATTTTGGTTACGGGGCTGTTTTTGGCGCTTATTGTCAGTCTTTTCGGGCAGGCGATGGATGATGAGAGCCGCATGGAGATGGCAGCCGTGATTATGAACCCGGCTATGATCGCTATGGTGGGACCGGCTTACGGGCTGGATAATTTCACGATAGGCGCTATGATGTCGGTAATGATGCTGGTGTTCACGGCTATTGCTGTTGTTGTTATGAATATACTGTTTGTGGTGCGCCACACCCGGGCTGATGAGGAAATGGGGCGTTACGAAGTGGTGCGCTCCCTGCCGACAGGGAGGCTTGCCAATATTAATGCGACTATGATAGCCGCAGCCATTGTCAATATCGTTATGTCCTTGTTCGTTGGGCTCTGCATGTATTTTGCCACACCAGATGCCAGCGTGACTTTCGGCGGGTCTATGCTGTGGGGCGCGTTAATGGGGGTCAGCGGGATTGTATTCGCTGCGATTGCCGCATTGTTTTCGCAGCTCTCGTCAAGCTCGAGAGGGGCTAAGGGGCTTTCGTTTTTCGCCATGAGCGTGTTCTATTTAATGAGGGCTATAGGCGACGTCAGCGCAGAACCGCTGTCTTTGATTAGCCCGTTGGGTATGATTTTGAGGGCGGAGCCTTATGTAAGCGATCGGTGGTGGCCGGTTTTCGCAATGCTGGCTATCAGCGTGCCAATCGCGGTCATTGCTTACGCGCTAAACTACACACGCGATATAAACCAAGGTTTATTGCCGGACAGGAAGGGCAAAGCAGAGGGCGGCAGGCTGCTGCGGACGACGTTCGGGCTGTCTGTGAGGCTTCTGATGTTCGGGCTTGTTATTGGGGCGCTTACAGTTTTTTCTATTGGTGCGTCTTATGGGACGGTCATGGGGGATATCGAGGGTTTCGTTGAGACTAACGAAATGTACCAGCAGCTGCTGCTTACGGTTCCCGGGTATTCGCTGCCGCTGCTGTTTGCGGGGATGATAAACTTCATAGGCGCGATGATTGCGCTCGTTCCTGTGCTGTTGTATATATTGAAAGCGCGCGGCGAGGAAAAGGACGGGCGCACGGAACTGGTGCTGTCTACACAGGTGTGCCGTTATAAATACCTTGGCGGGTATGCAATTATTGCTTTTGCCTCCAGCGTGGTTTTCCAAGCTCTTACCGCTTTCGGTTTGTGGGTTTCCACAACAGCCGTCATACCCGACCCGTCGCTTTTCCCGCTTGGCGATGTTATGGTGGGCAATCTGGTTTACCTTCCGGCTATTTGGGTGATGATCGGGCTGGCTGTGTTCCTGATAGGGTTCGCGCCGAAGCGGACGGGGCTTGTCTGGGCTGCGTATGGCTATGTGTTCTTCATGTCTTTCATCGGGCGGCTGCCGGATGTACTGCCCGGGTTTACTAAGTATTTTAATCCGTTTGGCGTGATTGCGCAGTTTCCGATGGAGGAGGTCAGCTTCCCGGCTCTCGGCGTTCTGACTGTTATCGCTGTTTGCCTTACAGCAGGAGGGTTCCTGTTTTATGGCAGGCGGGATATTGCGTAGGTTCCGTTGCTATTTTGCTTCATTACGGCTTTTAAGAAACTCATAAGATGTTACTATGGGAGGTGTGTTCAGTGAGTACCGGTGTCAAGGAAGTAATAGATATGTACGTTAGCGTCATAGCCTCAATATCAGGCGTGCTGCAAATTTATCTTTTTGGCTCTCACGCTAACGGTATGTCTCACGAAAAAAGTGATATTGATCTGTTGGTCGTGATTGAGGATGGCTTAATTGTGGACAAGATGGCTATAAGCATTAACAGCGCACTGATAGGAAGGCGAAAAATCCCGTTGGATATAGTGGTAAATACATTATCTGCGTTTAATTCTGCAGCAAATGAGCCGACGCTGCAAAACCGTATAAAGCATGAGGGAGTGTTGCTTTTTGCTTAGCGAATATTGTAGAAAGTGGATTAGATATGCTGAAAACGATATAGACATAGCCGCTCGTGAAATTAGTTTGCCGGTAAACCCTCGGCATAGGGCATATGAAGCAATTCTTTATCATTGCCAGCAATCTGCGGAAAAGATGTTAAAAGCATACTTAATTTCCAAAGGTAGCAATCCGTGGGGGCATGATTTAGATGCATTGCGCACACAATGCGCTGTTTTTGACAAGGATTTCGACAGAGTACGTTTAGTCAGACATTGTGTTTTTCTTACTACATTTGTAGCGGCACGTTATCCTGACTTCACCTTTACAATAGATTCAACCCATGCGATACGTGGGTTAAATAGCGCGAAACGTATATATGAGTTCATATCCGAGAAACTCGCTCACGGTAGAAAGCACAATATCAGAGACGATAAACTGTAAATAAGGAGTCAAATGCTAAATCGTGTTATCTGTATAATGTTATTGTAATGCTATTTTTCTACGCATCAGTCTTGTCTGCTTTAGATGCTCACAACTGCGTTTTTGCGGTCGTTTATCTCCAAAATGTTACATTTGTGTCACAAAAAGGTAAAAAGAAGTGTATATTATTAAAAATGAAGAATAAACACTTGACAGGGGGAATAAAGTATGAAATAATGCTTGCATAAATGTGAACAATGTGTTATGGTGTACCAACAAACGGAGAACCTCAGTTCCAGAAAAAAAGAGGCTGAAAAACGCCGGACGTTTATGCTACCAACGCTACCACCACTCTAGCACTGCGTCTCGGCGGCGGAGAACCACAACTCCAGAATAAAAGAGGCTACTATTGTTTCGGAGTGCGCGATGATAACAATATTGCTTCAAAAAAGAATTACTGACCGGACACCCCGCCTGTTTATGCGGCGCAAACCGTATGGCGGGCGTTAGTGCGGTCTTTTACCCGTTAATAAATTATTAACGCACCCGATGCCCGGAATAGCCGCAGCAGGAAAGTCAAGTTACCCTGAACCGCAGAATTTATCGAAAATCCCGAAAATTGTCACATAATTGTCACATGTAGCAAAAAAACCATATCAATTTATAAAAACCGTGAGAAAATGCTTGACATACGAGAAAAAGTATGAAATAATGGCGACACAGATAAAAAAATTCATAACTTTGTAAACAAAAAATGTACAAGTTCAGTGATTAGAAACAGACCCGGAAGCAGATTCAACCGCAGGCATACAATATTAATATAGTACCGTCGTCAAAATCAAGCTGATGATGGGATTATATACACACAGTATTAAAACGGCCCGAACGCATGATTTAGCAGATTACCCGAAATGCAAGCAGAAGAAAATACGCAAACAAAACGCAGGGTCGCATTTAATAAGTGAAATGACAAGTTTTGTTTTAGGAGGTGATACTCAAAAAAAGAGGGAAAGATGCGACGGAGAACCTCAACTCCGCGATAAAAGAGGCCGTCTGACCACGCTGAACGTAATCAGCGAGGCTGAAAAACGCCAATAGCGCCGCAGACATCGAAGCGGCTTGGCGGCGGGGAACCCCAACCCCAGAACAAAAGAGGCCGTCTGACCACGCTGAACGTATCAGCGAGGCTGAAAAACGCCAAATGCTTATAACCGAGTTCTCCGGCACAAGGCTTGGCGGCGAGGAACCACAACCTCAGAACAAAAGAGGCGAACACAATTCCGAAGGCGAAATGCCCGGATGAGTATTATCCAAGTTTGACAACATCAAAACAACCCAAGTGCAGCCGTGCAGCAGTGCGGCAAAGAACCACCCGGGAAGTTACAGATGAAGCAATCGAAGCTAATAATCAAACTAGGCAGCTGATTTTCGGAAGTACGCGGCTCATACGGAGTGATTTCCAAAGAGCCTTACCTCTTAACAAATATATTAAAGGAGAAACTCAAAAATGAAAAGACTATTCAAGAACAAGAAAACAATGATGGGCCTAATCGCGACATTAGTCGGCGTGACGGTATTACTGGCAGGACTCACCCTAGCGTGGTGGAGCGCAGAAGACAGCTCCGACTACGAAAACATCGTCACATTTGGTGTCATGGAAATCGAAGTAGAAATCTTCAACCCGTTCATCGAGCAAGGATATCCCGGCTGGGACAGCGGTGACCGCGGAATCCTCGCAAGCGTAAAGAACACCGGCACATTCGATGGCTTGGTTGCGAAACTTGATTTCGTAATTGAATGGACCGACGATCCGGAAGATGAAGATTCATGGGAAGTCGTACCGGCTGCGTTAGCGGAAGAGATTTTAATCACGGTAGTTGAAGACGGCAGAGCCGGCTTAGTCAAAGAACTCTGGGAAGTTGAAGCAGGCGCCAGAGTAAAGAAGGGCGAGATCGAAGACTATAAAGTTCATGAACTGGGCGGATGGTTCCTGTTTGATAACGATGCAGACTTCAATTTGCTGGCATTCTACAATTGGTCTGAAATCGACGGTTCCCTCTTTGTGACAATGGATGGCGATTCTTATGCCAGACCGGCAACTGTCGGCAACCACGAGCTGCACTTTGCGTATGATATCGAGCTCGGCAAAGACCTCGACGAAGAGTTCATGGGCAAAGCAATAAAAGTCACGATCGATGCTAAAGCAACATCCGCATTCCCCGACGGAGCAGCCGAAGATGTATTTGGCATTGCTGATTTCTGGACTAAATTCACGGCTAACGGATTTACGGGATTTGCGTTTGTGTACGACGACGATGTTGTTCCCCCGTTCACACCGTTCGGATTCGCGGCTCCGGCCAAGAACCTCAAAGCACTCACCGACAGGATTGAATCACTGCCGGATGGCGGATACAAAGATGTTCTCATCGCAATGTATCAAGGAATCAACAGCTAAGCGTTATTTCTAAAGCAACTTTGTATGGACGTGAGAGGGCGTCCGGCTCCGGGCGCCCTCCTCTCGCACAAGGTCTTCTCCGCATGGGTACAGTGACCGGCTAATGCCGCACCCACCGCACCCGGGAAGGTTCGTAAAGCATGAGTATAGCAAGGCTTATCAAAGGGTTCTTCAAGGTTCTCGGTGTCGTCTTACTCACAGCCGCGCTTCTGATTACAGCTATGTTCGCGATGGGCGAAGCGCTCAAAGACGAGGAAACCCGGCTCTCCCCGTGGGGTACAGGATTCTTCTACGTCGCAACCGGCAGTATGGAGCCCGCTATACCCACAGGCAGCTTCATCTTCATAACATCGGTTTCGGAAGACGATATCCGGATAGATGATGTTCTGACTTACTACTCAGGCGGAAGGCGCGAAATCGTTACACACCGTGTCAGAGACGTTCATGTTGATAACGGGAACTACACATACACCACACGAGGGGACGCAAACAACGTAGACGACCCGCTGCTCGAATATGACAGGGTTATAGGGCGGATGCTTTTCACCGTACCGTGGTCCGGCGCACTGGCAGGTATGCACAGCAACGTGACATATTTCGGCATAGGCATCATATGCTTCGGGATTATACTCAGCCTCACAGGCATAATAGGCAGCTTCTGGAAGAAACCGGAAAAGGGAGAAGAAACAGACACCGAAACAGACAGCGGTTCAGACGAAGAACCTTCTCCGCAGGAAACTCCCCAGATAACGCACAGCCGCAGCGATAAACTTGAAGCTCCCGAGGAGACAGCAAGTAACGAGAAGAAAAGCACTGCGGAGCATACAGAAAGCTCCGATATGGAAAGCGTACAAGATAAGATTCTGGCATTTAAGACGAGAAATATCCCCAATGAGGGCAGCGATACATAGATACATATTTAATAGGCTATAACCTCCGCAGGAGGATAGCCGGGACGAAATAAGTTCCGTATAACGAAAGTAATCCCGGAAAGGAATGGACAGCCCTATGAAAACCAACCGATTATTAAGGATTTTATTCAAGATTTGGATAGTTATATTAAGCGTGGCTGTTGTGGCATCCTTAACAGCGAATGCCTTTGCGTGGCTCGGTTCCCGAGGTTACTCAGAGCCTTTCGTTTTCACGATTATGTTTGACGACGAAGACGAGAAGGGCGATATCAGCGATATTAAAGACGAAGACGACGAAGAAGATGATGATGAAGAAGATATAGACGATGCGGACGATGCGGATGACCAGGTTGACACGGGTAGGATAGGCGGAAGCGGCGGTAGCGGCGGAAGCGGTGGAACCGGTGGCACTGTTGGAAATGTCGGCGCAGGCGACGCGGATGATTCGGACGATGTTGATGATATTGATGATAACGACGACGGCGATGATGATAACGCCGGAGGCGGAGAGGGTGCGGCAACCGAACCTGAAGATGATGATCTTGACATAGAAGACGACGACGATGATAAAGAAGACGACGACGAAGAACCCTCGGATGATGATGATGACGACGCCATTGAAGGCGATGACGTTCATATAGATGACAATGCGAATACAGATGGCGGTGAATAATATGAAAATGATTTTGTCTTTGAGAAAAAGGCTTCCGCAGATTATAGCAATGTTACTGAGCATTATGATGCTTGCGGGCCTGTGCGGTACGGCTCTTGCTTCGGAGCAGGAAAGCACTATCGAGTTTGATGTTCAGCGGGGCGCTGATGATCAGCCCGTGTTCACTTGGGGTGATGATGTTCCGGTGACAATAAACACAAGCGGAGATAAGTCTATCAATGACCTCTTTGGTGCTGTTATGAAAGATATATCCACATTCACGCCAAGGTCTTTCCTGATAAATCTTCAGAACAACGCAAATGAGCCTGTACAGTTTCATCTTATAGCCGCTCCGATAGTTGATTATTTTATAGACGACCCCGCCGCGCCATCACCGAGACCGGTAACGGCAGCAACCGATTTGCTCGATAAATATAATGATATAATGAGAGAAGAAGTCGGGTCCGGTTGGGTAGATAAGAAATTAAACAATGATTTGCTGAACTATATCTGGATAAGGATCGACTGGATTAATGCTCCTCCGGATACCAACAGCAGGGTGCTGACGGAGAGAAGGCTAATAGACCATGGAGTTCCCCTGACACAAGATAGCGGTCCGCTCAATACTCATTCGAGTTTGCCTATCGCTACTGTAAATCCCGGAGCATCGGGAACAGTCCGTGTCACTATTACTGTTGTACCGCCGTGCACAGACAGGGGTCTTGATGATGTAGTAGCCGCGTATCCTAACTGCGACACCCGCCCTTGCGAACACACCACAGAGGATTTTTACAGCTTTAATGACTACAATAACGGCTTTGTCGCCGTAAACTGGATGTTCAGAGCCGTAGGTCCGGGAGTCGTACCTACACAACCCGGCGACGGCGACGACAGACCGCCGACGGATGAAATCATAATCATCCCCGAGCCCACCCCCCCGCTGGATCCGGGACCGGATGAGGAAGATGTCATTATCATCGTGGTTGACCCCCCGCTCGACGAAATGCCACAGACAGGCGGCATCACGACCTATACAGTTTTGGCAGCCGGCGCGCTAATATTTTTCATGACATTGCTTATGATTACTTTTAGGCGGAGAAAGAAACCGCAGGAAAAATGATTCGACGCATCCGCGTTATCCTGATTATCCTTTGCATACTGGCGGCGGCAGCAATGGTATTCGAGATTACCCGCCCTTACAGACCGGATAACTTCATTGATGATTTCGTTGATGATGTCATAGGCAGAATCCCCGAATATACCGAAGAAGACGACGACCCAAGCCCTGTCTACTTTGAGCTCCCGGCAGATGCCGACCTTAGCGGGTATGTTGTTATCACAGAAGAGCGCATGAATTACGTCCACGATGGCATGACGCTCATGATCCCGGCCTTAAACCTCAACACCCCTGTGCGCGCATCCACATCGCAGTGGAACCTAAGCCTCGGTCCCGGTCTGTTCTCAACTTCGGGGATGCCGGGTCAGCCGCTGGCAAACGTCAGCATAGCGGGTCACCGCACAAGGAACGCTTTTTACTTCCTCGATAGGATAGGTACCGGGGACCACTTGCAGATAATGTATGATGAGTTCATCTACACATACGTTTTCCACGATAGGGATGTCGTTTTACCTTCGGACTGGAGCGTCATAGCGGAGCAGGGCTTCGACTGCGTTACACTGGTTACCTGCACTCCGATAGGAATCGCCGATATGCGCATGGTAGTAAGATTCGCGCTGGAGAGTGCAACCCCTTTAAGTGATTTATCATTGGAGATACTGCAATGACATCAGATGAAGGAAACAATAGAACATAAGAATATGGGGAACTGCGACCCCGGAGCGATAGAAGCCGCTTAACCGTGTTGTGCGTAACAACGTGGCTGAAAACAGAGAGCTGCGACTCTAGAACAGAAATAGCAGAATAGTTTCAATGGAGGAACTCAAAATGACCAAACTATTCAAGAGTAAGATGATAACGGCAGGTATGATTACCGCACTTGTCGGTATGACCCTGCTAATGGCAGGGCTGACACTGGCATGGTGGAACTCAGAGGACAGTTCTGTCTATGCTAATGTTATCCGTATGGATCCCTTACATGGGGATAATGATGTACGTATTAACACCGATCCGCATATATATAACACCAAGGTTATTAATAGCAGCATGAATCCTTGGTATGATAATGCTGCAGCCATTAGATATGTCGGCGAGTATGACTATGTAGTTGTTTCAATGAAGTTTACTGACGGAGAGATTAGGAGACCTGAGAATAATAACCCGTTTGATCCGCAAGCTGGTTGGGAACCAATGCCCCCGGGTTTTTATAAAACTCGCTTTCAAACGGAAGGCAGCATAGACAGTGTTATTATTAACACCCCATTATGGGATGATGTAGAATACGATGCTTACCCGATGGGTATTTGGACACTTGAAGGTTCCGATGTTATGTATATCTGGGGAGAGAAAGATGATAAAGTATATGTTGGTATACACGGATTAAAGTCAAATCAGCATTGGTTGAACTTTGCGTGGAGTTTTCAACTTCTTGATAATGCAAAAATACATGATTATCCGCAGGGATCTGAAATAAGATGGCAAATTGAATGGGAGATATTGAGCGTTCCAGTAGTAAACCCCGGGCAGACATTTCTTGATGCATTGAAACTTAAGCACAGCGATGTAGATTGGTTTGAGGACGTAGAGGTCATTGTTCCCGCAGACTGGTTTAATCGCAGACCGATTATGGTGGGTCCGTTTGAGGGCGGGATAATAGCACAGACAAACTCAGTTGACCCTGTAGAAACGATTGACACGGTTGACGACCCTGACGATGACCTTGACCCGGTTGACTCAATTGATTTATTTCAGCAATCCGAATAACTAACCCAGCTTGATTGATAGTCCCGGCACGGCAGCCGCCGATTTCGCACCCGGCGCAGGCGTTCGGAGCCTCGCCCCAAATATGGCCTTCAAGATTTTCTTGTTGGAATTCTTTCATACAGCTAGCGTTCTCCTTTGATGCGAAGCTAAAGAGCAAAACCGCAAGCCTTGCCAAGCAAGCCCTTGCGGCTTTTGCATGTAAAGAGTATTGATAATTATCATATACAACAGGCTTGCACTTGAATGAAACAAGCTAGTGAAACTCACATTCTTTTATTCTTCATATAATTATTTCTTGAAACGCGCTACAAAAAGCAAATTTTGTGATATACTGTTATTCGGGGGTGAGAAAATGCCGAAGGTATACTTAGATAACTGCTGTTTTAACAGACCTTACGATAATCAGACACAAGTAGAGATACACATAGAAACACAAGCGAAACTGCACATACAAGGGCAGATTATAAATAATGAATATGATTTAGTATGGTCTCCTGTATTAGAGTATGAAAACTCTGAAAACCCATTTGAGATAAGACGAGAAGCAATTATCGAATGGAAGAACATAGCCAAACATCATGCAGTCATAGACGATAAAACCATAGAAAAAGTAAACGAGTTAGAAAAGACCGGAATAAAACCAAAAGACGCGGCACATTTAGCATGTGCATTGTCTGTAAGCACCGATTACTTTGTTACCACTGATAAAGGATTGCTGAACAAAAATGTTGATGGGATAAAAATAATTAACCCAATTGACTTGATTAAGGGGGGAGAGTTGACATGACAGATACGTTAATAAAAAAACAAGGGATTAAACTGTTGATTAAAGGGCTTGGCAGAGTTGAAGCTGAAAGATTTATATCAATGATAATAAGAGAGCCATTTGACTATACGGTATGGCAAAAGGATTTATTCAATGAAATGACAGGAGAAGAAATTTGCAATAATGCCATAGCTTATGTTAGTAGTAACGAGTAATGTATTTAAGTAATATCCCGGAAACTACGGGTATGTTCATGAAGGATAAGCTGAGTTAGGCTTCTTCGAAAGCTTCGGTTAGGTTTATATTGCAACCTTCTAAGGTCTTGACGGGAACGGAGGTGTCGTCTTCGAAGTATACAGGGCCGGAGTATCTGCCGTCGCTCAGCGTATATGTCATCAGCATTTTATCGTCAGGGTCGATAATCCAGTATTCGCGAACGCCTGCTTCTTGGTAAAGTCTGTACTTTGTCGTTTTGTCATGCTTCGCCGTCGATGGCGACAGAATCTCTATGATGAAGTCCGGGGCGCCGACGACGCCTTTTCCGTCTTCCAGCTTCTTTTCATCGCAGACAACCAGAATGTCAGGCTCAACAACAGTGTCGTCGCTTGTGGCGGCATTGAGCCTTACCGAAAACGGAGCTACAAATACTTTACAGGGTTTTCCGCGAAGATAATTATATAACTGCCCTGCAATCCCTAATAATACGCTTTGGTGCGCTCGCGAAGGCGTAGCCATGGCAACCGGATATCCGTCAACAAGCTCCCAACGCTCGTCTTCCGGCCATGTCAGGTAATCCGCATAAGTGAATCGTCCCTCAATCTTCAACGCTTCCATATAATAAACTGCCTTTCTGTTCGTGTGTTTCCTATACTATCATAATCAGCGGGAAAATGCAATGAATCAGCGATATTGAGAGACCGAATATTGCGTATTTTTTGCAAAATATGTAAATTAATACTTGACAATAACACTATATGTATGAAATAATACTCAGAGCGTCATTTCCGTTTGGGATTTGGCGGTTTGGCAGTAAGCGGGTATACTATGAATGACCGGAAAGGTACGGATTGCAGATGAGCATGTCACGTCTGATAAAAGCAGCGTTAAAGGTTCTTGGGATTACCGTATTAACGATTGCGTTGTTCGTAACTTCTGTCGCTGCGCTGGGTGAATCATTAAAAGGCGAAGAACCTTTATCCCCTTGGGGGACGGGGTTCTTTATTGTCACTTCCGGGAGTATGGAGCCGAAATACCCCATCGGGAGCGTTGTTTTCGTGACCTCTGTTGCTAAGGATGCAATCAAACAAGATGATGTCCTTACATATTTTTCGTCAGGACGTAACGAGATTATCACGCACCGTGTCCGCGAGGTATATCCCAACGGCACTGATACCACATTCATCACCCGAGGGGATGCGAACAGTGTAGACGATGCGCCTTTGGAGTATGACAGGGTGATAGGGCGCGTGCTGTTTGCGGTGCCTGTAGTAAATCATCTGATAGGCTCTCATGAGAATGCCATATACGTTGGCACGGGTTTGATATGCTTCGGTTTCATACTGTGCTTAGCGGGACTTATTGGCAACATCAGGAAAAAGCGTGTGCTGGCTTTGGCCGGTGCAGGCGGTCCGCCGGGTGTCGAAATCAGCTATGATGATGCTGTCGTTGAGGATGTTATCAATGCAATCAAAGCCAGAGCGGCGGGCAGGGAGACTGCCATCAACATTGCGAGGTCAGTCGATTCAAACAAGTCTGCCGAAAAGGCCGGGTCTATTGCGGGCGGCGTGGTTAAGCCGGAGGCTGCTGAAGCTACAGCGGTTGTTGCCGCCGGTGCTGACACTGCGGGGAACAGTAATACAGTTAGCAAATCCGAGGGCTCGCCCGATCCTATAACTGATATGACAAGACCCGACACCACGAACAGCACTGAGAGCAAAGAGTTATATAAACATTCCTCCAATCTTAACAATCTGGTAGGATTAAGCGACCTGAGCGATCTTGATGACCTCAGTAGTTTTGAGGATCTGAATGATATAATTGAGTATGTGAATTTTGGGAAGACCGCGAAAAAGCGCGAAATCGCGTAAGTTCTTGGCAATTACATATAGCGATAGTTGTGTGAAATATTAACGGGTTATATTTTATTATCCGTTGATATTTTTATTTATTGCTGTTATACTGTACTGACTATTATTTATGGGGGTTGATTTCATTATGAAGCAGAAAAAGGTTATTATCATTGGTGCGGCAGGGCGTGATTTTCATAACTTCAACACTTGCTACAGGGATAACGAGGCCTATAAGGTTGTGGCGTTTACTGCTGCGCAGATTCCCGATATTGCCGGTCGGAAGTATCCCGCTGCGCTTGCGGGGAAGCTTTACCCGGGCGGGATTCCTATTTTCACTCAGGATGAGCTTGGGGGTCTAATCAAGAAGCATAACATAGATGAGTGCGTTTTTTCCTACAGCGATGTGCCGTATGCGTATGTCATGGGGCTTAGCGCTATTGTCAATACCGCCGGGGCAGATTTTCTGTTACTGGGGCATAGGGATACTATGCTCAAGAGCGTTAAGCCTGTAATCGCCGTTGGATCGGCGCGTACCGGGTGCGGGAAAAGCCAGACCTCACGCCGCGTTGCGGAGATTCTTATGGGGCATGGTAAGAAGGTTATTGCGATTCGCCACCCTATGCCTTATGGCGATCTCGAGGCGCAGAAGGTGCAGCGGTTTGCTACTATTGATGACCTTGCTAAGCATAACTGCACAATCGAGGAGATGGAAGAGTACGAGCCGCATATCGCGCGGGGCAATGTAATCTATGCGGGTGTGGATTATGAGGCTATTCTCCGCGCCGCTGAGAATGACCCCGATGGCTGTGATGTCATTTTATGGGATGGCGGGAATAATGACTTCCCGTTTTATAAGCCTGATTTGATGATTACCGTAACCGATCCGCACAGGCCGGGGCATGAGCTTTCATATTACCCGGGTGAGGTAACGCTCCGTTTGGCTGATGTCGTTGTTATAAACAAGATTGACAGCGCGGATTTTGATAACATCCTGACTGTCAGGCAGAGTATCGAGCGGGTGAATCCGAATGCTGTCGTCGTAGATGCGGCATCTACTATCAGCGTCGAGAATCCCGATGTTATCAAGGGCAAGCGGGTTTTGGTCATTGAGGATGGGCCGACGCTGACACATGGTGAGATGAAAATCGGTGCCGGTATCGTTGCCGCTAAGCGTTTCGGTGCGGCGGAAATCATCGACCCGCGCCCGTTCGCGGTCGGTTCGATTGCCGCTACTTACCGCACTTACCCCGGCATAGGCTGCTTGCTGCCCGCGATGGGTTATGGTTATGAGCAGATGCGAGACTTGGCCGCTACGATCGAAAAGGCCGATTGTGACAGCGTTGTAATCGCTACGCCGATCAACCTTGCCCGCGTGATTGACATAAGCAAGCCCGCAACCCGTGTGGAATACAGCCTGCAGGAAATCGGCAAGCCGGATATGGAGGATGTACTTGCGGCGTTTTGCAAGTAAAAGTTAGGAATTAAGTCCCTCTAAATCCTCGTTTTGTCATTCTGAGCGAAGTGAAGAATCGTTATGTTAACACCGTTTAAGACCCTTCGCTACGCTCAGGGTGACAGTTATAAGAAAGACACAAATAGGAATTGGGAATTAGGAGTTGGGATTTAAGACTAGGGAACGAACTTAGCTTGTAGGTAGAACTCACTTTCGGAAATGGCGGTTGGGGTTCAGAGGTTTTTATGGGGGATTTGAAGTTTTCTTTGCCGGGGGCGGATACTGTTACTTTGTCCCGGCATACGGTCGATAGGCTTTTGCGTGCCGGCGACGGTGATGCGGCTTTGCTGTATCTTTATATACTCAAGACAGGAGCGCGGAGCAGCACAGAGGAAACTATGGCTGACTTGGGCAAGGGACCGGGGTGGATTGCCACGGGTATGGCGGTCTTGTCCCGCATCGGTCTTATCGAGCTGGACGGAAATAACAACGGACCGCAGCCTGTTGTTTCTGCGGATGCTTTTGACGGGGCATACTCAGAGACCTCGGATACAGAACCTACGATATTTACAACAGCCGATATGAAACGCGATCTTGAAGCCGGGTCGGATTTTTCTGTCGTTGTAGAGGAGACACAGCGCGCTTTTGGCAGGATCCTCTCACCTGACGAGCTTATGCGGCTTTACGCGATTCACAAAAAGCATGGCATGACGCCTGAGGTGATCATGCAGCTTATCATATACTGCATAAATGAAAGCAAGCGGGCGGGGGCAGGGCGTACGCTGTCCATGATGCGTTATGTCGAGAAAGCAGCTGATACATGGGCCGGTGAGGGCGTGCTGACTCTCGAAAAGGCAGAGGAGTATATAAAGAAGCTCGAGGATATGCGGCATGTGCGGGAGGAAATGAAGACGGTAATGCAGATTAGAGACCGCGAGTTTTCCGCTATGGAGAGAAAGTACGTCGATGGCTGGATTGCGCTGGGGTTTGATATCGGCGCGGTTGAGATTGCTTATGAAAAGATGATAGAGGCTATACATGAATACAAAATCGGCTATATGAACGGGATACTAAATAAATGGCATAAGAAAGACATTCATACGGTAAGTGAGATTTTTAGCAAAGAGGGCAGGCGCGGGAAAGGCATTTCGGACAATCAGTCAAACGCTGCGTACGGTGTTGCCGATAAAGACGAGATAGGCCGGATGCAGCGCCTACTGGACAAAACAAAAGGGAGCTGAATACGGAATTAGGAGTTAGGAATTGAGTACCTCTAAAAACTGTCACCCTGAGCGTAGCGAAGGGTCTTAAACGGTATTAATATAAAGATTCTTCGCTTCGCTCAGAATGACA
>Ga0099364_10004136_pt1 | contig 22049 bp, 13 predicted proteins | sample TergutTh196P3_FD_73070 | JGI IMG/M metagenome (GOLD analysis project Ga0099364, IMG submission 73070) | Microcerotermes parvus P3 segment gut microbial communities from Pointe-Noire, Republic of the Congo - Th196 P3 | ecosystem: Host-associated > Arthropoda: Insects > Digestive system > Gut ...
GCACTTCGTTCCGAAACGACAGGAACCAACGAAACATCCTAGTTTAACTAAACTCCGCATTTTAGAGAAAAATTTCCCCGCCGGGGCTGTAAAGAGCGAATCCACCTTGATTCGGTAGGCATGTTTGAGCCGAACTGCATTTAGGAGCCGATCCTTGATGTACCGGTGAATGGTACGAGTTGAAACACGAAGTAACTCTGCCGCTTCTTTAACGGTCAGGCGATGGGGTAGTTTCGTTTCGGACATAATTGATGCTCCTCGGTGTGGATGCTGGCACTGTACCGAGCCAGTTATGGGCAGTCAACCAGCCCCTCAGCACAGACGTTACTCGGCAAACCGCAAAACAGCATTGCCTTTCCGAACAACAGCACCGGCACAGAGCGGCTGTGGTCGGAAAGGGGAAAGGGGACGACTATCTTCACCGACACCGAATTTGATGTCTGCATCTAGTGTAATGTTCTCTATGTATAGAGAATTGTTAACAAACATTATTCGGAGTCGAATATCATCCCATTGCCGATTTTCCAGCCTAATCGCATTGCGATTATCCCGACCAAGCGTAATAAATTGTGGAATGAACCAATACTCGTGTGTGTTAAAACACGGGTCGGCATTGTCATGTTTTTTGAACCACTGTTTCCACCAATCTGATTCGGCAATTTGCGGCAGTCTTTGCAGAATTCTCATCAGTACGGCTGCATGATCTTTTTGTTTGAAGTATTTCTCTGGTACAACACAAACCGAAGAGATGCCGGTGAATGATTTTGTTGAATACAAGCGGTTTAGTAATTCTCTTGGACATCCTTTGGGAAAATATTCCTCATGCGGCTCTTCCTGTAACGAATCATAGCGAGGGAGGAACTTCATTGAAAGCATTTTAGAGAAAAGGACGTTACGCGGCGACATGGACTTGACATCATGCGGGAACAGCAATACCGCATCTCCCTTACTCATCTTATGATCATCAAGGATCGTTGCGTCTTGAATACCGCCCTGACGGCAATCTACGAAATAAATTCCATCTTTATAAACTTCGAGTCGAGCATGTTCACGGGAAAACAATCCGTTCAAAAGAGCAAACTCATCTGCATGCTTATTTTCTTCCTGTGTTCCCGGTCGAATTGCCAAAGGCACATCGTTCTGAATGCTCAGTTCCGGGACATCACGCCCAAAGGTGAACTGCTTACCGCCGGTTAACGAGTAGAACTTGTTCCCATCGGATTCCACCATGTTCAAATGAACCAGCCTCGAAGTAATTGGCTGGGCAACATACGGAACACGTTGGGCATTGTCGGGCTCACTCTGGAACGAGATGGTCAAAGTCCAAACTAACTCGTCATCGGCTTGAGGTAGTTTGTTCGCATCCATCATCTTATCCACCACCGACTCGTCGCGAAGATTGAGAGCTCCGCCATCCACATGCACCGTGAGATTGGCTCGGGGGTTATGTTTCATATACCGGCTGATTTCAAGATTAGCAGCCCCACCGTCTTTGACTTGAATGCTTACGTTCCCCTGCTGCCCTGCCGCTTGCGGATCAGTAACGTCCATTCGGAACGTAGCGTGATAGTAACCCGGGTCGGCGAAACCGGGCTGTGGATCAATCACAAACACTTCAAACAAATATTGTCCTGCCTTTTTAAGTTGAAGTTGTTGATGAAAACTCCAACCGCCGGAAGTACGCTTCAATGCCGGGATTTCGTCCCATTGCCAACCGCTTTGTTCTATTCGATTATCAAGTGGGAAAGAGACCAAAGGTTGATGCTGTAGCGAGCCTCCCTGGATCGTGAACATTGGAGACAAAATAACATCCGGCTTGACTTCCATTCCCCAATCGATATGCAATACAGGTGTGGAGCGTTCCGGCTGACTCGGCAGAATTGCGGGAGCATCCATTACTATTTCTGATTCATTGATTTCAATGAGCGGCAAAAAATGTTCCCGGAGTTGTTCCGCATCTTCCGGTGAACAGTATTGGGAGTCGACATAGTTCTCGATGACAACGTTGCAGTCTTCGCCATTGGCAACGTCCCTTTTGACGATTTCAATTAGAGTTTCGATTGATGGACTCATAATATTAACTCCTTATCGGGTTTTGTTGTAAACGAAATTCAAAATAAATGCCGTATAGAGAAACAGGAGTACGGCAGCAATTCCACCTTGCCAAATAATGCCGAAAACGCCTGTTCCCCGCCAAATCAAAAACAGAATACAAGCAAACAACGGAATCGCCGTGATGCCGAGCAGGGCTTTTAGAATCGCTCCATTGCTATCCTCCCGAATTGCCCGACGCATCCACGGAATCATTGCTAGCGGCCAAATCAGGGCAACGAGAACGGCAAGGCTGTATGTACCGAGCCAACTTCGAGGCTTTCTCGGAGGTTCAGACCGGGGGTGTTCCATAGCAAAGGAGTGTATCAAAACCGCATCCGGTTCCGATAGTTCCCAGAGTTCGAGGCGCAGTGTAATTTCGACATCTCCTGTGGCGGGAAGCGAAAAACGCTCCACCGTGCCGCGTAAAACGGTTTCGGCGTTGGCACTGCGCATCATTCGGGCAAGTTCGCCGGGAGTCCACTGCATAGATCGGACGGCGGGGTCAGTACCAATTCCTGTCAGTCCATGAGCGGTATCAAGGATAGTGTCTCGCAAACTCGTATCGATGGGGCGATACCAACCTTGCCGATCAAGTGCAGAGCGGAGTTGCGATGTAATGAGTCCCTCCCTATCGCTGGCAAGCGGCAAAAGAAGAGTGGGACGTAACGCTCGCTCTGGTGCCGGAAGTTGAGCGGGAATGCCTTGACAAATATCATTAACGGCGGCTTCCAATGTTCGTGGAACCGGTCGTGGAGCGGTCGGAAGTGTTGGTCCCCCCTGATAGAGGTAATAACCTACCACTGGCATGGCAAGTACCACTACCCCCATGATGAGTTGCCGCAGCCACTTTGGTAAGGCACCGGCAAGCATGGCAATGGTGCCAGCATGGGTTGCCCAGCCGAGCAGGGAACGGAGAAATCTGAAATAGTTCAAAATGTTCATTGGTATTTCGGGATTGAGTTTTATTGTTGTTTATCTTGCATTCGTGCCATGGGTTCTTTAGGGTTGCCCATCGAAAACTAGGGAAAGACGGAGGCCAATGCCGTTGTTCCTGCGCGCCGGATCGCCGTCGCCCCGACGCGCCGACCGGCAATTCTGCGCATCGTGGCCCCAACACCCGCCGCGAATCACGCGATTCGAGCCCGTAGAAGAACCTACAGGATCAGTTACAGCACCGCTAGGATAATCCCCGTACCAGTCCAAACACCATTCACATACATTGCCATGCATGTCCAGCAAACCCCAAGCATTCGAAGGATAACTGCCGACTTCCGAAGTCCGCTTTAAATACTTACCCTTCGTACTTGTACCATAAGGATAATTCCCATTACAGTTCGCCTTGTCCCCATTCAGCACGCCCCCAAAATGATACGGAGTCGTTGTACCCGCACGGCAAGCATATTCCCACTGAGACTCCGTCGGTAACGAAAACTTAAAACCAGAAGGAGCAATGTTGAGACCATTCAATTTTTGAATGAAGCCCTGACAATCATCCCAAGAAACAGACTCCACCGGAAGTTTCTTGCTGCCCTTGAAGTGACTCGGATTAGCACCCATAACCGTTTCCCACATACCCTGCGTTACCGGCGTTTCGAGCATCCAAAAGCCGTGAGATAATGTTACCTGATGCTGCGTCTCGCCGTCGGAGCGATCCGCCTCACTCGCCGGACTGCCCATCGTGAATGTCCCCGAAGGACACCAACGGAAGGCGTAGTCAACCCCCTTGATTGACAACGCCAAGCGGTGCCCCGCTTTTCGTTTACGCTCCTCTTCTTCACGACATTGGCGAGCCCGCTCACCACACTGCTCCGCCAATTTAGCAGTATTTTTATAACCACCCATTGCCCGGTACTGCTTCGCAAGGCTTGTCCAATCCTCCGCGGTAGAAGCCGTTTTCGTCTTTTCATTAATCCGTTGATATTCTTCCAGACGTGCTTGTTCCTCACGCCGTTCACGTTCCTCTTTCTCACGCTGAAGACGCGTTCGCTCCAACCTTTCCGCCTCCTCTCGTTGCGCTTTTAGCGCATGATACTGCTCATCGCACTCTGTCGCCAATGCAGCGGTATCCCTATAACCGCCCATCGCCCGGAACTCTTTCGCAAGGTCAGGAAAATCTTTTTCCGATGCCCTGTTCTTTTCCGCAACCAAACGATCATACTGCGTTTGCCGTTCGTGTTCCTCTCGTTCTTCCTTCAGAACACGATATTGTTTCTCACATTCGTCTGCCAGTGCGACTGTGTCTTTGTAACCATTCATTGCACGAAACTCTTCGGCAAGCGGAAGACATTGCTGTTCCGTTGCTTTATTCTTGCGCTGAACCAGCCCATCATACTGCTCCTGACGCAAACGCTCTCGTATCTTTTCATCATAGCCCTCAACTTGCGTTTTATAGTTATCATGCGCAAAGCGCACCGCTTTTTTGAAGTGATTCTGTTCCGAAATCGGCTCTTTGTAATCGCCCAGTGACTCTTCATTAGGCACTTTCAATTCCGCACATAACAGTCCCACGTATGCCGGAGCATGTTTAGCGTCAATGTTCAACACATCGTCAAAAAACTTGACGGCGCGATTCCAATCCGAATCTTCCAACGCAAGATGACCGCGTGTCATCAACGACTCCACGCCCGGTGCGGCGGCTTGCGGACGATTGTCCGTCATTGCGCTGCGCTCCATTCCGGCTTTTGTTCCCGACCTTCCGGTCGGGGCTCTGTCAACTATCTCCGCACCGGCTAATGCGGCGATGAACTCCGCACAGGTTGCAAATCGGGCTCGGCTCTCCTTAGCAAGGGCTTTCAGCAATGCTGCATTGACACTATCGGCAATGCCGTCAACCGCATCCGGCTCATCTTGCATCACTGCCATACGCAACATGCCCTCATCATCGATGTCAAAAGGCAAATAACCCGCGAGCAATTCATACGCCATTACTGCAAGAGCATACTGATCCGTTGCTCCCGATTGCGGACGACCTTTCCACTGCTCCGGTGCCATATAGGGACGAGTGCCCGAAGTGTCGAATCGAACCTGCGAAACGCGTGTGAGCGAACTGCGGATCACCGAGGCAAGTCCGAAATCAATGACTTGGACATCCTGCATATTTTGCGATTCGTCAAGTACGATAAAAATGTTCGACGGCTTGATGTCCCGATGGATGATCTGTTTGCTGTGGGCATAGTCCAACGCTGCCGCAACGGGACGCAGTATTTTAAGCACTTCGTCAAAGGGCAACGGCTGCCCGCGTCCGACAGTGCGCTTGATGTACTGGTCGAGCGTTTCGCCGTCGAGCCATTTCATGACGTGAAAATAGCCGATGCCTTGCTCTTCATCGAGCGTGAGTACCGGACAGATATGCTGATGAAACAATTCGTGAATCTTCTGAAAAGACTCTTTGAGTTGCTCAACGGCTTCGTCGAATTTGTTTACGTCTTGCGGCACGAATTTCAGGACGACTTTTCGGTTTGCCGCTTTTTCTTCGGCAGACCAAACGATGCCCATGCCGCCGCGTCCGATCTGCTTGATGAGCCGATACCGTCCCATTGCCAGTGGTGTGCCCGGTTCGAGAGAAATTGCCGGTTCCTCGTCCGGCTGATAGTAGGTTGCATAAATGTCGTTGCTCATAGGGAATTCATGTTGGTTAATTGTTACCCCCCATTTCCACAAAAATGAAGGGCTTGTATTGTTTATCGTGTCAAACGCCGTACACGTTTTTTCGGTTATCAATTTCGCGTTCCAGTGTCATCAGGGTCGATTCTAGATCGACAACCGTTGACAGATATTGCTCCTTCGAATACGTTTCGGTAACCAAACTTCGCAACAGTCCCTCTGCCAGTCGAATTGCCGTTATACTTCGTCGCATGGCTTGTACTAATTCGTCAATGTTGCGCTGTCGTCGTTGCAAACTGCTCGAACCGGCACGGAGACCAGGTGTCATTGCCAGTTTATCGGCAATACGTTTGAGCGTTGCTCGCGACGACGCAAGTTTCGCTCTATTTTCGAGTCCCGGCTGACGTTTCATGGCAGTTTCAAGCAGACTTCCCAGTGTTTCCATAGAGGTTTTCAGGTATTTCTGCAACTTTTCATCGACTTTGCGTTGCCGCAAAAGATACCAAGTGCTGGGTGCCTTTTCAGAACGACCTAATGGCTGTGCCGCTGTCAACAGGTATTCTTCAGGCTTGTCGTCCTGCTGCGCATTCAATAGCCGCAGTTTGACTTCCGTAGCGTTCCATCGGGCAACCCGCTCGGTAATCAGTCCGATTTCGAGATTGTTACGTTCGATCATCCGCCGTATTTGCAGAGCGGCATCCTCGGCAGAAACCTTCTTGCTCCGAAAATCTTCACCGAGCGTTTCCAATGTGTCGATGTCTGACTCTCGCGGCTGAACACCTGCTTCGTCCAGTTGGTCGAGCAGGTGTTCCCAGCCGGACTCTGTTGTCGCTTGTTGGATGGCTTCATTCAATTCCTGCGAAACATCCCTCGGCAATTCCTCGCCCTGTGTTTGCGATATTTGTGGCGATTGAACCTCTATCGACTCAATGCCGACGCAGCGAAAACCGCTTTCCTGAAGGAGCAGGCTCAAATGAGTCCGCAAGCGTGTGAGAAGTTCCGCGTTGGGAGTGGTCAGTTGCTCTACTGTAATTTTTTGAATTGCCAGCAGTTCGCTCCACTGTCCGACGGCGAACAGGGCAAGTTCGGGTTCCGTGATGCTTTCCTTTCCCGACGCGAGAAGATTGGCGGCGTAGAAGGCAAAACTGCGGTCTCCTTCAAATCGAAGGATGAGAACAGCCCGGATTTCCTGCGTTTCGTATTGAAACCTTACCGGCAAGCGAACATCACCGCCGGGAAGGAGCCAGCAGACTTCACCGGCATGCAGTTGATCCGGTAACGCACCGTCTTTGCGCAGTTTTAGTTCCGCTCCTTTGCATACGACAATGATTTTGTCTTGCGCAGAGGGTGCATCGGCGAGTGTCCGCAGACAGATTGCCAATGGGTTTTCATCTTTGGCTTCTTTTTTGGCGAAGCCGAACCATCGTTTTAACGCTGTGAGCATAATTTTGTTCCTTTGTTATGTGATTTTTTGTCTAACATTACGAAAACTAGGAAAAGACGGAGGCCAATGCTGTTGCTCCCGTCCGCCGGATCGTAGTTGCCCCGATACGCCGACCGGCAAGAGTGCGCACCGGAGTACCAACTCCCGCCGCGAATTATGCGATACGAGCCCGTAGGAGAACCTACAGGATTAGTTACAGCACCGCTAGGATAATCTCCATACCAATCTTGGCACCATTCCCAAACATTCCCATGCATGTCACGAAATCCCCAAGCATTCGCAGGATAACTACCAACCTCCGAAGTCCTCCTTAAATACTTACCCTTCGTACTCGTAGCATAAGGATAATTCTCATCACAGTTCGCCTTGTCCCCATTCAGCACGCCCCCAAAATGGAACGGTGTTGTCGCGCCCGTACGGCAAGCATACTCCCATTGAGACTCCGTAGGCAAGGAAAACTTAAAACCTGATGGCGCACCCGGAGTACCGGCTAAAATAGTGTTCAACTTTTGGATGTAACCCTGACAATCATCCCAAAAAACAGACTCCACCGGAAGTTTCTTGCTGCCCTTGAAGTGACTCGGATTAGCACCCATAACCGTTTCCCACATACTTTGCGTGACAGGAGTTTCTGAAAGCCAAAAACCACGTGATAATGTCACCTTATGTTGAGTCTCGTCGTCGGAGCGACCCGCCTCGTTTGTCGGACTGCCCATCGTGAATGTCCCCGCAGGACACCAACGGAAGGCATATTCAACGCCGTTGATAGACAACGCCAAGCGGTGCCTCGCTTTTCGTTTACGCTCCTCTCCTTCACGACATTGGTGAGCCCGTTCATCGCACTGCTCCGCTAATTTAGCAGTATTTTTATAACCCTCCATCGCCCAGAACTGTTCGGCAAGGTATTGGTATTCTTGTTCTGTTGTAGCACCAAATTTTTCTTGAACCAATCGGTTATATTGCTCTTGCTGCTCTCGCTCAATCCGCTCTTGTTTTTCACGTTGTTCCTTCAGAACATGATATTGTTTCTCACACTCTTCTGCCAGTGCAGCTGTGTCTTTATAGTCATTCATTGCTCGGAGTTGTCCGGCAAGCTTTTTGTATTCATCTTCGGTTGGATTTAGATCTATCCAATCCTTTTGCTGAATCAATCGATAGTATTTATTTTGTCGCTTACGTTCCTCCTGGCATTCTTGTTCTTTCAACTCTTGTTCTTCCCGCAGTTCTTTGAGTATGTTATATTGCTCCTCACACTCATCCGCTAATCTGGCGGCATCTTTGTAGCCATTCATTCCCCGCCACTGCTCCGGTGCCATATAGGGTCGAGTGCCAGATGTGTCGAACTGCGCCTGACTGATTCGGCTTAAACTCGATTTGATTTCGTCCGCCAAGCCGAAGTCAATGACATGCACTTCCGTGCGTCGGGCAGTTTGGACAAGAAAAATGTTCGACGGCTTGATATCCCGATGAATCACATCGTTTTGGTGGGCGTAATCCAATGCTGAAGCAACGGGCATCAGTAATTCAAGGGCTGCCTCGACGGGCATCCCCTTCCGCTTCGGATCATGTCGCAACATGAAATGGTCGAGCGTTTCGCCGTCGAGATATTTCATCACAAGGTAATAGCCGAGATAGACATCGCTTTCCAAACTGTGAAGCGGACAGATCGACTGATGGTGCAAAGCGTGAACTTTGGCAAACGTTGTCCGCACCCGCTTCATTTCGGCTTCGTAGCGTTTGATTTCGCTTGGCACGAACTTGAGTGCAACGGTCCGGTCGGCGACTCTATCTCTTGCTTTCCAGACCACACCCATCCCGCCGCTGCCGAGGAGTTCGAGCAGTTCGAACTTCTCGGCAAGCACTCTGCCCGGCTCAAGCCTAACGATAAACTCTTCGTCGTCGGTAAGGGTTTTGTAAATGTCGTTGGTTTTGGTCATATTGTTTCAAACCGGCGTACCGGCTGAGTAATGATTGAGTATCAAAGTCCCTTTCCGCAATTGGCGCAGAACTTGGCAGAGGAGTCTTTATTTTCAGCACGGCAATGGGTGCAGACTCGCACGACATTTTGGACATTTTGGACGGAAACGCCGGCTGTGGTGTCTTGCACTTGAGCCGGACGACCGGCAACCTGTCCCATCGCCCCAAAGGCTTGTCCGGTGATATTCTGGATTGCCGCCAACGTTGCTGCATTGTTCGCTTGCGCATCCTGAAGACGTTTTTCCTGTAACTCACGCTCACGCTGTGCCGCCTCTTCCCGCATCTTACTTTGTGCTTGGGACTCATGTTTAGACATTTCGACATTGGCAAGGGCAGCGGCGTTGTCTTTGTCGGCAGTCGCAATGAGTGCCTCGGTACTCATTGTTGCACGGACTTTGAGTTCTTCCGTTTTTTGTTGATGCCGCTGTGCTTCCGTTTTCAACCGGAGTTCCGCCTCGGCTTCATCGCGTTTCCGGTTCATTTCCTGCATCCGTTCGAGTGCCGACATTTGGTCATCCTGCACTCTCTTGTTCATAGCATACTGGTCTTCTGCGATTTCTTTACCAAGCCCATGTTCGCGGCGTTTCTGTTCGATGGCATACTCGTCTTCGATTCTTGCAATACGAACCTTCCGGGCGGCATCTTCTTCTTTGAATTCGCTTTCCTGCCGAGCGATCTTTTGCTTGTGAAGCAGTTCGTCCCATTCCTCGGCACGCATGTAGGGCATATTTTTGACGTTCAACTCCCATGTGCGTTGCCTATTTTTTACCGCTTCCTGGTGTGCGAGTTCCATCCGTTTGGCTTCATTTTCGAGTGTCTGAATCCAAAGCCGGGAACTTTCGTCGTCGGTCAGTCTTGCCAGTTCCATTTCGTACTGAATCGTCTTTGCCTTTTGTGCATGTTCTAGCTCGGCTTGCAAGCGATCCAGTTCGGCAGTGCGGTCGAGTTCCAATTTACGGGCGATAAAATCCCGCGCGGCTTCGCGGTCATGTTTTTTGGACTCAAACAGGGTCGTGAGTTCATGCTTTTCATCGTCTCGGAGTAATTTCTGCTTGTCGATTTGTAAGAGGAACGCCTCGAAGTCTTCTTTGGACTTGATATCGTCGAATTGATCGGACTGGGTAACTTTGCGAATGTCCTTCCGTAACTGATTACGGCGCAGGTCAAGAGCAATGTCGGCTTCTTTTCTATCCAGTTTGACGTGTGCGGCGAGAACCGCAAGGTCGTTTTCCCGTTCATCCCTTTGAATACCCCGTAAAGACTCCTTCTCCTTGTTGTATATTTCCACCAAGTGAATGTCGGCAAGGTCAATCCCGTATCTGCCCAAAAGCGAATTGTTGACCGCTTCCTTAATGCCAGTGATAAGACAATCTCTGGTTTCAGGCGAATCGAGTGTTTCACTGCTGAGCCGTTTGACCGTTTCACGCAGACCTTGGGAAATGATCACCCCAACCGTCTTTTCCATATCGCTGCTAGAAAGCAACCGACGGCTGCCGAAGAGATTTTTGACGAAGGAAGCGATGTCGTTGATTTGAACGACGAAACTAACCGCCACATCGACACACCTGTCATCAGCAGTCAGCAGATGAGGGAGATTCAGTTCGAGCGGTACATCTTCTTGGCGCACGAGAACAACAGAGATTTGCTTCTTCTGTTGCTCGGACTTGAACAAGCCCTTCAACTTTTCCCAAAAGGTTTGGGGCGTAAACGTTCCAATCGACGCTTCGCCGAGATAGATACCGTTTTCGCTCATCAGGACACGAGTTCCTTGTGGTATGGTAAAGGTAGGTTGCGACGTGGCATCGGGACCGAGCCGCTTTGCAAATTCTGATTCAGAAAGTTCCCACGGGTTTGTCATTTGGTTAAGGGGGTTAGGGGTTGAAATGTTGCGGGTGTTTGTGCCGGAAGGGTTCGCTACTTCGGTTGCACGCACTTTGGATGGACTAGCAACAACCCGCGCAAAAGGAAAGTCGGTAAAGTCCCCTTTAATGTAAGGGGTCTGAATTTTGGAAATACCAGGTTCGTTCTCCGTAAAATCCCTCGTTTTGTTGATAACATACGAGCACAATTCAAGGAAGGAAATCACGCCGTCTTTGTCCGCGTCTGCCTTTCCGGTCAGACCTTCGAGAAAGAAATGAGTGAAAACTCCGTGTTGCAATTTCCCCACTTCTAGACTGACTTCTCCGTCGGCGCAACTACTGAGCAGAGCGACTCCGGGTGGCGGTTCACGAAGTTGAACAAGGTCAGCAGCAAGGGCAGCACTACGGGTTCCGTGGCTACGCATTTGGTTCGCTGTGATCGCCTCGATGTGGGATGGAAGGATGTGATTGATGTTACGGCAGGCATCAACGACGATCAACTTGAATTGCGCCTTGGATTCCCTCAATTGCTTGTAAATCCAATCGATTTCAAGAGTAACGTCCAGCGCACAGTAATACGGGGTATCGCCGAACTGACATCCGTGACCACTCAAAAAAATGGAGATGAAATCACCATGTTGCGCATGTTTGCAGACGTGGCGTATGGCATTCTGAATGGTGTTTCGTGTTGGCGGGATTTCCTCGTTTCCAGTCCAAGTCAAGCGTAGCACTTTCTCCCTGGAAAAACCGATTTGGAGAAGGCGATTCTCAATAGCCTCCATGTCGTTAACACAGAAATTCAGAGGGCTACTGTTGTAAGCATTGATGCCGACGAGCAACGCCCAATTTTTCCGCGAGTTACTTTCGTTAGTCATGATAGTTTGATCGCCCGCAAAGGCGAAGGTTAAAGGTTAGCATTGAAGGTTAAGGGGTTAAGTTTGTGGTCATGTAAAGAAGAGTGCTCCTTTTTATTTCAGACTCAACATGATGTGTTTAACAATCTCTTCTTCGTCAGTAAAGCCATCCTTGATGGCAATGTTCATTTTGTCCTTTACTTCCTTTTCGGAAAAGCCAAAAGTACGCAACGCTTTAATAATAGCAGCGACATCCACATCTCCGTCTTCAAACGATGCTGTGGTCTTATGTTGTGGAGGAGTTTTCGGCTGCCTGTCTGTGCTTGCATTGCCTACATTGCCCCAACTTTCGTAACGCTTTATGTGTTCCAGCGTTACGCTTGGTTGTGTATCTTTCATCGCTTCGTCAAAATCCTGCCGCGAAACGGAACGATCCAATCCCGTGCGAATCGATTCGGTAAACGGTATCAATTTTGCGCGTTCGCAGATATTCGCAATGTCCGCACCGCTCCATCCTTCCGCCCTCTCCGCTAGTTCTTCGGGAAGAACGTCGGCATCGACCGGACAGTTTCGCAAGTTCATTTCAAAAAGCACTTTCCGCGCCTCTACATCGGGCAGCGGGACATAGCATTTCTCACAAAAACGCGGCGGACGAAGCAAGGCGGCATCGAGCAGCCACGGCTCATTCGTTGCGGCAAAGAAAACCAACTTACTGGAACGACCGTCCACGCCGTCGAGTTCCTGCAACAACTGATTCAGCACCCGACGTGTGGCTTCGTTCATCGATTCCGTCCGCTTGGCACCGAGAGCGTCAATTTCGTCGAGAAAGACAACCGCTCCATTCGGTTGACTTCGGGCATCGGCGAACAAATCGGCAAGTTGTTTTTCGCTCTGCCCGTAATACTGACTGAGTACCTCGGAACTTTTAATCACGAAACACGGCAGTCCCAATTCTCCAGCAACGGCACGGACGAGCAACGTTTTTCCTGTTCCCGGAGGTCCATAGAGCAACATCCCGCCGCCGCCGGAAATGCCGTATCGTTCCAGTTTTTCCGGGAATTTCAACGGAAACACGACCCGTTGCATTAACGTTTCTTTGACGGTTTCCAAACCGGCAATGTCGGCAAAGGTCAATGTCTTGCCATTCGGTTTCGGCGGAGTGGCAATAGGAATGTTTGCCGATTCGCTCTTGGCTGGTGCGGCTGCCGGTGTCGAGTCATCGACCAATCGGACGGAGGTTTCGAGCAGTTCTGTTCCGCGTTTGACGAGTCGTTTTTTCTCTTCGAGATTGCTCTCTTTTTTCGCTTGGAGGAAGAGCAATTCCGCCGCTTGCACCATGTCATCGGAAGCCGCCGCTCTGTTGCCCTGCTGGAGGACGGCGTTCGCATGGTCAAGCAACTGGCGGATGGTGTCCGACCAGGATGTTTGAGAATTGGATTGACTCATTGAATTGCCTCCTGTTCATTTTCTTGCGTTGTTTGCCGTAATTTTCGCACGGTATCGAGTCCTTTTTCGGCAACGGCATTTAGACTTTCGTGCAGAGCGGCGACCTCATTCGTTTCGGTCGGCGGTGTATCGAGTAATTCGGCATCGAGATTGTCCATAAACTCGTCAATGCCCGGATCGCCGGACGCTTGTGCAAAAGCATCCACACCGCCGGTAATGCCTTGCAGAGCGGCAGCGAGTTTTTCCTGTTGCAATGTCCCTTCGACAGTCGCATCCAACACAAACGTTTCGAGTTCGGCAATGTCCATCTGGGCAAGCAGCGAACCGACACCGAGTTTTTCAAAGAAAACCATGTTTTCCTTGATCGTCAGGAGTCCGGTAACGGCATGCAGCATTTTGGTAGTGTATGCAAGCCGGGTATCAATGCCTTTGCGTTTCAGTTCCAGCGTTTGGAGTTTTTGCGCAATCGTCCGTTTGAGCGGCAGTTTGCCTGCCGAGTGGGCGGCTTTGTACTCCTCTTTAAGTTGCGTATCGTCGCTGGCGACCTTTTCGCTTTCCTCAATCAGTTTGTTCCATTCCGACTCGGCGGTGATGTGTTCCCGTCTGAGGTCATCGACCGACAACGATTTCAACGTCGGCTTGTCTTTGCCGAATAATTTACCAATGCGTTCAAGTATGCCCATGTGATTGTTGTTAGAAGTTGAATTCATTTTTTGCCATCATAAGTTTTATTAGACATTTTCTCTGACCCTTTGCGTGTTTTACTTCATTACTTAGGATAAGGTCCATATTTGTTACTTCCCGACTCACTGTCCAAGCAAAGGATAATCAAAAGAATTAAATATCCCACATAAGGAATGAAAATAACGAGTATTGTCCATCCACTAAATCCACTATCGTGAAGTCGTCGAACCGTAAGAGACAGTGATGAAACGAAAATGAAAAATCCAAAAAGCACCACAGGAAAAGACAAAATAACAGTAATTCTGGCATCAGGAACAGTATTAACTGCAATGGCAAAGGGAATCCAAAATACAGACATAATCCCAAAATTGATAAGACTGAACCTCCAGTATTCTTGGCGACGCGCCCTGCCGCCGAATTGCGCAGACTTTTTTAGAGTTTTGAAATAATTAAATTGATTCGCCGTTCGTTCCTCTGTTTCCTTGCGTTCTCGCTCTATCCGCTCCGCATTCTCCCGCTGTTCTTTCAGTTGCCTGTGTTTTTTATCGCAGTTCTCTGCCAACTTGGCGGTGTTTTTATAGCCGTTCATTTCCCGAAATTGCTCGGCAAGACTTCGCCATCCTCCTTCTGGTAAATCTTCTTTGATGCTTACCCAGAGTTGTTTGTAACGAAACTCCAATGCCATGTTTTCGCATTTTTTCGCTAACTCGGCAGTGTTTTTGTAACCGTCCATTTCCCGAAATGCGGCGGCAAGTCTTTTCCAACCCCCCACACTTGGAGACTTTTTGATTTCATTAACCTCTTCCGCCAATCGTTTATAGCATGCTCGTATTGCCAAGTTATCACATTTTTCCGCCAATTCAGTCGTGTCTTTGTAGCCCACCGGCATGTCCCGGAACTGTTGGGCGAGGTTTCGATGGTCCTCTTCAGTGGATGCCGTAGCCTTTTCTCGAACCAACCGATCATACCGCTCTTGTAGTTTGCGTTCCCGCTCTTCTGCTTCGCGTCGTTCACGTTCCTCGTTTTCTCTCTGACGGCGTTCCCACTCTTGCCGTTCCCGCTCCTCACGCTGTTCCTTGAGTGTGCTGTATTGGTTTGCACACTCTTCTGCTAATGCAGCGGTGTCCCTATAACCCTCCATTTCCCGGAACTGTGCCGCTAGTCCCTGATATTCATGTTCTGATGAAGCCCCATGCTTGGCTTGGATCAAACGATCATACTGCTCTTGCCGCAAACGCTCACGTATCTTTTCGTCATATCCTTCAATCTGCGCTTTGTACCCATTCTTCGCAAAACGTACGGCTTTCTGAAAATGCTTATGTCCCGAAATCGGCTTTTCGCGGTCTCCAAGCATCTCTTCGTGTTGGACTTTCAAGTCCGTACACAACTTGCCGATGTATGCAGGAGCATACTCCGCGTCCTTGTCCAACACCCGCTCAAAATACGCGTTTGCCTGCGCCCAATCCGAATCTTCCAAGAACAGATGCGCCCGCTTCATCAGCGAGATTACTTCGGGATCAACCAATCCCGAAGTTTTGGAGGCGGCTCTCCTCTTCTCCGGCACAACGCCAGCACTCTCTCTGAGGGCTTCAACGAATTCCGTGCAACTCTCAAAACGATTTTCCCGCTCTTTCGATAAAGCACGATCCAAAGCGTCGTTGACGGAATCGGCAACACTGCCAAAAGGCATGACCGGATCGTAGAGAATACGGTCAAGTAAAAGATCATAAGTGCTTGCCACAAACGGCGGCTGACCGGTCAACAATTCATACACCGTTGCTGCAAACGAGTATTGGTCGGAATGTTTATCCTGATGTTCCCCTTGCAGTTGCTCCGGCGACATATAGACGATGGTGCCTGATACTGCCGACGAGGTGTCATCGTCATCGTCGGTTTTAACGGACTCTGCGAGTCCAAAGTCGATGAGTTGCGCACCATCCTTGGGACTATGAAAAAGGTTCTGAGGCTTGACATCACGGTGAATGACTCCCTTGCTATGAGCATAATCCAATGCCGAGGCAAACTGCGCAAGCATCGGAAGCAGATCGTCGAGCGTCGGTTGTTTTTTGTTGCGCTTGCGGTAATCCTTCACATAATCGGAAAGATTTCGACCGACAATGTGTTTCATCACGAGGAAATACCCGAATCGGTCATCGCTGCCCAAATAGTACACCGGACAAATATGGGAGTGTTGCAATTCCTGAATCGTGTCAAAGGTTGCCCGCACTCGTTCAATTTCCACTTTAGCATTCTGAATGTCCTTCGGCACGATTTTGACGACGACATCGCGGCTGTATTCTCCTTTGACCAGTTCTCGTGCGAGCCAGACTTCTCCCATAGCACCGCGTCCGACGACTTCGGTCAGTTCAAAATTGCCGCCGAGGAGATCGCCCGGCTGCAAGCCGAGGGATTCATCGTACTCGTCCTCGTCTTCTGATGACGTGAACGTTGCGTAGATGTCGCTTTTCGTTCCCGCCGTACTCGGCGCGCGGTACGCCGGTTGCGAACCGGTCGGCATTGCCGTGCGCTCCGCCGAGGAGTCCTCTGAATAAGTTGAAAAAATATCTTTGTTCTTGCTCATTCCCTCGTGAATTTCTGTGGCTAATGATTAGTGTTCGCTATTTTCGACCCGAACGCTTGTGTCGTATCGCTCCAAGTGTTGCTTTTTGCTTCTCACCAAGTTCCTCATGCCATTGATGGAAGCTTCTACTGTTTCTATCGCCGTAGTGTTAAATGTTACCTCCATCGTTGTAGAAGCAGACGTGGTTAACGTAAATTGCCCAAAGTATATTGTTTCATTTTTACTGCCACCGGTGTTTTTGCCACCGGTGTTTTTGTTTTTGCCCCACAGCAACTTACCTATTAAACCTGACAAAGAGAGGGGATTCGAGGAGTTGGATGCAACTTGCTCAACAGGTTGTCCGACATTGCCTAAGTTTTTCTTTCGTGTAACAACTTTGTACGCTACGGAAAGAGAAACAATATCTCCGTAAAAACATTCGTCTGATATTTCTAGTTTTTCATCTTCTAAAAGGGAAAACCGGAAACAGAAACCATAGACTTGGTCTTTGGAGAAAAAGAACACCATCGCATTATAGTTTGAAGATCGCCACATTCCGTCTTTGCCTTGTTTTTCTAGATAGGGACAATCTCCGCTAATGTCTCCGTAGTAGTAATCAGCAATTTGTATTGGCTTGGTTTCTTCCACTTGCTTTTTTCTGATACCAAGTTTTTTCAATGCTATTTCTTCCAGATTATTTATCCGGTTTTGACATACATGGTCTATTTCCGCGTCTGTTACGACAATACGGCTTTTATTGGATTTGGCGGCACCAATCCACAAACCAATACCTATCGGCAAGAGAACGAACCCAATAATGAGCGGCAAAGTAACGACACCGATGATGGTGCAAATGATACCGGGTGACGTACTCAGTTGGGGAACTTCTGGTTCGAAATAGGCGTTGTTACGTTTGTAATCCATCTTGAAAGGCTGTCCGCTTGATGGTTCTGATGGTTTGAGTGCATCTGCGGTTACTTGCGGAGCAGGCGGTGATGCCATATTCTTAACCTTTTTTGTTGCGGCAATGACTTGCGGCGCGGCTTTTTGATAGGCATCTTTGCTCCATTCCATCCCTTTTTTGGCAACGGCAGCCACGCGGTCTTTGAATGAAGGGGCAGGCGAAGGTACTGGTTGATCCGGTTGGGACGGCACAGCGGCAAACAAACCCGGTATCTGCCCCGCCGTTCCTTTTTGCCCGGTGTCCGTTTCCATGGGCGTGTTGGGCGTAACGGCTCCTTGTACCGCTAGTTCCCGAAGTTGTCGCCCGTCGAACGGACCATACTTGTAGCCATTTTCGTCGAAGTAAAAAAAATTCGGCATCGATGGTTGTTTGTTGTTAGGTACGGCGGGAATGATAGTGGACGAATCCGATCCCGGCTGTGTTGGATCGGAGTGTACGGTTTCAGGAAAAGTCAAGCCTGTGACATTTTTCGCAAGAGCGGTACGTCCATTCTCGTCTTCGACGGAAGTTTCGGGCGTAATCGTTCCTGCCTGGGCAAGTTGTTTGAGTTCTTTGCCTCTAATGGGACCAATCTTTTGATTGTTTTCGTTGTAGTAATACCAAGCCATGATTCGGGGGTAAAGGGTGAGTAAAGGTTACAAGTACGGGGGGTGTGAGATTCACTATAAGACATCTGGACGTTCAACACATAAGTCATCGTATAGTTTTTTAATATCATATTGGGGAATCCCGATTTTATGCGCAATCGCCAACTCCTCTTGATAGTCAGGCGTGATGTTAATATACTTTTGATCGAAGTAATCGTACTTTATGTACGCCAAAAAATAACGATAGATCCCTTTTTGTGGCGATATTTTCAATGCTGATTCGAGATCTTTTACAATTTTGTCTATATCAGGGCGTTGTGCCAAAAAAGCATCTTCCCCTTTCAATCTACAAATTGCGGCATAATAGAATACCTCCGGGTCGTTTGGATTACCCGTCTTTGCCGCCTCAAGCCGGCTTAACGCTTTGCTATACTGTTTCAGTGTCAGCAGTTCAAGTACGGCATCTTTCCAGTTTTCGGTGTTACTTACCGCTGTTGGCGATGGAACTTTTTCAACAGCAATAACTTCCGGCTCTGTTTGTTTTTTTAGTTTTAAAGCGCGTGTTTCACATTGTTCTGCCAGTTCGGCGGTGTTTTTGTAGCCGTTCATGTCGCGGAACTGTGCGGCAAGGGACTGCCAGGCTTGCCATGTGGAGGCCGTTTTAGCCGATTCATGTATTTGCAAATAGAGCTGTTTTTTCTGCTTTTCCTCTTCGATATGTTTTCCTAATGCATTGACAAAATTTGTACAATTTTCAAAACGTTCTTCACGTTTTTTCGATAAGGCACGAGCCAAAGCATCGTTGACGGACTGGTCAACATTTCTAATAGGCATAATCTGATCGTAAAGAATACGGTCATATAAAATGTCATTATTTCCTGCCAAAAACGGCGGCTGACCGGTCAATAATTCGTACACTGTTGCTGCAAAGGAGTATTGGTCGGAATGTTTATCCTGATACTCTCCTTGCAGTTGCTCCGGCGACATATAGACGATGGTTCCCGATACCGCCGACGGTGTACCATCGTCGGTTTTAACGGACTCTGCGAGTCCAAAGTCGATCAGTTGCGCACCATCCTCGCGGCTATGCAAAAGGTTTTGCGGCTTGACATCGCGGTGAATGACCCCCTTGCTATGAGCATAATCCAGTGCCGAAGCAAACTGAGCAAGCATTGGGAGCAGAACATCGAGTGTCGGTTGTTTCTTGTTTTGCTTTCGATAATCTATTACATAATCGAGAAGATTGCGTCCGGCAATGTGTTTCATCACGAGGAAATATCCGAAGCGGTCATCGTTGCCCAGGTAGTACACCGGACAAATATGGGCATGCTGTAATGCCTGTATTGTGAGAAAGGTTGTCCGCACTCGTTCGATTTCTACTTCGGCATTTTGTATGTCCTTCGGTACGATTTTGACGACGACATCGCGGCTGTATTCTCCTTTGACCTGTTCACGTGCGAGCCAGACTTCTCCCATGGCACCGCTTCCGACGCGTTCGGTCAGTTCAAAATTGCCGCCGAGGAGATCGCCCGGCTGCAAGCCGAGGGATTCGTCATAGGCATCATCCTCTTCTGGGGACGTAAGCGTTGCGTATATGTCGTTTTTCGTTCCCGGCGTACTTGGCACGCGGGACACCGGTTGCGGACCGGCAGGCATTGCCCTGCGCTCCGGCGGAGAGTCCTCTGAATAAGTTGGAAATGCGTCGTTGGTCTTGTTCATGGCGGTTATGCTTGTGTCCGGTTACGTAATTTTTGCTCAATGGCTTTGAGGCTTGATTCAATTTCCTTGTCAAGCGAGCCTGAAACAGCAGACTCCTGACCGTTGATAATTTTTTCGATGTCCTCGGCGGAGACGGCACCTTCGCCGCTGGTTTGTATGTCCGTCGCGGCACTGACACGATCCAGTACCATCGACATGGCATTTTCCATGTGTGATGTTTGGGCGAGTGTTTTTTCCAAGTCGGTCATGATTTCTTCCGCATTGAAATCTTGGAACGTATCGCGGATCGAAAGACTCATTGCTTTCATTCCTTTGGCGAATTCGCCGAAGAGTTTAGCACGGTCGCGGGTCTGAATTAGGGTCTCGAAGTGTAACAGTTGACTCTCAATCGCCCGCCGCTGGCTGGTCGTTTGAGCGATCAATCGGCAGAGTTGCCGAAAGTTGGCGTTGTCTCCCATTTCCTTCGCCCGTTGTGCCTTTTCCACGTACTGCCGCTCGTGTTGCGTCAGTTTGCCAATCTGCTGTTTGTGGAGCGTGAGCGAGCGTTGAATGTTGATGTCCCGCTCAATTTCCCGTTGCCGCTGAGATTTGAATAACTTCTTGAACATGATTATTGTGCGAAAAGGCTAACGACTTGCGATTGCCGAACACGGCAACAAGAGTCCGCTCAAGATGGGAGCGGCACGTCTGTCAGAAACGGATGAATCTCACCTAGAGATAGTGGTGCATCGCTATATCGCCTGGGAAGCATGGTCGCAACGCTGATTTTGTCCGCAGTTTACACGCGCACTCCCCTACGGGACTACGCAACTTTGTAAACACGATAATTTTCTACCCGATTACTCGGTCTCTATGTAGAAAATTTTCACTCGCCAAAGCGATTCTGACAGTTGTTGTCGTAATTCTAATTCAACTTGCCCAGCAGGTGCTGGACGGTATCATATTTTTCAATGGACGGTACGTAATAGACGCACTGCCATGCCTGCGGATTGTACATTAACCGACTGGTCGGTGCAATACCCCAGTCCGACTGCAAGTTTTTTTTGGGAATTTTTTCATTTTTTCCCAAACATTTCGTCTTTTGAATCGTATTAACTTTGTGTCCATTCCGCCCATTTCATCACGGAGGTTAATATGAACAAAATACTTCAAATCAAAGAAGCCCTTCACGAGATTCCCGATGCCCGCTCCAAACAAGGTATCTCGCACCCCTTTCACGGCATCCTCGCCCTCGTTTTGCTAGGATTGATCGCCCGACAAATCTACATATCCCACATCGTCGAATGGGCAAAAATCTATTGGGACGAACTCAAAGAACCACTCGGATTCAAATCCGTGAAACCGCCCGATGCCACTACCCTGTCCCGAACATTGGCAAAGATTCCCCTTAGCGATTTGCAAAAAGCCCTGACCGCCCTTTTTCAAGTCCTTCTCGCCGGTGAAAACGATCTGACCGTTGCCGTTGATGGTAAAACGTCCAAGCAATTTCACCAAGCCGACGGAAATGTGATCCACATGCTCAACCTTTTTGTCCTTGATTTCAATCTCACGCTTGCTCAGTATTCCACCAAGGAAGACAAAACCAATGAGGAGAATTGTTTACGGCAACACGCCCAAGATTTCTTCGAGAGTTATCCCTTCGTTCAACTGCTCACAGGCGATGCTGCTTTTACGACTCGCCCTTTATTGCAAGTCTTGGAAGACCTCGGCAAAGATTATCTGTTTTGTGTCAAGAAGAATCAGCCGACAGTTTTAGAGTCGCTCGAGCAGTCGTTTGCTGAGCAAGACTGGAATCAATCCTCTGCCGAAGTCAAGGTGGAGAAAAAAAGGGGTACGTTATTACCCACAGGATTGCCATCAACACGCGAGATGCGGAATATGTCCGCACAACGTGGAACATGCCGAACTGTCGGACGTTGATTTGTAAGGTTCGGCGGGTTGTCAAAAACGGAAAGGAAGTTTCTTGTACCAAGCGTTACTTTGTGAGTTCTCTGGATGCTTCGTTGGTATCGGCGGAGCGTTTTCTTATGTTGGTCTGCGGTCATTGGCAGGTGGAGTCTCGTTTGCATTTGATGAAGGATCGTTGGTGGGATGAGGACAAGCATGTTTTTTTTCGTCCGGGTTTGGGGGAGATTTGGTCGTCGTTGACGAGTTTAGCGGTTTCGTTGCTGTGGTGGGGCGGCGAGAAGGGAAAATCGCTACCCAAACGAGCAAAGACGGTAGCCCATCAGCCTCTAAAATGCCTCAAAAACATGGGC
>Ga0099364_10004137_pt1 | contig 22045 bp, 22 predicted proteins | sample TergutTh196P3_FD_73070 | JGI IMG/M metagenome (GOLD analysis project Ga0099364, IMG submission 73070) | Microcerotermes parvus P3 segment gut microbial communities from Pointe-Noire, Republic of the Congo - Th196 P3 | ecosystem: Host-associated > Arthropoda: Insects > Digestive system > Gut ...
TGGATATGGCTGTGAAGGTGTCGGCTTGTGCTGAGGCGGCACTTGGGTATGCGGGGGTTATAAACAGGAGCATTGTCAGGGCAATGAGTATAAAACGTTTTTTCATTTTGTTCTCCTTAATTCCAACGCCCCCGCTGGTTGGCGGGGGCGTTGGCGCGGTCGTGTCAGTTTTGACACGGGAGTGTGTGTGCTATGGCTATGAAGTTATTTCCACACTTGAGAGCTGGTAGTAGATCGCAACTACATCTCCTCCGCCAACTCTGGGCTGAACACCGACGATTGTGTACCTCTGCCCGGTCACATTCTCCGGATCCGTTACGATGACTGCCGGCTGATTATTCATGACTGTTATATCACCGGGGGGAGAGGGAATATGACGACGCCACACAGTGGTTGGCCCGTATGTGAATGAATCTGTACGTATTGATGTTGGGTTAGGAATATCATTATCTGCATTATCAACTATTGTGTATACGACTACCCCGTACCCGTTTTCTTGTCTTGATTCGATTATGCGCGCCGAACTCGGTGTAGCAGCATCCCAAGGCGAGTCATCAAGGAGGAAGTTGTTTCTCGCGTTTATGATGTCAACGGATTCAACCAGACCCGTAGCGGTTACAGGCCTAAATGTGTAGTGTCCAGTAGCAGTGCCAAAAAGCGCAGGAGCTGTCGATTTGATCTGCTGATTGCCTACGCCATCTATCCATACGTTGTAAGTATAAACGGTTGGTGAAACGCTAGTGTCTCTAGCGACAAAGGCGGGATGGGTAACATACGCATATGTCGCACTGCCCAATGCGGAGTTTCCTTGATCAAATACTACTGCACCCAGCGAAGATTGAACGGTCGCAGTGGTCACATAGTGGAGTCCTGTGGTATTGTCAACATCCTCGTTGGCTGCAGACGCACCAATGCCAACATAGACAGGATTTTCTTTCGGATCGTATCGATCACCACTACCCCAATCGAAGTAGAAAACAGTTGTTTGTCCGGTTATAAAGAGTGCTCCTTCAGCAGTTGTTACGCGCGAGGTTCCTTTATTGTAAGCTGCACTTAAAGTACGGCCTCTCGCGTTGGAGTTGGTATCAACACTTGCGGCAGGTGGAATAACGATTGAGACTCTGCCGTCGTCAAGGATTCTGTAATCCACAAGACTTGGTCTAACTGTAACTGGATCTCCATCTGTCCACGCTCCTTCGTTTAGATAGGTTTCAAGCTGCGCCAAGGTTTGTCCGGAGCGTAGCGCAACTATGTAATCCTTGACATTTCCATCTGCTGTGGCAAGCATTACCTGCGGTTGTGAACTCAAGCCGATAAGCTGACGTGTGTATTCAACAACGAGACCATACACGGGAAGGTTTGGATCGTCAAGTCTCGCAAAGATAACATCGCCGTTATCGTCGAGCCAAATCGTGGCGTCTTTATTGAAATTTGCATCAGATGTAATTGCTCCTGAAACACTTGCAAAGGCGGCGTAGGTGGGGAATCTTGATGTCAACTGGACTCCTGGGTCTGGGGTTGGGATATCAAACAACATTCCCGGAGTAAGGCCGGACTGGTTGAACGTCCTACCTCCGAAAGTGATGTTAGGTGGAGCCAAGTTTCTCGCCGAGGTCATTTGACCGGTCACAGTATCTGCTTTTTCAACTACTGTCACTACGAATCCGTCTTCAAACTTATCGTGTACAAGAAGGATGTCCCCTGCAACTATGCCGTTAGGATATTCAATCTCGTTAGCCGCACGTGCGTTTATCGCACGACTGAGTCCGGTTCCACCATTACTATCTCCGCCGATAACAACTCTGTTCACGGCAGTAGGACCTCCTGTGACCCAGTATCTACTTCCATTAGTATTGCCGCCACCCTGGAGGTATTGCAGAACGCCAACGTCAACTCCGGAAATCGTAACACTGCCGTTTGGAGCAACGCTGGGCGCTGCCGCCACTTCGTGCACCGTCTTCGCTATTATAGCGATTCTGTCAACCCTGCCGTCGTAAGGCCAAGCATCCAAAAGATGTACAGTTACGCCCGAAATTGCGGCGAGCTGGAACGCCTGATCTCGGCTTATAGAGGCTGTGCCATCACCATTCGCCAGGCGTCCATTTACGTAAATCTGAATGTTACTGTTGGTAACGGGTTCCCAGTCATCTTCTACGTCGTTCCACTGTGAACCACCGATCTCAGCGATGAAGCCCTGTCTACCACGCACTGTCAGAGACCGGCTGGTACCACTTGTAGTGTCTATCGGTGTTCCACTTGTGCTGGTGCCGATGATATCATCGGTCTGATAGTAACCTGTGATAAGGTTTCTGCCATTATTGATCGCCCACTCACGACCTCTTAATCCATAACCATCTCGCGAGCTAACTGAGGCCAGACCGAATGTACTGCCACCGAGGGAGGGCCTCTGTCCGGTCTGCTGGATAACATTGCTCCAGTGGGAGTAGTCGTTGATAACGGAGTTCCAAGAGACCATATTCGGCCAATGTAATGCCATAAATGTGTACTGGGCTACTTCCTCTCTGGTTGCAGGGGCCGTATAATCAGGCTCTCCTGTGCCCCAGAGGACGCGCACGTCACGGTGTGTCGCTCTTTCAATCGTGCGGATTTCCCAGCCGGGACCTTGCAACTCGCCCTGAGTGCCATATCCGATGGCGCCGAGAAGCAGTCTTGCCATCTGCAGCGCTGTCACGGGGTTGTCCGGACCGTAAGTACCGTCGCCATAACCCAATATGATTTCCCTATCGACGCCGTAACCGATATATCCAGCGGCCCAATGGCCGGCAGGAACATCACTGAATCCTGTCGCAGCTAAGGGCAGGCGTGACGCTGTTTCCGCACCGAGGATAATGCGCGCCATTATCGCTGCTGCCTGAGCGCGTGTGAATGTGTCCTTTGGATTGAACGCACGAGCTCCTTCAGGCCCCTCACCGACGTACACGCCGAGCGCAGCCAGAACATCGACTGCCTCTACGTAATCGTCCTCAATGTTTGCGGCGTCAGTGAAGTCGTATACATTTGCGATTGCCGCGCTGTTCGCTCCGGCGTACGGCACCATCCCCAGCGCCAAGACCAAGACGAGCATCAATGCGAGGAGTTTTTTCAGGTTTTTCATATAACCCTCCTTCTAATTTTAGCCCTTTTTTGGGCTTTTAATTAAGAGACAAGGGCGTCATGCCGACGCAATGCAGAATTTGGAATGCGGAATGCAGAATTGATAAGGGTTTTGGAATATGAAAAACGACGCGTTACCGCGCCGCAAGACTCATTTGCCCCGGATTTGACCCATGGATTTGTTTGGGGGAATGGGGGGTAATGTTGTCATTTTATTTTGACAATTGACTTGGGAATAGTTATAATGAGGCAGGACAATAAAAGATTGTATGGGAAACAAATATGGATCAAATTGATTACGATAATACCGAGGGTATTGAAGCAAATAACGGAGACAAACCGCGTACGCTGAAACTCGAAGAATATGTCAAGTGGCTTTTTCGCTCAGATAAGCAAGCTTTGATCAGATTCATAAACGGTGCGCTCGGAGAAAAGTATGACCTTGATACGACCGAGTTTGTCGAATTGAATACGGAGTTCATCAGTCGGGGCATTGTGACTGATGATGAGGACACAGAATCGGTCGATCTGGATAAAATAATCGCGGACATGATATTCACGCTCAACGGCGTAGCGTATCATATAGAATTTCAGACAAAGGCTGATCAGACCATAGCTATCAGGGTAATCGGATATGGCGCGGGACATGCCCTTAGTACACTGCGCAACAAGGGCGTACAGGATGAAGTAATTTTTGAGTTCCCTGTACCGGTGCTGATCCAGATCGATAAAGATAAAAATCTTGCGGACAAGATACCTGCGAAGTTAAAGCTATCCGGCAGAAACGACGTCCTTACTTTCGACATAACCGTAATTAAGCTGTGGACGTATGACGTAAAATCGCTGCTGAAACAAGGTTTCTACTTGTTGCTGCCATTTTTGCTGGTAAGACATAGGAGACGGAAAAAGACAGACAAAAACGTACAAACGTTCCTATCCGAGCTTCACGAAATACTAAAAGCCGTAAATGAGCTTTATGAAAACGGACAAATATGCTCAGATCTCAGGACAAATCTATACGAAACTATTGACAGTATCGTGTACGCGATAAACACAAAGACCTTTAAGAACAATCACGAAATCGAGGAGGAGTTGAAGAAAATGGAAACGACACGCGCAGTTTTTGCTCATGAACATGTAGCAAGAGGCGAAGCAAGAGGCGAAGCAAGAGGCAAGGCCGAAGGCAAAGCCGAAGGCAAAGCCGAAGGCAAGGCCGAGATCATGGGGATAATCAAGATGTTTATGCAGAAGAAACCGCCTAAAGAGATATCGAGTTTACTTGGTATGCCATTGAAGGAAGTCACCGACACATTACGTGAATCAGGGTTATTAGACCAGGCACAATGAGTTTTTTAACACATCCATGCCCGCAACCGCAGCCCCTGCCGATCGGCAGGGGCTGTGGTTACGTCGCTTATGACATTGGGTGTTTACTTCAGTCGGTATCAGCGCCTAGCTATGCGCCAAATAAACCTAAGCGTACCTTCTGAGAGTTCGTTCATATACATTGGCTTTTTGAACTTTTTGTCATGCCATGTCATTGAAAGCATGCCAGCTGCGACAGGAGGAAAGCTCAACGTATCAAAATCAGGAAAAGCTGCTCTCAAAGTATCAATAATCATGTCGAACCTATCTCGGTCGCTCTCGCGCAGATAGTATAAGTAAGGAACCATATCTTCTCCGTCGACACCGGGCAGATAGGCCGGTTTCATTGACTGTGGCCGCTTGATGGGCGCGTTGAAACTGACGTCCAAAACATGAAAAGTTAGTAATTACGGAATCCTTCAGCCAATTGTGCCAAAAGTCGCGGGTATAGCTGGTTTTCCGACTCTTCAACACATAAGAGCGCATGTGGCGATGGATCGCTCAGCAAAACGAGATAGTTATGAACTTGCAAAGACTCTATCCGCATCATTGCATATCAGCCTTTCCCTCCCCAGATGATTTTATTCACAGTGCCTGTATATCCCTGATTACTTTGTAAAGTATTTCTCAAAGGGTGTAGATAAATATATAATGTAAATACTCTTGACATATAACACATTTAACTATATACTTCTATCGAAAGCAGAGGTGCTGATGATGGAAGAGAAGAATGCTCGAGAATATGGCGAAGAGTTGCTGCAAATGCTTGAAGTATTCAAGCAAAGAATAGTTGACGGAACATCTGATCCGGATAATTTTCTAACCATATCAGACATTGAGAGGCTTTGGTCAGGATTGCGCGGGGATACCAGCCTTTTGTATTCAGATATGCTGTCTGACATTATTTCCGATATTGATGAATCTGAGTTGATTCGTAAAAAAAAAGAGAATATCGAGAAAAAGGGATAGTATTACGAACAAATAAGCGATATCCGCGCACTATACTGACAATGAACGGCTCGTTGCACATAAATAGGTATGTACTCCGCCCAAAGACAAAAGCCGATGCCGACGCGCTCCTGTCGGAGACAGGGCAAAATGCGGTGGTTCCACTTGACGACTATCTAAATATAGCTGACTTGCCGTTCAAGATGACTCCGGAGGTAATGGTTAAAGTGGCAACATGGGCACAGGGGCAGAGTTCATATCAAGAAGCCGAAGACGCTATAATGCGAGCCCATCAGCTTAGGATAAATGACGATACGGTTAGGCAGGTCACTAATTACATAGGGAATATAGTCTTTCAAAAAGACTGCAAAAACGCGGAGGAAGCTTACGTCAAACTAAACAGCGGTAAGTTACGGTTTCCAGCGCAAAAAAAGGACGGGGTTCTTTACATTGAGGCGGACGGCGCTGCCGTTAACACAAGGGTTAAGGACGAAGAGGGTTCTTCGTGGCGCGAGAACAAGCTCGGCATAGTGTTTTCCTCTGATAATATATACACATGGACAAACCACAAAGGTGAAAAACAACGCCAGATCAATAAAAGGGAATATGTCTCGTACCTTGGCAGCGCATCGGAATTTAAGAAGCATCTGTTCTATTGCGCTCTAAAGAACGGATATGGCAAGTATGGAAAAACAGTCCTCATAAGCGATGGCGCGACATGGATTCGCAATATGCGTGAAGAATTATTTCCTGATTCCCAACAAATCCTCGACTATTATCACTTATGCGAGAACGTAAACACATATGCAAAATACCTTTTTGGAGCGGAACCCGCACAATACTCGCCATGGGCAAACGAAATATGTACATTGCTCAAGGCCAGCGAATGGCTTCAGGTGTTAGACGATTTGCGAAATAGGCGGAAACCGGCTCTATGCCCAGTAGACCTTAATGGCTACATCACCAACAACATCGCCAATATTGATTATGCGAATTACATTAAGGCGGGGTACTTTATTGGGAGCGGAGCAATAGAAAGCGGAAATAAAAGTGTTCTTCAGCATAGGCTAAAGCAAGCAGGGATGCGTTGGAACGTAGAGACTGCTCAGTACCTTTTGACGTTGAGGGCAAAATACAAAAGCAAGTTATGGGTACAGGAAGTTGAGCAACCTGTCTTGAAATTACTTCAGGGTGAATCGAAATTGACGTATTCGAAAGTTACCAGCTAAACGTATCTACACCCTATTTGACTTAATGACTTGACAACACGTATATACTCAACGTATAATTATACTTGTTAATAGGAGGTGTTTCAGATGTATACAACGCTGAGGCGGTGGGGTAACAGTGTCGGAATTCGCGTACCCAAAGAAGCATTAAATAGTTGTAATCTGCGGCTTAATGATGAACTGGAAATAATCGTATTTGATGGAGGGCTCACGCTTCAAAAAAAAGCAGTGAAAAAATTCAGCGATATAGCAAAACCTCTTGTGAACACCAAGGGCTGGAAGTTTGACAGGGAGGAAGCAAATGAACGCAGGTAAAACTTTCGCAGACACGAACATCGTGATATACGCATTTACTTCTGATGAGCCCGAAAAACAAGTACAAACGCTAAGGTTTCTTGATGATTGCCAACCTGTTGTATCTACACAGGTATTGAAGGAGTTCTCAAACGTTCTGTTGAAAAAAGGAAATGTCAGACATGCAAGGATAAAAGAAATTGTCAGCGAAATAACGGAAGTTGCAAGTGTTGTTAATGAAGAATTAACGTTGATCCTTGACTCCATCGACATACAAGAGCGATACAAATTCTCTTTTTACGATAGCTTAATCATTGCGGCAGCGCTGAACTCACAATGTCAAACACTATTGAGTGAAGACATGCAAGACGGGCAGATCATTGATGGCAGGCTTAGAATTGTCAACCCATATCGCTGAAAAAACACTCAGAAGTTTGTGGTTTGCAAAACACTTTAAATCATTAAATCAGCACGATTGACATATCCTAGTGGTCGGTAAAGTCTAAAATTTCGTATTGATTGTGCAGGATTTTTTCGCAAGACAAGGCGCGAGGAGGGCGAATACCCGTTGGTATTTAACCGACGAGCAACGCAGTATTGCGGAAATAGACTGTGCAAGCAACCGGAAGATTTAGGCTTTACCGACCACTAGCTTCATAGTTTAAAATGGCATGGTAATTATAAAGGCATGGAGAATAGTGAAATTTGAAAACGGCGGTGGAGGATAATCAATGATGACTTGCTTTATATGCAAAGGCGATGTGGAAAACCGGCAAGTTACACTTACGGTCGACCTTGGCAACTGTATTGTTATAGTGAAGAATGTTCCTGCCAGAGTATGTTCTCAATGCGGTGAAGTTTGGTATAGCGGAACGGTAGCTAAACAACTCGAGAGAATTGTGAATGTTGTTACGAATACGGCAATTACCGAAATTGCTGTTGTTAGTTACTCCGAAAAAGTGGCATAGGCCCTTCGTCAAATTGAACCCGGCTATCGCTAATCCAACAATTCAGTAATGTGAATGATTCGTTAAAGAGGTTCCCTTAATCCGCTATGTTATTTTGCCACTTTTTCAAAAATTCCTTTTTTTCTTCTTCGGTGTAAAAGTGATCCATGCGGGGGTTGCCTTTGTAATATAAATCTACAACTTCGCGAGGGATTTTTATGACCTCGCGGACGTTTTGATAAAGATACTTATAGGGTTTGCTGCTTGCTTCGTTTGTGTTCACAAGCTTGAAGTGCGGCGCTCCGACAAAATCTCCTATCACCGACTCAAGGGAGTTGAGCTTTTCGAGCTTCATAACGAGGACTTCAATGTTATTCTGTTTAATGACAGAATAGCCTTTTGCTTTGTCGAAGGGGTGCTCGAATATGTCAATATCGAAAACGGCTTTGAGTTCATGGTCGAACCAACTGAAGTAGCCAAAATCTGAGTTGCCTAAGCAGTTATCTTTTATGAGTTCGGCGCACGATTCCGCCAGTGTTTCGCCCGGGGAGATTACACACTTCAAAAAATCATTTTGCCATCCCGCACGATGAAAGAAGTGTGAAAGCTCTCTTGTTATAGGCTCTCTTACAAGAGTAATTACTTTTAACGGGCGAAATTCTTTCAGTGCTTTTTGATATGAAAACAAGAGTTCGTCTATATTTTTGCCCATACGCCCGTTTACTATCAACATATGCGCTCTGCAGTTTGGAACTTTAGCTACAGTAAGGCTCAGATTGATGGTTTTTGAACCAACTTTGCCTGGTTGATATACAAAAATGTTTTCAACTTCCTTTATTCGGGATAAAACATTATCGATTTGCTGAATTGTGAATGTGGAGTAAAGAAATTGCTGTCTAAGATTCTTTTTTATTTCAATGAATTCATTTATCCGAATAAGCGCACACCTAAATCCAAATTCCGTGACAATAATCTTGGTTCTCAGGCCCATGTTTTCTAAAACGTCATCGATTTTCTCTACAACATTTAAATCTGCGGGCGTTATGACAATAACGAGATTTTCCTTCCCATCCAGTTTCTTCAGTTTTTCGGGAGAAATTACTTCTGCCCCGCAAATAGATTCGCCCCATTTTTTATCGTCTGAGTCACAGAAATAGTCAGCCGACATTCCCTCGTCTTTCAGAATTTCGGCAACTATTTTCCCCCTGTCCCCCGCGCCGTAAAGTATGATTTTACGCTCAAATATCATACTGAAGTTATCTATAAGGCTTAACTCATTAATCATTATCCCGATCCTTTCTCAATCAGCTATATTATTTTCCCACTTTTTCAAAAACTCTGCTTTTTCTTCTTCGGTGTAGAAGTGATCCATGCGCGGGTTGTTATTGTAATAGAAATCGACTGTTTCGCGAGGGATTTTTATGACTTCGCGGACGTTTTTGTAGAGATACTTATATGGTTTTTTGCTCCCTTCATTGTCGTTTATCAACTTAAAATGCGGAGTGCCTACGAACCCGCCTATGACCGATTCAAGTGAGTTGAGTTTTTCGAGCTTCATTACAAGGATTTCAATGTTATCTTGTCTTATAATGGAATAACCTTTTCTCCTGTCGAACGAGTGAGAGAAAACATCAATCCCGAAGACGGCTTTTATTTCTTGGTCGAACCACTCAAATTGGTAGCCGTAATCGCGTTTACCATAAACATTGAATTCTCCCTCGCTCATCCATTTTGCACATGAATCCGTAAAAGAAATGGTATCACAGTCATCCCAAGTTTTGAAAAAAGACAATGGCTGAAAGAAGTCGGAAAGGCTCCTGACTAGCGGTTCTCTTACAAGGGTAACAATTCTTAATGTTTCAACATTTCTTATTGCATTGCGATACGCTTCTATGAACTCTTTAGCTGTCCGGTCATCTGCAAACACGCGGCTTGTCAGATGATGAAGTTGAATATTGTATATCCCTATTCTATTCAGGCTGTTTCGGATAGTCTTGGAACCGACTTTTCCTGGCTGCAGCACCAATATGCTTTCCAAATTGTCTATGCAATCCAGCCATGCTTCCTTTCGATAGTATGTATTCCGATAATTAAGAAAATCAATATTACTCTCAATTTTCAGCAAATTTCGGTAATGCTCATTAAACTTAGGATGGTTGACATTTTTATAAAGCGCGACTCTTAGTCCGAGCAATGTGAAAATACTCTTTGTTCTCAGACCCATGAGCTTGATAATATATATAATCTGCTCAATGTTACGCACAATATCGGAAGCGATGATTATCACTACATTTTCTTTACTATCTACCTCTTTTAATTCCTCTGGAGATACTATCTTTATTCCAAAAACGTCTGTTCCCCATTTTTCACTGCTCGTATCACAGAACAATTCGACAGGGACTCCCGCATATTTCATGATTCTGCTTATTTTCTTGCCTTGAGCTCCTGCGCCGTACATCACGACCTTACCCTCGAAAAGAATATCGAAGTTATCAATCAGATTAAGTTCATTAATCATTTACCGCTGCTCCTTTGATTAGTATCACATTGTTTGTCAACTCGTCTTCTGTCGCGATTTCGTTATCGAGCAGATTGCGCAGTTTGCGTCCGTATGGCAAATCAAACGAGCCGATGATCAGCTTATCGGTGAACTCATATAGCGAATACAGCGTTAGAATCTGCCTCGCCGCTTCGCCTTCTATCACCGTGATCGAACGACCGCCAAACTTTCCTTCAAATGCGGCGCGGATGCGGGCGTTTAGCGCTTGATCAGTTTCCGGTAGAAGCAGAATAAGATCGTATCGGTCAAGATCATTATCGCGCCAATAATCGCGTGCCTTATATATTGAATCAGAAACCATCCCGTAACACCCTTGCCTCATCCCGCTTTCTTAAACAGGGTTATTTGCTATTTGTATGAAAAGTTTTACCTGTTAATGTTTACTATCACTTTCTGCATGAAATACTATCCCACTATTGCTTGACACTGTATATGCAAAGAATATATAATGAGTACATGAAGATTTCATTAGGAGGAACAAAAATGGCAAAGGACACAAGTATCAGTATTCGGATGGATTCGGAACTAAAGGAACGCGCGGAAAGTGTTATTGAGCAGTTGGGTTTGAACATGACCATTGTAGTAAACATGCTGTTTCATCAGATTGTCAGAGAGCAGGCAGTTCCTCTGTCTCTGTCGCTTAGCCCGTCAGTTAGCCCGTCAGTAAGTGTTCTCGATGATTTGGCACTTGCAAAAGCTGACCGCATCGCCGGCAACAGAGGCCGGTCATTTAACGATGTGATTTCTGACATGAAACGAATTGTCGCGAAGGTGGAAGAAAAAGATGGCAAAACGGAAGTATAGTGTCGAGCTTTCTCGCCGAGCTGGAAAAATGTTGTTGCAACATACCGAGTTTCTTGCTCAAGTAAGTCCCGCCGCAGCTCGAAGACTTATTGTCAGCGCAGAAAAAGTGAAGATCAAACTCAGCGATAATCCATATCAATTTCCGTTTGCAGACGAATTGGATGTACCGGGAATACCGCATGAAACATACCGAAAATGTCTTTTTGACAAGCGATATAAAGCATTATTTCTTATTGAAGGAAATGATATCTTTATTGATGCGATTATTGACTGTCGGCAGGAGAACAAAGACATTTCTTTCTCGCTCAAATGAACATTTTCAGAAAGGCCTCGTAGTCGGGGAAAGCCCTTGGATTTTACACTATCACTTCGCGCCTTATATACTGTTTGCTTAATCAACGTCACTCTCCAACAGTTCCCCAATCGCCCCGCCGGGATGGTTTTGTCGGAGCGCGGCAACATTGACATGCTGCTCCTTTATTAACTGCATCGCAAGTTCCTGCAAAACAATTAGATTCACTACAGTTGAGTTGTTCGGCAAAATATTCCACTCGTCCCCCTCATGTTCAAGCTCGACAATCAGGCGGTTTGGAATATTGTGGTAAAGCGTGCTGTCACGGCTGAATGAAAGCAGCCTTATTTTACAGTCACGTTTTTTTAGCAAATTCACAAGATACACCGATTCTGACGTCTCTCCGCTTTTAGTCAGCACTATCACAAGGTCGTTATGCCGCACAATGCCAAGATCGCCGTGAACCGCAGAATTTGTGTGCATGAACGCTGCGGGAATGCCTACTGAATTGAGCGTACCGACAAATTTCTCGCAAATAGGAACATTCTTGCCAAGCCCGGTGGCGACCAGCTTGCCACCTATTTCCAGAGTCTTAAGGCAGTCCTCTTTGAGCGCGTTGAACTCGTCCAAGCGGATCGAGCGCACCGCGTTGTTTATTATTCTCAGCGTTTGTTCGAAATATTTCATTACAACACTTCCTCCAAGTAATACAACCCGTTGTAAAAAGCGCCGCAGATCGAGTCGTAGTCATGCCATGCATAAGTGGTGAGTGACAGCCAGATTACTGCGTGGATAAGTTTTATCGTCAGCGGGTCTGTACCGGACAGCGCAAAAAAGTCCTGTTCCAAATCTTCCCATTTGTTGGACTCGATTTTGAGTTCAACTTTATTTTCACCCACTGACAGTCGGAAATCTTTTAGATTGAACCGGTCATAGTTGCCAACAACCGAGTAATACAGCTTTGCCCAGTCATAATTCGGGTCGCCGTATAGTTCCGTATATCCAAAGTATCCGCGAGGGTCGATAAATATCGGATCTGTGTCGTTTTTCAGCATAAGGTTTGAAAATGTGCAATCGCCGTGGATGAACGCGAAGCTATCGCAGCTAATGGCATCGAGTTTTCGCTCTAAATCACGCTTATAATAATAAACATTCCGGCACTCGCGTCCGTTTATATTGATCGTCTTTTGGTCGGCAAAGGGTACTAAGTCTCGTATTTTGCCGAGTCTGTCCATTGTTTTGCTGTAATAGGCTTCTTTTAGGCTGAACGAGTCGGCAGGCGATGAATCCAGAGCGTGAAGCTCTTTTAAAGCATTAATCAGCTTGCTTAGTATCAGCCTCTTTTCCTCAAGCGGAAGGTCTGAATATTCGTATACGTTCTTGCCGTTTATCCGCTCCATTTCAAGCGGCTTAAGTGAGTGTATTTCCGGTATATTTCTTACGCCTTTGGCAATAGCTGTTTCGTACCATTTTCGTTCCAAGCAGGCGAGTCCCTCGCCTTGCTCGTCAATAGGCTCTTTAATGATTGTCCCGCCGCTTATCGTCATCTTGTTGAACGGGCGGCATTTTTCCTGCCCGAATGCCTCATATTCCGACAGCAAGCCGAATTCGCGTGTTCCCGCGAGCCCAAGTTCGTCAAATCGTTTGCCCTGCTCGCCCATCCACTTAACAAGCTCTCCACTCTCGGGGATGCCAACTAGCGTTGATTTATTACACAAAACAAACAGTCCGGCGACGCCGTGTTCTTCGGATCGCGTTTCCGAAAACTCGCCGTCTTTATAACTCCAACGGCAAGGAAATGTTTGCGAGACACCAATATAATCGCCCGGCTCCGTTGGTAACATAAAGCTCTCAGGCAGTATCAAATCAGACCAAATCAGCATAAAAGGCTCGCCGTCCGGCAACAGATTAAGCGCCTGCTTTACCCCCGAACATGTCCCTGTCCCTTCCGCATCCACAACAATATGCTTCACGTCAGCAAAGCACTCCAAGTACTCGCGCAAAACCTCTTTTTGGTAGTCCGCAATAATTACGTACCGCTTATCCGGATATTTGCGGAAAAGATGAAACAGCATAGGCAGGTTTTCCACGGGCACAAGCGCCTTCGGCTTGTTTACCGACAGGTGTTCGAGCCGTGACCCTTTGCCGCCGGCCTGCACAATGATGTAGTTTATAGACATCTGCTTACCTACCTAACGCGGACAAGCCGCAGTTGAAAATTGGATATCATAACTCCGAGTCGATCATGAATCTCACAGTGCAAAAGACGTCACGTTCCGTATTGACGGCAATCGCGGTATTAAGACCGGAAGGTTTCTTGTCGTTTATCAATAAACGCTCGCCGTGCGGCGCGTTATAGATAATATGGTCGTACCGTATTGCATTTTCTTGCAAGAACCGCTCCGTCTGCCCGCACATGGCATCCGTTCTGGCCGTTATAAATACGATCATATCTGTCGATGGGATTTCGGACAGAAATTCCTTAGCTCCTGAAAGCAATGTATCATGTCCGTCTATCAGATATCCATTATGCTTCACAATGGTACCGTCCAGGTCTAATATCCATGTTTTCGCAAGCGGTGATAGTTTAATGTTGTTATTGTCCATTTCGTGTAATCGCACTTTCTTTCATACGTTTTCGCCTGTAGAATTAAGCACCCTTTTAAAATCGGAATGTGTCACAAAATGATCCATATATACCATACCTTCCGATTCCATTTTTGCTTTCAATTCAGTCGAGTTGTCGGGTATTATTACTATATTTGGCCGCCGGTGGATTATTGCCGAAAGAAATCCGCTTATTACATCATCACTGACTTCTGATTCATTGATCTCATCTATTATGTAGTTATTTCTCAGGCAACCCGACTTTAATGCCCTGTAAGTATCTCCGGAGCCAACCAAAATAATATCATTGGAAAGATATCTCTCGATCATTGTTGTGGGGACATCATTAATGCTGTATCCAAAACAAAGGATTTTCTCTTCAGGAATCATCTTTTCCAATTGACTATAAATCTCTTTTTCCCACCGCAACGGTGTTATGAGTACAGCATCGTATTTTTGCTCATCGGCTAATGCCTCCACATTAACCACAGGTATGCCATCAATTAGTTGTCCGCTGAGCAAGGGATCAGAGTCAACAATTCCAATGATTGTCTGCTGTGAAGAATCAATTCTGTCAAGAACATAACGAGTATTACTGCCCGCTCCCCAAAGAAAGTATCGCTTCCTGTTATCGGATGTGATTACAGCGTCTACATAATCTCTGTATGTTATTTGCACTAAATCTTTATCGCTAAACTCAACATAATGGAACGCAGACAGTTTTCTATAATCCGTACTCAGTAAAAATTCCGGCTTAATCAGCGAACACCCGTAATATACCTCTCCCCTTAACCGTTTTAAATGCCTTGAAGTAACATTGAAGAATAAACTGCTCTCAGAAAAAACCGCCAGAGATGTAGTTACGCTTTCGGCATCCGCTGCGCTCGTAAGCATGTATGATAAAAAGTGTTCATTGTAAACTATTCCATCGTACGGAATGAGCACATAGTCAACTTCAGCTCTGTATTTCCTGTCTAAATAATCAGGAGCTATCTCAAAATTCCCGTAGTTCTGCCTTAATATGCTATCCATCGTCTCATCGCGTATTTTCCCATTTATTACTATTAAAACCTTCTTATGTGAGGAGTGCTCACAATATGCAAGCTTGGTTTTGCATTTTAGTACAGATCCGTCGATCTGGGTTATTATCGTCTGAGCGCTGCTATTTTCGCAGTATTTCTCCGCTAATCTTCTTTTGGACTCAAGATCTTCCATATCGCTCCATGCCTGAGGATGGCGGATATGGAAAGCTACCGGATCAAGAAGCTCTTTTACCTCTTTTCCATAATGCTTAGCAATAAAAACCATCCAATAATCCCATGCCGCCGCCCCCATTACTAATTTGTCGTCTTGATATATATCTATCAAAGCCTTGTCAAAGAGAACCAAATCGACGCCAATATATTTATCTCCAAGTTTTTCTGACAAACTATCTACGTCATATCTATGTCCGAATACGAGACTGTCCTTAGTTTCTCGTATAAGCAAATCATACATATCTTTGCTGATATTTCTGAGGTGAATGTCGGAGTTAACAATACCGCATACCTTACGGTCAAACCACTTGAGTTCCTGCAGAATGTCATATACATAAACAAGAGGACGGCTTTTTTCGCATCGTGCGTCACGTTTTACTTCGATAAATCGCACATCCGGGAACGATTTACAAAGCTGCTCCATTTCATCTTTAGCGTTGCATGAAATTATATCAAACCCACAATCAATCCATGACCGGACAGTTTGTATTTGGTTTTCTATATTGTGAGGCGCTATGGAAGTGGCAAGTAGTATCTTTTGATTACTCATAAGTCCGATCCTTACTGTTTAACAGCAACCGAATTTTTTTCTCATTGCTGACTACCTTTCAAAAAATCGACTATTTCGGTTATGGGTTTCCCCTCGACCGCAGCGCTATAGCTAAACTCGGCAACCTCTGCCTGTGAGTCGCTTACACCCAGCGCGTAAAAAAGCCTTGTGCCGGCTCTGACCCTGCCGGGATAGACCACCGCCATTTTGCAGTCAATATATTGCGCTATATCGCACATTCCGTTTCTCAGAGACACCATATTTCCGCAATACCGAATAAACGCTGTCGTCTCCGCTATCCCAAAACTCACTTTTGCCGTGCCCGGCAACGCGCTTTCTTTGGGAGTCGATGAATTTGTAAAACAAGCATATCCTTCGCTTGCGAGCCGCTCGGCTAATCCCTCCCAGAAATCCATGTCGATCATTTGTACGGAGTTCGCGTATGGCAGCAACAATACCGATTTGCCGGGTTTCGCGCCCAAAGCGGCTGCAATTTCTTGAATATCAGGGAGGCCGCTTGTATCCGGCGCAGTTGCGGAAACGTTTTCCGGCAGCATAAAAAGCAAAGATTTGTATAGGCCCTCCATCGTCGCCGTCTCGTAAAAGTAGTTGTCGTTTTTGTTCAGCATGTCAAAATTTTTGATATGGCAGTTGATAACAGCGGGCGTGATACGAAACCTCCATTTGTAGAAGAAGTGATACGCGAAGTCGAATAAAAATGCATTTGTCAACCGTATCATTTTTTTGTCGCTTAAAATCATAAGATCATCATATTCGCCTTGGTACATACGGAATATATCCTCTTTGCTCTTTTTCCCAACCAATGTCACATGCGGAATATTATAGGCGTTTTTATAGGCCTTCAAATACGCGCATGCCATCAAAGCGTCCCCGACTCCGTATGTGGACAACACATAATGGGTGCGCCTGTTTTTGATTAGAAGACCAAGGCATCCGAAAAAACCGGGGATCCCAAGCCGAAACCTGTGCATATCCTGTTTTCGGGGGCTTTTTCTCATACTCAGATTCCTTTCATATCTGCATGTATAGTTGACAGCACTTTCTCTGCAAAAGGCTCCGGCTTGTAGCTCGCGGCAAATGGGGTTTTAAGGAACTCCGCAGCGGCGCTCAGATAGCATTCATACTCGTCTATTGTCATAGATTTTATGTAAAGATACAGTTCGTCATAACCGGAGAAATCATCGGGGTCGATAAAGCAACTTGCAGGTATATACTCGGTCACATTTGGCGCTCCCATGTAAATCGGCACACAGCCGGAAAGGAAGCAATCAAACAGCTTTTCTGTTATGTAGTCCCTATAGCGTGAGTTTTCATAGCAAAATGAGAAACGGTATCCCGCGAGAGTTTCCCTCTTGTCTTCCGCTTCGCCCCTGAAAAACGGGTACTTATTCATTTTTCCCACCCCGTACGGTTGCTTCCCGAATACATCAATATCGTCCGGATGGTTTTGAGCGAACCAGTCCAAAACTTCACGCCTTTTCTCATAAATGGCGCTTTTTGAAGGAAAAATGTCTGACAATATATGACCTATGAGTACGCAAAGCTTTCTGTCTTCAAAACCGGTAAAACGCGGCGTCTCGAAATCAAAACACATCGGGCGAATCGCGATATATTTATATCCATCAATCAGATCCGTTCTCCATGTAAACATTTTGTCGTAGAAAAGGGTGTTTGACAGCAGGCTGTTTTCGGGTGTGACAGGCGGCGGTTCTGTCAAAAAGGCGTAAATCGGCTTTCCGGATCGCATGATAAACCTATATCGTTCCTCGCTCCTGTCGTTAGTGGATATTCTGGGCGCTTCCCATATACAGAAAGCGTCCGCTTCGTGTTTGTTATGCTCCCTTAATGGCTCGCAGATGATGTTCATATCGTTTTTTGCGAGCGCTCTGACTCCCGCAGTGTATGACCTGCCCATCCAGAAGTTTGTATAGTCAAGCAGCTCCGCGTCTTTGCATCGAATATCCCATTGATTGGAAAACAACAGCTTCATCTTAAAGCCCTCATAGTTTCACTACTCCCGTCATTGCGGGCTTGATCCGCAATCTCATCTATTTTTGTCAGGCTCCGTTCTTTCGCATACATAAGTGTAATATCCGCTCTGTATGTTTTTTAAGATCATGTCGTAGGCGTCGGGAAATGATTCGCGCAAGTTGTTTTCGATACTCTCATTTACTTCTGCAGCTATTCTTGAAAAAACCACATCGTAGCCCTTATCGGTAATCTTGTCGCGCAGTTTTTTGCGGTGCCATATAGTGATTGTGTCCGAGAGGAACAGAGCGCGGTCTGATAAAATCGATTCAAGTGAGGACGCCGAAAGATAGTTTGTGTCGAAAAACGCTATCAGCTTCGCGTTGGTATTCTCAGCCGCCGCGCACAATATGCTGTCAAAGTCGCGGCAATAGCAAATTGGAAAACAAAATATCAATGCGTCAGTGTATTCCTGTGTTTGTGTCATATCCTTGACTTCGATCACCGCTTCTTTTTCGGCTTCCCTTTTTATCATAAGACTGAGCATATCGGCATACCGATCGTCTCCGTTATGAACCAACACTATGTTGCGCAGTCCCGAAAGAGCACTGCTGAAATGCTGAAAGAACTCTCGCGCAAACAGTTTATCAACTATATTTTTCTGATCCTTGCCGTGTTTTCGCAGCATTGCCTCATCGTCACGACTGATTCCGTCTTCGACGCTGTTTTCCGGGCAAATCTCGTATGGACAGGGTACTGACAGTGCCGTATATCCCAATGCTCTTGCCCTCGTCAAATAATCCTCGCATATATAGCTTTCACCGGAGAATAGACAGTCAAGCGATCCGATTTTTGCTACAGCGCTTCTTCGATATATTCCGCTCATACCGCATTCCAAGAATGCCGGAACTCGTGTTTCACCGTATGACTCCGCGTTTTCTAACAAAAGGCAGGCGATGCTGCTGTCCTCGCGCATCTCCCTGAGTACCGGGTCTATAAAAGCTGTATCCGGCAACCCATTATGCGTAAACAGAAAGAATTCCGTCTTGGAGGAGTAATATGCCAAGTCAAACAAAGCCTGTAGATTTAAACACTTAGGTGATCGGATAATTTTAAATGGTATGTCGGATGCTCTATCATCATCGCTTTTTAGTAAAACAACGAGGACTTTATGGCCTGCTTCGGCAAGCTTCAACATTCTGCCCATATATTTATCAAGCAACTCGTCACTTTCCAACACGACAGCAACGGTAACTATGCCTCGCTCGTTTTGCTCATTGGGTAAAACGAGGTACCGGCAGCGATTTTCATCGCGAATCACCATAGAGCCGTGAAAATACGAGCCAATGCATAACTCGCTCACACTGATTAAATGCTGTACACATGCAAGGATCAGCACATGCGGACAGTTCTCTTTCTGCAATACAGCTTCGAGAAAACCCAAACTCTCTTCCACAGGCTCCCAACAACCGGATAAATCTGCCTTCAAGCCATCCAAAAAGCGTCGGAACTCAGCAACTGACGATAGCAACTCAGCGGCTTCTTTTTGCTCAGAAAGACTACATATTATTCCGGTGTATGAACTTAAATAATTGTCAATACCATTCATTTGAATACTCGCGTTTTCTTAACACACATTGCAACATCATCTATTTGGATATTTCACTCGTATAAAGCCTTATCGCCGTGCCTCCGTACTCTTGCTCTATCCATGCCCTTATATCGTCATGTGTAACATTCGCTTTTGATATGCCATAAAGGAACCCGCCGCCTGCCGCGCCGCACAGGGTTGTTCCGTCTGTCAAATCTTTCAGCCCGTCCATAATATGATCCAGCATAATGTTTGAGCTTGAAGCGTCCAGTTGTTTCAGCAGCCGCATGTGTTCCGACAGTAAGTTACCGAATATATTCACATTGCCTCTGCGCAGTTCATGAGCCATGATTACCGCCAAGCGCCGTGTTTCATCAAAAGCGGCAAGGCTTTCACGGTTATTGCATACATAGTTTGATACGACTCTGCGCAATACCGACCTTGCAAGCCGGCGCTGCCCCGTATACATCAAAAAACCTCGATAGTTTAACTCTGCTTCAGTCGCTTTGGATAACATCAGCGTTTGTACGTCGTATTCTTGTGGGATGCCCGGTTTTGTAAAAGTCAGCTTGATGCCCGGATACATCCCGCCGATCACATCCTGCCATCCTCCTCCTGTGGTCATGAGCTGTTCTGCAATCAAAACATCGTCCGAGAGTTCTTCAATCGCTATCGCAAAGATAGAGGAAAAAAACCGCCGCTATAAGGAAATGGAAGAAGCGATTGAAGCTATAGAAAAGGAAGAGAGAGAACGGGCAAAGGTGATGGTCGGTATCTACCGCAAACTTGGCAAGGCTTTGCTGGAAAACAGCGCCTATGACGATTACACTTCCTTTTTCAGGGAACAGGCGGACGCACTTAAAGCCAAGTTGGAATCGCTGGAAACCCGCATAACAGAACTGGAAAACAAGGAGGGCGGCAATGTCTTTTCATGGATAGGCAAGAGCGCCCAAGGGCTTGTCTTAAAGTCCTTCCTTTCCAAAGCTCAGGAAAGCCAGGAGCAGCTTTACCACAATGTCGGCGAGCGATACAGTACCCGCGATTCGGTTTCTGATGGTGATGAAATAGCGCAAATCCGGGCGGAAATTGACTGCCTGCGCGAAATTTCCAAAACCGCCCTGGATGCGCTGTCAAATTTAAAAGACGAGAAACGCATTATTACGGCAAGTTTTGGAATCGACGGCAATCCCCAAAAACAGATTCAAGCCGTTAAGAATCGTATAGCTAAGATAAATGAAGATATAAAAAATCTGTACAGAAAATTCGGCGCGGAGGCTTCGGGAATAGACGAGGACATCATTCCTGAGCGTAAATATTATATAGATACAATCGTAACCGCTGAGGACGGAGAGACAATCGGAAGGGCTGCAAGGCTGAATCAATCTATACTGGAAAATGAAAAAGCAATTAACAGATTAAAAACATCCCTTGCCATTGACGAAGAGAAAAATAAAGTCGATAAGTATTATAAATCAATATTGGATAAAAAAGAAAAAATTGCCGATATGGAAAAAGCAATTGAAGATTTGGAGAAGAACATTCTCGAAGCGGAAAATCATATTAAAGAACTGGAAAAACAGATGTATTAGGGAGGATTACTTAAACAAAAATGCCGGAAAAAAAAGCCACAACAGGAAAAAAAGCTGCCGTTTCTAAAACGCCGGTCTATGATGAATCTAAAATAAAAACGCTCTCTTCGCTTGAGCATATACGCCTTCGCACAGGGATGTACATAGGGCGGCTTGGCGATGGCTCTAATCCCAATGACGGGATTTATGTTTTGTTAAAAGAAGTTATTGATAATGGCGTTGATGAGTTTATCATGGGGAACGGTAAACTTATCGAAGTTGTTATAAAGGATATTGATAAACCGGAAAAAGCGATGGTTAAGGTGCGCGATTACGGGCGCGGTATCCCTTTAGGAAAACTGGTTGAGTGCGTGTCCGTTATCAATACCGGAGCTAAGTACAATGATGATGTTTTTCAGTTTTCCGTGGGGCTTAACGGCGTTGGAACCAAGGCGGTTAATGCGCTTTCCATTCACTTTAGGGTTGTGGCTGTTCGCAATGGGGAGTTTGCAGAGGCTGTTTTTGAAAGAGGTAAATTAAAAAGCAGCCGCAAAGGTAAATTAAAAGAAAAGGTTAAAGACGGTACTTTGGTTGAGTTTATCCCTGACCCTGAGATTTTTAAAGAGTATCAGTTTAACACGGAGTTTATCGAAAAGCGCGTTCAAAATTACGCATACCTCAATGCGGGTCTTACTCTTCAATTTAACGGCAAGCAGTTTATCTCCAAACGCGGTCTTTATGACTTACTGTTTGAAGAAACAGGCGGCGAAGGTTTATATCCGCTCGGATATTACAAGGGCGAACATTCTCCCAACGGTCAGCTTGAAATCGCCTTTACCCACACCAACAATTACGGCGAAGAATATTTTTCTTTTGTAAACGGTCAGTTTACATCAGATGGCGGAACTCACCTTTCGGCATTCAAAGAAGG
>Ga0099364_10004138_pt1 | contig 22044 bp, 20 predicted proteins | sample TergutTh196P3_FD_73070 | JGI IMG/M metagenome (GOLD analysis project Ga0099364, IMG submission 73070) | Microcerotermes parvus P3 segment gut microbial communities from Pointe-Noire, Republic of the Congo - Th196 P3 | ecosystem: Host-associated > Arthropoda: Insects > Digestive system > Gut ...
TCTGTCCGGTTGTGTTCCCTCCGTGTCGCGGTGGGGGGGTGGGTGGACGGGGAAGTGGGGGGGGGGGCGAAATTCTGCATTCTGCATTCTTAATTCTGCATTGTCATCGCCGCCGTTAATTCCAGCGTATCCCTTATATCGCTTTTTTTGACCACGCCTGCGGGTGTGTGCAGATAGCGGCAGGGTACCGACAGCGCTATTGTTTTGCATCCCGCACCCGTTCTCGAGACGATTCCCGCCTCGTTGCCTCCGGCTACGACAGACTTAGGCTGCCAGGCTATTCCGTTTTCTACTGCGAGTTTAGTTGCCAGCGAATATAACTCTCTGTTATATAGATTTGATTTGTCCATAAAGGACAGAACAGCCCCTCCGCCGAGTTTGCAGACCTGTTTTGCCTGAGCGATTCCGCTTATATCACAGGCGGTGGTTGTTTCTACTATTATGGCATAATCGGGTTTTATATTATAGGCGGCGACTCCCGCCCCTCGTGTCCCTATCTCCTCTGATGATGTGAAGACAAAATAGGTGTCGCAGGGTAGATCTCTTTTGAGCAGTTCCAGCAAAATATAACACCCTACCCTGTCGTCAAGCGCCTTTGAGAGTATGTGATCATCCCCAAATTCTTTATAATTCGGGATGAATGTCACGGCATCCCCGACCTTTACCGCCGAAGAGGCCATGTCGTAATCCTTTGCGCCTATATCGATAGTCATACTGTCTATATCTACAGGGTTGTCCTTGTCCTCCTGCTCCAGCATATGTGTGGCTTTCAGACCGATAACCCCGCTAACCTGCCCTATCTGCAGTGTGATCCCCGGCAGTATGCGGTTGTCTATCCCGCCGACTGCCGCAAACTTTAGCCTGCCATCCTTGGTTATAGCGGTCACCATCAGCCCCACCTCATCCATATGAGCCGAGAGCATGACCGTCCTGCCTGTCCTCGATCTTCCCTGACGAAATACTATGAGATTTCCCGCATTGTCGGTTTTATATCTGCATCCCGACGGCAGGAGCGTGATTATATAATCACGGACGGCATCCTCCCGTCCTGAGATTCCTGGAAGATTGCATAATTTTTGTAATATCTCCATTATTTATACCTCATATTGCTTGATAAACTTTGCCAGCAACCCTGCCGTAGCATCAATATCGGCAGTGTCAACAACCTCTGCGGGTGTGTGCATATACTTTATGGGAACCGACAGCAGTGCCGTCTTTACCCCCCTGCCGCTGATTCCGACGGCATCGGCGTTTGTTCCTGTCTCTCCGCCCATCACCTCAAACTGGTGCGGGCTGTCTGCCGATAGTTTTGTCAAAAACTCTGACAAGCCCCTGTCAAGTACAGGGGATATGCCGATCATGGGGCCATTGCCCTGCTTACCGCACTTATGCTCAGGAGCATCGGGTGTATGGGCAAAACTTGTGTCAACAACCACCGCAACATCGGGTGATATGCTGTATGCCGCCGTTGCCGCTCCCCGTCTGCCCAGCTCTTCCTGGGTTGTAAATGCTAAGGTCAATCCGCAGTTGACGGATTGCAGAGAATCCCTGCCGAGAAGCTCTATAGCTTTAATAACCGCACAGACCCCCGCGCGGTTGTCGGCCGCCTTTGTGCAGATCAGACCGCCCTGCAGGGTGCAGTCGTTCAAAGCAAAGGAGACAAGACTGCCCTCTCTGACTATTTTTGACAGGCGTTCTTTGCTCATTCCTGTATCGATCAAAATATCATCGATAGCGGGATTCTTCTTTTTGGCGCCGCTTTCCTGCAGATGCGGGGGTATGGTCACCACCACCCCGCAGATGTCTCTATCGCCGTGTATGACCAGCTCCTTGCCGAGCAAGGCTCTTCGGTCAATCCCGCCGCAATTGGATACTCTTATAAAGCCCTTGTCGTCAATGCCTGTTACAATCAGCCCTATTTCGTCAACATGAGCCTCTATCATTATATGAGGCTTGTCCTTGACGGGAGGAATAATAGATACAATCAGGTTGCCGAGAGGGTCTGTGGTTATACTCTCAGCATAATCCTGTATCAATTCTACTATATGTTTATTTACCATGCCCTCCTGCCCGCAAACTCCCGGGATGGTGCAAAGACTGCGTAACATTTCTGCTGTCTTCATATCTGCTCCTTTAGATTTTTTACTATCTCTTTATATACCTCTCCCCGATGGGCAAAGTTTGTAAACATTCCAAAACTTGCCGATGCGGGTGACAGTACGGCTATGTCACCGTCCTGAGCTTCGGATCGGGCGAGTTTTACCGCCTCTCCCATGCTGTTAGCATGGAGGATTTTTATCAGATTATGCCTGTATCCCTCACAATCGACAACCGCTTTTTCTATAGCTTGCGCCGTTTGGCCTATTAGCACAAGGGTCTTTACATTCTCTATGATCTTAGGCGCCAAGGGATCATAGGATGTTTTTTTATCATACCCGCCCGCAATGAGAATAATTTTCCTATTAAAGCTGTCAAGACAGGCGATAGTTCCGGTAGGCGTTGTCGCCTTAGAATCGTTGTACCACTTAACGCCGTCTATCTCGTCAACAAACTCCAGCCTATGCTCAACGCCGCCAAACTCAAGAGCAACCTTGCGGATGGCATCTATTCCTACAGACGGCCATACAGCCGATATTGCCGCTAAATAGTTTTCGGCATTGTGTTTTCCGGGCAGACGTATCTCATCGCAGTGCAGGATTTTGGTCTCACTGCCGCCGGTTACCACACAGATATATCCCTCGTCGTTTAGATAAGCGCCCGAACTCGGAACGCTCTTTCTTGAGAATGTTACAAGCTCTCCCCTTACATACTTCTTTAACCCAAAGGCAGTCTCGTTGTCCTCGTTGAGGACGGTGCGGGAAAATGCGTTTTGGTGCAGAAGTATGTTGCGTTTGGCCTCGGTGTATTCATCCATATCTTTGTGAACATCGAGATGATTGGGGGATATGTTGGTTACCACCGCTACATGAGGGGAAGATCGCATTGATATAAGCTGAAAGCTCGACAGCTCAGCCACAACAATATCATCACTGCCGATAGATTCAATATCACACAGCAGGGCTTTACCTATGTTGCCGCCGATATGGGCCCGTTTTCCGGCGGCGGTCAGTATCTCATAGATCAATGTGGCGGTGGTCGTCTTGCCGTCCGATCCTGTAACGGCATAGATAGGACAGGGGCAGAGGTCAAAAAAAACCTCAGTTTCAGAGGTTACTGTCTTTCCCGCCTTGCGTGCCTTTGATAGGGCGGGAGAATGATAATACATCCCGGGAGTTCTGAATATAATATCGGCATAGTCAAGGCAATCGAGATAGTTCTCCCCAAGACAAAGCCGAACGCCCAGCCGCTCAAAGCTATCGCAGATACTGCCGATAGCATCACGCCGCAGTCTGTCGCAGACGGTGATGTCAAACCCCTTCTTTGCCATAAGCTCTATCAATCGGTTGTGAGATTCTCCAAACCCGACAAACGCTATCCGCTTATCTTTAATGCCGCTGAAAAAACCGTTGATTCTATCGGTCATGCAATCACTCCTCTCGTGATTATAATTATATTCCGAAATTCCGCATCCTATTCCATGCCATTTCCTGATAATGGGTTTGGGGGATACCCCAATTGACGTAAGGGTGTATGCTGATTCCTCCGCGGGGCATAAAGTTGCCCTCAACCTCTATATACTTGGGTTTCATCAGTTCTCTCAGATCCTTGAGTATGACATTTACACAGTCCTCATGGAAACCCCCGTGGTTGCGGAAGCTGAAGAGATAGAGCTTGAGGGACTTGCTCTCAACAAGACACTGCTCCGGTATGTAGTTAATGCGAATAGACCCGAAATCCGGCTGTCCGGTCAAGGGGCAGAGGGTGGTAAATTCGGGACAGTCGAACCTTACCATATAGTCGGCATCGGGATGACTGTTGGGAAAGGTCTCAAGAATACCGGGGGTGTATTTTCCCGTGTATTTTGACTCCCCGCCTCCCAACAGCGTAAGTCCCGAAAGGTCGCTCATTTTTCTGAAATTATTACTCATACCGAACACACCCTCATTTATTATTAATAAACTGGTTATATCCTTCGTTTCTAAGTTTGCAGGCGGGACATTCTCCGCATCCGCTGCCGCTCTCTCCGTTATAGCAGGTGATGGTCTGCTTTTCGATTATATCAAGACAACCCAAATCCTTAGCAAGCTGCCAAATCTGCGCCTTGCTCATCCGCATGAGGGGGGTGATCACGTTGAAATCATAATCCATCGACAGACGAAGAGAGGTCTGCATAGAATCCATAAAGTTCTTCCTGCAATCGGGATAGCCGGAATAGTCGGTCTCGGATACCCCCATGATCAAATCGGTGATTCCGTGATTTTTCGCATAGATAGCCGCACAGCTCAGGAAGATCAGATTTCTTCCGTCTACATTAGTGTTAGGCGGACCTGATGCCGGCATCTTTTTGTCAATCGGAATACCGGGGTCTGTGATAGAATTTGAGGTTAGCTGTTTTAGTATAGGCAGATCGATCACCTTATAGGGAATCCTCAGATCTGCGCATATTTCTTTTGCCGCCTCAAGTTCCTCCACATGACGCTGTCCGTAGTTAAAACCGATTGCTCTCAGCCATGCTCTGCCATATTCGCTTATCGACTGATACAAGCAGGTTGTGGAGTCCTGCCCTCCGCTCATTAGTATTAATGCTCTTTTCATTTTGATACCATCCTTGTGTTTTTATATTAACCCCAATAAGGTTTGTTTAACCGATTCGTCTTTTTCAAATTTTCCTTTAAAAATCGCAGTCTTTGTTACCGCTCCCGTTTTGGAAACACCCCTTGCCGCCATACAGGAATGTTCGCCCTCAATAAGTACCGCAACATCATCGGTACCTGCGATTCTGCCGATTATCTCGGCTATATCCGCCCCCATGCGTTCCTGCAGTGTCATGCGTTTAGCAACAAGGTCGGCTATTCTCGCTATCTTGCTGAGCCCTATCACCCTGCCGCACGGAATGTATGCCGCCGTAACCTTCATGTTATATATCAGCGCTATATGATGCTCGCAAAAGCTATGAACCGATATATCCTTGACTATTACTATTCCCTGAGATGTCTGTGTAAAATCATCATCAAAACATTTTTCGGCAATATTCGCTATTTCGCTGTTGGAATATCTCATTCCCTCCAGCATCTCACGGAACATATTTACCGCCCGCCCGGGGGTTTCCGCAAGACCTTCCCGGCAAGGATCATCCCCAAACAGCCGTATAAGTTCGGCTATAAGCTGCTCGGCAAGTTTGCTGCCGCCATCGTCCCATATCGTCATCTGAGAAGTCCTTTCGTATGTTATAAAATTTCGCGATAATAAGATAATAACGCATAATGAGAAATAAATCAAGTAAAAGTTTTTGCGGGAAAAAATTTTGCAGGAAAAACACCCGCCCTCTCGGTCACGCAATATTCACGGGCGGCAGATTGCCGCCCCTACCCGCCCTCTCAGTCGGCAATAACCACGGTACGCACAGGGGTGCGTACCCTACAGCCCTCTCAGTCGGCGTTGCCGCCGACAGCTCTCCCAAAGGGAGTGACGGACAATTGACAGTTGACAATGTACAATTGACAATTATTGAAAACATTCCTTTCGTGTCTTTTTGTGCTTTTCGTGGTTCCGTTTCCCCATTCTCCATTCTGCATTCTGCATTCTGCATTGTCAACTATATTCCTCACCATCATCACACAGATTGCGTAATTTGGTTACGGTTAGGCTGTTGCGTTGGCCGATGTGATCGAAAAAGCAGTCGGTGTAGAGGGTGGGGTTGACGTTATGCTTGATACCCGCCGGCATGGTCAGCAGCAGGAGGAGGTGATCGCCGTGACATTCGGCCGAGTGTGACACAATCTCCTGCTTGAGATTGATCTTACGCAATCCCTTTTTGCTTTTTTTTGCGGCAACGATTTCATCACGCTCCCAAAACTCCTCTATGCTGTTTGTGAGACACTCCGGATTTTCGGTAAATATTTTTACAGAGTAATCGGCAGAAACGATCGCAGAGGGCAAACGCAGGGGAGTATCTATAGAAACAACCTCTATTCCATCGGGGAGATCGCTTTGCAGTCTTGCCGCAATCTCTGTAAAATCCATCCCCTCAACCAATCTGAACTCAGCCGATTCGCACAGACTTTCGTACCCCAGCGGCAGCGGATTCGCAAAGGTGAGATAGATATGCGGGTTAAAGCCCTGCGTATACCACACGGGAATCGCAGATCGCTTGAATGCTCGCTGAAAAACCCTGATAAGATCAAGGTGAGCTATATACTTTGCCTTGCCTGTCTTGGAATAAAAAATCCGAACATCGGTCATGTTGTTTTCTCCTTTTTGGTATAAAAAAAGGACAGTAATTAAATGCCCTTTAGTTCACCTATCGTTTTCTATTGCGGCGGGATCATAATCATCCTGCAATGTTTTAATTTTTTCTACCAAACCTATGTTTGCTTCAAGTATTGGTTTTTTATAATAATATCTGCCTGTATCATTGCCATGTTCATCTCTTCCGTCATCAAGAAACTGCTTGGCTCTATGTTCTAAAATCTTTTGAGCAAAATAAGACGCTTCGTTTTCCGAACGGCGGTCTTTGCTATGTATCGGTGGATCTATATCTCTAACATAGTCACCGCGTTTGTCCCATCCCCATTTCGAGTGTAAGAGAATATGCCCGACCTCGTGTGCTATGATAATATGAGCCACAACATGATTGCTTATGTTGGTGTTTTCTGTTCCTTCTATTTTCTTGGACGAATACCATATTTCAGCTCCGAATGAGAAAAAATAAACCTCTCCTTTTCCTGCGTTAAGGCGTTCTTTAGGAACTGCTCTTGCTGAAAAAGTTCTATAGTTTTCTTCCATCATTTCTACTATTGAAAGTTTTTCTTTTAAGCCCGATAATTCTGCTCTGTTTTTGTTAAAACATGGTGTTTTATATACCTTTATCTCTGTTTTAATCCTCTTGATTTCTTTCTTAATAGCTATTCTATCTTCTTCGCTCAAGATGTCTCCGATAACATACAACAAATAATCAAGATGTCTTGAGGATTTTTCATTGACAGAATTAATATATCCTACTATATCTTTATATGAATTTCTTCTTGATTCAAATTTGTTTTGTTTCTTCATTTTTAGTGTTTCCTTTTGCCAAAATATAAATTTACGATTTTCTTGCGTTAATGTATATGTATTTGTCGGTCATTTGTCTCCAGGCACCATCTATAAACATAGTTTTTAATTCTTTAGATTGAATGCGAAGATTTTCCCGCTTATCTTCTTCGGTTAATTCTTCATAAGGAGTTTGACCGAATCCCCCTATTGATCTTACGCACATATATCCTATTAAAAATGTCGCTTGATCCTCTGCGGTTAAATGTTTGTTTCTTTTTAAATATTTTTCAAGCTGTTTTTCGGTTGTGCAGGATTCAAGTTCGGGATCTTTGAGTCTGTTGTATTTTCTTCCTGCTTCTACTAATGTATTCATAACGCTTCCTCTTTCATATGACATAAAATCAACCATACTCCTTGTTTAATATACATAAATAATAGTATATTATGGAATATAACACAAGGGGCATCGTTTGTTTTATGTTCGATGTTTTATGACTATTCTCATAGTGTTTCATCATTGTACCACATAAAACTCTATGTGTCAAGGATTTTTTTGCCACATTATGTAGATTTTTGTAGGGTAAAAAATTCTCCCTTAACCTCTTGATCACCGCATTTGCTGTTCGTTCTTTTTTAACCACGAAACACACAAAAATCACGAAAGGTTGATTAAGGACGGTATGCACGGGGGTGCATACCCCACAATCCATGATAACCACGGATGATCGAGGGCGGTCATCCCTACAGACCACCCCGCCGCTGCGGCGGCAACGCCGACTGAGAGGGCGGGTAGGGTACGCACCCCCGTGCGTACCGTAGTTACCGCAGCGGCGGGTGTTTTTCTTCGTAGGGGCGGCAATCTGCCGCCCGTGGTTATTGCGGATTGCTACAAAAAAATAAATGCGGTAACTGTGCCCCCAAGCTCTTGACAACGCCCGTTGCATCTGTTATACTATGAATATAACACATATATCAAGGGGGTGAGGGGATGATACTTGAGATAAACACTCGGAGTTCTTTGACCATTTGCGAACAGCTGCGTAATCAGATTGTGCTGGGGATCGCCGCAAAAAAGCTGATTCCCGGCGAACCGCTTCCGTCTGTCCGCAGTCTTGCCGCAGATCTGGGTATTAATTATCACACCGTGGGCAAGGCATATTCGTCGTTATGCGATCAAGGTTATATCATAATGGATAGGCGAAAGGGAGCGGTTGTTGCCGATGCCCTTCCGAGCGGCGGCGAATTTGTGTCAAATCTGTCAAAGACCCTGCTGCTGTCCGCAGCCGAAGCCGTTTGCCATGACATGGACGAGGAAGACTTTTTAGAATTATGTACCCGCCAATATAAAAAAGCTAAAGGAGAAAGGTTATGAGAGAATTAAATTTAGTGTGTTTTATCACCAATTTGTTTGCCGTTATACTTATCGGCATAACAACGACGGTTATACCAATGCTGACGAGAAAATCGTTCCTATTCGGGGTTAAGATTCCGATGGAGCATCAAAACGACACCCGTGCGAAAGAGCTCAGAAAGAATTATATTACGCTATGTGTTTTAGGCACTATTGCCGTGCTCGCCCTTGCGGTAGCACAGTATCTATTTATTCCCGATATGACTTTGATTGCTGTTCTGTATTTTCCGTTTTTGATAATAGCTATCCAAATGGCGGTATATCTGCCTAACTGGAAGAAGGCGGTCAAACTAAAGGCGGAAGAGGGATGGACTGTGTCAAACTCGGTCTTTGCCGACACCAAGTCCTCCCATTCGAGAGGCAGACTGTCAGACCTGCCGAAAATGTGGTATGTGCTTAGCCTGCTGATTATCTTCGCAAGCGTCATTGCAGCCCTTATACAGTATCCCGGTCTTCCCGACCAAATACCTACCCATTGGGACATTAATATGCAGCCGGACGCATGGACCGATAAGTCCTATCTTGCTATTCTTATGATGCCGCTCATTAACCTCGGCACAACGGCATTGATGTGGATGACGGGATTTATGATTGTTCGGGCAAAGCTGCAGATAGACCCGCAGAACCCCGCTCTGTCATTCGCACAGCACCGTATATACCGCAGACAGATGGGACATAGCATAGGATTTATGACCCTCGGATTGGCGGCTATGTTTGCGGCGTTCGGATGTATGAGCATATTCCCCGATCTGCAGATCTCGTTTTGGGCGGTAATCGTTCTGCCGTTTGCTACAATGATTCCGCTGATTGTCGTTCCGTTTAAATCGGGACAGGGCGGAGGCCGCATTAAACCCAAGAACATTCCGGCAGTGTTAGAGGGAGATAACACGCCTGAAAAAGACAGCGGGAGAGGTGACGACAAATACTGGGCATTGGGTATGTTCTACCACAATCCCGACGACCCCGCCTATATTGTCGAGGACAGATTCGGACTGAACCTGGGATTCAATTACTCTAAACTCCCGATCAAAATCATGGTTGCTCTCGGAATAATCGGTTTTGTCGTCTTCTACGCATGGATCACAGTGTTTCTGTTGAATACAACCATATCCATTTAAACCTTTTTATGAAACAACTCCCGTATTCCCACGATTCCGACAAGCAGGGCAAAGAGCATGGACAGTGTGTCTGTGTCTATGTGGTTAGCGGCCGTCACGCCGGCAAAGGACGCCCCTGCTCCGCTCAAAACAGCATAGAGAGCAGACCGCCATTCTATCATTTTGTTTTTGGTATGCAAAAACAAGGGGACTGCCGCTATTCCCACAAAAAAGGCGAGATTTATGCCCTGTGCCGTTATCTGCTCGGTACCCGCTATTGCCGCAAGATATACAAGCAGGACAAACCCGCCGCCCAGTCCCATAGATGCGGTCATGCCCGCCAACACCGAAATTATAATCACCCATATATTCATTTGGTCAGCAACCTTATAGCGGAGATGATCATTACCGCTCCGAATATTCGCCTAAGCAGAGTGTTGGACATTTTTTTCAGCAAAAACGATCCTGCCGCCGCTCCGGCGATTCCTCCCGGAATGAATATAAGGGCATCGGTCACGGCAAACCCGCCCTGTATATAGAACATAAGACTGATCGCGCTGAGCGGTACCATCACCGCTACCGAAGTAGCGTGCGCTTTTTTAGGTTCAAGACCCGATTTTACAAGCAGCGGAACAGCGGCCAAACCCCCGCCCGCTCCGAAAAGCCCGTTGAGCATTCCCGCAGCCAATCCAATAAGAATAAATGTAAACATGGTTATAGTGTTTCAAGATATGCGGGGAATATGCGGGGGGTGACGACAATTAACAGTTGACAATGTACAATTGACAGTTATAGGAGGGTACGCACGGGGGTGCGTACCCTACAGGGCGACCTATATTTTATTTTTAAGAGACAGCAGTTCCAGTTCGGTTGTCAGCCGTTTGTTCTCGCTGTCTTTTTCGGCAAGGGCTGTTTTGTATTCCTCAGCCTCCATGCGTGACTTGGCGGCATCCTCGACATAGGTCTTTATCTGAGTGCGGATGTTGTCTATGTTAGAGTTTGTCTTTAAACCCTCGTCTAAAATCTCGAGTGCCACAATGGTTGTAGCGGTAAGCACCGAAAGAGTATCGTCCAGAGCAAGCATTTTGGATATTCGTCCATCCAGTTCCTTTGCTATCTCCTTTATATACTCAGGAGTGTCGCTGGTCATAAGCCGATAGGTCTTTCCCGCAACGGTAATATCCGCTCTTCTGTTATCCATCATATATTTTACATTCCCTTCATATTATTCCGCTATCATATATGTTATAATGTAGTGTATGTATACTATAATACACTATGTTTTATTATATTTCAACATTTTTCGATATATTTTTTTGGGGGATAAAAAACACAGGGGAGAGATATGAATATGTATAGGAATTTTAATTGCGGAGAACTTAGGCTCGAGCATACGGGCAGGGCTGTTGTTTTGGCGGGATGGCTGCATGGTATTCGGGATTTGGGGTCTATGGCGTTCCTGACTTTGCGGGATTTTTACGGGGTTACGCAGGTGTATATAAACGATGCCGAGCTGATCGGTTCCGCTAAGTCTATTCCACGCGAATCTGTGATCAGGGTCAGCGGCATTGTTGCAGAGCGGTCTAATCCCAACAAGGAACTGCCCACCGGTCTTGTCGAGGTCATTCCCGATGAGATAACGGTGATAAACCCCTGCCGTGAGCAGCTGCCCTTTGAGATAGCGCAGTCTACCGATTCACGGGAAGAAACACGGCTGAAATACCGCTATCTCGATATGCGTAATCCTGTCGTCAAGGATAACCTGATACTGCGATCGGGCGTTATCGCAAGCATACGGGAACAGATGACCAAGCGGGGATTTATCGAGATACAGACCCCGATACTCACCAGCTCATCGCCGGAGGGGGCGAGGGATTATCTTGTTCCGAGCAGACTGCACCCGGGAAAGTTCTATGCGCTTCCGCAGGCTCCTCAGCAGTTTAAGCAGATACTTATGGCGGGCGGAATAGACAAATACTTCCAGATCGCACCCTGCTTTAGGGACGAGGATGCAAGAGCCGACAGATCCCCGGGTGAGTTCTATCAGCTTGATATGGAGATGTCTTTTGCAGAGCAGGAGGATGTTTTCGCCGTTATACAGGAGGTGCTGTATAATGTATTTACAGAACATTCGGATCGCAGGATAGAATCGGCGGATTTCCCGAGAATCACATACAATGATTCTATGGAAAAATACGGAACCGACAAACCTGATCTACGCAATCCGCTTGTTATTACCGATGTTACGGCATTGTGCGGCGATATAGGGATTCCGTTTATGGCAGGAAAAAGAGTAAAGGCCATTTATGCGCCTGATTGCGTAAAACCACGCAGGTTTTTCGATGAAATGTCTGAATATATCAAGCAGAATGACGGCAACATCGCCTGGCTCAACTACAAGGACGGCGCTCTTTCAGGCAGTGTCGCAAAGTTTTTCACAGAGGATGCAGTCAGCAAACTGAGCAGCATCATCCCGCTTGAGGATGGCTCATCGGTTATATTCATATTCGGCGACAATCTGCAAAAAGCCCGCAAAAGCGCAGGTTTAGCCCGTGATTATTTAGGCGAACAATTAGATATTATCGAGAAGGATTATTACAAATTCTGCTGGATAGTCGATTTCCCCATGTATGAGCTGAACGATGACACAGGCAGGATAGATTTCTCCCACAATCCTTTTTCAATGCCGCAGGGAGGCATGGACAGCCTGCAGAACAAAGATCCGCTCGACATTCTTGCCTATCAGTATGATATAGTCTGCAATGGCATCGAGCTTTCATCAGGAGCCGTCCGCAACCATGACATTGATATTATGGTAAAGGCATTTGCTATCGCAGGGTATGACGAATCGGCAATAACCGACAAGTTTCCTGCTATGTACAACGCATTTAAATTCGGCGTTCCCCCTCATGCGGGTATCGCACCCGGCATAGACAGAATGGTTATGCTGCTTGCCGACCAGCCCAACATCCGTGAAGTAATCGCATTTCCCATGAACAAAAGTGCCCAGGATATTATGATGAACGCGCCCAACACCGTATCCCGTCAGCAGCTCGATGACGTGAGCGTGAAGGTGATTGACATTTAGGTATGATTGGGGTATAATTGAAAACAGTAAGAAAACAGTAAGAGGGTATGATAAATTGAGAAAGACAAAGATTATATGTACGTTAGGGCCGTCTACCGATAACAGGGGTGTTCTCCGTCAGCTGATGCTGGAGGGCATGAATGTTGCACGGCTGAATTTTTCGCATCAGGAACACGCCGAACACAAGAGACGCTTTGACGAGCTTGTGTCACTGCGGGAGGAGCTGGATCTGCCCATAGCCGCAATGCTCGATACAAGAGGGCCCGAGATCAGGCTGCACACCATCAAGGACGGCAAGGCAAAGCTCAAGTCGGGTGATATGTTCACCCTCTACACAGACGAAATAGAGGGTGACAGCCAAAAGGCGTCGATAACATACAAAGATCTGCCCAAGGATATTGCGGCAGGAACACGGATACTTATAGACGATGGCCTGATCGAACTAAAGGCCGTCTCATTCGATAGCGAGAAGATAGTCTGTTCTGTAACACACGGCGGGGTTATCTCAAGCCGCAAGGGTGTCAATGTTCCGGGGGTTAAGCTGTCGCTGCCCTATATGAGCGAACAGGACAGGGCCGATATAATCTTCGGCATAAAAACCGGGTTCGATTTTATTGCGGCATCCTTTGTCAGGAGCGCTAAAGATATTGTTGAGATAAGAGATATATTCAACGAGCATGACTGCCATCATATCAAGATAATAGCAAAGATAGAGAATGCCGATGGTGTCAGCAACATTGATCAGATCCTCCATGTTGCAGACGGGATCATGGTTGCCAGAGGTGATATGGGGGTAGAGATCGAGTATGAAAAACTTCCCGCCATACAAAAAAAGCTTATACAAAAGGCATATGGGCTGGGTAAGATAGTGATTACCGCCACACAGATGCTCGAGAGCATGATGACCAATCCACGTCCCACACGAGCCGAAACAAGCGATGTCGCCAATGCTATTTACGATGGTACCAGCGTTATCATGCTGTCGGGTGAGACGGCGGCGGGACTGCATCCTATCGAATCGATCAAGGCTATGGTTCAGATAGCCAACCAAACCGAAAGCGAGATAAACTATGAACGCCGATTTAAGATGCGTGACATAGAAGAGATTCCCAATGTCACCAACGCTATTTCAGAGGCGACCGTCACCACCGCTCACAACCTCAAGGCAAACGGAATAATCACAGTAACCGAATCGGGGGTTACGGCAAGAATGATAAGCAAATTCAGACCCGGGGTGCCTATCATAGCCTGTTCACCCGATGAGCGGGTGTATCGGCAGATGAATATGTCGTGGGGTGTCGTGCCTGTATTGGTTGACGAAAAGAATGATATAGACGAGCTCTTTGAACATTCGGTCAAGAGAGCGGCAGAGCGGGGATATGTTACCAACGGAGACCTCATTGTTATAACCACTGGGGTTCCGCTGGGTGTTTCGGGAACGACAAACCTGCTCAAGGTTCACATTGTCGGCAACACCATCCTCACCGGAGTTGGAGCGACCCAGGAGGTTGCCTGCGCTCCGCTCTGCGTATGCAGGGATTCCGCAGATGCCTTCAAGCGATTCTCCGACGGTGACATTCTGGTTATACCCCAGACAGACAACTCACTGCTTGATATAATGAAAAACGCCGCAGGAATCATAACAGAGCAGGACGGGCTGAACAGCCATTCCGCCATTGTGGGGCTAACCCTCAACAAGCCTGTTATAGTAGGGGCGAAAAACGCCACAAAGATACTCAAAAACGGAGTGGTGGTCCATCTCGACGCCGCCCACGGAACGGTGGGAAGCGTGGATTAAAAAACGATAATAAAGAAAGGGTGATACAACATTATGGAATGTATCAAAAGTGCAACGGCAAAATTCAATCAGCTTGTGGAGGAGCAATTGGCGAGGATAGAGAGGATGAATGGGTCAAAGGATTTTGTTGACTACAAGAGCCTTGACACCATCGTTATCGGTATTTGCGGCGGGGACGGAATCGGTCCGATCATCACGGATGAATCGCTCAAACTGCTAAGATTTTTGTTAGCGGACGAGGAGAGATCCGGCAAGGTCGCCTTTAAGACCATCGATGGCTTGACCATCGAGAATCGTGCTAAGGCGGGTAAGGCAATACCCGATGATGTGCTGGAGGAACTCAAGACCTGCCATGTTATTCTAAAAGGCCCCACCACCACCCCGCGTCAGGGAGACCCGTGGCCCAATATAGAAAGCGCAAATGTCGCCATGCGTAAAGAGCTTGACCTCTTCGCAAATGTTCGTCCCGTCAAGGTGCCGTCTGAGGGGATAGACTGGACATTCTTCCGTGAAAACACAGAGGGCGCATATGCTCTCGGCTCCAAGGGGGTCAATGTCACAGATGATCTTGCTATAGACTTTACCGTGACGACAACCGAGGGTACCAGACGCATTGCCCGCCTTGCCTTTGAGTATGCCAAAAACAACGGCAAAGACCGTGTATCGATCATAACCAAGGCCAACGTTATAAAGACCACCGATGGCAAGTTTTTGGATATTTGCAACGAGATGGCAAAGGAATACCCGGGGATCTCTACCGACGACTGGTACATAGACATTCTTGCCGCAAAACTCATCGACCAAAAGCGCCGCCGTGATTTTCAGGTGCTTATACTGCCTAATCTTTACGGTGATATTATCACAGACGAAGCGGCAGAGTTTCAGGGCGGAGTGGGAACGGCAGGCAGCGCCAACATCGGCAAGCGATATGCTATGTTTGAAGCGATTCACGGCAGCGCTCCCCGCATGGTTGAGGAGGGACGGGGTATCTATGCCGACCCATGCTCGATGATGAGAGCATCGGTGATGCTGCTCTCTCACATCGGATATACCGACAAGGCCGCACAGCTCGAAAAGGCGCTCGACATATGTATGTATGAAGAAAAAAGACTGGTCATAACAGGCAGAGACACCGGAGCCAAATGCGCCGACTTCGGTGATTATGTCATGGAGACTATGCAATGCAGAATGCAGAATTAAGAATTAAGAAACGAAACCACGAAAAGCACGAAAGACACGAAAGAGGAAAAACACCCGCAAACGCCCTCTCAGTCGGCGTTGCCGCCGACAGCTCTCCCAAAGGGAGAGCCAAGAAGATACACAGAATTTGCGGTAACCACGAGAAAAACACCCGCTTATGCGGGTGTTTTTCTGCATTCTGCATTCTCAATTCTGCGTTGTCCGCTCTCTTACTATCATATTCCTTATGGTCAGCAGGTCAAAGATGTTGATGATACCGTCGCTGTTGGCATCGGCGGCGTCCAGAGCCTGCGGGTTGGTCAATTGTTTGCCGAGTATGTGATCACGGACGGTCAAAATGTCATTGACGGTTATCCATACGTCTCCGTCTGCATCACCCTTTCGGTAGGCTGCGGGCGGATTGTCACGGGTTACCGCTATTTTATAGACCGTTTGGGATGTTCCGTCCTGAGCGGTGACGGTGATGTCGATTATGTTTTCGCCATGCACAAGGTTTCTCAGCCCTGCTCCGAATACGACTGCCCCGCCGTTTCTCGCCGTTGCGGTGATCGTTATGCTCGATGTTGCCTGAGGAACGGAAACGCTGTAGCTATATATCTCGCTGTCAAACTCCGGCGTTAGTTCGCCTGTGCTGATTGTGAGATCGGCAAGAGCCGAGTCGTCCGATGGTGCTTCATATAGCTCAACCTCCCATATGGTTGCTCCGGGTGCGCCTGTGTTAAATCTAAAATACTGTGAGGTTACCGCTTCTGGGAATGCAAGGGCGTATGTCTTGTGCCGCTCTCCCTCTCTCAGGACAAGTCCGTTTGTGATAGACTCAGGGACAAATCCTGTAGCGGCGGCATAGTTAGCACCCTGATACCCTCTGGCGGCGCTTCCTGTTCCCGAGACGGCGGTCTCCCATTCATCCCCGTCTAAGTATTGTATGTTGTAGTTTCCAAGACGCTGGTCTTGGGTAGGCTCAACAAATTCTCGTATTATAACGGCCGATACACTGCGGACACTGCCTAAATCGAGTGTCAGTGTTGATGCGTCGCTTGTTGCCCAGCGGCTGTTATAGTTGCCGTCTACTGCGCTTGCGGGTCCCATATCGCCGCCGAAAGGACTTCCCGTTCCGGTAGCTTCAGACCCTCTTGCCACGTTGGAGGTTTTTACGGCGAAGAAGTTACCCTCTGCGATACCCGTAACCCTGTCTGTGCCGATAAATCCGGCCGCCTTGAGTGTGTAGGCGCCATCAGGCAGGGGTATTACCATACCGCTAACCTTATCTGATTGGGGAGTGGGATCGGTTCCGTCTATCGTGTAGTAGAAGTCGGTTATGCGGCTGTTGGTGCATTGCAGCGTCAGATTTGCTGAGGTTGTGAATATTCCTCCGCTGCTCGATAGGGTGAGTTCGGCGTTGATGGCCGTTTCGTATGCCGCCATGGTTGCGATCAGTTCCCTTGTTGCAAAGAGTATCTCATGCAGTGATGCCATGGGGTTTGCCTGAGCCGATACAGTCTCGGCATAGTCGAGTGCATCGGATATTCTGTCGGCCAATTCCTCTATATGCAGGAGGCTTTCTGTATCTATCTTTGTCGCTATAAATTCCTTGGCCTCTTCTATTAGATCCATCAGCTCTATGCGGGCGGCAATGTCATCGTCGGCTCTGTCGAACGACCTGCTCAGCCTATGCAGAGCTAAATGTACCTGATCGAGTTCTGCTTGCGGTGCAGCCGTGTCAATAGCTATAGCCTGTGTGAGAGCGGGTTGTATCAGAGCCTCGGCGACCTCCCTTTCGATTCCGCTCCTGTCCTCGATATACTGTTCCGCCTGCCTAATCAGATCGGCCAGTGCCGCACGGGATAAGCCGTCAGCCTGATCCAGTATGTCCTGCAGATCACCAAATGACTGATCTATTCGGGCTTGATCAGCGGCGTTGGAGGTAAGCGCAGTTAGTGCGTTTTGTTTTGCGATTGTGTATTGGCTGCGTTCGGCTGTCGGCCAGTTGATACCGAATCCCGTCTGTCTGTCTACACTGTCGGCATCGTGAATGAGACCAAGCAGGGCGAACTTGTTGGTCATCACAGGCGGCAGGGTCTTGCCCTCGATATGGATGATAGAGGGAGCTCGGTTCTGCGGAGTTCCGCCCATTGTGATTCTTATGTTATCCCCGACAAGAGGGGGATTGAATGTAAATGTATGCTCGATGGTTCTCTCACCACGAGGACGATCCGAGTTTGGCGGTGTTATCTGTGTTACCTCCTGTGTCCGTGTCCACTGAGAGGACGGCACGACAGTCCACACACCGTTTTGCAATAAACTGAAGGAGAAAGCGGAATTTAAGAAATTCGTATCTGAGGCGGCGTCAAACCCCAACGGCCCGTGTGATGGGGTACCGTCCCAGTCTAAAATGGTTATGCTTTCAAAGCTTTCTTCACCTGCCAAACTAAAGTCGGCATGGAAATAGCGCCGTGTGTAGTTCAATCCGTCCGATCCTCCGCCGGGCATTATGTTTTCGTTCCAGTTGGTGTTGTTTAACTCATAACGTGTGTCCTGGTCATCGGTGCGTGCTGTGCTGCGGCTGCCGTTGGTCAGATTTTTGGGTGAGCCGTGTGTAGTGCCTATCTCGGCATCGTCTCTAAAGCTGATTGTCGGCACGTTGCCTAGGAATATATTGTCGGATCCGGGCAGAGATTCTGCTATGGCAATCCTAACCATGCCGCTCTCTCCGGAAAATGCGTTCCACTCTGCAACATAGTATTCCTTTGCAGAATCGGTATCTATTGCATAGAGTACGGGATAGTCGCTATGGGCTATCTCGGCATATTCTGCTCCGTTTCTTTCGTATAGTTTGTAGGAGTTTGGGATAATGGTGGCATATGAGGGAGCGGGAGCGGCTGTTACATTTACAGCCAGCACATTGTCATTGCTGAATATGCCGTTAGCCGCAGTTGGGGTAAGCGGAGGTGTGATTATATGTATAATGCCGTCGCACTCTCTGCCGTTTGCCGCTACTGCCGTTACTCTGAATGTGTATTGATCGGCATCATCAGAGAATGTAAATCCGTCTGCATAGGTCGCTGTCTTGGAGACGGTAAAGTTGAGCTCTTCACCTGCATTTGCAAGGAATGTGTAATCGGGTTGGCTGCCCTCGGCTACATATATATTGTAGCTTGCGGCATCGGGGCTTGCCTGCCACTCCATGTGTATACCCGCCCTGCTGTTGGTGAGAGTAAGGTTGGAGGGTGATTCGGTCTTGGTGTATTCGGGTATGTTTGTGACGGTATACTCCCCGCCCGCAATGGTATCGAATGTTATAAAGTCGGTACCCTCTGCCGTCAGCTGTACCGTCTTGCCGTCTTGGTCGGTGACTGTTGCTCCGGCTATGTTGAAGTACCGCAGGGTTGCCTCTTCGCCCGCCTTTGAGCGTATGACAAACCTGTCGGCCTGATGGTTGGTCCAGGATGCGTCTACCTCAAAGGCTCCCCTTGCCGTAAGTCCGGCGAAGGATCCTGTCGCCCACTGATCGGGTCTTGACGGCAACAGCGATATATAGCCCTCGTGGCTGTTGAGAAGCATCTCGGCTATGCCCGATGTAGCGCCGAATGAGGCGTCTATCTGGAAAGGAGCGTGACTTCCCAAGAGGTTGTCGTATATCGATGTTCTGATCAGATTCCGCAGGAGAACATATGAGCGGTTGCCGTCATACATACGAGCCCAGAAGTTGAGCTTGTGTCCTATGGCCCATCCTGTTCCGCCGTCGCCCCGTCCGTTGAGGGTGATCTTGGCGGCGTCGAACCAATGAGGCGTGTCGCTGTTGATAACGGTACCCGGATACAGTCCTATCAGATGAGAGATATGGCGGTGTGTCGGATCACCGATCTGTCCGTAATACTCCTCTTCACGGAACTCTTTTATCTGTCCGCTTTTGCCGATAATGACCGGGTCTAAGTAATCTATCTGGCTCCTGAGCAGATCCTCAAAGTCGGTGTATATATTGCCCAGCGTACCGCTCGGGTTGTTCAGCACGGCCGGGTTGTAGCTGCCCAGAGGATCGCTGTAAACAGGCATATTGCCGTAGTTTGCATAGGCTCTGTTAAAGAGATCCTGATCGAATCCCAACAGTCCCTCTAACTCTGCAGGGGTATAGGTATCCCTTAAAACCTCCATGCCCCTAAGGGTGGTCTCGTAAACATCATAGACCATCTGCTGGTCGAATGCCGCTCCGATGGTGCGGTAATGATGATCGTGTGTATGGTTGGGATTGTTCTCAACAATCTCGGGAGATGCTGATTCTCTTACCAAGAATGCGTCTCTGCCCTTGACAAGGGTTTTGGACAGGAAGTTGGCCATTTCTGAGATAGCGGGATAGACGGCGTTCTTGAGCAAGGTGGTGTCTCTCGAGAAGTCGTAATACTCCCAGAACAGGCTGGTGGTCATGCCGCCCGTACCCGGCCCCGAGTGTCCCGTTGCTTGCGGTCTCTCAGCTCTGTAGGGCCATGTTCCCGTTCCGATTGCCCATCCGTTCAGCCCTTGACCGACAGCCGCACGAACATTTGTGTTGATGAGCGGCTCACCGAGGTATGTGTCGGCGTTTAGCCGAGCGGCAGGACGGAATGCTTCGTTATAATCGGCATAGGATGTAAAGAGGTCTATAAGATTGGTGTTGAAGGCCGGCCAATAGTTCATCTGCAGATTTATATTGTGCCAGAATCCTCCGCTCCAGGGGGTTACTTCGTATGCGTTCCATATTCCCTGAAGATGGGCGGGGAATCCCCCGACCCGTGACGAGCATATGAGCAGATACCGTCCGAACAGGAAGACCAGTTCTTCCAGATACGGCTCAAAGTTGCCAGAGTTGTGGCTTGCCCGCAGTTCCTTTGTGGCACGTCCGTCATTGGGATTGCCGCCGAGATCGATGGTTGCTCTGTCGAAAAATCCCTTGTAATCGGCGATGTGGGCGGCCTTTATGCCGTTGTATCCCTTTGCGGCTGCGGCTGTCATAAGCGCCGTAACCTTTGCCGAAACGGCCGATGCAGGATACTGTGCTAATCTCTCCGGAACCGATCCTCCCGTTGTTCCTCCCCGAATAAATACATCGGTATCGGTGTAGCCGTTCTCCTTGTCGAGAGGATAGTTTGTTCCGGCTGTGATGAGAATAACAACCTCGTTGGCGTTTGCTATCTTGAGCGACTGAGCGGTGTATGCCTTGCCCAGATTTACGGTGACGGTGACGCCATCGTTTGTTCTTTGGGTTGTTCCCGGATTAAAGCTCCATGAATCGGCCGTGACGGTACCCCCGGTATTTATAACCCTGACCTGAGCCTCATAGCGGGTTGTAAATGCCGACATGGTTCCCGATAGCGTTATGGTCTTAGATGCCGCATCGGCTGTTACGGAGGCGGACTTGGGCCACACCTGATTGAGGGTGTGTCCGTAATCGTTTTCGTTGGCTACATCACGCACAAAAGGCACAATAGGCTTTAGGTCAAAGGAAATGGCGCCCGGCTGGCTGGCCGTTAGCTTTATGGCCATAACATTGTCGGGATACCCGGTGAGATACTCACGCTCGTATGTAACGCCGCCGTAGTTATACCTGACATTGGCTATACCGTTGTTGAGATCGAGGTCACGGTAATAGTTTGTTGTGGTGTTGTGGCCAAAATCCATGTACAGATTCATAAGCGTGTTCAGACCAGCTCCGTTGGGGTTCTGCAGACTTGTCTCGGCGATGTTGACCCGCTCGATGTTGGTTCTGCCGAACACGTTGGCTCCTATGTAGCCGTTGCCAAGCGGCATAGAGTCGTTCTGCCATCCGTTGTCGTTCCAGTTGACACCCGAATGTCCGACTACATTGTTGTCGGCGTGGTTGGGGTCGTTGTTTCCGGCGGAGGGTTCTCTGTACCAAAGTTTGTAGGGTTTTGACTCGGACGAAGAATCATCCGCAAAGGCAATCCCCGTAAAAGCGCCGGGCAAGACCGCCTGCCCCAATATCGCGCCTGCGACAAACATAGTAAAAACCTTAGAAAACCGCATTTTCATCCTGTTCCACTTCTCCTTTTTAGTATAGTTGATAAATCTTAGTTAAATCATACACCATAATGACAGGTTTGTCAAGGGGAATTATTCGCCCTCTCAGTCGGCGTTGCCGCCGACAGCTCTCCCAAGGGGAGAGCCAAGGAGATACACAGGGTTTGCGGTGACCACAGAGAAAAACACCCGCCCTTGCAATAACCACGGATGAACGGAGTTCGTCCCTACAGACCACCCCGCCGCTGCGGCGGCACCCCTCCCCAGAGGGGAATTGGGGCTTGCATACCATAATTTCCAATTC